>Ga0118677_10004347_pt1 | contig 19110 bp, 18 predicted proteins | sample AliMusrvi5mmetaG_FD_86154 | JGI IMG/M metagenome (GOLD analysis project Ga0118677, IMG submission 86154) | reverse complement strand
GTAACCAGGGAGTAGTTAGCGTGGTGGAAGACGAGATCCTGACCCCCACCTATACCGCCGACATCGCCGCGCGGGTGAATTCGTACCAGGAACAGCGTCCCTCGGCCGTCAGGTGATAAAGGCCATAGGCCTTGGTCGCCACCAGGTCCGCCACCCGCGCGGCGATGTCGGCGGTATAGGTGGGGGTCAGGATCTCGTCTTCCACCACGCTAACGGCGCCCCGTTCCTTGGCCAGCCGGAGCATGGTGAGAACGAAATTCTCGCCCTGCTTGCCTCGGCAGGGGGCGGCGCCATAGATGCCCGACACCCGCACTACGAAATGCCGGGGCGCATGGGCGCGGACGAAATACTCGCCCGCCAGCTTGGAAGCGGCATAGACGCCCAGCGGCCGCGGCGCGTCGCTTTCGACATAAGGCGCGGCCTTTTCGCCGTCGAATACATAGTCGGTGCCGAACTCGAGGAGCGCGAAATCCTGTTCGCCGGCCAGCCGTGCCAGGTTGCGCACGCCCAAGGCATTGACCGCGAAGGCGCGGCCGGGCTCGTCTTCCGCCTGGTCCACCTGCAGCATCGCGGCGGTGTTCACGACCAAATCCGGCTTCAGCGCGGCCAGCACGCCGCGCACATTGGCGGCGTCGCAGATTTCAATCTCGGCATGGGTGAGGCGGGATACCGCATGCCTGCGCCCTTCCAGCGCCGCAGCGACGTCCTGACCCAATTGCCCATTGGCGCCAATCACCGCGATCTTCATAGGCGGAAACTGTCTGCTTCGGGCCGCGCCAGCCATTCGCGCAAGGTCTGGGCGTCGCGGTCCTTGGCGGACAGGGTCGGCGGACCGTCCAGGGGCCACTGCACGCCGATTTCCGGATCGTCCCAGCGGATGCCGGATTCGCCGTGGGGGTTGTAGGTAGCGGTGCAGAGATATTCGATCTCGGCGAAATCGGTAAGGGCGCAAAATCCACGCGCGAAGCCAGGATCGCCATAGAGCTGGCAATATTCGCCTTCATCGAACACCCGTCCAAACCATTTGCCGAGGGTGGGAGAGCTCTTGCGGATATCCACACCCACCAGGAAGGCGCGGCCCAGGGTCACGCGCATCATCTTGGCCAGCGGCTTGTCCCACTGGAAATGCAGGCCCCGCACGACGTTCTTGGCCGAGCGGGACTTGTTGATCTGCACCACCGTCATGCCGACGCCGAAGGGTCGAAAGACATCGTCGCGATAGATTTCGCGGAAATAGCCGCGGGCGTCGCCCGCGATCTGCTGGTGCACCAGCTCCAGGCCATCCAGGCCGGTCTTTTCGATCCGGATGTCCATCTCAGCGCGTGCCCGCCACAAGAGCGCCCAGCCGCTCGCCGGCATACCCCGCGACGCTCACCGCAGGCTTGTTGGCCAAGTACCATTCCACGGTGCGGCGCAGGCCGCTGTCAAACGACTCAGTCTGCGTCCAGCCCAGCTCGCGCGTGATCCTGGAGGCGTCGATGGCATAACGCAGGTCGTGTCCCGGCCGGTCGGTGACGAATCGGATCTTTTCTTCGCGCGGCGGTCCGCCATCGGCCACCATCTCGTCCACCATGGCGCAGATGGTCTTCACCACATCGATGTTGCGGCGTTCGGCATTGCCGCCGACATTGTAGCTTTCCCCGACCTTGCCGCGCGTCAGGATCGCCATCAGAGCGGAGACATGATCGTCCACGAATAGCCAGTCGCGCACATTCTCGCCCTTGCCATAGACCGGCAGCTCCTCGCGCGCGAGCGCCTTGAGGATGGTCAGGGGAATGAGTTTTTCCGGGAACTGCCAGGGACCGTAATTGTTGGAGCAGTTGCTCATCACCACCGGCAGGCCATAGGTGTGGTGCCAGGCCCGCACCAAGTGATCGGAGCCGGCCTTGCTGGCCGAGTAGGGCGAGTTGGGCGCGTAGGGCGTGTCCTCGCGGAACAGGCCGTCGGCGCCCAGGCTGCCGAACACTTCGTCGGTCGAGATGTGCAGGAAACGGAACGCGGCGCGGCGTGCCGGCGGCTGCGCGCTCCAGTAGGCGCGCGCAGCCTCAAGCAGCGTGTAGGTGCCGACCACGTTGGTCTGGATGAACGCGGCCGGGCCGTCGATCGATCGATCCACGTGCGACTCTGCGGCGAGGTGCAGCACGGCGTCCGGCTGGAACGCGGCAAAGGCGGCGTCCAGCGCGGCGCGGTCGCAAATATCCGCCTGCAGGAACTCGTACCCCGGCCGACCTGCCACCGCGCGCAACGACTCGCGGTTGCCCGCGTAAGTCAGCTTGTCGACGTTCAGGACGCGATGCGCCCCTTCGCCGACCAGCAGCCGCACCAGCGCCGAGCCGATGAACCCGGCGCCGCCTGTGATCAGGAAGCGCATCGCCGATACTCCTTGAACCAGGTCGCGAACTTCGGGATGCCGACCTCGATCGGCGTGGTCGGCTCGTACCCCACCGCAGCGCGCAGGCGATCCACGCTGGCATAGGTGGCAGGCACATCGCCGTCCTGCATGGGAAGGAGTTCCATTTTGGGCTCGCCCGTGCCCAGCGCGCGCGCCAGCAGGCGGATCAGGTCGAGCAGCCGCTCGGACCGGTGGTTGCCGATGTTGAACACGTCGCAGGGCGGCAGGGTTGCTGCGCGCACGCAGCCTGTCACGCCAGCCACGATGTCGTCGATGTACGTGAAATCGCGCCGCATGTCGCCGTGGTTGAATACCCGAATCGCCTCGCCGCGCAGCATGGCCTCGGCAAACTGCCACACCGCCATGTCCGGCCGCGCCCACGGACCGTAGACCGTGAAAAACCGCAGCCCGATCGCCTGCAGCCCGAACAAGTGGCTGTAGCTGTGCGCCATCAACTCGTTGGCCCGCTTGGTAGCCGCATAGAGCGACAGCGGCGCATCCGCACGCTGCTCCTCCGCAAATGGCATCTCCCGGCTGTCGCCGTAGACCGACGAGCTCGACGCGTAGATCAACCGCGGCCTGGGCTGCGCGTGCCGGCAGCATTCGAGCACGTTGAGGAACCCTTCCAGGTTCGAGCGCTGGTAGGCCTGTGGATTCACCAGCGAATACCGCACGCCCGGCTGCGCCGCCAGATGCACGACGCATTCCGGCCGGAACTCCGCGACAAGCCGCTGCATCCCCGGCAGATCGCACAGGTCCAGTTCGTGGCCTTGGTATTGCGGGTATTTCTCCAGCAGCGCATGCCGGTCGCGTTTCAGCCGCACGCTGTAGTAGTCGTTGAAGTTGTCCAGCCCGGCAACTTCGTCCCCCTCGTCCAGCAGGCGCCGGGCCAGATGAGACCCGATGAAACCAGCCGTGCCAGTGACAAAAATTTTCATGTTGAGAATGCCGGCCTGTGAGGCAGTCTGGAAGTTGAGCAGGATGTCCGCTGGATGCCGCACCGGGAAGCAGGGAACTCATCTCCCCTGTCCGACGCCCCAACTGGCTGTACCGGGTCACCGGTGACAAGCAGGCTCCGCCCCCGTGGATTATGCGTGCCAGTTTTGTTGGCGCACTCCATAACCATATACCATGCAACAAGTTGTGCGGTGCGAAGCAACCCGTTCCTGCCGCGCATCAAGCCACGGCGCGGGCAACCACGAATTACTACGTGAGAATATCAAAAATTGGGATTCGTGCGCCATATCGAATCCGTGTGTTTTACAGCGCAAAACGCTCGTCGAAGATGTGGCTACCCGGCACACCAGCCGCGCGCAACGCCGCGCGCACCAGCCGCATCATGGGCGGTGGCCCGCAGAGGTAGACATCGCGCTCCCGGAAATCCGGCGCCAGCCGCGACAGGCAGTTGCCGTCCACCCGCCCCTTTTCGCCGGGCCAGCCAGGGTCCGCGCTCAGGACGTGTGCCACGCGCAATCGCCCGCCGGAGGTCGCCACCAGCCGGTCGAGTTCGCCCTGCAGCGCCACGGACGCCTGATCACGGTTGCCGTAGATCAGCACGATTTCGCGGTCAGCGGTCGCCAGCAGCACCTCTGCCACCGAGCGGATCGGCGTGATCCCGATCCCGCCGGCGATCATCAGCACCTGTTGCGCCTGCGCACGCCGCGCCGTGAAAATGCCGTACGGCCCATCCACGATCGCGCGCGTCCCCGGCTGCAGCGCCGGGAGGCGGCGCGTGTAATCGCCGAGCTGCTTGATCGTCAGCCGCAGCCCCTTCCCGTCCGGCGGCTGTGAGAGCGAAAACGGATGGGACTCCCATCGGAACCCCGGCGCCAGGAATCGCACCCGTACGAACTGCCCGGCCTCTGCGCGGAACCGCTCCAGATCGCGCCCCCGAATCTGCACGGAGACCACGTCCGCCGTCTCCGGCGTCAACCCAGATACGACAAACCGGTGGCGCCAAAAATCGCGCAGCGGCCGGCCCACCCGTCCCCAGAGCAACCCCAGGAAGACAGCCGCGTACAGCGACAGCCAGTACGCGCGAAATACCGGATGACCAGCCAGGTCGTTGCCGATCGCGATCTGATGCCCGAACGCCAGCGCCAGCGCCACGTAGATCGCCAGGTGCGTCGCGTGCCACGTCTCGTAGCGCAGACGCTTCCGGATGATCGCGACCGACAGCCCGACAGCCACCAACAGCATGGCCAGCCCGATCGCCGCGCCACGCACGCCTTGCCAGTTCCGCAAGAAATCGAAGAATTGCGGCCAAACGCCGACATCCTCCATTCGGGCGCGCCCCAGCGTCACGAGCACCGGATGCGCCACCAGCAGCAGCACCAGCGAGAATCCGACGACGTGATGCAGCCGCATCAGGCGGTCCATCCCAAAGGCCTGCTCCACCCAGCGCGGCCGGCCGGTCAGGACGATCTGCAGCAGGCAGCCAAAGGCCGCCAGCAACCCCGCCAGGCGCCCCCACGCCAGCAGCTGGCCGGCCGCGTCGCCGAGCAGCTGGTTTCCCAGTGGATGATGCCAGTGGTTCCAGAACCAGAACCCGGCAATGGCCGCCACCTGGGCGGCCAGCAGCGCCATGCAGCCGGCTCGCCGCATGGCTACTTCACAATGCGGAATTTTTCACGCGGCGCCGCGCAGACCGGACAGGTCGCCGGCGGCGCGCCCATCACCAGGAATGCGCAGACCTCGCACACGGCAAAGGTCTTCCCCTCCGCCTTCCAGTTGTTCAGGTCAGCCAGCGCCTGCTGAAAGCACTTGATGTATTCTTTCTCAGCCGCCATTGCACCCTTGAACGCGTAAACCGCTGGCGTGTTCTTTTCCGCCTCAGCCTGCTGGGCAAATCCCGGATAGAGCGGGTTCTTGCCGCCGATCGCCGCAGCTGCGGCTGACGCCAGGTTCTCCTGGGTGGATTTGACGTCCGCGATTGCCGGCTGAACCTTCGGCGCGTTTCCGCCCAGCTTCGCGATCAGCCCGGCGCGCTTCTGAATCAGAATGTCCTGCGAAGCCGCCGTGGCGCGGAAAAGCGCTGCCACGCCCTTGTACCCTTCCGCATCGGCCTTGACCGCAAAGGCGTCGTACTGCGCCTTGGCCGTGACCTCAAGCTTGTAGGCTGTCAGAAGATTGTCGAACGTCGCCGGTGCCTTGATTGCGGTTTTCTCCGCCGCCTTCGGCGCTGTCGCATCAGCCGCCGGGCACACGCCGGCAAACCCGGCGAGTAGAATCAGAAACACGCACGCATGCAGTCTGCACCTGTTCATCTTGCTCTCCTTCGGTTGGGTTGGCCTGCGCAACGGCAGGTGACGTCAGTATACGCCCCGCCCGCAAAGGGCACAAGTATGCCGCGGCCGATCGCGCACAAACCGAACAGCCTTCAGCCTACAGCCTGCATTACGGCAGCACCAGCCGGCGGTCGATGACGCGCACGGTCTCCGGGGCGAGCGCGAAGATGGTGTCGTGGCCGCGCAGTTGCGCGTAACGTCCGCCGTCCCCCGTGCTGCGGCCGATGAGCAACACCTTGCGCAGGACGTCGGCCGAGAGCAGGTCCAGGTCGATCTCCATCGGCGGCTCGTCCAGGCCGCACTCCTCCAGCTCGCGCGCGCCAGCCCCGAGCCGTTCGATGCGCGCAGCAGGAAGGCCGCCCAGCAGCGTCAGCCAGGCGTTCACCGCGTCGACCGCCACCGCCTTGCCCGAGGGACTGCCTGACACCTGCCACAGATCGCCGTCCGCCGCGCGTTCGACCGCCTCAAGCTCCTCGCCGCGGCGCACCGCAATGCGGCGCACGGCGGATGTGGCCACGGACAGGACGATCCGGTCGCGCAGCCCGAACGCCGCCGCCGGCGCCAGCACCGCGGGCGGCAGGTTGCTGCTCGCCACCACAAAGCGCACGGGGGGATTGGTGAACACCACGTTCATCGTCCCCGGCGTTTCGCCCAGCGTCACGGCGAAGCGGCGCGTCTGCGCTGCGGCGCCCAGTTCCACAAGGCAGATCGGATTGGCCGGGAAGGCCGCCGCAACCGGCGCGCCCGGCGCCGGATCGAACACCTGTTGCGCGCGCAGGCGCAGCAGCCCGATCAGCAGCCGCCCGACCTGCTCCTGGTCCGCAACGTCCTGTTGCGGCGAGACCAACACCCAGCGCTTCTGTGCGTCCTGCCGGCATTCGACGATCTGCTCCGCGAATCGCAGCTGTATGCGCGCAATGTCGGCCGGCGACTCGCGGAACAGACGGCGGTCGCGCAGGTCCGCCGCCGTGGCGAGCAACGGCTGCACCACATCGTTGGTCACGGCCACCACGATCTGCCCGTCCGGCGTCAGTGCGTAGACCCACCCCGGATGCCCCTCGACCGTCTTTCCGAACAGCAGGCGAATGCCCGCCGGACCGCCGGTCTCCCAGAACTGCGCCTGCACCGCAGCGTCCGCGTCTAGCCCGTAGATCGCCTGCCGCGCGCGCAGCGTCCCCACCACCTGTGTGTCGAGATTGCTGGCGCCGGACGGCCAGACGAACGCCTCAATACGCGCCTGCCTCAGGCCGGAAAGGATGCGCTCGACCTTCTCGGGATCAGCCGGCGCCGCAACCGGCAGCACGAGCTGCCAGTCGGCGCCGACGCGCTCGAGCTTGACGTAGGAGACATTGGCGCGCCGCAACTCGAGGGCCGTGGCGGCGCGGCCGGAGTCGCGCAGAAGGGCGCGTTCGCGCACGCCCTCGAGGGAGACCGGCACCGCGTCGAGCGCGGCGCACGGCGCAGCCATCACCTGCGCGGCGGCGTCGAGATAGAAGTAGACTTCGCTGCCATCGGGCGTGCGGTTGCCGAACCCGAGTTCGATCCGGCGGGAGGCTGTGCGCACGACCACCCGCGTCTGCGCCGGCGCGAGGCCGAAATCTCCGAGCTTCAGCGCGCGGCGGCGCAGCTCGTCGAGCGAAATGCGCTGGCGCACCGTCAGGTCCGCCAGTGCGTCAAGCATGCGACGCACGACCACCTGGTCCACCTCCGCCGCGAACGGCTCCATCTGCCGCCACCGTCCGTCCTGCCAGCGCAGGTCCATGCGGAACGCGCCCCGCTCGACAATCAGCGAGTCCACCTCGCCCAGCCCGCGCGGAAAGAGAAGTCCCGGCGTGTCGGACGACAGGCCGCCGCCGGCGCCGCCCCACTGCCGGAGCGTCCAGAGCAGCAATCCGCAGATCGCCACTGCCATTGCCAGCCCGCCTGTTGTCCGAAGATTCGGCACCTTCCGCTCCCCCACCAACCGATTACCGTTTCATCCGCCGCACGAGGCAGATCAGCCCGCCGCCCAGCAACACCACCAGCCGTGCCGGCTGCAACGCAATATCCGCCCCCTTGCCTACGCCACGCTCCACGGCAGCCGCCACCGCCACCGGCCCGGCCAGGTCTTCGCGCGGATCGAACAACCGCGGCTGCGCGTCGCTCGACTTCGCGCCCCATCCGTCGCTTCCAGTCAGCGCCAGCGCCGTGAACTGCGCACGGTCGGCGCCGGCGGCGTCTGCGGGCGCGGCCGGCAGAATGCAGCGGCTCCCCAGAAAAACTGTGGCCGAGTTCGTCAGGCTGCGCGTGATCGGATGTGCGCCGTAGCGCAAGACCACCAGATCCGCGCCGGAGAGCGTCTCGCGCCCCACCGCTGTCCAGGGCGAGACGCGCACGCCCCACCGCTCCAGCATCCCCTCGAGCCCGGAGGCATGCGCCGGGTTGGCAAGGTAGAGCAGTCGCCCGCCGCGCGTGAGAAAGGCTTCGACCCAGGCGCGCTCCTCCACGGCCAGGCCGCGCTGCGGCCCGGCGACGATCAGCGCCTCGGCATCGGCTGGCACGCCTTTGGCCTTGGGGTTCCACAGTTCGAGCGTGCGCAGATCGAACCCGTCGTGACGGATCTCGCGCGCAATGGACGTGTAGCCGGTCAGCGCGTCGTAATCGGTCGGATCGCCCTCGCCGTGCCCGACCATCCAGTAGATGACGGCCTGCTCCGCGCGTCCCAGGCGCGCAATGGCGGCTGCGCAGACCGTCTCGCCGCGGAACACGGCGCGCGCGGTCTGGTCCGTGGTCAGCAGGTCCGCAGCCGGCACCACGATGCGCCGCCCCCGGGCCTCAAACAGGAGCGCGTTGGGCGGCACGCCGGCGGCGGTCAGCGCGGCCGCCTGCGACAGGTCAAGGCGCGGGTCCACGTACCCGATCTCGATCGCGGCGCTCCCCTGCGCCGACGCGGATTGAAAGCCGCGCAGCAGCAGCGCCGCGGGACGGGCCGCCGGATGATGCGGATCCAGAAAGCAGACTACGCGCACCGGGCCCTGCGCACGCGCCAGAATCTCGCGCGTCTGCGGCGAGAGCACGCGCCCCGCGGAGAAGGACTGCTCGCGCGTCACGTGCAGGCGGACCGCCAGCAGGTTCAGCAGCACGGTCAGCGCCACGGCCAGCAGCGCGGCAGCCGTGATGTGCAGCCCCGCCAGCCGGCGATTGCCGACCGGATCGAGCGCCTCCGCCGTCACTGGATTATCCGCTTCCGCCATCGCACTACCTCGTCCGAAGATCCCGCGCTTCCAGCAGCCGCACGCAGAGAAACAGCGCACACCAGGCCATTGACACGTACAACACCGGTGGCGCCAGCGAAAACAGCCCGGTGGCCGCATTCGTCACGTCCTCCAGCGGCGGCCAGTGCCAGAGGCCGTGTCGCATTCCCGGAGCCCAGGCCGCCACGGCCGCGCGCAACGCGTACGGTGCGCCGATGCCCAGCAGCGTCAGCAGCGCCGCGATCCCCTGCTGCCGCGCCAGAAGCGCGGCCAGCGTACCGACCGCTGTCCAGGCCGCTGCCTGCAGAAAGAGCATCCCGCTCGCGGCCAGCAACCCCGCGGAGGAAAACCCGCCGTCCATGCGCGGCGCCACGTGCCGCAGCACGCGCGCCTGTATCAGGGCCAGCAGGATGCCGCCGCAAACCAGCGCCAGCGCCGCGGCGAACTTCCCGAGTACCACATCGTACGGCCGCACCGGAGCGGTCAGCAGCAGTTCCATCGTTCCGGTCTGCCGCTCCTCCGCAAAGAGCCGCATGGTGGCTGCGGCAGCCAGCACCGGGAGCCACGGCGCCACAGCCAGCCCCCAGATCGCCGACGCTGGCGCGAACCCGCCTTCGTTGCGGTGCAGCAGCCCGGCAAACGTCCACCCGGTCAGCGCCAGAAACCCCGCCAGCAGGACGTAGCCGGAAACTCCGGTGAGCGCGGCGCGCAGGTCGCGCCAGGCGATCAGGTGCGCGACGCTCCTCATGCGCCCTCCTTCGCGCCGGAGGGCGACGCACGACCAGCCACCAGATCGGCCAGCTGTGCCTCAAGCGATGCGCCGCCCGCGGCAGCCTGCAGCTCGTCGCGCGTCCCCGTTGCTGCCACGCGGCCGGCGCGCAGCACCAGGAAGCGCGTGCAGAGCGCGCCGAGCTGCGCCAGCGCATGCCCGGAAACCAGCACCGCGGCATGGCGCGCCGCGCGGGTCACGCACGCCGCCATGCGCTCGCACTCGGCAGCGTCCACGTTGGAGATCGGATCGTCCAGCAGCAGCAGCCGCGGATCGCGCAGCAGCGCGTCCGCCAGCCCCGTGCGGCGGCGCACGCCCAGCGAGAGCGCGCCAATCAGCCGGCCGCGCACCTCGCCGAGGTTGAGCTGCTCGACCAGCTCGCGAACCTGCCGGCGCGCCTTGAGCAAGGAGACGCCCTTGAGCCGGGCGCGGTAGTACAGGTATTCGCCCACGGTCATCTCGTCGTAGAGCGGACAGCGCTCCGGCAGATACCCCGTATGGCGGCGAAATTCCAGCGACTGCTGGAACGAGTCCATCCCGTTCAGGCGGATCGCGCCGGCCGTGGGCTGCAGGTAGCAGGCCATCAGGCGCAGCAGCGTGGTCTTGCCCGCGCCATTGGGCCCCAGCACGCCGACGATGTCGCCGCGCGCGGCCTGGAATGAGACCTCTTCCAGCGCCGTCCGGCGTCCGAAACAGCGCGTAACTTGAATGACTTCGAGCATGTTGCCAGCTGCCGACAGAATTGTTTTTCATTATGTCCGAGAGACGCCCGGCAACGCAAGGCCTGATGCGGAACGGGCGCTTCGCCCGCTCCGCAGGTTGTTAGCGGTTTAGGCTGAAGGCTGTCAGGTCGAGAGCAGCCATGGACCTATTGAGCTTTGCAAAATGAGTGGCGTTGTTTTCGTAGCTGTCGAAGAGTGTTCGCATCGCGTCGGGGTCGGGGTTGCTATCGGTATCGGTATCGAACAGAGGTTGTTTGTGCCACTGAATAAGCGAATGCAGCGTCAGTGGTCGACACCGATTCCGATACCTACGCCGACCCCGATGCTACAGTTATCGGGTTGGCGACTGTTACCTACTAAGGATTCCCCTTCGTGATCTTCTCCTGCCTTCCGATTCTTCGTGTCCGCGGGGCAGGCTCGGATATTGACACGCTGCTTTCATCCTGTTGTAATCGCGCGATTGGATGGGGTTCGGAGTCCACCTGTAAATGGGAGGTCGTCATGCCTTGGTATTACGCGACGAACGGCGAGCGCAAGGGGCCAGTCGAGGAAGCGCGGATCCGTGCCCTCGCTCGTGAAGGCGTCATTCAGCCCGATGACCTCGTCTGGACCGAATCGTTCGGCGACTCCTGGCAGCCGGCCCGTACCGTGCCCGGCATGGAATTCGCCGCAAACCCCGTTCCCCCCCCGCCGACCATGCCGGAGATGCAATTCGATCAACCCCTCGCCGCATCGTACAAGAGCACCACGCACAACCGTGAACTGATGCAAGCCGCGCGCGAAACCCTGCGTGGAAGATGGGGGCTGGCCATCGGCGTGCCGTTTCTGATCGGCCTGATCCAGCTCGCTGTCAAACTATTGGGATACATCCCCTTGATCGGCTTCGTCTTCAGCATCGCCGCCTGGCTCATCGCAGGTGCGTTTGCGCTGGGACTCACCGTCTTCTGGCTCAGCCTGTCGCGCACCGGCAACGGCTCCCTGGATCAGGCCTTCAGCGGTTTCCAACGTTTCGGCACTGCCTTTCTGGCCGCGCTGTTGATGGTAATCTTCACCCTCCTCTGGACGCTGCTGCTGATCGTCCCCGGGATCATCGCCTCCTACCGCTATTCCCAGACCTGGTTCGTGCTGGCAGACAACCCGCAAATGGATGCCCTCGATGCCATCCGCCGCAGCAAGCTCCTGATGCAGGGCAATAAATGGAAGTACTTTTGCCTGGGCTGGCGCTTCTTCGGCTGGCTACTGCTAGGCATATTATCCTTGGGGATCGGGATGCTGTGGCTGGCCCCTTACATGCGGATGAGCTACGCCAAGTTCTACGACGACCTGAAACCGGCGGCGTAATAACTGCGGACACGCGGCGCAACAACTGCGGACACGAAGAAGCGGAAGGCGGGCGGAAGGTCACGAAGGGGAAGGCCGTTGCGCGTTTCGCGCGGAAAATCGCCTTCGAGATCTTCGGCTGATCTTCTGCCTACGCCGTGCCCCGTTCGGCGGGACATCAGCGCCTGACTTTTGTCTTTTGGCGACTTTTCCTAACAGCCTTAACCCCTCGAAAGCGGGCGGGACGCCCGCGCTCCCAGTTTATTCCGCCAGCCGCTTCGCAAGCCTTGGCAGACCGGGATCGCGTGCGCCAAAAGTCACCAGCGCCGTGCCGGGCGTGGCCGCGGCGCGAAGAATCGTTTCCGCGTCTTCGAGCGTCGCCACCTGCTGCACCGGTGTTCCTTTTGCTGCCAGACATTCCACAAGCTGCTCGCTGCGCACGCTGCGGTCTGCTGTGCCGCCCATGTCGTAGACCGGCAGCACCAGCAGCGTATCCTGCGGACGGCAGACGCGTGCGAACGTCGCGACCAGACCGTCCAGCATGTTGCGCAGCGGGCCGAAGCCGTGCGGACGCCACGCCGCGCAGACGCGCGGGAACGCACCGGCCAGCGTGGTCCAGGCTGCCGCAAGCTTTTCGGGATTGTGGGCGTAGTCGTCGATCACGACCGCGCCGCGCAGCTCGCCCACGCGCTGCAGCCGGCGCTCCACGCCGCGGAAATCCGCCAGCGCGCGCGCCAAATCCGTTGCCGTTGCGCCGGCCAGTCGCGCCACGCGCACCGCATGCCAGGCGTTGATCGCATTGTGGCGTCCCGGAGCCGGCACGTGAAACGTCACGCCTTCCAGCACGAAGCGACTGCTCCAGCCGTCGAGTTCAAGACTTTCAGGTTCCGGGTTCCGGGCTCCGGATCCCGGACTCCGGGTTCCGTCTTCCGCCGCGCCGTCAATGATCGCGCCGCGCACGCGCTGACGGAAGCGGTCGAACACCTGCCGCGTCTGTTCGATGTCGAAATGGTCTGCCGAGGCGTTGGTGATCACCGCCAGATCCGGCGAGAAATTCAGCAGCGAGCGGTCGCTCTCGTCCGCCTCGATTACCGCCCACGCGCCTGCGCCACGCCGCACCGAACCCACGCGGCCGTTCGCATCCCACGACACCACGGCTGCGCCGTTGACCACCATGGGATCAAACCCGCACCCCGCCAGCATCCAGCCGGCCATGGCTGTGACCGTGCTCTTGCCGCAGGTGCCGGTGATGGCCATCAGGTGGCGCCCCTCAACCACCCGCGCCAGCGCCTCCGCACGGTGCAGCACCGGAATTCTGAGCGCCTGCGCGCGCAGCAGGTCCGGGTTGTCCTTCTCAATGGCGGTGCTGACAACAAGTCCCGCCAGCCCGGTTGTCACGCCGCTGCCGTCCTGCGGATGCAGCGCCACACCCTGCCTGCGCAGCCGTTGCAGCGTGTCCGAGGCGTCGCCGGCATCGAGCAGGCGGTCGGAACCGGAGACGCGCGCGCCAACATCCAGCAGCGCCTGCGCCAGTGCGCTCATCCCCACGCCGCCAATGCCGACAAGGTGGTAATGGCCGGTCATGACGCCTGTTCCTGATTCTTCGTTCTTCATTTATGGTGCCGACATCGCGGCACCCTCCAGTTTGTCATTCGTACTGGAGGGCGGCGCGCTGTCGCCGCCGCATTCCAAGACACGGCGGGTCCGGAGGCCCCGCCCTATCTTTTCCGTTTTCCCGTCTTCCGTTTCCGCCTCTCCACGCACACGCCCACGCTGCGGCAGCCGGGAATGGCGCCGGATTTGTCGAGCAAGACCATCACGCCGGTCACGCCGGGAAACGCGAGGCAGGTGTCGGCAATCTCCTGCGCCAGCCGCTCCAGCAACCAGAAGCGGCTGCGCCGGACCATTGCCGTCACGCGCTTACAAACCGCCGCATAATCCACCGTGTGCCGCAAGTCATCGGTCTTGCCCGCGCGGGCGAGATCGCACGTTAAAGCCAGGCTGATCGTCACCTTGCGCCGCCGCACACGCTCCGCCGGCTTTGTCCCGATGATGCAGGGAATGGCTAGGTCGCGGATGTGGATTCTGTCCTTGTGGTCGTTCATCCAAATGGCTCCGGGGGGGAATATTCGGGATGCAGGATGCGAGATTCAGGATGCGGGATGCAAAATTCAAACTGTCGCCACGTATCCCGCATCTCCCTTAGCCCAAATGCTGTCCTCCATCCACGTAGAGAATCTGGCCGGTAACGGATGGATTCGACAGCAGAAAGACCACGGCAGCAGCAACCTGTTCCGGCGTGCAGTGGCGTCCGAGCGGCACAGCTCCGGCTGGTTCGCGTGCCGATGCCGCCACAGGAAGGAGCGCTGCACCGGGCGCCACAGCATTGATTGTGATGCGCGGGGCCAACTCCTTCGCCGCCGCGATCGTGAAGGCTGCCAGCGCCTGCTTGCTCACCAGATAGGGCAGGCAGCCGGCAGGAGCATGCGCAATGCGCTGATCCAGGAGATTGACGACGCCTGCCACGGGCGCAGCCGCAGCCGGATGCGCGGCAGCGACGGCTTCGGCGAACTGCCGCGTCAGCAGCATGGGCGCGAGCGCATTGACCCGCCAGTGGGCGTCGAAAGACGCGGCGTCGCTGTCGGCCAGGGACTGGCGGGCAAAGATGGCGGCGTTGTTGACCAGTCCGTCGAGGCGTCCGGCTGCGGCCATCGCGTCGCGGAAGACACCTGCCACGCCTTCGGGCGTGTCGAGCGCGCCCAGCACGCGCCAAGCGCGATTGCCGCGGCTACGGATGACAGCGACGAGCGCGTCGGCTTCAACGCGCGAGGCGTGCGCATGCACCACCACGCCGGCGCCGGCTGCGGAAAGGGCTTCGACAATCGCGCGGCCGAGGCGCACCGCGCCTCCGGTCACCAGCACTGTCCGATTGTCCAGTCCTTGCAGCACAGTTGCGCTCCGTACGATCACATCGCGGGGAGTTTCGCCGCAGCCGTCTTCCCTGTCAAGAACGGCACCCCCCTCCGAAGCGTCGCAAAGGAAATTTTCATGGGACCCGCCATCTCAAAGGCTACGTCCGACAGGTTCCTAGCCGATCTTTATCGGACGGCCCTGTTTGGCGCTGGCGTAGATGGCGTCAAGGATCTCCATCACGATCAGCCCTTCTTCGCCAGTGGCGATATGGGGCTTCTTGTTCCGGATGCAGTCCACAAAATGATAGTAGGAACTCTGCGAACCCGGAACGGGCGGGTGCAGCTTCATGTCGTATTGCGCACCGCTGCGCTCGAGGAAGATCTCGGCTTCGAACTCGTACCCCTCGTTGCGGTTGCGCTGCACCAATCCCGCCTTGGTGCCCAGCAGCCGCGTTTCCATCCATTCGTGCTCGGCAATATTGGCGGCCCAGGAGGCTTCGATCTCTACGATCGCGCCATTTTGAAACTTGATCATGCCGCAGGCCAGATCCTCGCAGTCGAACTTCTTCCCCTGCTCCTTCGCCAGCCGCGTCGCGATCGGCGACCACGCGCCGCCCATCACCCACTGCGGCTTCGGATACCCCATCAGCCAGAGCGCCAGATCCAGCCGGTGCACGCCGAGATCGATCAGCGGCCCGCCGCCGGACAGCTTCTTGATGCCGAACCAGCCGCCGAAACGCGGTATGCCGCGCCGGCGATGCCAGACGGTGCGGCCGAAGTAAACATCGCCGAGGATGCCGCTGTCGACCTGCTGCTTGAGCGCCGCGGCCTGCTCCGTAAAGCGGTAGGAGAAGTTGATCATCAGCCGCCGGCGCGCCTTTTTCGCCGCCGCGATCATACGCCGCCCCTCTGCCGCGTTCAGGGCCATGGGCTTCTCGCACAGCACATGGCAGCCGGCGTCGAACGCCGCCAGCGCCAGCGGCAGGTGAAATTTGTTCGGCGTCGCGATGCTCACAATGTCCAGGTTCTCGCGACGCAGCATCCGGCGCGCGTCGGTGTAGCGCTGCGGCACCTGCAGCTCGTCCGCCGCCGCCTGCAGCCGGACCGGATCCGTGTCCGCCACCGCCACCACTTCCGCGTCGGGATGGGACTGATACCCCTTGATGTGGCCCTTGCCCATGCCCACGCCGATCACGCCGCAACGCAATTTCTTTGCCATGGGGATGCTCCGATTGTTTTCCGACACGGAAGCGTAAGCTTGCGCATCGTGCTACTGCTTCACGCCCGCCTTGCCGGTGGCGGGGTCCACGCTGTGGATCGTCTCGAGCGGCTTGGTGTTCGGGCACGGATGCTGGCCGTAAAAGTTCGGCGCAGCCCAGCGCACGGCGTTGGTGAGCACTTTCTGCACGTTCGCATCAAAAAAGGTCGGGTAGGTCTCGTGCCCCGGGCGGAAATAAAACATCCGGCCGAAACCGCGCTCCCAACAGCAGCCGCTGCGGAACACTTCGCCACCCTCGAACCAGCTCACGAAGACCACCTTGTCCGGCGTCGGAATGTCGAAGCGCTCGCCGTACATCTCCTCGTGCGGCAGCTCGAAGTACTCGCCCAGCCCCTGTGCGATGGGGTGCGACGGCTCGACCACCCACAGGCGTTCCTTCTCGCCGACTTCGCGCCATTTGAGCGAACAGTTCGTGCCGAGCATGCGGCGGAAAATCTTGGAGAAATGGCCGGAGTGAAGCACGATCAGCCCCATGCCTTCGAGCACGCGCTTCTGGATCTTGTCCACCACCGCGTCCTGCACTTCGCCGTGCGCCGTATGTCCCCACCACGTCAGCACGTCGGTCTGCGCCAGCACCTCGTCGGTGATGCCGTTCTCCGGCTCGTCGAGCGTGGCCGTGCGCACGCTCATGTCGGCGTTCTTCGCCAGCCCGGCCTGGATCGCCTTGTGCATGCCGTCCGGATAAACCTTCCGGACCGCCTCGTTTTTCTTCTCATGCCGGAACTCGCCCCACACCGTTACGCGGATCGTCTTGCCTGCCATGTGCTTTCTCCAGAAATTCGGCCGAGCCACCCTTGGCCGGCGCGTGGGGTGATACTCTCGCGCAATCGCCCCCCTCTGCCAATCACAAAAACAACCATGTCTTCATCCGACTTGCGGGAAACCGGCCACCGAAGCGCCGGATGCCGCGGGAGAGAACCGCAGATTGACGAATGATGAGGTCCGAATCAGGAAGGGCAGAATCATTGATGACAAACCCGTTTTTGAAAATGATTCTGTGGCCAATAATTCTGTCGTGAAAAATTGCCTTCAAAAATCTGCGCTGGATATTCGGCAATCGAGGATAGTTCCTCTTTTGTCCGCAGATTACGCAGATTGTTGCGGGCGGTAAGCCGGCAAACTCTCAATCTGCGTTCATCTGCGTAATCTGCGGACAAACACGAATTGCCCAGTCAGACTGAATCCGGCGCTTTGGCTCGGAACAATCACGGTACGGCGGCGGAGGCCCGCCGCCCTCCAGTTTGTTTGTCAACCACTGCTTGTCTTTCCCACTGGAGAGGCGCCGGCCCCGGCGCCCGCAAGTGCGTGGTCCGCGCAGGGGATGGCGGCCGCGCCCGTCGCAATTTCCCGCAGTTTGAGGCCAAACACGAACCGTTTGATTGAACCTGTTGGGTTCGTTGACCACAGAATGCACATAAATCACAAAACAACACTCACTTTTGTGTCTTTTGTGGCCAGCTCACAGGTTCTCTACCGGCAACCAACCGAACCGAACTGCTCCTTCATCGGAAGCGGCATCAATTAAATTTCGCGGCACGCGAAATTTACAGCGTGGCGCTGCCCATGCGGCGCAGCTTGGCGTAGCGGCGCGCGGCGAGTTCGTCGCCTGGCAGATGCTTCAGTTCCTTCACGCGCTTCAGGACGGCGGCCTTGACCGTCTTGACCATGGCGCGCGGATCGCTGTGCGCGGCGCCGGCCGGCTCCGGCAGGATTTCGTCGATGATGCCGAGATTCAGCAGCGAGTCGGCCGTGATCTTCATGGCCTCGGCCGCCTCCGGCGCCTTCTTGCCGTCGCGCCACAGGATCGAGGCGCACCCCTCGGGCGAGATCACCGAGTAGACCGCGTATTGCAGCATCATCACCACGTCGCCCACGGCAATGCCGAGCGCGCCGCCACTGCCGCCTTCGCCCGTGACCACGATGACGTACGGCGTGCGGAGCGTGGCCATCACGGTCAGGTTTTTGGCAATGGCTTCGGCTTGGCCGCGCGCCTCCGCCTCCAGCCCGGGATAGGCGCCGGGCGTGTCCACGAGCGCCACCACCGGCAGGTGGTACTTCTCGGCGAGCTTCATCAGGCGCATCGCCTTGCGATACCCCTCGGGGTTGGCCATGCCGAAGTTGCTTTTGATGTTGTCCTCGACGTTCTTCCCCTTCTGGTGGCCGATCAGCATCACGCGCTCGCCGCCGATCGTGGCGAAGCCGCCGATCAGGCCGCGGTCGTCGCCAAAGGCGCGGTCGCCGTGTAGTTCCACGAAATCGCTGCACATGCCGGCAATGTAGTCGCCGATCAGCGGCCGGCCGGACATGCGCGCCACCTGCACGATCTGCCAGGGGGTGAGTGGTTTGGTGAAGTCGATGTCGCTCATGGTGGAACTCCGGGAGAAGAATTCAGGATTCAGAAGTCAGAATTCAGAATCGGTGGTGCAGGCGTCCCGCCTGTCTCTCCAGTTCAGCAACCCGCATAGCGCAGCGTCCTGGCCAGGAACGCCTTCATGGCCTGGCGTTCGACGATGTGGTCGATGAAGCCGTGCTCCAGCACGTACTCGGCGGTCTGGAAGTCGTCCGGCAGCTTCTGCTTGATGGTCTGCTCGATCACGCGCCGGCCGGCAAAGCCGATCAGCGCCCTGGGCTCGGCGATGTTGATGTCGCCGTTATGGGTGAGATTGCGCAGTTCCTCGATCTTGCTTTCGAGTTCCGCGATCGGCTTTTCGAATTCCAGGAAGGTCAGCATGATCGCCAAATACCGGGAGGAGGAAGGTGAATTTCCTACCACGCTGCGCTGCGTCACGCCATACAAAAGGCGGTCGCGGCGCTCAGGATGCGGCGAGACCGGTCTGGCGCAGCAGGGTCCGGCGCAGCAGGTCGGGTTGAACCGGTTTGAGCAGGAAGGCGGTGCGTCCCAGGGTGTCGGCGGCCGCGATGTCCTCGGGATCGGCGCGGCCGGTGACGAAGATCAGCGGCAGCCGCCGCTCGGCTTCGCTGTCGCTGGTGCGCAGGCCGCGCAGCAGGTCGAGACCGTTGAGCGGTTTCATGTCGAGGTCGCACAGCACCACGTCGACCGGCCGGCTCCGCAACGTCTCGAGTCCGCTGACGGCGTCGCCGGACTCGAGCACGGCGGCGCAGCCCAGGCCAGCCACCACGCGGGCGACCACGGTCCGGGTGAAGGGCTCGTCTTCGATCACGAGCACGGTCAGGC
>Ga0118677_10006855_pt1 | contig 19113 bp, 16 predicted proteins | sample AliMusrvi5mmetaG_FD_86154 | JGI IMG/M metagenome (GOLD analysis project Ga0118677, IMG submission 86154) | reverse complement strand
AGATGAAAACCGGACAAAATATTTCAATTTTTTTTGAGAAAAGTCACAAATAAAAATATTCTGATCTCAATGTGTTAAAATTCAATTATATATCATTCATAATCTATTCATAAAAAACAGAATCAAACAATGTCTAACGTCCTCTATTTTTTCAAGGTCTTCACGGAGCGCTTTTAAGGAGCGATAAACCAGCTTCTGGCAGGAATCGACTGCAATACCGAGTATATCGGAGATTTCAGTATAAGAAAGGTCACATTTGAATCGCAGGTAGAGGACTTCCTTCTGTTTTTTACTAAGATGCTCCATGCATCTGTCAAGTCTTTGTATTCTAAGCGTACTCCACTCATTTTCATATACTTCATCAACTTCCGGTTCATGAGAATCTTCTTTCTCCTGAGAATTCTTCTTTAAGTGGGATACAATATTACTCTTTTTGAGATCCAAAAATAACTGATGACGAAAGGATTGGAGAAGGTATCCGCGCAAATTTTTCACTGGAGAGAGATTACCTCCCGTTTTAAGGAAATAGCTAAAAATATTCTGAATTGCATCTTCAATAATCTGGTTATCATTTGTGTACTTCAACCCAAAATTATACAACAAGTCATAATGACCAAAATAGACTGTCCCAATAGCCTCTTTATTGCCTGTGGCAATAAATGACTCCCAATTAGCAGGATAATCATTATTTTCCTGCCATTTTTTCATTGGAATTTTTTCATATTTCTGGTGATCTAAGTAGCAAAAGTAATTTTTATTTTTTATGAATCCAAATTACACCATCACTACACTTATAAACTCCAGTTTTGTCAATTGGAATTTCATTTTTCCCATTTAAGTAGAATTCATGACGGCACCCTAAAGGTTCCGGGAGATATTGCCCGGTCAGATTAAGGAATGAAATATCTTTAAAAAAAATCTGTTTGAAAGGATAATCTTTTAAAAAGAATCTTTGATTTTTTTTTGTGATTTTTTATTTTTGCCTCCCGAATTTAAAACGCAAAATTACGGAGGATTTAATTATGTCAAAACAAATGAAATGGTTACGTCTGTTTTTTACCCTGTCATTAGGGATACTTTGCATCGTTAGTCACGCAAATCAAGCCACCGAAAGTGTGACATTGTACACCCCATACACGAAGATTTCGGTTCCACCCGGCGAATCGATTGACTACGCTATCGATGTCATAAATTATAGTAAGGAACTTCAAAATGTGGAGGTTTTGGTGACCGGAGTGCCAAAAGGATGGAATTATACTCTAAAATCGGGAGGTTGGACTATCGGGCAATTATCGATATTACCTGGTGAGAGAAAAAGTCTTTCCCTTAAAATAGAAGTTCCCTTTAAAGTCAATAAAGGAAACTATAAATTCAAAGTTCTGGCTGGAGGAACCTATTCGTTGCCCTTGACTATTAATATTTCGGAACAGGGAACTTTTAAGACTGAGTTTACTACCGGCCAGTCAAATATGCAGGGAAATGCCACTTCAACCTTCACGTTCAATGCAAATCTCAAAAACCGTACAGCAGACAAGCAACAATATGCCCTAATGGCAAATGCACCGCGTGGCTGGACAGTGACTTTTAAAGCGAATTATCAACCGGTAACATCGGTCACGACAGAAGCGAATAGTACACAGGCTATCACCATCGAAATAAAGGCGCCTGAAAAAATCGAAGCTGGAAAATATAAAATTCCTGTCAGCGCAGCAACAAATGCCTCATCCGCCGACCTCGATCTTGAGGTAGTTATCACGGGCTCGTACAGTATGGAATTGAGCACCCCTTCCGGTTTGTTAAGTGCAAATATTACAGCTGGCGATGCAAAACAGGTAGAACTGGTGATTGTGAACACGGGATCCTCTGAACTATCGGATATTAAGCCTGAAGCTTCAACACCGTTAAATTGGAGTGTCACTTTTGATCCCAAAAAAGTTGACAAACTACCTGCAGGGGCTTCTGCCCGGGTTTATGCTGTGATAAAGGCTGACAAGAAAGCAATTCCGGGAGATTATGTAACAACTATTGAGGCAAAAACACCTGAAGTGTCGTCGAAAGCCTCATTCAGAATCTCCGTCGAAACACCTATGCTTTGGGGCTGGATTGGGGTATTGATTATATTTGTTGCGTTGGGAAGCGTGTATCGGTTATTCCAAAAATATGGAAGGAGGTAAACCGTGACCGGTAATATTATTGAGCTGGTTAATCTGACCAAAAAGTACGGGTCGTTTACAGCCGTTGATCAACTAAACCTGACCATCCGGAAGGGTGAGATTTTTGGTTTACTTGGTCCAAATGGCGCCGGTAAATCGACTACAATCCTGATGATGCTTGGATTGACAGAACCTACAACCGGCTCTGCCAAAGTATGTGGGATTGACCCGATCACCAACCCTATAGCGGTTAAAAGAAGAATTGGCTATTTACCTGAGGATGTTGGATTTTATTATAACCTTAGCGGATATGAGAACCTCATGTTTACTGCCCGGTTAAATGGTTTGTCAGGTAATGAGTCAAGACTAAAAGTCAATCAGCTTCTTGAAAGGGTGGGATTGGCTGATGCAGCTGAAAAAAAGACCGGCAAATATTCCCGCGGAATGCTTCAGCGTCTTGGCCTTGCAGATGTGCTAATCAAAAATCCGGAGGTAATTATACTCGATGAACCAACCTTAGGGATTGATCCAACCGGAGTGAAGGAATTCCTTGGATTAATTGTTGAATTAAGCAGAGCTGAGGGTCTGACAGTCCTCTTTTCTTCCCACGATCTTCATCATGTGCAACAGGTTTGCGACCGTGTAGGACTATTTGTTCAGGGCAAACTATTGGCTGAAGGGGATATTCCATCGCTTTCGAAGAAACTATTCACCAAAAATTCTTTTGTTATTCAGGTTGGTCTCGTTCAAGAATCGAATGAAAGGCAAGATGTTTCGAATGATAAATATTCTGCTGAGTGGCTAAGAAAACTGCTGAATAAAATTGATGGTATTGATACCGTTGAGCTTACGAATGGTATTTTTCAGGTAGGTTGCGCCCGTGACGCAACGGCAGAAATTGCAAAAGCAATTATTGAATCGGGGGAAGGATTGAACTATCTGAATAAAAAGGAATACGGCCTCAATGATATCTATTCTCGATATTTTGAGGGAGGTGATGTAGAAACCCTTACAAGTAATAGCGAAACAATGAGGATTCCTGTTTCTGAGGATTCCGTTAAAACTAAAGATCCAAATTTCAGTACGACCTTTTAAAAACAAATTATCTGCATATGAACAATCCGGAAAAACAAAATCCATATTTTTTTGAACCCTGGATATTGAAAATCAACCAACTATTCACATCCCTTAACCCGTTTGGTCATTTCAACGAGGGTAAGAATAGGGACAAAATTTTTCATCCATTCAGGGTAATCCTGAATAAAGAGATCTCTGACCATGTGAAAAGCTGGCGTTTCATCATTCTGATCGCCATTATCGCTTTAACGTGCCTTGGTTCCATGCATACAGCATTAACCAATATTGGGAAAGCGGTTAAACCCAACGATCCTGCAGGAACCTTCTTTTTCCTGAAACTATTTACCATCTCCGATGGAACACTCCCCTCATTTGTTGTCTTCATCGGCTTCCTGGGACCACTACTTGGCATTAGTCTGGGTTTTGATGCAGTTAATTCCGAGCACAATCACAGAACCTTAAGCCGCATTCTGGCACAACCCATTTATCGTGATTACTTGCTGAATGCCAAATTTCTGGCTTCATTGATCATCATAAGTATCATGTTCTTCGTGCTCGGTTTCCTTGTGATGGGGCTGGGACTTGTGACCATTGGCATTCCCCCGACCGTTGAAGAGTTTCTGCGAATTATCTCATTTATTCTCCTCAGCATAATTTATGTCGCATTCTGGCTAAATTTGTCGATCCTGTTTTCGGTGCAATTTCGTCAACCAGCAACCTCAGCATTATCAGGGATTGCTGTATGGCTGTTCTTTTCGGTATTCTATGGCATAATTGTAAACCTAATTACCAAAGGTTTAACCCCATCAGCCATGGCAAGCGAAAATCAGGTTATTGGTTTTGAAGAATTGAAATTAAGCCTGTTACGAATAATGCCAAACCAACTCTTCAGTGAGGCGACAACGACATTGCTTATGCCCTCGATTCGTAGTTTGGGACCATTAACAATGGAGCAAGTTTACGGGACCATTCCGGGCCCATTACCACTTGGGCAGAGTATTATGTTGGTATGGCCTCAGGTTACCGGGCTTATTGCGGCAACGGTCCTCTGTTTTGCTTTATCCTACTTCTCCTTTATGCGAAGAGAGATCCGTTCCAGATAAAAGGTGATATGGAGATAACCCCGAATTGTAATTTAAACAATAAGAGGACCCAAGTTTAAGGTGTCCTCTTATTGTTTTATAGTCAAAAAGAATTCCGTATAATACCACTAAATCTATACTTTACGTTTTAGAAGGAGCATCGCACAACCTCTGACAAGCGGAACAGAAAGGGTAATCGTATTCCCCTCTTTCTTATAACTTACATTCACCTGTTCTTCCCTTCCGGGATGAAGTGCAAAACACGAAAATCCCGTATCCAGATCTTCAAGACCTTTTAAAACAATTTCAACCTGGTCCTTTTCGCCGTAAACAACGGGAACAGCATAAGTATCGCCTGTTTTGAAAACATTTACTTTTGCAAGGTTATCTTTTACCCGAATAACATGAGGCTTTAAAACCCATTCACGATCCTGCATCAATTTCATTAAAGGGCCATAATCAAGATAAAACTGATCAATATCCTCAGAAGTGGTTATGGAGTGATCATTATTCGGGAACGGACACATTGGGAAAACACCCATGTAAAGATATTTCTGAAAAAAACTGTCTCCCCCTTCGTTCCTGACTGTTTGGGCCTCGTCCGTCCAGCCGAGAGCCGGCTTATTCACACACAAAAAAGCTGTAAGATTCAGCGATGAACCTGAATAGGTAAATTCATCCAGGATGCCGTCAACATACTCAAGGATATCAATTCGTTTACTATGGTTATTGACGAATATAACTTTGTTGGCATTGTGCATTACATCAGACAATTTCGAGGATAGATCTTTCCATGAGGTTAGCAGTGAACGTACCGGTTTTCCTTCAAACCAGGTGGTGCCGTCATCCGCCCTCTCATTAAACATCCTGACCCAATCCAGACGATCAACGCAAATACCAAAGGAATTTGGTATCTCCTTCACATGACGCCGTGCCTGATCCAGTAAGAATTCACTGTATGTGCTATCGGCGCAATCGACAACAATCCCTTTCCCCCAGGTATAATAAGGGACATGGTTTAAAGAGTTTTTGTATTTCGGATCTTTTATGCTTTGTTCGGGAATTGGAAGAATTGAATTTGCAAATCTGGAATAGAGGATGTCGTTACAATCTTTCCAAAGTTCACCTTCAGGTTTGTTGGCACTTTTCGGCGGGGGTGGAAATATTATGTTGGCACCGAATTCAGTTACGTTGAAATAGTTTAAAACATAAAATCCCTTATCTCTGTATCGTTTTGCAAAGTTATCCATCTCAGCAATCGTAATCATGTCACCACCGTACCGCTTCCATTTTTCATCTCTTTTTACCGGAGGCAGATACATTCCCATATACGGAAAATCAAAGCTGGCTTGCCAGTTGACCGTGAAATCCATCCTTTTCATCTTCTCCACATCAAAATTCAACGATTCCATCGAATAGGAAGAGTAAGCAGCAGTACCTCCCATCTGGTGGGCCAAAGGATTTGGGGGGTTAAAATATTCAGGATACCTGCTTTTCATCCAATCGATCCCGCATCGCCAATCACTTTCATGCGGAATGATATCGAACGAAAATTCCACATTATTGCTTTTCGAAATACGATTAAAGAAACGGCTGAAGGTAATGGTTCCATCCGCTGTTGTCTTCATCGTCAGATCGATGATATTATCTTTGGGTGATAAAGCAATCGTCACTCCGGTATTGGCACTATCTTCAAGAATCGAAACCATTGGAATACTGATCAGATTCTCCTGGAAAGGGACAAATCCAACCCGGACATTATCATATCTGAATGAAGGGGCACCATAATAATAGGTGGCTGTGGCAAACGGGACAGGCACAAGCGGATCGATCCAATAATGATTCTTTGAATTGGACAAAGGTCCGATTCTTCGTAAATCGTGCCGGGAGTTATTTCCGATTTTTGCAGAATCAAACTGTGGTGCGGCCCAGGGTGACCAGATTTTTGTCTGTTCATTTCTAACAGGATAACTCACTTTTGTGTTAATCAATGTACCCCAGGGGTCGCCCTTTCCCTTGATTTTTATTTCGCACCGGATGCTGTTTGGAGTTGAAAAATAACGTTCCGTAAACAGACAGGAAGCATGTAGCGAATCATTGACCAGCATCTTTTCAAATTCAACCGAACCGTCCTGATTTTTTCGGGTGATAGTCTTCCCTTTGGCAATACTGCCAGACAAATCATTTGAAATACTTACCCGTTTTATGATTTTCCCGCCTGCCAACCTGATCTCTGTGATCATCCCATCATCAGACAATGTAATCCCAAAATTGTTGGTATCAATCCTGTTATACGAGCAGGAGGTGATAATCATGATTAATGCACTAAAGCACAATAGGATTTTGATTTTGTCCATCAGATTTGTCATGGTTATTTCTTTTGAATAACGGGTGATTTTCCTTTTGTTAAATCTCCGGAAACCTGATAAAGTATCACTTCCTCCCCTTTTTTCAGATTCAGTTCGAATAACCCGGGTTCTACCTCCTTTTTTATAATGGAAAGCGAAGAGGTAGTAAAAGGACCTGTAAATCCGGGTTTGATTTTGCATGGTGCACCGGCCAGACTTCTGATTTTCACCCAGAGTGTCTTGCCGTTAAGCCGTTCGGCGCTGACCAGAAATGCCCCCTCTGTCCTTAAGTCATGAAACACTGCATTTTTCCAGTCTGACGGAACAGCTGGGAAAACCCGGATACGGTCACCCCAGCTTTGAAGCAACATGTCCTGCAATGCCTTGGCTGCGAAAAGTGAACATTCAATCACCGGTGAGCCCTCAATATACATCGTATTAGGCATAACGAACCGTTTGTCATTATGGTGCGCGAGGAGGCGCTCCAATGCCTTCTCCCCGTTACCCATCGTTGAGTAAAGGAGTGAGGCAGCTGCACTCGACCAGCCGTAGATTTGTCGTCCACCATCAACATTGAGCCAATGGTTCATTGTCTTCTCTACAAGCATCTTATTTTCCGGCTGTTCTGCCGAAAGCATATGCAATGGCCAGACCATTAACAGATGCGACCAGTGGCGGTGTGATTTGGCAAAAGGGACGTTAGGACCAATCATAAAGCCATTCTCATTTTGCGGATAAGCGACAAGGTCACGAAGAATGCGCTCCCAATCCTTCGATTGCGGGTCATTAAAACGATATTGTTTGTTCAGATCAAGCAATGTAGTACTTCCCCATCGCAGCAACGAAAGGTTGTAGTTGTTATCCACATCGCCATCCTTATTGTATTCAGGTGAATGAAGGAGTGGAAGGTGCAGTTTACCATCGGTTCCATATTTAAGCAGATGCAGGTAAAGGTTAATGCTCCCCTTAAGCAAAGGATAGAAGCCGTGTCTTTTCTGATCGGTTACCAACGAGTCATTCATCGAGTAACGGTACTGCTGCCAGTAGTTAAAGAGGGCCCAGGTGAAATCGCCCGGATTGATATAGTTTTGGGGAGCACAGGTCCCGTCACCACGTAACCCTTCATAGTCTGTGGTGTGAGGTACCGTTGCACAACTGTCAAAGCCCCAGATACTTTTTGCATTAAACACAAAATTCTCACGTTTGGCATCGATAAAGCGGGTGAACGACTCTCCAAGTTCCAGATGGTTTGCCGTATACACCGGGGAATACGCGATCTCAATGTTCAGGTTCCACCAGACGCGTGGCCAGCCGGTTGTCCGGTACCATGGTCCGAGTAAGTCGATCACCTGCCGGTCCTGACGTGTGGCACATGCCAGTTTATACATTTGAACCCAGTAAAACTCCTCGACCTGGTCGTTGGGAACTGAAACAAAACTGGATGGATAATAGTTGTGCCACCACTCGCGATGGCTCTGTGCGAGCGACGCGGACGACATTTCGGCAACACGGCGAACAGTGTTTATCGCTGTCATCCTTGCAGTAAGATCGGGATAAGAGTCGGCTATAGAGAGAGTGAGACGACGCTTTTGAGGTGTCCCTTTCACCATCCAGGCGGTAGCATATGCACCACCTGCCACGCGTCGTTGAACACAATAACCGGTTCCGTTGTCTTCACCTTTTTCGGATGAAGGATTAGGTTCTCCGTTGATCTTCTTCATCTCGTCGCGAAAAACCTCCGACTTCTCCGGCTCCCAGGTAAAAGTCGCATTTTGCTCCTTACCTTCGGTCTCCAGATCAACAAGCAAAGCCATCTCTTTGGTATGATCCATGGCCCTGAACCGGATGACCCCCTTATCAGTGGTCACCTCGCCCCTCACCTCAGCATCCCAAAGGACCATCCTGAGCGACCCTGATTTAATCGTCCCGGCGGTTCTGAGCACCATGCCTCCAATTGGGAGTCGCCCGTTATCACGACGATGATCGGTGACATCGGAGCGACCAAGTTCGAATCGTATCCGGTCGGGACCATCTGAATAGATCATTGTTCCCAAAAGTCCGTTACCCAAAAAGGCACCATGATCGAATTTGGCAGGCAACACATCCCATTTAATATCGTGACTTGCCAGAAATTTAGACCAGTCCACAGGTTCATACACACGTGAATAAATTGGTTTTCTGATCATTTCGCCAACCTTGTGCAGGGTCTGCACATCGATAGCGCGTATATTCCCTGCATAATCTGGACCAGCATCAATAGAGAAAATGTTACCATATTTAACCGCACCTACGTAATCCCGAAAAATATCTTCGGCCGGCAAACACAATTGATCGTGTTGGGGCAATGAATAAAACCACATCGCCCCTCCCTTATGCTTAGGCAATATTGGATAGGTAAATTCAGCGGCAATGTAACCCTTATAACCGGCAGCCTGTTTGTTATAACCTGCTCCTGAAAAATCATCGAGGGCAGAGGGATTGCCCATTTCTCCAAGCCGAATACGACCAGCTGGTGTACCATGGTTATAGCCTGGAAGACAGTTCGGCTGAAATTGAGCCACCAATTTGTCTGTTTCCTCATGACTAAGTCCACCATCTCCCTGGGCATGATCGAACCAGATATATTCTATTGGTCCGTAATTTGTCAAAAGCTCTTTGAGCTGTGCTTTTTTAATTTCAGGATTTTTCCCGCCATCCTTCGAATAAATGGCTCCCGGAAAGGTCCAGTCACCTTCTGAAAAATAGAGTGCCAGCTTTATTCCATATTTATCGCACGATTTGCGGAGTTTGGCAAGCACATCAATTTTCAGGGGACTGTTGGTTACTTTCTTATTGGTGGTTTTGGTATCCCACAAACAAAATCCGTCGTGATGTTTGGTAAGGAATAAAATATATCCCATACCGGCATCTTTTGCCACTTTGCACCACTGATCGGTATTGCAACCGGTAGCTTTGAAATAGGAGGCATCTTTACCCTCGGTGGGTGTCCACTCCTGTCCCGAAAAAGTACTGAAAGACCAGCAGATAAACATACCGAATTTCATCTCTTTAATCTGCTCTGCGCGAACCTTATCGTCAATCTTCTGGGTATTGATGGTTTTTTGTTTTTCCACAAAACCTGTCATCAGGATAGCGATAACAAAGAATGAAATTAAAGCATTGATTTTCATGATTCTATATTTAAAACGTGAATATTCATCTTTAATAAATATTGGCATGACTTTCGTCCCGGGAAATTAGCCTTCAAAGAAATCGCTTATGATAAAATTCTTTTTTTCAAATAATAGTGATCACAAAATAACAATTATCAGGGGATAATGAAACGTAATTGGATTAATTATCACCTATTTATAATGAATCTAAAATATGCGGTATTAATCCTGAAGATTTTGGGAACCTCACGAATTTATTTTTTAGAACAATTAATAACATTCAAGGATTCCATATCTTTAACTGAAATTGGTTAAAGAAGAAAGAGTCAATATCAGACCAGAATATTTATAATTTCAAACCCCAATAAATCGCACTTCCTCTGTCAAAAACAGAATTAAAAAAACATCTGCAATCGCTTACCAATGAGCATTTGATCGAACAGGTACTCGAATTGTAAGGTAACTGTTAGTCGACGAAGGGGTATTCCGTATTTGGACCCATCGGTGGTTTTTACCCCGATGGTGGCTTTGAAGGCAAATAACTTTAAATACCAACATATGCAACAGATCGAACCACTTAACTACGGTAAGTTCTATCATATTTACAATCGGGGTGTTAATGGTTGTGACTTATTTGTTGAACCTACCAACTACGAACACTTTCTGAACTTGTACGACAAATATATTTCGCCAGTTGCCGACACCTACGCATGGGTACTGATGAAAAACCATTTTCATCTCCTGGTGAGGGTAAAGGAAGAGTCGGAAATTGGATTCTTATCGGATGCTAAACCATCGGAGGATTCAATCCCCGATGGTGGTTTAGATAAGGGGAAATATGTGCAAGATTATCCTCCTACTGAAACCCTTTCGGGATCTGGAAACACCAAAAGTCCTCATGAAACCCTTTCGGGGTCTGAAACCACCGAAGGGGTAGGATTATCATTAAAAAAAATACAATCCGGTTCATCAGTTTTCCCATTTATTTAACGCCTATGCGCAGGCTTTTAATAAACGATACGGACGAACTGGCAGCCTTTTTATTCATCCTTTTAAACGAAAGCTGATCGAAGATAAAGAATATTTCAAAACTTTGGTCGTCTATATTCATAACAACCCTGTCCACCATAAGTTTACAGAACATTCTATGGACTATCCCTGGAGTTCATATCTCACTTGTATATCGATAAAACCCACGCATCTGCAACGAGATGCCTTAATGGGTTGGTTTAAAAACAAGGCGGATTTCATATCAACACACGATAAGCCCGAAGATTTCACCGGTCTGGAACAGTGGCTATAAAGTTATTTGACATACTGGAAATGAAATATATACCTGATATTGTCGATCCCCGGGGGTAAAATACTGTTTGAGTGATCGACAATATTTCAGGGAAAAAATGTAAGTTTGCAAAAGTTAATCTGTTGAAGATGAACTTACTTTTTTTTGTCGTCGAACGGCCACCAATCGTACCATACTGGAATTGAAACTTCGGCAATTGGAAAACCAATACAGAGCCAGAACACCACTAATCTTACGACATTAGAAATGGAAGGACAAATCGGCGAATGGAATTAGCCAGACCTGCAACAAAAAATCGTCCTATATTGGATATAATCTATATATCTTCAATCAATTAGACATGCCAAACAGGAACTTCAAATCTCACTTTACACCAGTTATTTCTAATTTAATCCTCCCTGTCCCCGGTAAAGCTTTAGTGGTTTGTCGAGTTTGACTTTTAAAACAGTAACATATTTATCTGCAACATTTTCGGGGACATCAATGTAAACCAGTCCGGGAACGGGGCTCCAGGAGATCTTGCCAACAACTTTATGCGTCAGTTTTGTCTCCTTACCTACAACTGAAATATCTGTAATTTTATTGATAAGCCCTTTTATCATCAATTGACCACTGATTTTACCATCTAAAAATAAATAGAGTGAAGTGGAGTCTTTTGACAATGTTGTTGGCCCGTAAAAATGACCCTGTGGAAGACCCCCTACGGTGTTAAAAATGGCCTCTCCATGCTTTTTATTCCACGCTCCCAGTTCCTTCAGTACATTGATCTGCTCATCTGGAATAGTTCCGTCCTCCTTAGGACCCATATCCAGCAATAAATTACCCCCATTGGAAACTGCATCAACAAAGATAGTAATCACCTCATATGGCGTTTTCCAGTTATTGTCGTGGTGAAAACCCCAGTTATCATTTGTGGTCATACACAATTCCCACCAGTTGTATTTTGGTCTTGAGACGGGAAAGTTCTGCTCGGGTGTTTCGTAATCGCCATAGCCCTGTAATCGGCCATTGATAATTGATCCTGGATTTCCGGATAAAATAATTTGCCGGACTTTCTGTGATTCCCACTCCTCGGCACTGTGTTCCCAATCACCATCAAACCACCACAAATCGGGATTAAACTGGGTACTGATCTCTTTAATCTGCCCCTGAAAGAAAGCTCTGAAGCGATTCCAACGTTCATAATCGTCGGCTATCTTATACCGTGAGCTATCCTTTAGAAATCCAGGGTAATTTGAATCGGACCAGTCAATCAGCGAAAAATAGGCGCCGCATTTAATATTGCGTTTGCGCAATTCCTCGAAAAATGGCCTGATCATGTCGCGATTTGCAGGTGTTGCTTTTACGATACTCAGGTTATTCATTTTTGTGTCGTACATGGCAACTCCATCATGGTGCTTAGTGGTAATCACACTGTATCGCGCTCCACTCTCCTGAATCAGATCGGCCCACCTAGCGGGATCATAATTCCTAAGGGTGAAACCTTTCAACTGTTTCATATAATCGGCATGGGTGATTTTTTTGTTATGGAAGCTCCATGATTCATCGATCCCATTTACCGCATAAATACCGGCATGAATAAAAATTCCCAGTTTGGCATCTGCAAACCACTGCATCTTGTTTTTTATCTCCTTTGCATCAATTTTGGATTGAGAAAAGCATTGTGCAACAAGTGCTAAAGACAGCATGCACACTAAATTAATTCGTCTGATCTTCATATTTAGTTCTTGTTAATTTTGTTCCAGCGCCTTATAATCATCATAATTCCAGTACTATATAAAATAGAGCTCAAAACGTTTTAAGCACATGAATTACAGTTGAACCAAAACGTAAAATTATCAAACTAATCTATAAAACTGGCAATTTTCAATTACCTTATCCGAACAAGATGAGATTCTATGAAACCGTTTGATTGGTTGAAGAATACTATTATCGTCCCTGACAAAGGAATCTCAATAAAGTCGTTCACCTATTGCCGATTTAAGCTTATAAAGATTCATTGTATGCTCAATTCTCGCCTTTAGCAGGAGAAGACGGCTTTCCGACACACTTGTAGAACCATCGAGCAGTTCGAGATTCGTGATCACCCCAGAATCGTACCGTACCTTGCCCAATACATAGGCCTGGGTAGCCTGCCGCAGTTGCAGCAGCGACTGATCGATCTTTTTTTGTGAAGCTTTTAAATTGGCCTCGGCTTCTACCACCTCATTCAAAATATTGCGACGGGCAATTTCAGTCTCCTGATCATTCTCCATTATTGCCGATTTGGCCTCTACCAGGTTAAACTTATTTCGTTTACCATCGAAAATAGGAATCTTAAGACTGATTCCGGCGACAAAATTAACTTTTGGATCATACATATAGGGAATATATCCGTTTTTTACCCCACCCGATGCGAATGCGTTAATTACAGGGTTGTTTTGAGCATTGGTCAGATTATAGCGTAATTCTGCCAGATTCGCTTTTTGGCGTGCCATTTTCATCTCATCCCGTTTTTGTATGGCTGTGGCAAAAAGGGTATCTCCCTGAAGTGCAGTTTGTCCAAGATCGAGTTCAGCCTTCACTACCTGCAAGGTATTTTGTGGCTTACCTAGCAAGGAATTTAACTGACAAACCATTACCTGCCTTGCTGTTTCAAGGTCAGTCTTCTGATTTTCAATAGCCGAAATGCGTACCTGTGTGGTTAAAATCTCGTATTGTGTTGCCGAACCGGTCGCCTGTTTCTTCTGAATGTACTGAAGGTGTTCGTTCAATGTAAGAAGCTGCTCGTCCTTAATTTTAATCGCCTCCTGAAGGTAGGTTAGCGAGAAATAGTTTGCGATAACCAATTGCGATAGCTTTTGTTTTACCTGCTCTACTGTTTGAATGGTCAGTTCCTTGCCCTTCTTCTCGAGCGAGATAGCTTTATCTGTTTTACCAAAATCAAAAATTGTCTGGTTAAAATTCACTGCAGTAGAGTAGTTGTCTTTTGGCATGAGTTGAAACGACCCCATGTCGGGTATATTTATTTCAATTACAGGACCTACCCTCGAATAAGAGGTGGTAAAGTCCACATTCGGAAGTAAACCCGATTTTGCAATGCCAATTTTGGCATCTGAGGTATTGAGTTCTTCCATCGCTTTTTTCACCATAGGATGGTTATGAATAACGTCACTGATGATGGTGTTCAGTGTCAGGGAATCTGGTGAAAGTATCTCACTCCTGACATGTCCGACGGATAATGAACCTGCTAGAGCAAGCAGGGCTATCAGGTGCGGTCTTGTTTTAAAAATCATATAACTAAGCTTTTATAAGTGACTTTTTGTGTCTTGTTCTCATAATAATTACGGGAATTAGTCCCAGAAAGGTAAGGATGGCTGCCATAAGGAAGTCATCGTCAATCGCGGCAATATAGGCCTGTTTACTAACATGTGAAAGAATCATATATTTACTCTGCAAAGCAGCCGTTGCCAGATTGCTCCCCATATGTTGCTGGGCAAACTGAGATAAATGAGCTGCCACATTTTTGAACTCCTGCGAGCCCGCCTGAATTGCTTCACCGAACATCTGGGAGTGAAAGTTTATACGTGTGGTAAGCATTGTTGCAAAAATTGCTACTCCCATGCTGCCGCCCAGCTGCCGGACTGTATTGGAGATTCCTGAAGCTTGCGCCATTTTATCCCGAGGAATAGTTAAAAGCGAGAGGTTGCTCATCGGCGTGAAGATAATCCCCATGGCAAATCCACGCAAATACAGGGAGGTCATTACAAAACTATGTTCCGTCAGGTATGAAAGATGTGAGTTTAGTATAAAACTAATTCCCAAAACAATTACTCCAAGTATCATTGGAATTTTGGGACTGAACTTATCGGACACTCTTCCTGCCACGGGGGACATAATTCCCTGTATAATTCCAACAGGGAGAAAGACTGATCCGGCCTGGACCGCGGTGTATCCCATCGAATTCTGCAAATAGAGCGGCAGCAGGAAGGTACTTCCAAACATACCAATACTAAAAATCATCATCACCAGATTTCCCATTCCAAAATTGTAATCTCCCAAAAGTTTTAAATCTATCAGAGGATTATCGGTAGTAAGCTCCTGGGTAATAAAAACAGCTAACGCAACAGCCGAAATGGCAAAGCATACCATTACATAGGTTGCACTCCATCCGGCAGAATTACTCGAAGCTGACCCCTCGGATAGTGCGTACAACATTAACGGGAGAAAAGTAACTACCGAAATAAATCCGATCAGATCGAACTGACCTGCCCGTCGGTTAATATACTCTCTCTGAATGAGAATCGTAAAGACCATTGCTGCTATTCCGAAAGGGATATTGACATCAAAAATTAGTTGCCAGCTAAAATTATCGACCAGATAGCCCCCGATTAATGGACCAAAGGAGACCGAAGCTGCTGCGGAAATAGCCCAGAATCCCAGTGCCATCCCTCTCTCCTTTGGCGGAAATTCCCTCGTTATAATTGCCATCCCCAGTGGTTGTATTGTTCCGGCGCCTAATCCCTGAATAATACGTGACAGGATCAGCGTATTCTCATCGTTGGACATCCCGCATAGCATGGAACCAATGGTGAACAACAATACACCCATAAAATAGAGTCGTTTATAACCAAACCTGTCGGCTAACCACCCGGATGTCGGTAGCATTACTGCCATCGAAAGCATATAGGCAGTGATAACCCATTCAATTTTATCGATCCCTACACCAAATGAAGCCATGATTTTTGGCAACCCAACATTGACAATGGTACTGTCAAGTACTGCCATAAAGGTTCCAAGCATGATATTGGCTAACAAAAACCATTTATAATTATCGTGCTGCGGGTGAAAGGCAGAACTTCGATGGCGTAGCTTACGTCGTAACTTATGCGATAATGTAATCCTCCGCATAATTACCTGATAATTTTAACAACCGCTGACATTCCGGACAATATATGATAGTTAGATAAACTCTTCCCCTCCTGTGTACTGTCAATCGAGATTTTAATCTGAACACGCTGAGTTACCTTGGTGAAGTTACCTGAAGCATTATTAGCGGGAATCAGCGAAAACTGAGAAGCGGTATTTGAGCTAATGGTAAATATCTTACCAGTAAAAATAACATCAGGATAGGTGTCGAGGGTAAAGATAGCCGGTTGTCCGATGTGCAGATTTTCAAGTTTTGTCTCTTCAAGAAAAATGCTAATCCATAATTTACCATCGTTTACAATTGTGAAGATTGATTGCCCGGCCTGGGCAATATCACCCGGCATTAACCACCGTTTGCCAATAACCCCTGAGTTTGGTGCGAAAAGCCTCGTATTGTTTAATTGCGACTGAATAACATTAATCTGCGCTTCTGCACTGGCTACTGCAGCCTGTGTACTTTTGATCTGAGCACCTGAAACTTTTGCCTGTGATTTGGCTGCCTGAAGTTGCGCCTGAGCAATTTCGAGTCCCTTCACCGCATGATCGTATTGTTCCTGCGTGATCACATCACCTTTAAATTGGTTTTTAGCCCTGTCAAAATCATCCTGCGCTTTCTTCAGGGAGATTTCCAACACCTTGTTGCTGGTCAGATCATACTGGTACTTTGCTTCCGCCTGCACAACAGCTGCTTCTGCCAGAACTTTGCCTGCTACAGCCTGACTCTTCTGAGCAGAGAGATCCAAACTATCAAGAACTACCAACAGTTCCCCCTGTTTAACTGAATCACCCTCTTCCGCGAACAAATGACTTATTCTGCCCAGTATTTTAGAGCTTACCGCCACGTTATCTGCTTCAACATGGGCATCATCGGTGTTAATGTACTTCGAATAGTCGATGTACCATTTAATCCCACCGCCAAGAATTAAAATAATGACCAATATCAAAGGAATATATACCTTGCTGCTTTTCTCTTTCTTAATGTTTTCCATAAAATATTCTTTCTATAAAATTGTTTAATCGTTTCGGTAAAAAATATCGGTTTTAAAATTGGTTTGGCAGAAAATGTCTCCCCTATTCCCTGGATAATATTGAGATTAGAATCTCCTTCATCTTTTGTGAAGCTTCCGATAATTGCTCCAACTCCTCATCATTTAGTAAAACCAGTTTACTTTTCAAGGTTTTGCTCAAGGATTGCTTTATATCTTCAAAGTCTATCAATCCCTTGTCTGTCAGTGAAATGTTAATGATTCTCCGATCGTTTGAATCATTGTGTCTAACAACATACCCTTCATCTATCAGTTTGTCCACAATCACTGTGATATGCGGTTTTGGCATTGAAAGGCATTTCCCGATATCGGACATGGAAAGAGTTCCTCGTCTTTTCAGGCTGCCCATAACGAACATTCCACCCGGCGTAATCGAAGTCTTTGATCGTAAAGGCTTCGAAATACTCTTGTATAAAAGTGGATGGATTGCCATAAGATTATCTGCGATGATGTCAACTTTTAGTTTCACCATAAGAACTATTCATTTTTTATAATGGTTACAAAATTATAACTATTATTTCAGATGATATCGTTTCTGTGTTAAAAAGAGGTTAAGTTTTGGGGAACTGCCAGCCGGCTGCAACTCGCATTCTAACTTTTGCCATTCCTCCTGAACGTTAATTTATAGATAAAAAACGCCTTAGGATAAGGTGCAGCTCTCCGTAAAATGAAGACCAAATTCACAAATAGAAGGTAATAAGGTTTGGGATTTTCTTTCATTAAAAGGCTACTAAGGTTTATTTCGGAAAATAAGGTTTTTAATGGGCGGTGCAACTTTTGTATAATGATAGACTTGCTGCAGAACAGAAAAAAAGTAGTTAATTGATATGCAATCAAATTTACCGGATATTACCTTCACAACCTTCTTTTCCGGTACTCAACAGGAGACATACCCATCACTTTTCTAAATACACGGGAAAAATAAAACTGGTCATCAAAACCGATTTCTCGGGACACATCCGCAATGAGCAAACCTGAATTATCGAGCATTCGGCAGGCACGCTGAATTTTAAGCTGAATAAAATAATCGATAGGTGAATGTCCAGTGCGGTTCTGGAAAAGGGCTGAATAATAAGAGGCAGATAACCCGGTTTGTAAAGCTATCTCGTGCAGCCTTAATTTTCGGTTAAAATTTTCAAGCATATAATTAATGCTAAGAGCAATCGGATCATTTTCCCCAGCCTCCTTTCCTACCCTGAACTGACAAATGTGGGTAAAGGTAGATAACAAATAATTCAGGCACAGGTTGATATATTCAAGCGTTTCAATACTGAATCCTCTGTCAAGATTTCTGAAAATCTCAGAGAAAAGATCTATTCGGTCGCTGATTCGTGAAGTTTTGCCCCGTTCAATTGGAATACACTGACAACCTATCCTTGCAAATAAACCGGCTTTACTTCCCGAAAAATGGATCCAATAGATCGACCACGGGTCTTGCCCGTCGGAATGATAGGCATGTGAAATGCCCGGGGGAATGATAAAAAAATTGTCTGCCATAAGATAATGCAATGTATCTCCGACCCTGATTTCGCCCTTCCCCTCAACACAATAAATCAGTATAAACTCAGCGCTTCCGGCAGGTCGTTCCCTGAAATGGTGGCTGGCTTGCGGATAATAACCAATATCAGTGAGGTATAAATCCGATATCAATGGATTATTCCTAATCAGACCCTCAATTTTCTCCGGCAGGACAAAGCTGATTTGCCCTGGAAATCCATCTGTTTTTTTCACTGTTCTCTCTCCTATATAAAGCCTTTATAATGATTATCAATACTTAGCAGAATAATAAATTTAAAATAGCTGGCTAATTGCAATTGGCAGAGGTTACATGATAAAAAATGTATTTCAAGACCGATGAAAAACAGCCGCCAACCTTACTATGACATCCAGACCATCAACCAACTAACCAATCCAACCGCCAGCAGTTTTTATTATGTTCAGAATTTTCTGTCAGAAAGCCAGATTATTAATATCAAATAATGAGCATTAATATTGAACCTGACTACATAAATTACAAAACAACCTAAATTCAATCAATTAACGG
>Ga0118677_10006854_pt1 | contig 19113 bp, 14 predicted proteins | sample AliMusrvi5mmetaG_FD_86154 | JGI IMG/M metagenome (GOLD analysis project Ga0118677, IMG submission 86154) | reverse complement strand
CGACGGTAGGCGGCCAGGTGGATCCCCGTGCCCCCGTCGATGCGCACCACGGGAGTCGCGCGGGCCACGACCACGGCGGCGAAGTCGGCCAGCAGCGACGGCGCCCCAGCATCGGCCCGCATCACCGGCTTCCCCACTTCCGGGAACCAGACCAGGCGACCCGCGCCCAGGTCGCGCTGGGGCGGGGCACCGGGCGCGTACGTCCCCGGCTGCTGGAGGTCCGCCCGAACCTTGCCGGCACCCTTTTCGTCCATCGTGGCCGGGGAGGCCCCCGTGAAGACCACGGTGCCACCCGCCTGGGCGAAGGCCCGGATCACGTCCGCCTCGCCGTCCGACAAGGCGGCCAGCGACGGGGCCACCAGCACGTCATAGGCCTCCGCCTGGGCACCCGTCAGCAGGCGCGCCGGCAGCACGTCGAACGGCACGTGGGACCGCGACAGGGCGTTGACGATGCCGCGGTACTCGGCCATGTAGCGGGCGTTGCGCACGCTGTCATCGGCGTCGTCGGTCCACCACGCCTGTTTCGGGTCCGGGCGCTGCCACGTGTCGAACAGGGAAACGCCGCAGGCATCGCCGTCGTCCCAGTTGGCCGCGCAGATCGAGTCGACGTAGTCCCGCGAGGCCGACGAGTGCAGGATCGCCACCCGGGCCGCCGACTGCGACCGGAACAGATCGTCCTGGTTCGCCTCCAGCCAGCCGAAGACCCGTTTCCGGTAGTCGTCCCCGACCGTGCTGGTCATTTCGGGGCTCTTCAACTCGTATGGGTTCACCTGGGCCGAAATCGCGGTCATCATCACCGCCTCGGCGTCGTCGGGCAGCGTCCCGTACGTGAACGCCCAGGCGGACCGGCCCGCGTCGGCGCCGCGCCCGAACGCGTACATGGCGATCAGCGAGTCCCAGTCGTTCGCGAATCCGTTGGTCATCGAGTTCGTGTCCGACAGGACGTCCACCTCCCAGACGTGCCAGAAGTGGTCCAGCGGCCCGGCGAACGCGCCGTCGAGGCCCTCGAACAGCGCGGCGTTGTAGTCCATGGTCACCGTCTCGACCACCAGGTTGAAGTCCGGGGTCACGGACTGCGCCGTGGACAGGACCTCCTTCAAGAAGGTGTCGATTTCGGCATGGCGCCAGGCGATCCACGCCTTGAACGCCGGATCGGTCGGGTCCAGCGTGTTCTGCCCCGGCTGGACCCGCGGGATTTCCATCCCGGTGTCGGCCTTGAACTTCGCCCGATCCAGGTCGTTCTGGCACGCCCACCGGCCCACGATGTCGTTGAACAGCGGCACGTCCAGCCACATGCCGTCGACGCCCGTCGCCGCGATCCGGCGGACGTGTTCCATGTAGACCTGCCGGTAGGGCGACAGGTGGCACATCCACGCGGACTCGGCACCCGGGTCGACCCAGAACGCCTTGCTGCCGTAGAAGACGTTGGGTGCGAACTGCCCCAGGTTCGCCTCGTCGAGTCCAGACTGGACCCAATCCGGATGATCCTTGTACATGCTGTGCGGCAACGTCTCGCCGTTCGGAGTGATAACCTCGAAACTGGGGTAGTACCAGAGCACCTTCAGGTTGCGCTGGTGGGCCAGCACCGCGAAGCGCTTCATCATGTCCAGTTCGCGGGCGAAGGTCGGTTCGTCCATGTAGTCGGACAGGGCGGAATCGGCCTCGACCACGGAAACGTGGTTCTGCAAGGCCTTGTCCAGAAGGTTGACCCACTCGAATTCGTCGTCCTCGCGATCGACGGCGGCACCGCCAACACGAGCCACGTTCATCCAGTCCGCAGGCTGAACCGGCCCCTTCTGCACCTCCCAGAGCGGGGTCGTGCAGGAAGCAAGCAGGACCCCGGTCAGCAAGGTCAAGCGGGTGAATGGCGACATGGCGGCTCCTCCGGGAATCACCAGCATTTTAGTCCGGACGCGCAAACGAGCAAGCATTCAGAGGAAGCACGACCTTAAGGCGGCTCGTCGTTTCTCAACGTGCCATGCAGCGGAGCGCCAGGGACCCGGAATCCGCGGTGACGTGGAAGCGGATCTGCAGCGTGGCAAGCAGATCGTCGCCCAGCGCCGCGGCCCAAAGGTCCAGAAGCCCCCCCTGCGGCACGCCGGTTCCGTTGTCGGGCGCGTGAACGGAAACCACGTCGCCCAGGGGCCGCAGCGACAGCGGGTCCAGCAGGACCAGGTCGACCCGGTGGTCCGGCACGCATCCCGCGCAGATGTAGATGTGATCCCCCGACGACCAGAACAGCGCCGCCGCGCCGCCGAACGGCACCAGCACCGGCTCCACCTCGTCGCGGTTGACCGTCACCGGGCGCACCGGCGCCTGGTCCAGCACCGTGCCGTCGGCGTCCAGCCGGGCCACCCGGACGATCGCCGACGCCCCGGACATGTAGTCGGCGCCGGACCGGGACTCGCAGAACGCCGCGAGCCAGCCCGATCCGGCGGCCATCAGCGCCAGCCGATCCTGGCTGAAGCCCGCGGCGGTGGTCGAGGTGCCGTCCTCGGCGGACGACCAGATCGTGCGGGCGGGGGCGGCCACCGTGCCGTCCGCTTCGACCGCCGCGAACCCGAGGTGCGCGCGGCCGCCATCCGTCGATTGCCAGAGGATCCCCCACCGGTCGCCCGACCAGGCCACCTGCGGCGCCGGGTCGCCGCCCACGGTCGCCAGCGTGACGATCGTCCCGACGCCGGCCCCGTCGGCATCCAGCCGCACGAACCTCACCGGGGCCCCGCCGCCGGTGCCCGGCCCGCGCCACGCCATCCCGAACGCGGCGCCCGAGGCGGCCAGGGACGGGCGCGTCAGCGTGTCGCCCTGGATGTCATTGAACGAGTGGGCGGTCCCCTTCGGCACGCCGTCCTCGCCCACCCGGATCGTGTGCATCCCGCCGTCGAACCAGGCCATCAGGAAGCCGTCAGATGCGGGCGCCACCGCGATCCCGCTGATCGCATCGGCCGTAGCGGGCACCTCGGTGGCAGCGCCCAGCGCGCCTGCGACGTCGAAGGTCGATTCCAGCAGCCGGTTCGGCACGGGCGTGTACGGGTCGGACGGGGAGGCCTCGGCCCGGGCCAGGAACGTCCGGCCGCCCGGTGTGGCGACCAGCGGATGGGCGAACCGGAGCCACTGCAGGGGCGAGGCCTTCGTCACGTCCCGCGCGATCGAGCAGTCGAACCGGGGGTCCGGGGGCCGCGCCAGGATCGGGGTGCCCTCCGGGACGTCCGGAAGGTCGGCGAGATTGTCGGCCGGTGGAACGTCCACCAGCGCATCCGGCATCGGCGCGTCGGAGTCCGGTCGATCCGCCGCCGCCAGGTCGTCCCCGGGCAGATCCGCGGCCGGCACGTCCATCCCGGCATCGGGCCGATCGGAACCGGAGAGGTCCGCCAGGTCGCCGCCCGCGCCTCCGCCGCATCGGGCCAGCAGCAGCGCGGCGACCAGCGCGAATGCCGCCCCGAGCCGCGCCGAGGATGCCGGTGTCGCCCCGCGTTGCATGTCCCAGCCTCCCGAAATCGCCTGATGCCCAGCGAATACGATCGGACGCACCGGAATGCAAGGACCCCTGACATCCTCCAGGCGTGCGCGCGCGAAAGGAACCCCATCCCGGAGAATCATCATCCTAGAAGGGCGAATACTTTCAAATATTTTCCTACTTCACAACGCCCGATCAATCGGTAAGATCCGCCGCAGGCCGGCATTGCCGACAAGTATCGTCTCGAACGGAGGTACGTCCGTGGGCTCGCACGAGCATTCCCGGAATCACTCCGGGCCCGAGCCTCTCGCCGCTCGCGTGCAGCGCATGACCGGTCTGAACCCGGCGTGCTGCTACCAGTGCGGCAAGTGCTCGGCCGGGTGCCCGATGGCTGCAGAAACCACCCTGCGCCCGCATGACGTGATGCGCCTCGTCGCCCGGGACCGGCTGGACAAGCTGGCCGACGCGGACGGCCTGTGGCTGTGCCTGACGTGCGAAACCTGCACGTCGCGCTGCCCCAACGGCTGCGACCCGGCACGGACGATGGACGCCCTGCGGGAGATCTTCGCGACGGGCAAGGACGGGAAGGCGCCGAAGGCCATTTCGGCGTTCCACAAGTCCTTCCTGGCCCAGGTGCGCGCCCACGGCCGCCTGTTCGAGATGGGCCTGATCATGTCGTACAAGCTGGGCGGCGGGTCGATGTTCGCCGACGTGACCACGACCCCCAGCGTGCTGGCACGCGGCAAGCTGGGCCTGGCCCCGCACAACGTGAAGGGCCTGGAAGAGGTCCGGCGGATCTTCGCGGAATGCGCGGCTGCCGAGGAGGACGAACGATGAAAATCGGCTACTTCCCCGGCTGTTCGCTGCACGGCCTGTCCCGCGAGTACGAGGAAAGCCTGAAGGCGATCGTGGCGGGCCTGGACACGGAACTGGTCGAGGTGGACGACTGGTCCTGCTGCGGCGCCTCGTCGGCGCACGGCGCCAGCCACCTCCTCGCGGTCACCCTCCCCGCCCGCAACCTCGCCATCGCCGAGGAGCAGGGCCTGCCGGAAGTGCTGGCGCCCTGCGCCGCCTGCTACGCGCGCCTGGCCTCGGCCCGGCACGAAATCGAGGGCGATGCGAAGCTGGCCGACCACGTGAACCGGATCCTGGTGCGCGACTTCAAGAACACCGTGAAGGTCCGCAGCATCCTGGAGGTGCTGAAGGGCCAGGTCGCCACCATCAAGGCGAAGGCGACGAACCCGCTGAAGGACCTGAAGGTCGCCTGCTACTACGGCTGCCTGCTGGTCCGGCCCGTGGAGGTCACCGGCGGCTACGACGATCCGGAAGACCCGTCCTCGATGGAGGACATCTGCAAGGCCGCGGGCGCCGTGCCGGTCAAGTGGAACCGGCGCCTGGACTGCTGCGGCGGCGGCATGAGCATGTCCCGGACCGGCTCGGTCGTGCGCCTCAGCGCGGCGATCCTGAAGGACGCGAAGGCCGCGGGCGCCGACGCGGTCGTGGTCGCCTGCCCGATGTGCCACAGCAACCTCGACTTCCGGCAGAAGGCCATGCAGCAGCGCGGGGCGTGGGAAGGCGACATGCCGGTGCTGTTCCTGACGCAGGTGGTCGGCCTGTCGATGGGCATCGACCCGAAGACGCTGGGGATGGGACGGCACTTCGTCAGCACGGATTCGGTGATGGCGAGGACGGCGGGTACGGGTACGGGCTCGGGTACGGCTGTTGCCGGGGAGGTGGGCTGATGGCTCGCATCGGAGTCTTCGTCTGCCACTGTGGCGAGAACATCGGGCGCACGGTCGATTGCCACGCCGTCGCGGAGGGCTGCAAGGACGTGCCCGGCGTCGTGCACAGCGTCGATTACAAGTACATGTGCAGCGACCCGGGCCAGCAGATGGTCAAGAAGGCCATCGAGGAAAAGGGCCTGACGGGCGTCGTGGTGGCGGCGTGCAGCCCCCACATGCACGAAAAGACGTTCCGCCGGGCGGCGGCGGGCGCCGGCCTCAACGCGTTCCTGTGCGAGATGGCCAACGTCCGCGAGCACTGCTCGTGGATCCACGAGGACCGGGAAAAGGCGACCGTGAAGGCGGTCGACATCACCCGGACCATCGTCGAGAAGGTCAAGCACAACGTCCCGCTGTCCACGATCCGCATCCCGGTCACGCGCCGGGCGCTGGTCATCGGCGGCGGCATCGCGGGCATCCAGGCGGCGCTGGACATCGCCGACGGCGGCCGGGAAGTCATCCTGGTCGAAAAGGGCCCGTCGATCGGCGGCCACATGTCGCAGCTGTCGGAAACCTTCCCGACGCTGGACTGCAGCCAGTGCATCCTGACGCCGCGCATGGTCGAGGTGTACCAGCACCCGCGGATCAAGCTGTACGCGTACAGCGAGGTCGAAAGCGTCGAGGGGTACATCGGCAACTTCAAGGTCACGGTGCGCCGCAAGGCCCGCAGCGTGGACGAATCGAAGTGCAACGGCTGCGGCGCCTGCACGCAGGTGTGCCCGAACAAGAAGATCCCCAGCGAGTTCGACTGCGGCCTGGGCAAGCGGACGGCCATCTACGTGCCGTTCCCGCAGGCGGTGCCGAACCTGCCGACCGTCGATCGCAACAAGTGCCTGCTGTTCATGAACCGCGCGAAGGGCCGCCCGGACACGTGCAAGAAGTGCGCTGAGGCGTGCGAAAAGGGCGCCATCGACTTCGACCAGCAGGACCGGCTGATCACCGAGGACGTCGGCGCCATCGTGGTGGCCACGGGCTACCAGTTGTACACGATCGGGAAGGACCAGCCGAAGGACAACCTGAAGGGCTACGGCGAGTATGGTTACGGGACCATCCCGGACGTGATCGACGGCCTGCAGTTCGAGCGGCTGGCGTCCGCCTCGGGCCCCACGTCGGGCAAGATCCTGCGCCCGTCCGACGGGAAGGTGCCCAAGCGCATCGTGTTCCTGCAGTGCATCGGCTCCCGCGACCCGCAGAAGGGCATGGAGTACTGCAGCAAGATCTGCTGCATGTACGTGGCCAAGCACACGATGCTGTACCACCACAAGGTCCACGACGGGAAGGCGACGGTGTTCTACATGGACATCCGCGCCGCCGGAAAGGGCTACGAGGAGTTCAGCCGCCGGGCCATCGAGGAGGAGGGCGCCCAGTACATCCGCGGCCGCGTGTCGCGAATGTGGCGGGAAGGCGACGTCATCAAGATCCTCGGGTTCGACACGCTGGAAGGCGAGCCGATCGCGATGGACGCCGACATGGTGGTGCTGGCGACCGCGATGCGGCCCCAGCCCGGCATCGACGTGCTGGCCCAGAAGCTGTCCGTGTCCTACGACCAGCACGGGTTCATCAACGAGGCGCACCCGAAGCTGCGCCCCGTCGAAACCAACACCGCCGGCATCTACGTGGCGGGCGCCTGCCAGGCCCCGCGCGACATCCCCGACGCGGTCGCGATGGCCTCCGCGACGGCCTCGAAGGTGCTGGGCCTGTTCGCCAACGAGATGCTGGAGCGCGAGCCGACCGTCGCCCGCGTGGACGAGGCGACCTGCGCCGGCTGCTTCCACTGCGAGCGCGTCTGCGCCTACGGCGCCGTGGAGCACAAGGACATCAAGGACCGCGCGGGCAACGTGGTGCGCGTCATCGCCTACGTGAACCCGGGCGTGTGCCAGGGCTGCGGAACGTGCGAGGCCACCTGCCCGTCCAAGAGCGTCGAGCTTGCCGGCTTCACGGACGAGCAGATCTGGTCCGAGATCCAGGCCCTGGGGGTTTGACGATCGCCGGAGGGGCGCGAACGCCCCGGGAGGTACCGATGGACTCCACGACCCCCGCCGCCGCGGGCGGGTTCGAGCCGCGGATCACCGCCTTCGTGTGCAACTGGTGCACGTACACGGGCGCCGACCTGGCGGGCACCAGCCGCCTGCAGATGGCGTCGAACGTGCGCATCATCCGCCTGCCGTGCACCGGGCGCATCGACCCGATGTTCATCACCAAGGCGTTCGAGCGCGGCGCCGACGGCATCATCGTGAGCGGCTGCCACCCGGCGGACTGCCACTACAACGCCGGCAACTACCACGCGCGCCGCCGCTTCGCGATCTTCCGCGAACTGATGGACTTCCTGGGCGTGGCCCCGGGGCGCATCACGTTCAGCTGGGTGTCCGCGTCGGAAGGCGCCAAGTGGCGCGACGTGGTCAACGACGCGGTGACCCGCGTGCGGGCGCTGGGCCCGTTCACCGCCTATCGCAACATGGTCGTGGTCCAGGCCACCGCGCCGCTGTCGACCGCGGCGGCGGATCATTCCCCGCCCGAGCACGGAGGCGGAGGCGAGGGATTGCGCATGCAATCTCTTGCCGCAGCCGGAGTCGACTCGGGCGCAACCAAAGAGGTGCAGGCATGACCGAACTGCGCGAACTGGCGCGCCGCCTGCTGTCCGAAGGGACGGTCAACGCGGTGCTGGGCTGGGAGGAAGGCCCCAGGGGCGCCCGGCCGGCCTTCGTCACCACCCCGGACGGCGCCGACCGCCTGATCTTCGATCACCGTTGCGTCCACAACCTGGCCTCGTACCTGTCCCCCCGGCGCCCGCACCTGAAGCGCCTGGGGAAGGTGGCGATGGTGCTGAAGCCCTGCGACGCCCGTGCCGTGGCCGGCCTGATCCGCGAGACGCAGGTCCCGCGGGAAAACATCGTGCTGATCGGCGTGCGCTGCGGCGGCGTCGTGACCGACCCCGATTCCGACGCGGCGCTGTCGGAGGCGACCGTCGCCGATCGCTGCCGCGGCTGCCCCGACCGGGAAGGCAGGCTGGCCGACCACACGGTGGGCACGGCGGGACCGGGCTTCCCGGGGCCGTCGCACCGCGCACAGAAGATCGAGGAACTGGCCGCGAAACCCGCCGACCAGCGCTGGGCCTTCTGGCAGGAGGAACTGTCGAAGTGCGTGCGCTGCCACGCCTGCCGGCAGGTCTGCCCGATGTGCTTCTGCGACCGCTGCCTGGCCGACAAGACCCAGCCCCGCTGGATCGAGTCGAGCCCCCACGCCCGCGGCAACATGGCGTGGCACGTGGCGCGGGCGATGCACCTCGCCGGCCGCTGCGTCGACTGCGGCGAGTGCGAACGGGTCTGCCCGCAGGGCATTCCCCTGGGCCTGATCACGCGCAAGATCGCTTCTGTCGTGGCCGAGCGGTATGACTTCCGCCCGTCCGACGACCCGGCCGTGCCCGCTCCGGTGGGCACTTATCGCATGGACGACCCTCAGGAGTTCATCCTGTGAGCACGACCACCTTCATCCGGACCGAGGACCTCAAGGGGCTCGTCGCCGATCTGAGGGCGGCGGGCGTTGGCGTGGCGGGACCGGCGCGGACCAGCGACGGCGCGGTGGACTACCGGTCCATCAACGCCTTCGACGACGTGGTGCTGGACGCCCAGCCGCGCAACTCGCTGAAGCAGTTCTTCCTGCCGCCCACGGAACCGCTGTTCAAGTACCAGCGGAAGGGCAGCGACGTGGCGATCCTCGAGATCTCCGCGACGTTCCCGCCGCGGGTCATCGTGGGCGCACGGCCCTGCGACGCGGCGGCGGTGGACGTGCTGGACCACGTGATGAACTGGGACTACAAGGACGAGCCCTGGTTCGGCCGCCGCGAGGCGACCACCATCGTGTCGTTCGCGTGCCCGGGCGGCGACCGGTCCTGCTTCTGCACCGCGGTGGGCCTGGGCCCCGACGCGACGCGCGGCAGCGACCTGCTGCTGGTGCCGGCCGGCGACGGGTACTACGTCGAGGTCGTCACCGAAAAGGGCAAGCGCCTGGTCGACGCGTACCCGAAGCGCTTCGGCGCCGGGGCGGGCGTGGACGCCACGCTGTCCTACAGGGAAAAGGCCCGGGCCAGCGTCGAAGGCCACGTGCCGGCGCGCCCGGACGTGATCCGCCAGTGGGTGCAGGAGCACTTCGAGGATCCGTTCTGGGCGGACATCTCGCTGCGCTGCCACGGCTGCGGCGGGTGCGCGGCGGCCTGCCCGACCTGCCACTGCTTCGACATCGTGGACGAGCCGGAAACGCTGGACGCGGGCACGCGCCGGCGCAACTGGGACACCTGCCAGACGTCCGTGTTCACCGCCCACGCGTCGGGCCACAACCCCCGCGCCGACCAGTGCGGCCGGTGCCGCCAGCGCGTGAACCACAAGTTCGCGATCTACCCGGCGCGCTTCAACGACATCCTGTGCACGGGTTGCGGGCGCTGCGCCCGGACGTGCCCCGCCGGCCAGGACGTGACCGAAATCCTGACCCGCATCGTGGCGATGGCCACCGGCCAGGGAGGTGCCGCATGAACGTCTACCAGCCCTTCCGAGTCCGCGTGGAAGAGAAGATCGACGAGACCGCCGACACGCGGACGCTGAAGCTGAAGTTCCTGGACCCGGACGTCGCCAACACGTTCGACTTCAAGGCCGGCCAGTTCGGCGAATACTCGGTGTTCGGCGCGGGCGAGTGCACGTTCTGCATCGCGTCGTCGCCCACCCGCAAGGGCTACATCGAGTGTTCGTTCAAGACCGTGGGCAAGGTCACTTCGGCCATGAAGGACCTCGAGGTCGGCGACGTGATGGGCTTCCGCGGCCCCTACGGCAACGCCTTCCCGATGGAAAAGATGCACGGCGGCAACGTGGTGTTCATCGCCGGCGGCATCGGGCTGGCGCCCGTGCGCTGCGTGATCTGGAACGTGCTGGACGAGCGGGCCAAGTACAAGGACGTGACGATCGTCTACGGCGCCCGCACGGTGGCCGACCTGGTCTACAAGCGCGAGCTGGAAGACTGGGGCAAGCGGCCCGACGTCAAGCTGTGGACCACGGTCGATCCGGGCGGGGAAACGCCCGACTGGAAGGGCCAGGTCGGGTTCGTCCCCGCCATCGTCGAGAAGGCCGCCCCGAAGGCCGAAAACTCGTGGGCCGTGGTCTGCGGGCCGCCCGTGATGATCAAGTACACGATCCCCGTGCTGAAGAAGATGGGCTTCACCGAGGACCGCATCCTCACGACGCTGGAAAACCGCATGAAGTGCGGCATCGGCAAGTGCGGCCGCTGCAACATCGGCCCGGTGTACGTCTGCAAGGACGGGCCGGTGTTCACCGCGCAGGAAATGGCGAAGCTGCCCAACGAGTTCTAGGCATTCTCCTGACGATCACTTCGCGTCCCCGGGACATCCGTCCGGCCCCCGCAGCCGGTACCAGGCGTCCTCCTCGGACCCGCCATCCCGGCAATACAGGCGGCCCACCACCTCGACCATGCGGGGCGAGCGCTCGTCGAGGAACCGGGCCGACACCTGCCGGATCGCCAGGTACGGGGGCTTCGCGGACTCCAGCTGGACCGCCATCCGGTCCCACATCGGCGTATCGAACTGGTCCACGGCCCAGCCGTTCAGCGGGATCGCCTGGTCGCGCCCCGACAGGTACAGCGCGATCGGGCTGCCGATGACGTAGACCGGCCCGGGGACCGCGTCGGGAAGGGACAGCCGCCCCGCCCACTGCCGCCCGAACACGTAGTAGTCCTGCATGTGGTCCTGCAGCGCGATGCGGCCGCCCTCGGTCACGCCAAACCCGTTCTGCATGGCGCGGTAGCCCTTGGTCGCCAGCCGCGCCAGGGGAAACGCCAGTGCCAGGGCCAGCAACGCCGCCGCGATCCAGAAGGCGGTTCCGCGTTTCGCGAGCCCCCGGGAGGCCGCTTCGTCCAGGCCCCGTGCGGCCAGCAGCGCCACCGGAGGCAGGAACAGCGTCACGTGGTAGGGCCACCAGTGCTGGATGGCGAACAGCGGCAGGGCGACGCCCAGCCACGCGAAGCAGCCGAGGGTCAGGCGATCGAAGCGATCGCGGCCGCGCAGGGCCAGGCCGATGACGGCCAGCACGGCGCCGACGCCCAGCATGTCCCGGGCGTGCGGAGGCATCAGCAGCAGGCGCGACCAGGGCCGTCCCTCGATCGCGGTGGTCGACGCCGGGTACACGACGGTCGTCCACCAGACCACCGACACGAGGTCCTGTCGGACGGTGTACGCCAGCAGCAGGCCGACCGGGATCGCGAGGCCCGCCAGCAGCGGCGCGGCCACGGCCAGCAGCGATCGCACGGGTCTCTGACCCCGCACCGCGTCAAGGGCCGGGAACAGCCAGAACACCGCGGCCAGCGGCAGGTACACCAGCTTGAACGCGACCACCACGCCGGTCGCGATGCCGGCCAGCACCAGGCGCCCCGCCCGGGGCTTCGCGGCCGACAGGCACGCTCCCATCGTGAGGAACAACGGCAGGCCGACCAGGGCCTCGACCTGGGTCATGTCCAGCACGTCGTTCGCCGCGTAGTACATCCCCTGGACCAGCAGCGGCGCAAGGGACGCCACCCAGGCCCGGCGGAGGCGAGGCCGCAGGAAGCGCTGCAGCGCCACGGCGAAGGCGAGGTTCCACAGCAGCTCGAACAGGTGGATGCCCACCTCGTCAAAGCCGAACAGCGCACCGCCGGCCAGGTAGAACAGGTAGATACCGGGCTGCTTGACGTCCCAGAAGTCGCGGTAGAACACCGAACCGCCCAGCAGCTCGCGCCCTCCGACCGTGAACAGCGCCTGGTCACCGCTGAAGGGGAACGCCAGCTGGATCAGGCCCAGCAGCGCGACCGCAGCCAGAACGACCCCGTCCAGGCCCGACGGCCACACGGAAGAGCGGCCCGGGATGGAAGGGGGGGCGACGGACCGGGGTGCGGAAGCCACCGAGCGCATCCCTAGGCGTGGGGTGACGCCTAGCGACCGACACAACCCGGAACCGGTCAAGTCCGCGACGCCTGCCCCTCGATCCGAACGGCCAGTTCTGGTACCGTCGCGATGCCGCGCGCCCCCCGCGTCGCGGCGCATCCGCTGGAATCCACGGGAGCCTGCCATGACCGCATCGAAGCATGCCCAGCCTTTCCCGGCCCTTCCCGCGGCCCTTCTGGCGCCGCTGGCCCTCGCGACGCTGGCGCTGGCGGTACCCCTGCCGGCGCGGGCCTGTACGTCGTACCTGGTCACGAAGGGCGCTTCCGCCGATGGCTCGACGTTTCTCACCTATGTGGCCGATTCCCACACGCTTTACGGCGACCTGGAGGTCGTGCCCGCCGGAGTGCACGCGGCAGGCCAGACGATTCCCATCTACGACTGGGACACGGGCAGGTACCTGGGCCGCATCCCGCAGGCGCCCGTCACCTACGCCGTCACGGGCCTGATCAACGAGTTCCAGGTGGCGGTCGGCGAAACCACGTTCGGCGGCCGGAAGGAGCTGCTGGACCCGAAGGGGGTCGTGGACTACGGCAGCCTGATGCGCCTGGCGCTGCAGCGGGCCCGGACGGCCCGCGAGGCGATCGACGTGATGACGTCGCTGGCCGAGACGTACGGCTATTCCAGCGAGGGCGAATCGTTCAGCATCGCGGACCCGAACGAGGCGTGGATCCTCGAGATGGTCGGCCGGGGCCCCGGCGGCAAGGGCGCGCTGTGGGCCGCGGTCCGGGTGCCCGACGGCTACGTCAGCGCCCACGCGAACATGTCGCGCATCCGCCAGTTCCCGCTGGGCGATCCGAAGAACGCGCTGCATTCGAAGGACGTGATCCAGTACGCCCGCGACCGGGGCTGGTTCACGGGTGTTGACGCCGACTTCAGCTTCGCCGACGCCTACTACCCGCGGGGATTCGGCGGCATGCGCTTCTGCGATTCGCGCGTGTGGCGGTTCTTCATGCGCGTGGCACCGGGCCTGAAGCTGACGACCGACTGGGTCAAGGGCGTGCTGGGTGCGAAACCGCTGCCGATGTGGGTGAAGCCGGAAAGGAAGCTGTCCGTCCGCGACGTGATGGAACTGATGCGGGACCACTTCGAGGGCACGGAATTCGACCTGTCCACCGGCGTGGGCGCGGGTCCCTTCGGGCTGCCCTACCGCTGGCGCCCGCTGACCTGGGAGTACGAAGGCAAGAAGTACTTCAACGAGCGTTCGGCGTCGACCCAGCAGACGGGCTTTTCCATCGTGGCCCAGTCGCGCGGATGGCTGCCGGGGCCGATCGGCGGCGTGCTGTGGTTCGGAGTGGACGACACCTGGCTGACCGTGTACGTGCCGATGTACGCCGGCATCCGGGAGGCGCCGCACGCCTATGCGCCGGGGACCGGAACGTTCAAGCAGTTCAGCTGGGACGCGGCGTTCTGGGCGTTCAACGCCGTTTCGAACTTCACCTACTCGCGGTGGTCCGACATGTCGAAGGACGTGCGGGACGCGCAGGCCGCCCTGGAAGGCTCGTTCATCGCCGCGGTGCGCGAGGCCGACGTCGCCGCGCTGAAGCAGTTCAAGGAGGCGCCGGGCCTGGCGCGCGACTACCTGACGGCGTTTTCCGCCACGCAGGCGGAACGCACGATGACCCGCTGGCACGCCCTGTTCCAGGAACTGCTGGTGAAGTACCTGGATGGCAACGTCCGCGACGCGCTGGGCGAGGTCCAGCACCCACCGTACCCGAAGGAGTGGTACGGGCGCATCGTGGGCGAGCGGCCCGGGGCCTTCGAGGTCCAGAAGATCCCCGGCGAGATCGAGGAGGAGTAGCGATGGCGACCCCCGCAACCGCGGCCGGCGCCGCACCCGCGCCGGCCTTCCCGCGGACGTTCTGGACCGCCAACGTCACCGAGCTGTTCGAGCGCGGCGCCTACTATTCCATGGCGTCGTTCGTGGTCATCTACCTGGGCCAGCTGGGCATGGGCGACTACTGGCCGTCCACGCTCAACGCGCTGCTGTGGGGCCTGATCTACTTCCTGCCGATCCTGTCGGGCACCGTCGCGGACCAGGTGGGCTTCCGGCGCTCGCTGGTGATGGCGTTCCTGCTGCTGGGCGCGGGCTACCTGTGCATGGGGTCGCCGGTGTGGCTGGGCGGCGCGACGCTGCTGCCGACGGTGTCGCCGGAGGTCACGGCAGGCGCGCCGATCTTCGGGATGGTGCTGACGGGCATCGTGCTGATCGGCGTGGGCGGGTCGATCGTGAAGCCGTGCATTTCCGGCACGGTGCAGAAGACGGCGGGGCTGCGCGCCACGCTGGCCTTCGCGATCTTCTACATGGTGATCAACATCGGCTCGCTGTTCGGCCGCGGGATCGGGTACGTGGCCCGGACGAACTTCGGGCTGTCGGCCATCTTCGTGGTTGCGATGGGGTGCGCGCTGGTGGCACTGCTGACCGTGCTGTTCCTGTACATCGACCCGGACCGCTCGAAGGGCGAAGTGGCGGTCGCCGGACCGCGCAGATCCGTGGGACGCATCCTGCTGGACATGGTGCTGGTGCTGCGCAACGGCCGTTTCGCGCTGTTCCTGCTGGTGTCGTCGGGATTCAACTTCCTGTACTCGCAGGTCTACAACGTGCTGCCGCTGTACCTCAAGCGCGTGGTGGAAACGAACCCGGCGGTGGACCTGTACACGATGGCCAACCCCTTCGTCATCGTGTTCTTCCAGCTGCTGATCACGCGGACCTTCGGCCGGATGAAGCCGGTCCGCTCGATGATCGTGGGCATCGTGATCATCTCGCTGTCGATGGTCGTCAACGTCGTGCCGATCTTCCTGTCGGGCGGCGTCCGGGCGCCGCTGTGGGACCTGCTGCCCGTGGGCTCGATGGTGGTGATCCTGACCGTCGCGATGATCGCTTTCGGCGAATTGTTCACGTCGGCGCGGACCTTCGAGTACATCGGCGCGCTGGCGCCCAAGGGCCAGGAGGGCCTGTTCCTGGGCTACGCGAACCTGCCCATCGCCATCGGCGCGCTGATCGGTGGCCCGGTGGGCGCCTACGTGTTCAACGAGGTGATGGCGAAGGACGCGGTGAAACTGGACAACGGCCTGCTGGAGCTGGTGCCCGCCAACGCGGCGACCGGCTGGCTGATCCTGATGGGCGTCGGCCTGGCGTCCGCGGTCAGCATGGTGCTGTACAACCGCTGGATCGAAAAGCACCCGGCCTGAATCGGGGGGTATTGCTAGAGGTGGATGGGCGCACCGGCCGAGCCGCCGGACGTGTGGCACGAGGCGCAACCCACGCCCCCGCTGCCGTCCACGTCGGTCGACATCGTCTTCGTCCAGGTGCTGCCGCCCGCGGTGTAGGTCACGCGGAAGTGCACCATGCCCGAGGGGCCGCCGCTGGTGGCGAAGTTGCCGACGCAGTTGGTGGTGCCCAGGTTCACCGCTGTGCCGCCGCCGGCCGGGATCGCGTCGACCACCACGCCGTCCACGCCCTGGTTGGAAGTGCCGCACTTGTCGCCGGCAGGCCCGTAGACGGTGCCCGCATACGAGAAGCCGTGACAGCCGGTGCAGTCCTGTCCGGGCCGCATCGTCAGCCCCTGGCCGCCAGGCGTGCAGGTATTGCCCGGGCACGCGAAGGCCGGGGGAGTGCCCGGGTCCGAGGGACCGGGATCGGTGGGGCCGGGATCGACCGCACCGGGATCGGTCGGACCAGGGTCCGTCGGGCCGGGATCCACCGCGCCGGGATCGGTCGCACCGGGGTCGGTCGGCCCGGGATCGACCGAGCCGGGATCGGAACTCCCCGGATCCCCGGCGCCCGGATCCGTCTGGGCCAGATCGTTGCCGGGACCGGAGTCCTCCCGAACGTCCGCCGCGACGTCCGTCCCCTGATCCGTCGGAATCGCGTTGTCGAGGCCGGACTGCGTGTCCTGGGCGTCCCCCGCGGATGAACCCGAAGACGAGGTGCACGAGAACGCCAGGACCGACATCGACAGCACCAGCAACACACGGGAACGGACTGCCATGGGATACCTCCTCGAATGAAACCACCAGACACGTTAACTTGGAGCCTTTTACTCCGATTAGCAAGCGTACCCCCGCAAATCCTCCTGGAACCAGGGCCTTCTGCGGTCGTTGGCGGATGCGGATCGTGCCGGAATCGCCCGGTCAGGGCCGGATGGGCTTGTCCTGAACCTCCAGGATCGTGAGCCCGGTCAGCGCCCCGAACACCCTTCCGGGATGTCGCCGGCCAGTTCGGCCACGTCGCGCTCGGAAAAGCCCATCAGGTAGAGGATGCCCGTCAGCGAGGACGCGTTGAGGCTGAGGTCGGCTTCCGCCTGCAGGCGCGGCTTGGCGCGGAAGGCGATCCCCAGCCCCGCCAGGCGCAGCATGTGCATGTCGTTGGCGCCGTCCCCGACCGCCACGCACTGGTCCAGCCGGCAGTCGTAGACGTGCGCCATGTCGGAAAGCACCTGGGCCTTCCGGTCGGCGTCCACGATCTGGCCCTTCACGACGCCGGTGATCCGGCCGTCCTCGATTTCCAGCGTGTTGGCAAACGCGAAGTCCAGCCCGAACCGGTGCTTCATTTCGTCCACGAAGAACGTGAAGCCGCCGCTGACCAGGCCGATGCGCATGCCCAGCGCCTTCAGCGTGCGCACCAGCACCTCGGCGCCGGGCGTCATCGGCACGTCGTCCAGAAGGCGCCGAGCCTGCTCCATCGGCAGGCCCGCCAGCAGCGCCACCCGCTCGCGCAGCGCCGACGGGAAGTCGAGCTCCCCGCGCATCGCCCGTTCCGTGATGCCCGCGACACGCTCGAAGCAACCCGCCATCCGGGCCAGCTCGTCGATCACTTCCATCTGGATGAACGTCGAGTCCACGTCCATGCAGACCAGGCGCTTGCTGCGCCGGCCCACGCCGTCCCGCTGGACCGCCATGTCCACGCCCAGCCGTCCCGACAGCGCCAGGATTTCGCCCCGCAGCGCCCGCATCTCGACCGCGGTCAGGCGCCGGTCGGGCGGCAGGTCGACGATCAGCTCCAGCCCGGTCAGCCGACGCCGCGACAGGGTCCGGATCTCGCGGATGTTCAGCCCCTTTTCGGCCAGGTACTCGGTGGTGCGGCCCACCGCCACGCCGTCCTCCAGCGCGCCCAGCAGCGTCACGCACAACGCGCACGCCGCCCGATCCTGTGCCGGGTCGTTTTCGGCCGGCCGGTACATCGATACCTCCAGCCGCAGGCCCATTTCCGACACCTTGAACAGCGTCTGGCGCAGTACGTCGGACCCCGGCGGGACCTCGACGAAGGCCGACAGCGTGAGGTGCCCGTGGAGCACCGACTGCCCCAGGTCCACCAGTCGCGCGTTTTCCCGGGCGAAGATCCCGGTCAGGGTGGAGGTGATGCCGGGCCGGTCGGGGCCGGTGACGTGGAGCACGACCAGATCATCTGGGTTGATCGCATTCATGGCGTGATTGTAGGACGGAAGGGGGGAACGACGCATCCCCGAAAATGAACGGCCCGCAAGAATCCGCACGAAACGGGTGAAAATCCCATCGGCGGCCCCCGGATCAGAGGGCTGCGCGCAACGACCTGGCAGCCTCCGAAAGGGCAGGACTCCCCGGGGACACGTAGCGGGGCTCCGACGCCTTCCGGGGTTCGAAAGCCGAATGCTCGGCAGGTTCCAGAGAACGGAACGGCGCCTCGCGGGCGATCGCAGCCTCGGCGTCCTGGGCCCGCCCATCGGCCATCTCGGCCAGGCTCAACGCCGAGTCGAGGTCCGCGCGCAGGTCCTGGTGGGCGGCGTCCTTCTGGCCGCACATCCGCAGGATCGCCTGCACCAGGTCGCGGGCCGGCCCGGTCGTCGCCTTCAGGGCGTCCAGCGACACCATCCCCGCGGTCCCCGGCCGGGCGATGATCACGACGGAGCAGAGGATGAGCACCCGCCGGATCGTCTTCCAGGCCCTGCGCTGTTGCGTGAAAGTCCCCATGAAGAAGGGAATCGGGAGCGGCGGGAGGGAACATTAGGCCCCGGGCGTTCCGGGGATCCCGGCCCCGTCGCGGCATGACGAGGGGCTGTGGCGCCCGCGCGAAGGCTGGACTATCCTTCCTGGGATTCCGGGCGTTGCGAGAGCGGGCCCGGGACCGTTTCCCAACCGATCGAAGGAGGCGCGTCCCATGCAGCATTCCCGCAGGTCGCTCCCGCTGGCCGGCACTCTCGCCGCCCTTCCGGTACTGGTCGCGCTGGCCGCCACCCTGCCGACATCGACGGCACGCGCGGTCGAACCCGCGACCGGTGTCGCGCCGAACAGCCTGTACGTGGTCGCGGTGTCTCACCTCGATACTGAATGGCTGTGGACGGTGGTGCAGACGATCACGGACTACATCCCGGCCACGTTCCGAGACACGATGGACCTCCTGGACCGGCATCCCGGCTTCCGGTACGGCTTCGAGGGGGCGAACCGGTACCGCATGCTGCGCGAGTACTACCCCGACCTGTGGGAGCGCCTGAAGACCTACGTGGCCGCCGGCCGATGGTTCCCGTCGGGGAGTGCCCTCGAAGGCGGCGACGTGAACATCGTGTCGCCCGAGTCGCTGACGCGGCAGTTCCTGTACGGCAACGGCTTCTTCCGTCACGAGTTCGGCAAGACCAGCGTCGACGTCTTCCTGCCGGACTGCTTCGGGTTCGGCTGGGCACTGCCGTCGGTGGCGGCGCACTGCGGCCTGAAGGGCTTTTCGACCCAGAAGCTGCGCTGGGGATCGGCCTACGGCATCCCGTTCGACGTGGGCCGGTGGCGCGGTCCCGACGGGGCCGAAATCGTCGCCGCGCTGGACCCGGGCAGCTACGTGTCGGGCATCGTCGACGACTGGTCGTCGTCGGTGAACTGGACCGCGGCGCTGGACCGGGAAGAAGCGAAGGCGGGCCTGCGGGTGGGGTACGGCT
>Ga0118677_10006853_pt1 | contig 19113 bp, 12 predicted proteins | sample AliMusrvi5mmetaG_FD_86154 | JGI IMG/M metagenome (GOLD analysis project Ga0118677, IMG submission 86154) | reverse complement strand
CACAAAGGCTATGGAACTGCGGAGCATCTTGCTATGCTGCGCGCTCAAGGGCCTTGTCCAATCCATCGCCGCAGTTTTCTCCCGGTTCGCCAGGCGCAACTCGACCTTCTCTGATCCGCGCCACGCCTTGGGCCGTCGTGGGGAACAGATCGCCGCCCGGCACCTGCGCCGCATCGGCTACAAAGTGCTTTACCGCAACTACCGCGCGCCAAAAGGCGGCGAAGTCGATCTGGTTTGCCGCGACGGCGACACACTCGTTTTCGCGGAAGTCAAAACGCGCACTTCCGAGGAATTCGGCGCACCAGCGGAAGCCGTCACGAGGGAGAAGCAGCGTCTCATCGCGCGGGGCGCCCTGGCCTGGCTCAAGTTACTCGGCAACCCGGACATCCATTACCGCTTCGACATCGTGGAAGTCCGCATGAAGGGCAAGAAAGCCGATGTGACCGTCCTTCGCAATGCGTTCGGATTACCGGAGCCTTACCGGGATTAAGCGGCCGCAGCGTTCCACTTATATTTGGCGGGACCGGTTTTTTTGATTTCGGCGATCTTTTTGCCGGTGGTCACAAACCAGATATAGACATTCCGGTAATTGGCACCGAGTTTTGCCGCGAGGTCTTTAATGGTCACCCCTCCAGCCCCCGCGCTCTTTAATTGACTAAGAATCCGCGCTTTCAACTCACCGCGCCCTGCTTTGACTTTTTTCGATTTGGCTTTTTTGGTGGCCTTGGGAGCTTTGGCTTTCATCTTAACCTTGGCCTTCTTCGCCTTGCCTGCTTTGGCTTTTTTGGCAGGTTTCGCGACGGGGAGTTTTGCGCCATTCCATGCATAACAGGCTTCACCTACCTTTTTAAGACCCCCAATCTTCTTTATATTAATGCTAAACCATGAATGAATATTGGCTGCTTTAATACCTATGCGACTCGCTAGATCCTTGACTGTGGCTCCGGTTTTTCCAGAGGCATGCAGGATTTCAAGAATTTGCTGCCGGAGTTCACCGCGCCCCTTGCGTAGCCCCTTGGTCTGTAGTTTAACCAGAGCTTTCTGATAGGGTATCCCGAGTGCCTTTGCAGATGCGCCGCGCGAGTTTCCAGCTCCATAAAGTTCATTCTGGATCGTGACGAGCCGCTCATCCACTGTCGTGATCTGGCTTACCAATGTTGAGCGTTTTTCCTCAAGGGCAATCATTTCTTTGAGGCGCGCGATACGAATGTTGGGTTGGTTCATAATGCATATCTATTTGCAAACCCATGGATAGCTATCAAGCATATTTTAAATTATGCTCTCATTTTGGATTCATATTATAGTCCAGAGTTATGCAGAGATGCGACTTCCTGCCATGCATCGTTTCTGATGTTACTGACGCATGGCTTAAACTGCAACGCGGTTGGCATTCCTCTCATTTTCTTGCAGGCAGGCATTTTGAGCGCAATAGTAACGGCATCTTCCTATGCCGACCTACATTTACGAAACCGTGGAGCCACCTCATCTTCAGTTTGAGGTGAAGCAAAGTATGAAAGACGATCCCTTGGCGGTGCATCCCCAGACGGGTGCTCCCGTGCGGCGGGTGATTTCCGGCGGCTATGGCATTCTGCAAAAAAGCGCTCATGCGTCTCCTTCCAAATCCAAAGGCCACGGCTGCTGTGGCGGAGCGTGCGGCTGCCATCACTAATATCCCACTATGACCAATCGACGCTCCTCACTTTATCTGATTTTCCTGACAGTCTTCATTGATCTGATCGGATTCGGCATCGTCATCCCCGTGCTGCCTCTCTATGCCAAGCATTTTGGTGCGAATGAATGGACGAACGGCTGGCTGGTGGGCATCTATTCAGCGATGCAATTCCTGGCAGGCCCTCTATTGGGACGGCTCTCGGATCGCGTGGGACGCCGCCCGGTGCTGCTGGTGAGCTTACTGGGAACCGCCGTGGGGTTCTTCATCATGGGCGGAGCGACGACCCTGTTCTGGCTCTTTGCCGCGCGGATCATCGACGGCATCAGCGGCGGCAATATTTCCACGGCGCAAGCCTATATTGCCGACGTGACGCCGCCAGAGGAACGCTCCGGTGCGATGGGATTGATCGGTGCAGCTTTCGGGCTGGGATTTATTTTTGGCCCGGCCATCGGCGGGGTGATGTCACAGATTTCCATCAGCGCGCCGTTCTATTTCGCGGGAGCGCTGGCCTTGGTGAACGCAGCGCTAGTCTGGTGGCGGCTGCCGGAGAGCCTGACGCCTGAACACCGGGAGGCTCCTCAACAAACCGCGCCATGGCGCGAGGTCTTCGCACATAGCTGGCATCTTCCGGTGCTGATGGGTAGTTACTTTTTCGCCATCACCGGGTTCTCAATCATGACGGCCGATTTTGCGCTCTTCACCGCAAATCGCTACGGCTACGACGCCCGGCACAACGGCTATCTCTTCGCATTTATCGGGCTGGTGGGCGCGGTGATGCAGGGGGGCGTGTTGCGCCGCGTTTTGAAACATTGCCGGGAACGGACCATCGCAGCAGTGGGCTGCGTGGCGCTCGCGGTCGGGCTGGCTTTCCTGCCCTTGAGCAGCAACTTGAGCTCGCTGCTTCTCTTTATTACGGTGGTGGGGATCGGTAACAGCTTCATCACACCCACACTCACCGGGCTCGCCTCCCGGAGCGCCGACCGCCAGTGGCAGGGGCGCGTGATCGGTTTGATGCAATCCGCCGGAAGCCTGGCCCGCTGGGTAGGGCCTGTCCTCGCCGGGTGGTTCCTCTCCCAAGACGCGGCCAATCCGCACCGCCTCTACGGGCAGACGCCGTTTTGGGCTGCTGCTGCGATTCTCGTCGTGGCGCTGCTCTGCACGTTGCGGCTGCCGCCGAAACCGATGACATCGGAGGGTTGATGCCCATGGCGATTCCTTTGGAAGACAACTTCGCGGACATTGTGGGGAAAGCCCAGCGCGGACTGAGGCTCTCCGACCGCGAACTTGCCGGGCGCGCCGGAATTTCCGCAGAGGCATTGCAGCGGGTGAAAAGCGAGAAGCACGATGCGGCGACGCTCCAAAGGATCGCCCCCGTCCTGGGCCTCAACGCGCAAGCACTGACCACGCTACCCCATTACCGTCCGGCAGCCGTCCGGGTGGACGGGCTCGCCGCCTTCAGCACGGATTACGGCGGGATGCTCGTGAACTCCTACCTTGCTTGGGATGAAGAAAGCGGCAGCGCTGTGGCATTCGATACCGGAACGGATGTCACGGAAATGCTCGACGCCCTGCATTCCCACAATCTGAAACTGTGCGCGATTTTCCTCACACACACCCATGGCGATCACATCACCGACCTCGACCGCCTACGACGCGAGACCGGCGCAACAGCATTTGTGTCCGCCCGCGAGTCGTTGCGCGGCGCAGATCCGTTCGAGGCGGGACGCGAGTTCCCATGCGGGCGTCTACGGATCGAAACGCGGCTGACGTGGGGGCATAGCCGTGGCGGGACGACCTATGTGATTCACGGGCTGGAGCGCCCAGTGGCTATGGTGGGAGACGCGATGTTCGCGGGCTCAATGGGCGGCGGAATGGTCTCCTACGCCGATGCCCTGCGGACCAACCGCGAGGAAATCCTGTCCCTGCCGCCACAAACCGTCCTCTGCCCCGGCCACGGCCCGCTAACCACCGTGGGCGAGGAACAGGAGCACAATCCGTTTTTCGCGTAAAAAATCCCTAAGATTTCTTCTCCCTCGGCGTTATTCCCTGTGATAACGTCTTCACCGCGAAAGGAAACCTTCACCCCCCTCTCTTGTATTTATGAAACTGAACTCGCTTCTCTGTTTCTCCGCCCTGCTCGCCATCCCATCCGGCTTCGCCCAAGCCGCCGACCTGCCAAAGCCACCCGCGCTCACCATCTACAACCAGAACTTTGCCGTCGTGCGCGACGTGGTTCCGCTCGACCTCAAGGCCGGGATCAACACCATCCAGTTCACCGAGACGACTGCCCATGTGGAGACGGATTCGGTGATCCTTCGCGATCCCTCCGGCAAGATCGCCCTGCAAATCTTGGAGCAAAACTACCGGAACGATCCGGTCTCCCAGGAACTCCTGCTCTCGTTGAACGAAGGCAAGACCATCGACTTCCAAACGGACATCGGCGGGGGGCAGAAGAAGGTGGTGCAGGGGAAAATCGTCCGTAGCGGCTACGTCCCCCATGGCTCCGAAGCCATGCAGCGGTATGGACGGCAATACTACCAGCAACAGATGGCGATGGCCTATTCCGGCGGCAGCGGGCCGAGCCAGCCGATCATCGAAGTGGATGGTAAACTGCAATTCAGCCTGCCGGGGCAGCCGATCTTCCCCGCACTTGCTGACGACACGATCCTCAAGCCGACACTCGACTGGCAAATCCGCACGCCCAAAGCGGCGAAACTCGACGCCGAAATCGCCTACGTCACCGGGGGAATGACTTGGGAAGCTGACTACAATGTCGTCGCCCCGGAAAAGAGCGATCTTCTGGACATCACCGGATGGGTGACCATCGACAACCAGAGCGGCAAGACTTTCAAGGACGCCAAGATCAAGCTGATGGCTGGGGATGTGAGTAAGATTCAGCCGCAGGATGGAAACATGCGCGCCTTGGATTCCTGCATGGGTGCCAGTTTCGCATCCCCAACCATGGCCCCCACAGTCACCGAAAAAGCCTTCGACGAATACCACCTCTACACACTGGAGCGCCCAGCCACGCTGCGCGACCGCGAGACCAAGCAAGTCGAGTTCGTCCGCGCATCGGGCGTAAAGTCCCAGCGCGTCTATATCTACGACGGACTAAAACTCGACGCGAACCAATACCGCGGCTGGTCGATGGAAAGCATCCGCAACAACGAAAACTTCGGCACCGAGTGCAACACCAAGGTGGCCGTGGTGCGCGAATTCAAGAACTCGGAAGAAAACCACCTCGGCATGCCGCTGCCCAAAGGCCGCGTCCGCTTTTACAAACAGGATGACGACGGCCAGCCCGAGTTCACCGGCGAGAACACCATCGACCACACGCCCAAGGACGAGATGCTGCGCATCTACACCGGCAACGCCTTCGACCTTGTGGGCGAGCGCCGCCGCACCAACTGGGTTTCCGAAGGCCGCAATCACTACGCCGACGAATCCTTCGAGATCAAGCTGCGCAACCACAAGAAGGAGCCGGTGGAAATCCGCGTCGTCGAGCACCTCTACCGCTGGTACACCTGGGACATCGTGAAACCCTCCGAGCCGTTCGTGAAAACCGCTGCGCAAGTGATGGAGTTCCGCGTGCAGCTCAAACCCGACGAGGAGAAGACCATCACCTATACCGCGCATTATACGTGGTAGCCATGCGCGCGCTTTTTGCATGCTGTCTGCTGGCGCTGGGCTTTGCTTCCGCTGAGGCGCTTGAACCGCCCCGTTTCTCTACGGCGGAACAGGATAGCAACGGAACAATCTGGGCGTTTAGCAGAGGAGATAACAACACGGCATTTACCTTTGACGGCAACCAATGGAGCACCGTAGCGGTCCCATTCCCCCAAGGCGACCAAGCAACATCCGAACAATCCATCCATCTATCCGATGGTGCAGTGGGCTGCTTGTGGAGCTTGAATGATAACCGCATGGCTTTCACATGGCAGCGTGGCAAGGAATCGCGTGTTCTCGGGCAATGTCCTGGAGAAGTTCCACGTAAAGTAAAGGTATTTGAGGATTCGCAAAGCCGCATCTGGATCACCGGTCACCATTCCGAAATTCATCGAATTGACGCGAAGACCGGTGGTGTATTCCTTTATCGCATCCAGCCTGAAGACCTTCTCCGGCCAGCCAAGGAATGGGACAATGGAATTGAGATTGCGGAAGATGGCTGCGGGCGAGTTTGGGTATGTAGCGCCACGGGAGGGAAAGCGTATGCCTCCCTGCGCGGCATGCTTCTTTTCGAAGGAGACCAGGTCGAACACCGAGAGATTGTGGGCATTCAGGGAAAGTGGTTTACCTTCCTGAGCCGCAAGGACAAAACGCACATGTGGCTCGGAGTGCTCGACGAAGGCCTTTTCGAAGTCGATATCGATACGTTGCAAGCCAAGCCTTTTCCCTCACCCGAAGGTGAGTTGTTTCACAGAATCGATGGAGTGTTTTCCGTCGGCACAGACTTATTTGTCATTGATTGCAACCAGCTCAATGTTGCGCTCTGGCGTTTCCGAGACGCCAAATGGGAACGGTTGATCGAAAAGCTGGATGAGGAGATAGCTTTCACACGTTCCTGGCTGCCTCTGGCTAAAGGGATTCTGGTTTCAGCGGAGCCGTATCCCTGGTTTATCGGCGACAGCAAGCCTCCCATCCGCCTCGATTGGCACAACGGAGTCTCCGCTAAAAATCTGCGCCTTTTTCTTCTTCGCGCCGATGGAAGCCTGTTCGCCCTTGCTCGCAAGGGATCGATTTTCCATCAAAAAATCACACTTCCGCCTCCTTCGCAAGCCCTCTCCCGCGTCAACGAGGTGGATAAAGACATCAGGAGATGGAGCGGCAGCCCAGACGGCAGCCTCTGGACGACTCAAAGAGTTAAGGAGAGAAGCGTTTTGAGCGAATGGAATGGTGAACGCTGGTGCGAATACGACCTGCCAACTGGAACGACACTCTTTGATGTTGGAATCATAGCTGTAGATACCTCCGGGTGTATCTGGGCAATATCAGATCGCAGCGAACACAAGACCGCGATTTTTAATCCCCGTACAAAAAGATGGCAAATATTCCCGAAAATTGAAGCGGCTTTTGAATCCTTAATAAACGACTCTCCAACGTTCGTTAATCCAAGGACCAATGATTTCCTCCTTCGATATAGCGCTGACCATCGGCGCATTGCCTTCAGTAGCAATACAGTCAGACTAAACTACTTCGACGGGCATACGTGGAGGCAATGGACACGGCAGCAGATCTCTCCGAACCTCGGAAATATGCCCATAGACGGAGCGCCTGCTTTTGATGAGGAAAACCGGCTGTGTGTGAAGATCGCTAATACTATTTGGAAGTTTGATGATGAGCAAAATCTCTGGCGACAGTCAGATTTTGCCAATATTTCGGACAAATGCAATGGATTGCGGCAATCCAAGGCGGAAATCGGTCTGCCGAAAGGGTGCGTGACGCAATCGCCTGATTCCATCGTGCTGGACAATCAAGGTATCTATTGGCTCACCTGGCAAAACGCGCTCTACAAATGCTGGGGAGGTTCTTGTGTGCGAGTCTTTTCTGAAAACGAATCAAATCCGTTCGGCTCTAAAGATATTCGCCTCGGGGCAGTTTGGGTGGATCGCCAGGGCAATGCTTTTGTGGAAACCACCCAAACAGGCTCTGGCAGACCCTCCCGCTTTCAAATCACCCCAAAATCACCGCCGCCACAGATTACCCTAGCGGTAGCCTCCAACGGTGCGGACAGCGTACGCGTGAAACTTAATGCTCACTCGGCGTCGAAATTGCACTTCCGCTGGCAACTTGATGAAGAACCGTGGGAAGCAACAGCCGATCATAGCGTCGTCCTCGATTCTCTTCCCAGCGGCGAGCACACCATCAAGGCGCTGGCTGTCGATGAAGAATTGCAAAGTGGACCTATTGCGGCGGAGGTGAAATTCAAAATAATCATCGACCCCGCAAAACAAATCAAAGCTCTCATTGCGCGGCTGGCTGATCCCAGTTTCACTCAGCGCAAAGCCGCGATCAATGCGCTGTCCCGGCAGCCTGACGACGCGCTGCCCGCCCTGAAAGCCGCGCGCCTTTCGGCGAACGAAGATCTGCGCTGGTGGATCGACGCCGCCATCCAGCAAATCGAGCGCAATCAACGTTCGCAGGCGAAGAGTCCGTAATATTTTAGCAGGCGTTAAGGAACCAGGTCTTCCAGGCAATCCAGGATATTGGAGATGCCACGCACATATTCGGGGTCGCCCCGGCCAATGAAGAAGAGGCTGAAATCATAGGCGTCGGTGAGCCGCGCCAGCTTGATAACGAGCCTCTGAGGCTTGCCCGTCAGGTGGATTTTCAGATTCGCGTCGTCCAGCACGGCGTGCATCCGCATCTTGTCGCTGCTCCCGAGTTCCACGCCGTCGAGCCAGGCGCGGTAAGGCCCGGTGCGTCCAATGAGAAGGTTCACGTCGAGTTCCTGGGTCGAGCGGAAGGTCCGCACGAGGTAATAGCATGCCTGCCCGCGGAAGCCGCCGAAGTCGGAGTCGTTGAGGAAATCTTCGCCGCTCTCCAGCCTCAACGGGACTTCTTGCGGGAGGTCTCCGGTAAGGAGCTTTGCTTCGTCCAGGTACGGCGCGTCCAGCCGGACGTATTGGTTGTAGCAATCGCCCGTCAATTGCACCATGAAGGGCCCGGCGACATACTCGTCGTTGCAATACGGGCAGACTTCGTTGGCCGTTTTGTCCCACATATCCCAATAGGGCCCGTAGACCTGCCATTCCCTGGCTCCACCGAGGCCGAAAATCCGCTCGGCGCACACTCCGCCCCCTTCCTCCCATGTAGCGCGGAATAGGTTTTTGTCCGAAATCCAGCCGCCCACGTGGGTTCGCCGGATGGTGGCCTCAACGTCGGTGACGCTTTGCGGCGCGAGGGTGGTTGCAGGGGCTGCCAGTTCAAACGTCACGCCGTCGGGAAGGGCGACGAGCAAAGCGCCTTTGTGTTCCGCCTCGAATGGATTGGTAATCTTGAGGATGATTTTCGTCTCCCGCGTATTCCATAGCACCGGTTCTCCGACATATTCCACTTCCAGGGTGATTTTCGGAGCCGGTTTCGGGCGGATCTCCACCACGGGGGCGTCGATGAATTGGACGGCGGGATTGCGCACGGCGGCCATTTCGACGCCGATCTTGCAAGTGTCTTCCGCGAAATCCGCCAGTGTGGCGTTGCGATGTTTCACGCTAATCCCGCAGATCAGGTTCTTGCCCAATTTTTCGAGCCAATCCTGCGGCATCCCGACGGTTCCCTGGAGCGCGCCGAGCAGTGCTCCCGCCGTGGACGCGGTGCAATCCGTATCCCAGCCGAAGTTGGCACACAGGTGCAGTGTGCGTTTGATGTCCCCCTTCCCCGCAAACAACGCCAACAAGGTGAGGGCGTGGTTGGTGACGGCATCGTTGGCGTTGCGATGGCCGAATTCCCGGATCACCACACGCCACGCCTGCCGCTCATCGGGGTATTGCCGTTGGATTTCACGAACCCGTGGAACGGCGCGCGCGATGGGGCTATCGGGAGGGATCACGGAAAGCCCGGCGGCCAACGCTTCTTCCAGGCTGTCGGTCAACATGGCCTGGGCAGAAGCGGCGGAGAGAAACTGTTCCGTCTGAATGCTGATGCTGCCGTGGTCGAGTTGCCCGTCTTGCTGCGCCAGTTCGGCAGCGAGTTGCGGATTGCCAGCCGCCACAAAACCCCAGATATCCGAGCGGATCGGGCATCCCTCGGAGTACTTGAAAAACCGATTGTTCCACAGGCCCGAGAGCGGCGGCGCAATGCCGCGCTGCACGTTGTTGAGGAAAACGCCGTATTCGCAAAAGAAATACCAACAGCGGTCCTGCCAGAAATCCTGCAAATCCTCCGAAGTCAGAAACAAGCCCCGCTCCTGCATCGCCTCCAGCCAGACGACTTGCAGATCGAGATCGTCATTGGGGATCATCTTCCCCTCGGGCCACACCTCTTCGAGCGGGATGTTTTTGAGTTCCTTGTGGTTCTCAAGCCTCGCTCCGATAACGCCGCCGAAGGATTTGCCGATCCAGCCCGCCAAAACTTTGTCACGATACCGGGAGTAAGACAACGGAGCCGCCTGACTTTTTGCATTCATGGATTACCCCTAGCATAAACTCACATTATAGCGAGAGGACTACGCTTGGAAAAGATTAGCACTGGTTTGACATTGCTCATCTCATTTACAAGCTATATTCATAAGCTGCTTGAAACTCCACCACCTCCATCAAGAGGAAGTATTCACCTCACCGCAACGCGCTGTTTACGTGCAGCACGCCCCGATTCATCAATCTTATGGAGCGCATGACCATGACTTCTTCGAGATCGCTTTAATTGCATCTGGACGTGCCATACATCGCTGCATCGGAGGTGATCATATACTGAACACAGGACACCTTCTTGTTTTGCGCCCTGGCGGGTGGCACGAGTATCTCGATCGCTCCCGGTTTTCCCTCTTCAACTGCCTGTTTTCGCGCGACCTCTTCAACCATGAACTCGCGTGGGTTTTGAACGATCCCGTTTTATATCCGATCTTTCTTGGCGGGCATCCCACGCAACGCATCTTCCTTACACAGCTTTCCTCCCAAGGTTTGAAAAATTGCCGGGGGCATTTGCATTCCCTGAGAAAGCTCAACGATGCCGCTCCTCTGTTTCGGGCACAACAAATCGGGCTTCTCCTTCAAATCTTTGGGGAAATCGCCCAATCCCACGCCCCGGCGGCAAATGATGCTGCCCCCCTTCACGGCAAGCTGCATCTTTCAGTCGTCAAGGCCATGCATTTGCTGGAAAGCCAGATCGACCATTCTTGGACGCTGACGGAATTGGCAAAGGCCCTTTCCATCAACGCCTCCTACCTCGCCCGGCTCTTTAAAGGGAGCATCGGCATGCCGCCGATGACTTATCTGGCCCATTGCAGGGATCAGAGGGCGGCGGATTTGTTGCTCGCTACGGATTTACCCATTGCGGAAATCGCCCGGAAAGTTGGTTGGGACGATCCTAACTATTTCGCACGCCGGTTTTCCAAAGTCTTCGGCAAGTCACCCACGGCATATCGTACCGATTCCATCCCCCGTAGAATGGACTTCCGCCATTGAATATCGGAGCGTATAGATCATGACTATGCCACTCGCAGTCTGGTTTGGATTCGGTCTATTTATGCTGATCATGCTGGCCCTTGATATGGGCTGGTTTCACCGGCACAGTCGCGAGGTGAGCTTTAAGGAAGCCTTGGGATGGACAGTATTTTGGGTCGCGCTGGCCCTCATTTTTAACCTGGGACTCTGGCATTTTTCGGGACGTGAAAAAGCTCTGGAATTCCTCACGGGATATCTAATCGAGTATTCTTTGAGCGCGGACAACGTTTTCGTCTTTGCTCTCATTTTCGGCTATTTTGGAGTGCCTACCCAATGGCAGCATAAAGTGCTCTTTTGGGGAATCCTCGGGGCGCTGGTGATGCGCCTCGCTATGATCGTGCTGGGAACAACGCTGGTCAGCCAATTTAGCTGGCTGCTCTATCTCTTCGGGGCGTTCCTCATCGCAACCGGCGTTAAGATGGCTTTGGAAAAAGGGGAGGCGGTTCATCCGGATCGGAATCCGCTCATGCGCCTATTCAAACGCTTTGTTCCGATGACACACACATTCCAAGGGGACAGGTTCATCGTCCGCCAGGATGGGTGCTGGCTGGCGACGCCGCTGCTCGCCGTGTTGGTCTGCGTGGAAGCGAGCGACTTGATTTTTGCCGTTGATTCCATCCCCGCCATCTTCGGCGTTACGCTCGATCCGTTCATTGTCTACACCTCCAACGTCTTCGCCATTCTTGGCCTACGTTCGCTCTACTTCGTGTTGGCCCGTGCCCTGCATTTGTTTCACTACCTCAAGCTCGGTCTGGCGCTCGTGCTGGTTTTTATTGGCGTGAAAATGCTGATGGCTCACACGGCCTGGCATATTGACACCCTCCCCGCTTTGCTGGTGGTAGCGACGGTACTGACATCCTCCGTCGCGGCATCGCTTCTGTTTCCCAGCCTGCAACCCAAAGATACCGACCAGCCTTAAAAGGCGAACCCGAAGCTGAAGTGGATGGCTCCCGAGGGTTGATTGGGGCGGTGGACTGGGTTCCAGCCATAATCGAGGCGAATGGGGCCGATGGGCAGTCGGTAACGCAGACCGGGGCCAATGGCGAACCCGGTCTGGCCGATCTCGGAACCCATACGGCGTCCGGTGGACCCGGCATCGGTGAAGAGAGCAAGGGCAAGGTTATCGCGGATGGGGGTGACGAATTCCACGTTGGCCACGGTAAAAGTCTCGCCGCCGACCGGGTAGCCATTGATATCCTTTGGACCCAGGGTGCGATCATTAAAACTGCGCACGCTGCTGCTGCCGCCATTGAAGAAACGCTCGTCAATGGGAAGGCTGGCGCTGCCAGCCAGCGGCGCAATCACCCCGCCACGCACGCCTGCCGCAAGCAGGGAATCTATCCCCACAGGCAGATAATAGGAGGCACGGAATGTGCCCCGCACGAACTCCAGAGAACTGCCTAAGAGATTCGTTGCATAATCCCCTGTAAAATTGATGACAAAACCGCGCCGAGGGTTAAGTGCGCTATCACGGGTATCGTAAGTTGCGCCGACGCCCAAGCTGTCGGCTCGATAATTGGTCATACCAACGTCAATGGGATCGATTCCCTTATCTGAAATCTGCACGACCCGGGTGAGGGTGAACGCGGACAGTTCCAGATGATCGCCGAATTTTCGGGAAAGCTCCGGACGCAATCCGGTCTCGTTTTTGGTATAGCCATCGAGTTCCTGTGTGAGCGCGTAGAGGCGAAGGCGCAGCGTGTTGTCGCTCTCCAAAATCCACGGGTCGGTGTAGAGGACTTCTCCACGCAGAAGTTTCTGGGCTATTTCCGCATCGAAGACCAGCGGGCGTCCGTTCCCAAAGATGTCTCGCTCGACGTAGCGCGACCCGATGATCGACCCTTCGAGCTTAGTGTAACCGATAGAAAATCCGAGTTCGCGGGACTTGGCTTCCTCCACGTCGAAGTGGAGTTCCACCTCATGATTGGGGCGCGGAATTTGCGTGAGTTTTAGGTTGTTAAAAAGACCCGTACCCATCAGTTGCCGATATCGGGCTTCAAGTTTTTCCGGGTTATACACTTGGCCTTTCAGCTTCTTGAAACGATTCGGCAGAAAGTTGGAACGCAGTTTACTGAGTCCCGTCTGCGTGACGCCGTTGAACCGGTAAATATCCCCCGCCTCAACGATAAATTTGACATCCACGAACCCGTTAACGGCCTTGGCAGGATCGCTCTCGCTGCGGACTTTGGCGGTAAAATAACCGCGCGTCCGGTAGTAGTAGCCGATCTTTCGTTCCAGATTGGTTAGCGCAAGCGGAGTGTAGGGTTTACGCGTGAAGACTTCCATTTCCTTGAGAAGCTCGCGTTGTGGATAAAAGATGATATCGCCCTCAAAGGTGATTTTTCCGAAACGGTATTGGACGCCTTCGGTGATCTGGACAAAAACATCAGCGCTTGTTTTGTCAGAATTGAACTTAATCTCCGGTGGAGCGATCACAGAATCGAGATACCCTTCGGAACGGTATAAGCCGCGAATGCGCTCCACACCGCTGTTCACATCGCTTTCGATGAACGGGTAGGGCAGTTTCAATTTCGGAAACCGCTCTCGCGTGCTACCGGTAACGTAATCCAAAAGCGTGGTGTCAGGCAGGTGGGCATTACCGTGAAAAATGGTGTTTCCAAGGTGCGTGAGTGGCCCCTCGGTGATGCTCAGCCGAAGCGTGTTGCCCGATTCGATGCTCCATTTTACTCCAGCTTGGGAGTAGCCGTTCTTGCGGTAATAGACACCCAGAAAAAATGCGGCATCATCGGCAAACGCAGGCGAAAGACCGCTGTGTTCGATGGCAGTGAGTTGGTCAGCCAGGGTGGTGTGAATCTTTTCTGAACTGAAGTTGCTGTTGCCTTCCAACACTACACGCAATCGGGTGAGCACAGGCGGCTTAGGCGTAGGCAGGGCAAGTGGCAAAGCGGGCTGATAAGGTTCCACCGGTTGAGGATTCTCCGGCGCAGGAGTGGGCGAAGGCAATGGCTGGGTCGGATCGGAACCGGTGGGAATAAAAGGCTGGGCTTCCAACAGTGGCGGGACAGGTTCCGGCAGTGCAGCAGGAAGAGGTTTCTCTCCCTCCGCCGGCTGCTGCGCCTGCATGAACAACACGGAAGCGCAAGCCATCGCCAGCAGTAGGAGGAGGAGTTTAAGCCGGGATAGCATCGTGATATCGTTTTACTTGAACCGAATGAGGTATTGCAATTGCATGCGCATATCGCCCTGCAGATCGACCCCCGCGCCGATCTGATATTGGTCGGAGAGCTTGAAGCGCCCCATCAATTCCTGTTTGCCAGTACGCGGATCGACGCCGCCGACATCCAGCGAAAAACGGTCCATCGGATTCGTATCGTGGGAAAGTGGCGGGCGACGCGGGAAGATTTTGCGGTAAATATCCTGAAAGAGGAGCACGGCGGCACGGCCCGTTAATGCCTGATTATTCTGGGAAAAATCACGGTTGGTAGCTCCGGTGGCCAGCAGGGCAATGATCTCCTCCTGTGGCAGCGCGGGCTCGCTGGTAAAAAGCGTCTGCGGCTCGGACGCCGTGCCGTAGAGATAGACATTGACGTTGTAATCCCGAATGCGCGAGGAACCGTGGATGTCGAGCTTTGGATTTAGGGGCGCATTGCCGGAGTAATAGAGCGCGCCACGATCAACTGTCAACTGGCTGAACGGCAGCGAGGCAATGAGATTGTCGACATGAGCCGTCCCTTCCAGCGTGGGGGCAAAGCCGGTGCCACCCAAATGCAGATTGCCCTCAATCGTGCCGTTTGCCAGATTCCCTTTCACCACAAAAGGTTCGTCTGTTTGGACCGCGACATCATAGGTCCAGTTGCGAAACGGTGAAATCTCCGTGGAAAGATCGAATCCGTTGTGGGCCGATTTCGGCGCAGGATGGCCCGGCAAGCCGATGGGCAGAATCTCGACTTCGCGGAAGAACCGGCTCTTAGTGAAGCCGATTTTTCCGCTCACCCGGGCCGTGTTGACGGGACCGGCAATGCGCAAGTCGGAGTTCGTGCGCAAGGTGAGGGTGTCATTGCGAACAAGCAGGGTCCCTTCGGATTGAAGCCGAAGATCAAGCACGGGGTCGGTGAGCGAATCCAGCCGCAGCCGTCCTGTAACGGAGAACGGTCCACCCGCCACATCGCCAGTAAAACGCTGAACTGTCAGCTCCGAGCCCGCAAACCGCAAATCAGCTTGGAAATGATTGATGCCGGGCAAATCGGCATTCAGAAAACGAATGGCCGTCAGGTCGAGCATGACTCCCCCATTGAGGACTGGCTTCTCCAAGGAGCCATTGGCGGAGGCATCCACGCTGAGACGCCCTTCCAAAAATCGCACGCCTGGAAGGAATGGCGCGAAAATCCCCGCAGGCGATGGCGGGAGCTTGATGGAGAAAGCGATGGGCGTCGCCGGGGCGATCCGACCTTCGGTCAGCGTCTTGCGCAGGTCCAGTGGCAGAGAACCTTTGAACAGCATCGGGCTCAAGCCCGGTTGAGCCAGCGAACCGGAGAGCGCAAGCTGGCCGTTTTTGAAAAGCAGCGTGGCGTCTCCCGAAGCGGGCGCGAGCTTCGCCGTCGCGTCGCTCTGGAGATTGCGCGCCTCTAGCTTGGCGATTAAATCGGGCAACTTCACTGTCCCTCCCGCTGTAAGCAAGCCGGTGACGACTCCCCGCACCGCGAGACCCGGCCGCGTAGCCGGGAACACCTTGGCGAGATCCATCTGTTCCAGAGTCAGCATCCCTTGCAGCACTCCCGAAGGCGGAAAAACGGTCTCGGGACGGGTGGGCGTACGCAAGTCCAGCGGCAAGCTAAAGCTACCAGTCACGATCCCGATCTGCCCCGTCGTCAACCGCAGCCCTTCGACTTGCAACCGCTGATTCCGCAGACGCACCCCGGCTTGGAATGTCCCTTGGTCGCAGCGGACCCGCAGCGCGGAAATATCGATGCTCTCCGGCGAATACATCCCGGCCAGTTCGCCCTCCATGCCAGTCAGCGTCCCCAAATGCCCGTGTTGCAGCGCGACCCGGCCTTCGCCGGTATGCCGCATCGCCGCGATTTGCCCCGTCCCGTGCCAATCAATCTGCAACGCGCCTCCCAGCGGCATCGGGAAGAACGGCTGAAAGAGCGTGATATCCCCGACACTCCCGGCCAGCCGACCCTCATAAGCAAACGGTTCGCGTAGGGAAAAATCCGCCTCGCCTTCGAGCTTGTCCTTGCCGTTGAGATCGAGGGTGAGCTTGGCGTGACGCGCCGCGTCGCCCGTCATCGGGACGTCCAGCAAGAGGCGGTTGGCGGCGAATTCCCGGAAATGGAGCGCGCTGGCTTCCACATGCGCCTGGCCAACAAACCCTTCATACCAAGGCCTCCCGCCGCCACCTTTCGGATAGAACCGGTGCGACGCTCGAAAATCGGCACGCCCCTCTTCGATCCCGAAGTCTTTGCCCCGGACGCCGGAGGCGCTCACATTGCCTTCCACGGCAACGCTCTCCTCCTGAAAATGCAGACTCCCCTTCCCTTGTACCCGCCCTTCCGTGAGCCCGGTGCGCAAGGCGGAAAGCTCCGGGGCGTCGAGGGTGAACGTGCCCTCCAAGCCGTGCCAATGAAAAATATCAAAGTTCTCGGCAAGGCGACGCTCGGCTTGGAAAGTGAGGCGATTTTTTCCCGTGGCGCATTCCAGCGCATCGAACCGCAGGATGCCATCGCGCACGGAAACTTTGCCGGATGCCTCGTCAACGGCAAACCCGGCGATGGTCCCCTTTTCCACTTCGGCGGTGACCTGCCCCTCCCAGTGGGCCGGAATGTTTGGGTCGCCGATCAACTGCACCCAGACGCTTCTCAAATTGCCCGTGACGGGGATTTTCCAACTGGCATATTTGTCGAGGGCCGCCATCGGCATGTTGCTGAGGAAAGCGGAAAGCTTTGCGCTAACCTCCCCAGAATCCCATTCGCGCCGCCACAGAAAGAACCCGAGGTCGCCGCCCAACACCATCCCTTGAAACGAGAGATAGCTGATCCCCTTTTCTCGGCCCGAGGCGTCCAACTCCAACCGGTCCACTCGGACCTCCTCACCCAGACTGAAATCGCGCAGGATCAGGTGGCGGTTGAGGAACGTGGTTTGCGTGTGCAGATCATGCCAGGAGCCGATGTTGGGGATCGTCAGTTCCCCCACGCGCAAGTAACCCGTGTGGACCGGATCAAGCAGCGCGTGAATGTCTTTGAACTCATACGTTCCCTCCGATGCCAGGATGGTCAGGTTAAAGTTCTCCACCTGTGCCCGGTCGCTATACATCGCAGGCTGCTCCAGAATATCTCTCAGTGCATGGGCAAGCTTCTTTCGCTGATTCTCGTTGCCTTTGACGGGATCGAGCACCAGCCTGGCATTGCGCAGTTGATAGGAAGTAAGGCTCGCGCGCAGCCCCCGGCGCAGCAGCGTCCAGAGATTGTAATCCACGCGCAGCCACTCGATGGAGATCGAATCCACAGGCGAGTTTCCCGTGGAATCCGCCCGCAAGTTCTTCAACGTGAGATGCGTCCAGACACTCCCCTGCACATCTACGGAAAGCCGGACATTTTGGCGGGCGGCAAGCCGAATCGCCATCCGTTCCACCCCCGCTCTCAGAAGCGGCTGGTGAAAGAGCACGAGCAGCGCCAGAAGCAGCAGTCCCCCGCGCAAAGCGAGACGTCGCCCTTTCCCCCGGCGGGGAGGGCGCGGTTGAAGGGCCTCCAGATCAGTAGCTTCGGACATGATGCGCTAAAATTAGCGTTGAAGATAACGGCGCAATCGCCGCATGGGAAGCGCAGAGGTCTAGGAGGTCTCTCTTTGAAGGAATACCTGACGGTGAAAGCGCAGGAGGATGCAAACAGTTGTTTAACAGGGCTCCGTGGATCTCACATTTATTTTTGTCTCGCGCAAAGCCGCAAAGGACGCAAAGAGGAAGGAAAAATGCCGCCAAGCGAGGAAATGACGATGAGCTTGAAGTGGATCGCCGAGTGTCTCAAAAGGGCACATGGACCTATCTGAGCCTCCTTCTCCTCAAATTTTCCCAAAAGTAATTAAAACTGTAAATATAAAGGGTAAAATAGAATCGTTTCCCTACCGCCGATGCGCCAGGGCATAGGCGCGCACGAGGTTTCGGATCATCCGTTGGTAGCTCGTTTTTCGTTTTTTGGCTTCCGCTCGGAAAAACTCCAGGGCGTCATCATCGAGCGCCAGCTTGATCTTTGTCTGGTTGCCTATATTCCCCGCCAACTCATCCAAGGGAGGCATTTCTTCCGGTTTCGGCAGAAAATCCGCTACACGGGGTCAGATTAGGGATCGGTCAACATTCCTTGACTGAGGCATACCTCTTTTCTTTTTCCTGACTCCTCGCTTCACCTCGCCCGATTTCCGCCTATATTATTCCTCCTATGTCCGATTCCTTCGTCCATCTGCACCTCCACACGGAATACTCCACCCTCGACGGTGCGGTGCGCATTCCCGAGTTGATGAAGAAAGCCAAGGGATTCGACATGCCGGCGGTGGCGATCACGGACCACGGGGTGATGTATGGAGCGGTGGAGTTTTATCTGGCGGCGAAAAAGGCGGGGATCAAGCCGATCATCGGGTGCGAGGTCTATATGGCCCCCGGCTCGCTCTTTGAAAAGAAGTCGGGGAACGCCCGCGAGGCGGCGCACCATTTCACGCTGCTGGCGGAAAACGAGGAGGGCTACAAGAACCTCGTCAAGCTGGTCTCCATCGGCCAGCTCGACGGCATGTATTACAAGCCCCGGATTGATCAGGAACACCTGGCAAAATACTCCAAGGGGCTCATCGCTCTGAGCGGCTGCCTCAAGGGGGAAATCCCGATGGCGTTGCAGGATGACAACTACGCCAAGGCGCGCGAACTGGCCGTTATCTACCGGGACATCCTGGGGCCGGAGAATTTCTTCCTGGAGATGCACAACCACGGCTTGGAGCAGCAGCGGAAGATCAATGCCGCGATGCCCCGGCTGGCCAGGGATCTCGGGCTCGGGCTCGTGGCGGCCAACGACGTCCACTACCTCAACCGCGAGGACCACGAGGCGCACGACGTGCTCATTTGCATCGGCACCGGTGCCAACGTGACCGACGAGCGCCGCATGAAGTATTCGCCGGAACTGTATTTTAAATCCCCAGCGGAAATGCGCGCGCTTTTAGCCGATCACCCGGAGGCATGCAACAACACGCTGCTCATCGCCGAACGCTGCGGGTTCAATCTCGATACCTCCCCCAAATATCCGAACTACGAACCGCCCACCGGGAAAACGCAAAACCAATACC
>Ga0118677_10006852_pt1 | contig 19115 bp, 18 predicted proteins | sample AliMusrvi5mmetaG_FD_86154 | JGI IMG/M metagenome (GOLD analysis project Ga0118677, IMG submission 86154) | reverse complement strand
CTATTAACCTCTTACCTTTATCGCCCCGTGCTACCGAACCCTCCCTCCCCACGAAGACTCAGCGGAAGGGAATCAACAATCGCCACCTTGGAAAAAGAAGTCATGTCACGGCTTACCACCTGGACGAGGCGAGTCCCCTTCTCCACACGCACTTCTCGGTCAAGAGTATTCCACAGAGCTGCAATAAGCTCTCCACGGTATCCCTTATCAATCACACCAATCGAGTTCATCATCATCAGCCCTGTCTTGGAGATAGACGAACGAGGCACGAGCCAGTACGGAGCACAGTCCTCGCCCTCAACTACTGCGGCGTAGGTCCCCATACCTACAAACTTTCTCTCGCCAGGGGCAAAGACAACATCGGTAGGAACATACAGGTCAACGCCGGCATTCTCGGGGGAGGCGACAATCTCCTTGGTCACATACAGGGACTCCTTCTCAAGGGGGCGCAGATACAGGGTGCTCATCTAACACACTTATGCGGGAAAGCTTTAGCCTGCTTACGCCCCTGCTTACGCACAAAGACTCTTCCACGACACAGGGAAATGCTTCTCAATCAGCCCAGATACGGCTGCAGCGTATACACGAATCTCCTCCTGTGCCTGGGGATCTAGGCGAAGGGAGCAGAGCCGAGCATAAGCGGAAAGACTTCCCGTCTCAATAAACTCCGTATACATGGACTGAGGGAGAACGCCACGAGCCACCTCAGGGGCTAGTTCATGTGCAAGAAGATACTCATACATATTGACCGCCGTCTTCTGAAACTCGGAAATCATGCGATGTGCCTCATCAGCACTCCCAATAGGTGTGGCCTTGGATCCCTGCTTCTTGTTAGAATCCCTCTCACGCAGAGACTCGGCGGGAGGAAGATAACACTCGGGCAGATCATCCACATAGCGACGACTCACCTCATTGCGAGCGAACCCAATCGTATGGCGGAACCACTCACGTGCCACGTAGATGGGCATCTTCAGACGGAACCGAAGCTGGGGATGAAAAAAGGGGGTGATGTGATTGTGCTCGGCAAGATACTTAATGAGCTTCTCATCTCTCGGCTCCATAACAGTGGACTCTTTAGCAAAACTCACACGAGCTGCATTTACCACAGTTAAGTCGTCGCCGAAGGTATCCAGGAGCTCAACGAAGCCACGACCATCAAGAAGCTGCACACGGTCACCATCGGGCATTTTATGTAGTGTAGACTAGCCTGTTTAGACCTTGATACATTAAACACATCCTAACTCCTCGTGGGTCATTGTCTCAGGATAGAATACCGTGTCGCCAGGGTCGATTCCCTCCAAACATTGCTCAGGATAATGCCGAGTGTTAGGGATATAGCGTTCCTTATCTCCACGGCTAAGAAAGCTCATGACCCAGCATAGGGTACTATTGCTATGAATTAACCTCTTACATGTCCGCATGAGGCAACAATCGTGCTCGAAGGATTCCTGTAAGAGGACGGGGTTCCACGGAGCAAAGGCCTTCAAATACTCTCGTTCCCAGTCATAGCGAACCCTATCACAAATAATATAGAGTTTCGAAAAAGTCAACCGTCCAAGAAGGTCTGTGTAAAAGGATGGGTAAGGGATATCGGATGTGGAGTGCCAAGGATAATGCATAAAATCATCCAGGCGGATTGACATGAACAGAGCACCTGGCTCAACTGAAAGCGGGACATCGGTCACCAAGTCATTTACAAATACAGTGCGACCGTCGCTTGTAACCCAGTAATCTCGGTTAAAGGGGTTATATACCATATCGAGCAATACCTGTCGATACGGAACGAACCATTCGGATCTCTGAAACAGTCCCTTTATGTGTATATTCACAAAGGATAGATAATAGGGGCGTTCCGTCAATATACGCCCGAAGTCTTCTTCCGCCACTGTGACTGTTTCCTCTGTGAGGGCAGCTACGTATGTGTGCCCAAAGAGGTGTCCTATAAGTTTACAGGTGAGGTACTGAATTAACTTATTCCCTGTCCTGCATTCCTCGGTTGCATCAAAGGTCACGTACATTTATACTGTCAGTGCAATTATATGAATCCCTTATACGCCTTTCTATTTGCCCTCTGGCCCTTTGGCTTGAAAGGCCTAAAGTTTTCCAGTAAGTAAAAGTTGATTCGCTCGAAGGCTTAGAACAATAGTCCAAACTACCATCAGATGCCAGCCGGGTTTTACACGCCATCTTCAGAAATCGAACCCATTGTTGGCATTCAACTTTGCGTATTCAGTCCCGATGAGATTGAAAAGCGTTCAGTTGTGGAGATCACTAATGCAGGAACCTACGAGGGCAACGAGCCAAAGATTGGGGGGCTCTTTGACCCAAGAATGGGTGTGATTGATAACGGAAAGGAGTGCAGGAGTTGCGGTCAGACAAACCACAAGTGCCCGGGGCACTTCGGGCATTTCCGTCTTGCCCGCCCAGTCTATTACATCCAGTTCCTCCCCTTCATTCTCAATATCCTGTCGTGTATATGCATCCGGTGCTCAAAGCTCCGCATTGACAAGAATTATAGGAGCCACTTCCTGAAGAGGAAGGGCGAGGTGCGTTGGCGTGAGGTGCTTGCTGCATCGAAGGAGATTCACCGCTGCGGTCAGGAGACGGAGGACGGCTGTGGTGCACTCCAGCCTACCAGGTTCGTGCGCGAGGGAATTGCTCGTATCATGGCGGAGTGGGACGATGACGCCAGTGGGAGCAGGGCGGGTAAGCAGACACAGATTCTGGAGGTGGAGTACGTCCTCCGCCTCTTCCGCAAGATTCTCGACGAGGACGTGGACTTCATCGGCCTGAACCGTTACTGGTGTCGCCCTGACTGGATGATCTGCACGGTCCTCCCTATCCCTCCCCCGCAGGTGCGTCCCTCTGTGATCCAGGACAACAACCAGCGTTCTGAGGATGACCTGACCCACAAGCTGGCAGAGATTGTGAAGACGAACAACACCTACCTGCAGCCAAAGATTGACGCCAACGCGGCAAAGTCGGTGATTGATGAGTGGACCAACGTGCTCCAGTACCACATCGCGACACTGGTCGACAATCAGATTCCAGGGGTCGCACCGTCCGCCCAGCGGAACGGCCGACCTCTGAAATCGATTCAGCAGCGTCTGGGCTCGAAGGAGGGGCGTATCCGTTACAACATCCAGGGTAAGCGTGTGGAGTTCTCAGCACGTTCCGTGATTACTCCCGACCCCAACATTTCCATCGCCGAACTGGGTGTCCCCGAGAAGATTGCCATGAATCTGACACGCCCCGAGCGTGTGACACTCTTTAACCGAAACAAGCTGTACCGCCTGATTCAAAATGGTCCGCTCAAGTACCCGGGTGCAAAGACGATTCGTCGCACCGATGGTCGCATCATCAGTCTCCGTCACGTGAATACGAAGGAGATTGTCCTGAATCTGGGCGACATCGTGAACCGCCACTTGATGGACAACGACCCTATCCTCTTTAACCGCCAACCGACGCTGCACCGTATGTCTATGATGGCCCACAGGGTCAAGGTTCTGACGGGCAAGACCTTCCGCCTGAATGTGTCTGTCACAGCACCCTATAATGCTGATTTTGACGGTGACGAGATGAATGCCCATGCACCGCAGAGCATCGAGGCGGCCACTGAGCTGGAGGAGATTGCCGCAGTGCCTCACCAGATTCTCCGTCCTAGGGACGGTCTGCCTGTGATTGGTATTGTGCAGGACACTCTGGTAGGCTCTTATCGCCTGACCCGTGATACTGTGCAGTTTAACAACCGTGAGTTCATGAACATGATGATGTGGAACAAGCGGTTCACGGGCGTTCTGCCTGCACCCAAGAGGGACGCCCTCCATTGGACGGGTCAGCAGATTATTAGCCAGCTCCTTCCTCCAATTAACCTCGACATGATGAACGGCGGTAAGAAGAAGGTAGTGATTCGCGAGGGTGATGTGCTAGAGGGGCAGTTCGACAAGGGCATCTTTAGCAAGGCATCCAAGGGCATCATCCACATGACCTACAATGACTATGGCAGTAAGGATACCGTGCAGTTTATCGACTCTCTGCAAAATACGGTGGCCCAGTTCCTCATCTATGACGGGTTCTCGGTGGGCATTAGTGATTTGATTGCTGACGCTGCGACGAAGAAGGAGATGAACGCCAAGATCCAGGAGAAGAAGAAGCAGATTGAGACGGTACTGCTCGAGGTGCATCAGGACCTCTTTGACAACAATACGGGCAAGACGAATCAGAGCGAGTTTGAGGACAGGGCCTTTGGTCTCCTGAACAAGGCGATGGAGAGTGCAGGTGAGATTGGCCAGAACACCCTGTCGACGGAGAACCGTATGATTGCGATGGTTCGTGCTGGCTCCAAGGGTGGCCCGATTAACATTGCCCAGATGATTGCCTGCGTCGGCCAGCAGAACATTGAGGGTAAGCGTATTCCCTATGGCTTCGAGGACAGGACACTCCCGCACTTCAAGAAGTATGATGATGGTGCAGAGGCCCGTGGCTTCATCGAGAATTCCTTCATCAGTGGGCTGACGCCAACAGAGTTCTTCTTCCACGCTATGTCGGGTCGTGAGGGTCTGATTGATACTGCAGTGAAGACGGCAGACACGGGCTATATCCAGCGTCAGATTGTGAAGGCGATGGAGGACCTCGTGGTTCAGCAGGACGGGACGGTACGTGATGCGAACATGAACATCACACAGTTCCAGTATGGTGAGGATGGCATCAACTCGACGAAGATTGAGTCCCAGCCTCTGCCTCTGTCGACGATGACCGATGACGAGATCGAGAAGGAGTTCGGCCTGAAGGGCGTTGACCTGTCAGAGGTGATGGGCGTTCCTCGTGGCGACGATGCAGTGGCTCTTGCTGACTACACCAAGCAGATCTTCGCTGATAGGAAGATGATTGTCGAGGAAATCTTCCGCAGTGGTCGCCAGGGCAGCATCTATTCTCCCGTGAATCTGGAGCGACTCATCCTAAATATCAAGATCAAGTTCGGCCTACGTCCTGAGCAGAAGACAAATCTGACTCCTGTGAATATTCTCAAGGGGATTGACGCCGTTCTCAAGAAGACGCAGGGTTACCATGCTATTTGGGCGGCTCTGCTTCGTTTCTACCTGTCTCCCACCAAGCTGATTCTTCAGGACCGTTTCACCGAGTCAGCCTTTGACACCTTGTGCGAGGTCCTTGTAACAAAGAACTGGCAGGCCTGGGTGCAACCTGGTGAGCATGTGGGCATCATTGCAGCACAGAGTATTGGTGAGCCTTCCACGCAGATGACACTGAACACCTTTCACCTTGCTGGTGTGGCAAGTAAGTCTAACGTCACCCGAGGTGTACCCCGTCTCAAGGAGCTTCTGAAGGTGACCCAGAACCCGAAGGCAGTCTCGCTCACTATTCACCTGAAGCCAGAGTACAGGAACAGTAAGGAGAAGGCGAGGGAGGTTGCACAGGATCTGGAGCTCACTCTTCTGCGTGACATGGCCGTGAAGACGGCAATCTACTATGACCCCAGTGACTCGAATACGGTGCTAAAGGAGGACCAGGACCTCCTGGCGTTTTACAAGCTATTCGAGATTGCCTCGAGCACAAGCGATACGATGGTAGCTGCGGGTGAGGATGCCCTGTGGAGCAAGTGGATTCTGCGCCTGGAGCTGAACAGGGAGAAGATGTTCGACAAGAATGTGACGATGGAGGACATTCTCTTCGTCCTCCGTCGCCTCTTTGACACCAATATTCGCATGGTCTACTCGGACTTCAACAGCCAGAAGCTGGTGATGAGAATCCGCCTGACGCTGAAGAGCATGGACGATGGTAAGAGCGACCCGTCGTCGCTTGACGCCCTGTCGGCCTACAAGAAGTTCCAGAACAAGCTGCTGAATTCCGTCATCATTCGTGGCTTCCCTGGTATCAAGGCAGTGACGTTCCGTAAGGGCGACGAGCGATTCGTGTTCGATGACAAGGAGAAGAAGTATGTGGCGAAGGAGGAGTATATTCTGGACACGGACGGCAGTAACTTCCTGGAGGCGATGAACCACCCTGCGGTGGACGGGTCTCGCCTGTACAGTACCCACGTGCACGATGTTCTGGGTCACCTGGGTATTGAGGCCACGAGGCAGATTCTGTACAATGAGATTCAGACTCTGTTCGAGGATGGCCAGATTAACTACAGGCATCTGGGTCTCCTGGTGGACGTGATGACTCGTGCGGGCAGGCTGATGTCTGTTGACAGGTACGGTATCAATAAGCTGGACATCGGACCCCTGGCTAAGGCGAGCTTCGAGGAGACTGAGCGTATCCTGCTGAAGGCGGCTGTGTTTGGAGAGATTGACCCTATCACGGGAGTCTCGGCGAACATCATGACGGGTCAGCCGATGCGTGGAGGAACCACATTCACGGATATCTTACTGGATGAGGGTGCCTTCATGAGTCTGCAAAAGAATATGCCCGAGCCCCCCGTCATCGAGAAGGACGAGGATGCACGGATGGCGATGGCCGACAAGGCGACGACAGACGAGGACGACCTGTGTTCTCCCTCCAGGCTGAAGATGAACATGACTCTGCCGTCGAAGGGCAAGCTTCTGGATGAGGATGACATTGACTTTGCTGAGGTGGAGGACGATGGGGAAGTCTAAACGAGCCCGGTGATGTACACGTAATGAATGGTCTCGTACCGTGGGAACTGTTCCAAGACATACCCTACAAGGGAGAACCTCCACGGAATGTGCTCGTGCAGGCAGGATGGGTAGAGGACGAGCACGATGCAATACTAAAAAAGAAGGACGAGATATCTTCCTTTGAACTAGCCAATGAATGGGAGTTGCGAAAGAAGATAACGAATCCCTACGAGGCTATTTTTTCCACCTCAGATACAAAGCTGTTTCCGAGTATTGCTCTAGTTAACCCCCTGAGTCGGTCGTACTTTAAAATGGTGGAGATGGTGCATGTGGCAGGTCTCTGGGATAGCGTAGGTTCGCAGAACTTCACCTCATCCCATGTCTGCGAGGGACCTGGAGGATTTCTCCAGTGTATTGTTGAGCAGGCAAAGGCGAAGCGTATCTCTTTTAAGAACTCCTACGCCATGACACTCAAATCAACAAAGTCACAGATTCCTGGGTGGAAACGGTCGTCGCGTTTCTTGAAAAAGCACCCAGAGATTCAGCTTCTCTACGGAAATGATATGACGGGAAATATTCTGTCAAAGGATAACCAGGATTTCTTTTGTGCACGAGCGGCAGAGTCAACCATTTTTACTGCAGATGGGGGATTTGACTTTAGCACAGATTATGCGAAACAGGAAGAGAGTTCCTTCCTCCTCGTGGTAGCCTCAATAACGATAGGACTTCGCTGTCTCCGAGTGGGGGGTATCATCATCGTGAAACTCTTTGACATCTACAGTCCGGTCATGGTAGACTTGATCGTGGGAACAGCAGCATGCTTTGACTCCTTCCTTCTCTACAAGCCGGCAACGAGCAGACCCTGTAACTCAGAGCGGTATTTCATCGGAAAGGGGTTCAAGAAGAATGCACGTGAATGGATTGAGCATTTGGAAAAGGCTCAAGCAAGACATGTGGAGCGGCCTATAAGTAGGCTGTGTGACTTGGCGGCTGACTCGCCCTATGTAGGGGCAATCAAGGAGCAGATTGAATGGCAGGAACAGCTACAGGTGGATAGCATTGAACGGGCCATGTTCATGACGAAGGAAGATATTGGCCTCTACGTAAAGGATGCGATTGAGAAAAGCATCGAATGGTGTAGTGCCTTCTCCGTGCCGTTTTCTGTTAGCTAGCTACTATGCATTGCTCATCTTTGGTTTTATATAAATATCATGAAGCCTCTGTCCAACGACGACCGATGCTTGATGCTGTGACATCTGGCCAGTGCCCATGCGATCCAGAAGTGCGAGCATGGTCCGTAGGGATGCGTCGTTATAGGAATCCTCCAGAATCATCTTGAAGAGACCAGGGTACTGCGTAGAGAAGGTTCCGGTTGCCTCCTTTAGTGCGTCGTGAGTTGCCCCCGTACTGCGGAGACTCTTTATTTTCTCCATCATATCACGGACATATGTCGCCCTCGCCTTGGCTATATCAGGGTCGATAGGAACAACGGGCTCCTCTGGGGGGAAGTTAGGCGGTGGAGGACGCGATCTGGCAGCAGGAGCAGGAGCAGGAGCATTCGACATTCTAGTGTACTCCGCAATTGATTCTGAATTAATCTACGCACATATACTAAAATGGCCCCTGGACCAGCCCCTGTACCGGTGCCCGTTCAAGACCCTGATTGTGCAGCAGCGGGCTCAGACGACCCTGTTACAGGGATTAAGAAGTGTATACTAGCTCGCCAGGTTACATATATATCTGCCCAATCTTCCTCCGATATGCATTACGATACTAAGGAAAACCCATATAGTACTGAAGCAGAGTCGTTTGAGAATCCCACGCCACCCATGGACCGGTTAGTCTTTTTATCCTATGTACTGCTCACCCTTATTCTCTTTTGCATTGTAAGCGTCTTCACATCAACCCTTTCGGGAATACGAAAAAACACCATTCTTATCTTTGCGTTCCTCCTTATTTTGCTACTTGCTATACTTCAGAAGAGAGATGGCAACTGACATAGAGGCAGAGGACGACTTCGAACCAAGATTCCGTGAAATACAACACATACTTCATACATTTCATCGAGACTTCATTGAAGAAAATACGAAGAATACTCATGATATGAAGGCTGTTGGTGAACTAAAGGCCAAAATTGAATATATTTATGACGCATTGAAAACCTTTTTGAGTAGATGTTTAGGTGAACATGCAACATGCGAATCAACGATAAAGGATGTAAAAGTAATGATGGGTGCCGAAGAAGATGCTGAGTTAACATCTCAGGTGAAGACCCTTTTAACCGAACTGTGTCCCCTCATGTTTCCCTGGAATGTACATACACACGCTAAAGTGGGGGGGTTATTTTATCTATTTGGAACAGTACCGTATTCTCCTGTTAGAATAGATGGTGCAGTCCCAGACCCGCTCACGCAGTAGTTGCCCCCCAGGAACAAATCCTCGCAGAGCCTATACACGCAAAAATGGAAGATCTGTGCGTTCAACCTGTGTGCCCCATGCCGCAAAGGAAAACGTACAGTGCAAGGACGGTGAAATACGTCGAACTGCTCATTCACGGAAATACACGGAGGGAGGAGTCCACAAGGTTGCCCATATTCCGGCAAGTTGTGTTAGACGCAAGAGTCTGATTCGTCCCTTACATAAGGGCGACCTGAAAAAATACGGCTATTCCTACAAGGGCACTGAGCAGATGAGAAAAAATGCCCTGCACAAGGCGATAACAGCATACGGCCCCCTGACAACATATCATAAACTCGACGCTGTCGCTAAGCTGTCCGAACGCCAATATCCCCAGATTTCCAGTGTCTTCGCCAGAGATCGCAATTGGGTAAAGGCCGAGTATTCTAAGAATGGTGTCTTAAGTAGATAATTCTAGAATGGATGCAGTCAAGGCTGCTCCCTCATGCAAAAACACACCAGAATCTTCACTAGTTGCATTGGTAATTACAACTATTGTATGGCTATGTGTTCTCTTCAGTGCAGGACGGATGGATGATTATTACACAGTGAAAAACAACTGGGGCGAGTATCGGTGTCAGACGGAAATCATGCTTTTCGCCTCCTTCTTTGGACACGATACATCAGAGAATCTGCAATTTTGTCTAGGCGAAGGGTTTAATGCACGGGCTGCTGTCTCTGTCAACCCCTTTTACGGAATCTTGTCAGGCTTCACTTCCACCCTTATGACACTTCTTTCTAGCATCAACTCCATTCGTATGGTGTTTGCGACACTCGTAGGAAGCATCAGCCAGGTCTTCTCGGAATTTTCGAGCAGAGTTCAAATGCTCATGTACCGAATCCAGGCTACCGCTGCGAGAATGAGATTCTTGATGAAGAGAGTGTTTGCAATGATGTATTCGATTCTCTTCATGGGAATGTCAGGAATTAAGGCAGGAACAAATTTCGTGCAGACACCACCGTGGAAATTTATTACATGGATGGCCTGTTTTCCTCCTGAAACCCCCGTGCTTGTTGAAGGGAAGGGACTCACTCCGATGAAGGATGTGCGTATTGGAGATACACTTACCAAGGATATCCGTGTTACAGGGACAGTGAGTATTCTTGGGGACGGGCAGAATATGTACACGATTGACGGATACTCAGTAAGTGCCAGTCATTATATCAAGGAAAACGGGGCCTGGATCCTATCGAAGGATTCAGCACGGTCTACCCTAGAGGGGGTCTGGGCGGGTGGCACCGAGAGACCACTCACCTGCCTTGTGACATCTACACACAAGCTCCCCCTAGGAAACCTGGTATTTAGTGATTACCACGAGACAGAGGATGCAGACAGGTCAACGATGTCGAAGGTGTTAAAGAAGCTCAATGGCTCTAGCACGCTGCACCTGCACAAGAACTACATCACAGGCGTTGACCCTTCCACAGATATCTTACTTGAAGATGGAAGCTACTGTCCGGCTCATGCGATACGTCTTGGAACACGAACACGTCATGGGGTTATTATGGCGATTATGCTACGCGAGTGTTCAACCTTTGCAGACTATAATGGAGAACGATTTGGGTACGCCACGGCGGTGTGGAAGGGGAAGTCGTGGCTCAGAGGGGATATCCCCATTATAGAGGATGGAAAATGCATAACCTTTGCTGTATATCCTTCGGCGATTATAGAAACTAGGGCAAATAAGTTTCGTGACATGTTTGAACTTCACGAGTTTGATATACAGACAGACTATGCTGAGAAGATGTCTGCGACTCAGTGATCTTACTATGTTCTAAAGTATCAGAAGAATGGGGAGCTATCTTCCTCTACTATTTGTAACATTCATATACCTATCCCTATTTATTTATTGCATTGCATCCACGCAAGTTGAGGGTCTCAGAGAAGATTGGAATACTGTACGATGTCAACCGATGGCCATGATGTTTGCATCCTATATTCCAACTGATCCAAATGTGGACCGTTCGAAATTCTCTCACGAAAACTTCCAGTTCTGTATCCAAGAACTCGTGGATGCTTCTATTGCGATGGTGATGATGCCGATTATGGGAATCTTTACTACCCATATCTCTGCTGCCAAGTCAACACAGCAATCGGCAAACAATCTGAGAAACTCGGCAGCGAGCGATGTGGCGAGCCCCTTTAACTCATTAATGAACTTTGCCTGGAAACGTTTCGGTTACATTCTTGCACAAATCATGCGTGTAATGTATAAGTTAAATAGTTCGTTTCAGCGTATCTTCGGTATAACCCTTGCTTCCGTCTTTGCAGGAATATCTGTATTTAAATCGATTAATAATACATTTAAATTAATCCTGAAAGTCTGTATCATTTTATTAAGTATCATTATCGCCTTACTCTTTCTTATCTTTATCCCTATTGCACCATTTATTGCAATCCTTTTGATTCCGACGATTATCTTTATCAGCCAAATGCAGGGTGCAGACAGTGTGGGTGGTATGCAGGGTGCATTGAATAACTGCGTGCAGAAGGGAACTAAGGTAAAATGCAAGGATGGGTGGAAGGCGGTGGAAGACATTCGTCTGGGGGAGATGTTGCACGAGGGAACGGTTCAGGGAATCCTCTGTGGAAAAGGTTCGGCCAGTGTCTCCATTACCTCGGTGCATATTTCTGCCATGCATATTGTCTTGAGCCCTTCCTCTCGCTGGATATTTGCGAAGGATCACCCTTATGCGGTTCCCTGTGAAACTCCTGATGTAGTATACTCTCTTGTTACATCTTCGGGCACGTGGATAGTCGGTTCGCCTGTCACAGATACAGAGCTTGTCCTACGTGACTGGACTCATGCAGATGGTAATGACGAACTGATTCAGCGAAAAGTGTGCTCCCTCCTCCAAACCCCTTTTACAGGAATCAAGGGGCTTGGCCTAGCGGGACCAGAGAGTGAAGTTTTATGTGAAGGTGTCCCGTATATCTCTCCACTTCGTTCTGTGGCTCTGCACTCCCTACGCCTTGGAGATAAGGTATGGGATGGGGCAACATTTTCAGAGGTTACAAGTATTTATATATCTTCTGAACTAGGAAATGCATCAGGGCCGAATAGTTCTGCGTGGACCCGTGTATCATCGGGCTGGGTGCAAAGCCCTGTGGCTGCGGTAGGAAAGCAGGTACCCCAGATGCATTGTGGAACGGCGTCTGGTACTATTGTTCTCAATGGAGCAGTTGTAAGAGATTTCAATGAAATAGATAAGGAACACTTTCATGAACTAGAGGAATTCCTTCTTTCTCTCCTCTTACAATAGAAATGAGCAAGAGAAACATGTTCCTTATTACCGCTCTGGTTGCCTTAATCATTGCTAATATACTTATGATTACCATTGATTCCCCGGCATTTAGACCTACCGCCGAAGGCTTTGCCGCATACATGACAAGCAAGGGTGTCACAGAGAAGTTCTCTAACTACGCTGCGGGTGCGGCAGGTGCAAAGGATGCGTACAACCCGATGGGCCAGTTCGATGGACTGAAGCTCTCTACAGGCAATTCTAGTTCGTGGAGATACACATCTCCGAATGAACCTCTGACCGCCCCTGCAGGAGAAGTTGGTCCCGATAACATGTTCATGTTCAAGAATAACCAGTGCAAGCCGTCTTGTTGCGGTGCCTCTTATTCCTGCAGTGGTGGATGTGTGTGCACAACGCCCGAACAGCGTGAGTACATCAATTCTCGTGGGGGTAACCGTACAAAGCCCGAGTCTGGTGTGTAAGGTTCCACGCAGTAGATACTTTCCAAGGCCTACATAGTAGATGAATACGAATACACGTAATTCACGTATTTTAAACAGCATACTTCCTGTGAGAGAAACATCGACACCAGGAACATATGCATCACTCGGCTCTATGGATAGTGGCAGTATGATATATATCTTCTGGGCTTTATTTGTTCTTACTATGGCTGGGCTTATCTACTATTTCAAGGATGACCTGCAAAAGGGGTGGAATGACCTGACGAAGAATATAAGTACGGTCGCCAACCCCCCTCCGCCTCCGCCTGCGGCCACTGGGGTGGCTCCACCCGTGCAAGAGCCCCCCTCTGATGCCCAAGTAGGTTCTGTGATTGAAAAGGTTCTGCCTACTGGAGCCCAGCAGGTATTTAACGTGTCATCCAACAAGTACACGTACTACGACGCTGAACCTCTGTGTAAGGCACTTGGGGCTGAGCTTGCAACGTACGATCAGGTCAAGGAGGCCTGGTCGAAGGGTGCAGATTGGTGCAACTACGGCTGGGTGAAGGGACAAATGGCGGTATACCCCACGTCCCAGGAAACCTATGATAAGGCACAGTCTGGTCCCGAGGAGGAGAGGACTCAATGCGGAGTGGCAGGGGTAAATGGGGGGTATTTCGACAACCCTGAGCTAAGATATGGAGTGACATGTTACGGAAAAAAGCCGGCGAACAACGTGGCAAACTCTGCTGATATTGCACGTAACACGCCTACTTCCCCGGAAGCACTTGCCTATGATAAGAAGGTGGCTGAATTTAAGCAGCAGGCATCCACAATGGCAATTCTACCGAAGAACTCTCATTCGTGGGAATAGGCGTTTTCAACGTAAGGACTTGTAGCCCGATGCCTTGGCATCGGGCAAGAACTCCTTACGCATTAGCGTAAGGACTTGTGCCAGCCAGCATCCACGTCCTGAATATAGACATCCACCTTCCCACCAGACCCGTTATCCGACTCTGTGTCCGAGCCCTCCATCCAGTGAGCAACTGCCTCACCCCTAGGACTATCATCCACATCAATATAGGTCCAGAGGAAGGTCTGAAGTTCGTTGCAGAGTGTACGGCCAAGGCGTGTATCCGAGTTAAAGTCAGGGATATGCTTCCATGACTCTAGAAACTCACGCAAGAGCTCATCCGTAATGGTATCGAGATACTCATCCTTGTCTTCCGCCATGTTACGGTGAAGAATGACAGGAGACCGAAGGGCGTTATCACAGTGGATCTTGTAGATCCAGCGTGCAACAGCCAGAGGATTCCACCTCGAATCCATGCGATACCCCCGCCCATGTAACAGGGCAGTTAAGGCATCTGCAAACACGGGAAGGTATACCTTTCGCTCTAGAGTGTCACTGTACGACACGGGAAACTGCTGGGCGAGCCAGAGCTGAAAGTTACGAGACATTGAAGCGGTGAGGACTTGGACTTCTCTCATAGCCGCCGGGGCCGGTCAATTTTTTTTGAGTACACATTTCGATGTATATTGACGGCTAGCCCGAATATGTTTAATTATCTCATGGGTCTCATCGTTGCTTCCGAGAGGCTTTTTTGAGAAATACTCGTGGAGAAGGTCTTCAAGACGAGTGAGGGTAAGAGGCTGTGTGTGCTTCTCCGTGTGCACCGTTAGCCTCGCTCCAGAGATTTGAATGACCGAGTTATCAAGGTTATTTTGTTTCAGGTCGGCGATGATTTCTGTCTCCCAGCGAGTTTTTGCCACACGAGATTGCTGGAGCTGACGAGAGAATTGAGCAGCCAGGTTATCAAAGTATACCCAGTTCCTCACCTTGTCTCCGATAACTGTTGCAATCGTCTGTAAATCCATCTACTAGCCTAAGAGTGTATTCCGTCTGTAGATTTTCGCAGTAAAAGAACAACTAAGATACTAATCAATAAAAGGATCATGCAAATCACTATTGCACATATGAATAAGATATAAGGAAAGAAACGTTCCATACAGTACTGTAACATAGGTTCGAGGATCATGAGCTTAATCTTTTCCCTGAACAAGTCATTTTGCAGAAAGGAAATGATTGAATCTATTGTTTTTTCGAGTATGTTATTCGATTTCATAACTACTGGACCCTGTGGATTAAACACTTTAGTTTGAACGCTTATACTGGCCCCTTGGCCCCTTGGCCTTATGCAGTAAGAAGAACCACGTTCAAAGTGAATCATAAATTATACGTCTTCATGATAATGAAGATAGGCAAACCAATCTATGCAAAGGAGAGCCAGGTCTATGTCTGTGAATGCAGGGATGAGGAAAACATCTTCCGGGTTGAATCATCGGTTGAAGGGGGAAAGTGGTCTGTGCCTGTAGAGGCCCATATAGCAAAGACTCGTGAGCAGATGATATCTATTCTGCTGGCGGAAACTACCGGCTGGTTTTCCAAGCCGCTTACCAGGGAGTGGCTTCTTTCCAGACTTCGCTATACCATTCCGACAAGTACTATTCCCGCCGAGTTTGAGGGCCTATGTCGTTGGACTCTTGCAAGGCTTCTCATTTCAAAGGAATCCTTTGTCTGCGAGTTTATCCTGGCCGAGAAGATTGCTGCTGAGTTGCCCCTGATTGATCTCCAGGAGGATGTTGTGGAGACCAGTACCAGTCCGACAAGGGAAGAGAAGAAGCTTGCTGTTATACGGGCACGGCGGCGGGCAGCTATGGGCCTTCTAAAGGCTGAGAGGATGATGCAGGCCTATGCAGAGGAATTTGGGGAGGATACCGATTGGGAGGATGAGGATGAGGACTAGGGCAAATGCCCAAAGAGCAAATGCCCAAAGGAGTAATTGGGTAAACTAAGGTTTGTCCTGTAAAATATTGCCTACCACTATTTCAGAAGCACAAATGGCAGGCGGTGAAGTTCGTACCATTGTATTAACAGTTGCCATTATCACGTTACTGGCCGTGGGTCTGTATATGGTTGACCCGACGATGTGCGGAATGGTGAACACGAAGGATGGATTTACGTCCAGCCCTACACCTACCCTATCTGCCGCTACAACGGCAATGGCCCCTCCTGCACCTGGTGCCATGGCTGGGCCTACGCAGGTGCATGCCAATGCAGCGAATCCTGCTGTGGCTCCCCCTCCTGGCGCTGCGAAGGCTGGATTCGCCAACCCGCAGAAGGACAAGATGCCCAAGCAGGAGGGATTCGCCAACCTGGAGGACATCACCGGCCCGGCAGACTTTGGCTCTACTCCCAACGCCAACGGCTGCTACCCCCGTGACCAGCTGACCCCTGGTGAGCTCCTGCCCAAGGATGGCAACTCCACCTGGGCACAGCAGAACCCCATGGGCACCGGCAGCCTGAAGGGCAAGAACTTCCTGTCCGCCGGCGCCCTGGTGGGTGTGAACACAGTAGGCCAGAGCCTGAGAAACGCCAACCAGCAGCTGCGTAGTGAGCCGCCGAACCCTCAGGTGCCTGTCAGCGTCTTCTTCAACTCCACCATCGAGCCCGACAGCAACCGCAGGGATATGGAGATCGCATAAATGGCCGCATGCCCGCATACGCTTAACAAAGCCCGCATATTCTAATCATCCCTTGTGATTAGAACATGAGTGATTTACAGTCAATCTTCCAGAAAACCATGAACTCATTTAACAGCATGGTATCATCATCCAGTCAATACCCCCTTGTAAAGGTGAAGAGTTCTGTTGATAATTCTACTTACATGGTTCGAGACATGCCCGATAAGCAGAAGGCTGCCGATCTCATCGCAACGGTGAGAAGGAAGATACAGAGTCTCTATGACTACATTTTACAGAAATTCCCTGATAAGCCGCAGGTCAAACAGTGGAACCGTAACTTTATTCCTGAACCATCCCGGTTTTTAGAAGCAACTCCTGACGCTGAGCATACAAGTTACAGTGTGAACAAGGGGGAGAAGGTGCACCTCTGCCTCCGACAGAGGGCTGGCCAGGATGAGAGCCTTGTCAATGAAAATGTTATGGTGTTTGTCACACTCCACGAAATGGCTCACTCTATTACACCTAGTATAGGTCATGGTCCTGATTTCTGGAACAATTTTGGCTGGTTGCTGAAGCAGGCCGAGGACAGGGGGATTTACACGTATGAGGATTTTAAATCTCACCCTGTGTCGTATTGTGGAATGAATATCACCGATTCTCCAGCATATGACCCGAAGAAGGACGGCACCGATCTGTCGATTGGTTAAGAATATACTGCAACGGACCAAGGCCTAGTCGCTTAGTATGTTTCTTTCATAGATGGGAGAGTATTCCTACGGAGATTTTATAGACAGTATCATCCGACCACCCATACTTACAAGCTTTCGCAAGGATCAAGTGGTCCGTGTAAAAGTTCAGGGTCGTGAGGGGACAGTGGAAGAGTTCATCTTGGATGACATCTACCCCTTTCATACGGTTGGAGATCTCTGTACTAGGATATATATCGAGAAGGGGGAAAGAGATGAATTTCACCCTAGTAATCAATGTATTCTTATGCCTTCGGCACAAAAAGATAAGTTCATTCATCTACAGTACATCTTTAACGGAACATCCCTCCTGATGATTAATCCCTATCAACGTATGGTGTCTGGTCCTGACCCGACCTTTGTCGACCTTACGGGTAATGTAAAAGTAGGGAGCAGTGCAGCGAGGAATGATATGCTCCTTGAGAAGGTACTGTTTCTGCCCTTATTTCGTCAAGAAAATGAGTATACCATCTACCTATTCCTGTACACGGGGCTCCTTGCTGCCTATCCTGGCGAACGCCCCATTTCCCGTGTCGACTGGGAGGGAAAGTTCAAGCCGTATTTCCCTGAGTACAGTAAGGACTATGAGGGAGGGAGCATACCCGATGCCGTTCAACAGTTCACGCCGACGAGGGTGGAACGCTTCCAGGAACGCCTGAAGGTTATAGGTGCATTGAACGATCTGCTTGAATCGAAGCCCCTGCGTATTATTGGAGAGGCAGTTAGAGATGATGATGTAAATGTGAGCAATATCAGAAATTTGCGGATAGGATGGAAGGGATCTCGACAGGCCTTCCAGCTCGAGGGTCTCTTTTATGACATGCCCGTGGGTGAATTGATTCCCTATATCCGCTTTTACCCTAAGGCGAATACTCCCATTAGCAAGTTATATGTGGAGGGCGAGATACCCAAGATGGATGACCCCACCGTCCTTACCGTCTGGGCTGGAATGCGGTCCATCACTCCCCAAGAAGACTTGTTAATGATAAAGGTTCTCGTCAAACGGGGGACAGGATCAGTTCCTCCTGTCTACGGTACCTTCTTTGTCTTCGAGGATGGGAGTGCAAAATTCATCTTACAGCCATCCGTAGAACAGAAGAGTCTTTCTGGAGATGTCGACCTTGCCCATCTTTCCGAGGTTATGGTTCGCTTCTTTTCCTCTTTCCCCCGCCTCCAGCCGTTCGTCACAACGAAGGAAGTATTTGAACATTCCTATACCCCTGCGGCTGCGAGCCTCGAGGACGCTTATCTTGTCTTATCTCTCTGGGTTTCTCTTGATGCGGCCCCTCTCTCCTATAAACGACTCAGCAAGGTTCTCCCCTACTTTCGTGCCTTCTTCCAGGAGACATCTTCCCCCGTCAAGGAACAGCGGCCTATCCTATTCCTGCGATACAAGTGCGTGAATGATTTCCGAACACCGAGCAGGGAGTCACAGTACCTTCAACGCATTATTGATCTGCAAAAGGTTGCGGGGAGAACATCGGTGAGTGATATGGAGAAGTATTTTAAGGATGAGTTTGGGGTGGCCGATGAGGTAGCCAAGGAACGTGTGGGAGCCTTTCTGGCGGACATGACCAAGTTCGCTGTGGTGAACCCTGAGGTACGTGAAGTGACCCAGCAGGAAAATCCGGGCATTGATATTGCCATCTTCGGCAAACACCCCTTTTACACCTTTCACATCTACCGTGTGGATTCTCTGGAAACTCTGCAACGGATTAAGACGCTTCTGTCTCTCTTTGTCTCGGTTGTCCCTTCGGATCTGAGTGATCTCGAGGAGGCAGCGGAGGTGTTAGAGGAAGAGGAGACAGCGGAAAAGAGAGAGGCGGAAGCCCCTGCAGCCCCTCTAGGGGCGGCGGGTGCGTCGGGCGAGGCAGCCCCTGCAGAAGATAACATAGATGCCGGCTTTGAGCTCGATGCTCTAGGGGAGCTACCAGAGTTTGAAGAGGAATCTGAACCTATTGCGAGTCTTGTACAGCAGGACGCGGAAGAAGTGCCGCAGAGTGTTGGAGGGGCGGGATCTGTTGCTGCAGCTGCACCTGTAGCACCTGTCCAAGAGAAAGACGATTCTGATGAAGAGGGCGGTGAGGCTGAGGTCTCCGCAAAGA
>Ga0118677_10006851_pt1 | contig 19115 bp, 25 predicted proteins | sample AliMusrvi5mmetaG_FD_86154 | JGI IMG/M metagenome (GOLD analysis project Ga0118677, IMG submission 86154) | reverse complement strand
TCACGCCACAGGGTTTGCCATCGGCGCGAATCAAAATTCACCCAGTGCCGGAATACCAAATGAAACCGGTCCCCAACGGTTTTCTGAAGTTCTTCCGCGATGTCTCTTCCTTGCGCCTCGTAATCCTTGCGCCCGATGGATTTTGGCACTTCGTAATCCGCAAGCCACCGATTCTGCCAACGTCTGAGCTTGGCGGCGATTTCTACGGGTATACCCAATGATTCGACGGTGGGTTGCAGCCCGCCCTTGGTTTCCCACACACTCCAAGAGTGGCCGGGTGATATGTGGAGTTCAATCATAACCGCTTACGGCTCATCCAAACAACCGCGAATAACAGCCGATCTGAAGAAAAGGATATTTCTGATGGAATCAGGATTTGGTTTTCAGAAGATTCTCTAAACTTGGAAGCAAGGAACGCAGACCATCCCAATCCGACGCGACGGGCAGACGTTCACGCGGATCGGATATCCCCAACTGTTCGATGGTGTAATTGTATTTCCCGTAATTGCAGGCAGGGCAGGAGGTAACGAGATTACCCATGTCTGTTCGCCCACCCAAGTGATGGGGAATCACATGGTCAGCCACCGGCTTAAACGCGTGGATGCATCCATGCTGCACTGCGTTGCAGCCCTTTGTCCGAAATTTTTCTGAACCCACGATTTTTTCGAAGGCATACATGACCTCCTTCGCGATCACCTTTAACCCGCAATAGCGGCATGTGTAATGATCCCTTTCGAACACGGCCCGTTCGTATTTTACCGGAAAGCGTCTCGGGTCGAGTCGATCAGGTGAAACCCTGGTGAGTTCGACTGGAAATTTCTTGGACCGGAAGTAGCCCGAGTTCTGCCCATGAACACAAAACCATTCACGCATCTCCTCGTCTCGGATTTGGCGGAGCACACCCAAGGTTTTCTCGCGTTCCCCGCCACAGGCCATTTTGACCGCATCGCGGAATAGGAACGCCTGGCTTTCAAACCAGTCGGGGGGAGGAAGAGGACCCGTCTTACTCCAGCAGGAGGAATCGTCTCCCAATAAAACACAGATTTTGGATTTTCGGCACATACATTATAACCAGTTGCATTGCGGACCACGGTTATCGGCCACTCAAATTACCTCACGTACTCTTACGTCCCTTTCTTCGATGAGGGCGGAGATCCTTTCAACACTATGCGCATATTTCTCAGGAAAAGGAAAATTCAACAAGTCGGTTGCTTTGTCGAAGTCACCGAGTTCCCTGGAAATCTCGGCAGCCATTAGTCTTTGGTTCGGATCGGATTTCCTCAATAAGGCACGTAGTTTTTGAAGATTTTCCCGGTGATCCGGCGGAAATGAGGCATTTTGCTCTTCATGGCGCACCGGATCGTTGGCGGCCCACCAATAGCGAAGGCGGATGTAACGCTCCTTCTTGGGTGTTGAGGCAAAGCCGGAAGCAAGGACGGTCTGGTAGTTTTTCAGAGTAGGTGTGGCAGCAAAAGGTACATCGACATATTTTTCATCGGCCTCCCATGGGAGTTCCGAATCTATTTTTTCACATTCATCCGTCCAGAATAGTTCGTTGGTAATGGGGTGGAGTTGCAACCAAGGTTCATCGGGAAGCATTGGGGCTTCATGCCAGCCATCTGTCCAGAACGTTGCCCCAAAGGTGTTTCCAGAGCAGATGCTCGAAACTTTCACCAAGGCACCAGTAATGGGGGTTTTGTAAATGTAGTTCGGTCCAGGTTGCATATCGTGTTGAGGTTACGGGCATAGTTCCATGCGGCGCCGTCTCGCATAGATTTTAGCAGAGGGATAAGACATACACAGACCTACCTATTCAACAAAGAATCCGCCGCATCCCACACCTGGGCTTCCAATCACAGCCAACCAAATAATTCACTCCTAGATAAATCAGCCATCGCGTGGAGTTCATCAACGGACACAATCCTGTTTTCCTGTGTATCGAAGATATCGATCCCCGCTTCAATGTAACGGCACCATGACCAAGGCCGTTCTGAGATATTGTGAAGCCTTTTGTGCTCGTCTCTTGTGATAATACACGCTTGGCAATGCTTGAATAAGTCGGCTGCTGGCACCCCCTTTTGCGCCAATTCCCAAAGAGTCGCTCGGGGAATGATATGCTCATGGATCAGGTCGGGTCGTTGGCTCTGCATTCCCAAACGACTCCTGAATTGGGTGTTGTATTTCCCAAAGCGCTCAGAAACTTTCCAGCAGAGAATGTCGAAGAAATCCCTTTTGAAGTCAACCAGCCACGAGCTTTGAAGAATTTCTTCTCCTGTCTTGATCGCTTCTTGGAGGATATGATCCGGGGCTCTTTTCATCTCAATAACTCTTCAGCAGCAGACCTAACCTGCGCTTTTAATTCCAGAGGAGCAATGACTTTGGCATGTCCGCCCCAGCTCAGAATCCACCGGGTGATTTCTCCCAGGTCGGCCAGTTCCAGCGTCATCTCGATCCCATCGCTACCGTCTTTGCCAAGCGGCTTGATTTTTTGGGATGCATGCCAGCGGCGTTCACTGACCAGCCTCGCGGCGAAGGCATCGAACTGGAGGCGGATACGGTAATGCCCAGTGCCGGTAAAAACGCCGAAGCTGGAGCCGAGGTGCTTTCCAATTTCAAAGTCTGGCGGCCGCCGGAATTTGATCTCCGTGATTTTGATGTTGCGCATCCGGGAGAGCACAAAGGTGCGGAGCTGATTGCGGGCAATGTCGAAGGCGAAGAGATACCATTGGTTCTCGATGCAGGCGATGTGATAGGGCTGCACCTCTCGTTGCTCATACCGGGAGCTTCCTAATTTCTTGTATTCAAAAGTGACGACCTGCGAGCGAAGAACTGCTCTGCTGATGTTCTCGAAGAGAACAATATCGGCTTCTGTCGTTCCCAGATTGCGGAAGGAGAACGATGCGTCGAGATCGCCCCATGGGAAGGTGATGCTTTCACGCAGGCCGTCGCAGATTTTATGAAAGGCGGTGTGGAGCGGCTTCTCAAACGGTGTCCCCCTGTATTGATCGAGCACCTTTTGAGCGACAAACAGTGCGACGATCTCGCCCTCGGTCACTTCTACGGTGGGAAAATTGGCGACCGGGCGGGAATAGTAAAATCCGAACCGCAACGGGTTATACTCGATAGGGAGGTTCAGCCGATCCCGCATAAACTCGATATCACGCTGCACCGTTTTCGTGGAAATCTCCAGCATTTCGGCCAGCTTGCGGCAATTGGGGAATTTGCCCTCTTTGATTTGCTGGTGGAGTTGCTGCATACGGGCCAGGGAAGGTCGGGAGAACCCCCGAGGTGTCGCCGTGGAAAGTCGCAACCGATTCTCCGCCTGCCGGGCCGTTTTGAGGGGTGGAACGCGGGGGGAGGGGATGTGTGCATTCCGGGGCTGTCTGGGTGCCATGCTGCAAGCCGATACCTCGGAGTTGAACCGCCAATCAAGGAAAAAGCGCGGGGGTTGGACAGTATTTGTCCGGCATGCTCTGTTTGAATGGGCCTGTTATTTGAAAGATCGGCTCCGTAGAAAGGAGCGTAACACGGAGGTCACCCGGTGATCCCCAAGGGATTGAAAAAGGTGGCGCAGGATCTGCGGGGCCGGTCTTTCAACAGTAATCCAACATTACCAAGTTCCATGAAACCAGCCCGCAAAATTCTGTCGCTGTTGAGGAACCTCCTCGGCTTCCACGCGGCGTCCGTGGTCATCCCGGTGCAAGTGGAATTCCAGTTTTCCTGTTCCAGGAGGGGCTGCCGATGAGTAGTGCGTCGGCATTGGACCTATGGGAGTATGAACTCCTGGCGGCAGAATTGGACCAGGCGTTGGAACCAGCCAGGGCATACTACCATCATCTTCGCCCTTACGAATTGCCTGTTGGGGGAATGCCGTTAGACCACCAAAAGAGCCGTGCGCTTTTTGAATCATTGCTTCAGCAGGCAGCGGGGTGTGTTTCCACTTTGGGACGGGTTGTCCGGCAGGAAATGACGGCTGCTCTCGGCCCTGAAGGAGTGCCAGGAGACGCCTACGCGATCAGGCGGTCTGCCGCCAAGGTTGGACGTATTATGGTGACGCTGACAAGCTGGGAGAATGCCGCGGCGGCTGCGTGGCCTGCGCTGCATTGGGAGAAAGCCTTTGCGTTACTGCGCGGTGGCACGGTCCCGGTATGGACGGCAATGGAGCAACTCTTGGAGGAAATAAAACGCATTCCAGCCCGCGCGCGCCGTGGCGTGACTCACGTAAGTATTTCGGTCGATATCCAGCCTTCATCCCGGTGGGCGGAACTGCCGAAAGCCGAACAAGAGGCCATTCGCGCAGGAGGATCGTTCCTAGAACGTCATCCGGCTATCAGTGGCATCCTGGTAGGTGAGTTGATTTCGAAAATCTTCCGGTGACATTCCTAAGGTATTAGGTGCCTCGATGAAACCGGCGAAGTTCAACAGTTCGTTCGGATCTACGCATCTGCGACCTACATGTTCATGCGTCCGCAAATGGGAGCGAGGCAAATGGTTAATATGACTAAAGGAGACCACGTCTACCTTGCCCACCGTCCGATAACCCTCCAAGGTAAATCGGTCACTAAAAAATGGAGTTCGTATGCTCATGTGTTCCCTTTGATCGCCTGGATTAGCGCTCCGTTCCGTCCGAGGATTTCGTCGGCAAATTCGACAATCAATGGGTTGGGACTGGCGGAGGGGCGGATCCGTTTCAATGCCTGGAAACATTCGGTCTCATAACCTGGCCCGGCATGGTGGCAGAGCGTGGAGAACGCAATCGCCGTGGAGCGCGAGATGCCGACGGCACAGTGAACCAGTAAATAGTTTCCACTGCCCAGACCGGCCGTGAATTTAAGAATGTCCTGAATCACCTCGCGTTGGGGCGCATAGTCCCCGCTGAACATGGTGAAAACGTCGTTGAAAAAACCAAAGTATACTTGAGCATCCGGGAAGATGGAATCCAGACGCATCCGGGGTTTTGGATCCTCGGCCTCATATCCGTCCCAAAGGGAAACGACATGAGTGACACCTTGGCCCGCGAAATCGGGCAATTCACCGACCCCACAGACGGAGACTTCCAAACCATTGATGCGGGCAGCTTTGATGCTCATCGGCCGAGATTGTTTACCGGGGCATTATGCCTTACTGCCTAGGACAGAGACAGTCCTATCGTGGAATCTTTATATGCCGAAGGGAAACTGCCGCCGTTCAGATAAACTGTTTCCGGTAACGGGCTAGAATCTCCCCGTTCTGCCCGGCGATCTTCCTGAATGAACCGGAGATATTCCGTGCCCCCGCCACGCGGCTCCAATACACCATCGCCAACTCCACAGCCACTGACCATGCGCTCATTGTTTCCGGAAGGGGAGGAGGAGGGGTGAACGGACGGACTGGTAGAGCCCCCTCCGTATCAGGGCGGTATAACATCGGGAGCATGTCATAGGCGGGCGCCAACCCGAGAGGGCGCGTTCGATCCAAAATGAGGCTGACATTTCCGTAGTGCATGTCCGTGTTTCCGATCAGCGCGCCGAACCACCACAGTACCGCGAGCCGTTCCGCGTCTTCGGGCGAGAGCCAGCCGCCTGCACATAGGCGGGTGGCTGCGGCGGTCCAAGGCGTATGCGGTTCCCCGAAAAAGGCGGCATCCACCGCTGCCAGTGACACCAAGCCGCGACGGCCATAAGCCCCTTCGCGATCAAACCGCCGCGCTTCCAGAAAGGTCCGCCCGTCGGCTTCCAATAAGCGCGTTTCCGATGCGGGGATTCCCTTTTCCCCCAGCAACACCGCCGCTAGGTGCTCTGCGGCGAGAAGGTCGGCCCAGCGCCGATCCTCCGGTCGCCCCCCGCGGCCGCTGAATTTGACGATGACATGCTGGACGGCGTGGTCTCCGGTTCGGATGCAGGCTGTAAACTTCGGCTGTTCACCCGCCGCCGAGGAACCCGGCCATTCGCCGGCAAGCATTTCCGCAGCAAGCCGGGGATATGCTTCTTTGCAATGTTCTACCGGGATGCACTGGGGTGAGATTAGGCGCTGTTCCTGCACGACGGTGAGCATCGGTTCTCCGATGACAAAGGCTCCCGCCAGGTTTTGGCCATACCGGAGGAGGGAGGAGAGCACCGCATCGGCGTTCCAAAGGCGCGGGTCAATGCCGAATCCGAGTTCCCTGCCATGGGCGCGTGCGAACGCTCGTCCGAGGAACCCCTGGGGCCGCAAGTCATCCAGGAACCACGGCAAATCGGGATATAGCCCAAGAGGGAATTCGCCGCCTCGAAGTGATTTCCATGGTGTGTCCTGTTCCAGAGCCCATTGCCGGTTCTGCAATGCGTGGAGCACCCCTACGCGCTCCGGCTTCCCTTGGGAGTCCAAGACGTAAAGGGGCCAACTTGTACCGCCGTGGGGGACGATCTCGCGCAGCATGGCATACCGCGTGGAACGTCCGCGCCCCAGACGAAGAACCTGCCGACCCATGCGGGAGATCAGCCTGGAAACCGTGGGCTGGCTGGCATTCAGCGCGTCCCCCAACTCCTTGGCGGTTAATGCCCCGCGTCGGCGGAATTCGTGTTCAATCTCTGGATCTCGGACTGGCATGAATAGATAATGAATAGAAAGAAATAAGCGAAACACAGGGAAAACGCAACTGGATTCCAGAAACTGTGAATAGAAACTTTCTGACCTAACGCCCTGCCGTTCCTGGGTATCTAGGCGCATGCCAACCGTAATGACTGTATCCGACCTTCACCTCCATCCGGGGCTATACCATCAACTAGAATCCGCCGTTGCCGAGCACGAGCCGGATGTGCTGGCGCTGGTGGGGGATTTTCTGGACGCCCGATTTCCTCCGCATCCGGGTTTGCTGTCACCAAGCACCGCGGGGTGGATGCTTTCCAACCTTCCATGCCAAGTCGTTTGTGTTCGCGGGAATCACGATGACTGGCAGATGGAGGATTTTGTTACCGGCTGGAATCCTGACCGTCTGCCTCTCATCGCCTTGCATGCGGAAGCGGCTGTTGTCTCCGGAATCCCTATTACGGGGTTCCCCTGCTGGCTTGGCGATGAGTCTTTTTATTTAGAGACCGCCCTTCAACGTCCATCCCGGAAAAGAGCCGGTAGGGACGGGGACATTTTCGCAAGGCTCGCCTCGCTGATCAACCGAGAGCACCCGGCACTTACAAGATCGCTCTGGCTGATGCACGAACCGCCCGTGCGCGGCGTTGCCTCCACGATAGCTGTCTGCGATGACTGGAGGCTACTGGTCGAATCCCGGCAGCCTGACGTTGTGATTTGCGGTCACGATCACAGCACCCCCATAAAAACGGGAATGTGGAATGTCCGCCACGGACGAACGCGGATCATCAATACCGGCCAGGCCCATTTCACCCAGAGTGCGCTCCGATACTGCCTACTGGAATTTTATACCAACGGCGGATTTCAGGCGGCAACGCTCTATGATGGGACCCGGAACATTGAAACCATTACCGCCGAAAGGCCCTAACTTATGCCCAGAGAATGGATCCATTTCTGCTGCTGTGGCAATGTGCTGACTCAGGACTGGCATGTAGTTTGTAACGATTGCTGGAGGAGGCTATCGCCTCCTGTGCGTGACCAACTCCGGGCCGGACGCAAAGCTGGTGGCTGGCAATACCAACAGGCGATCGGAACGGCCAAGCGGTTCCTGGAGCACTGGAGGCTTCCTCCACAAGTCGGCACCTCCCGCCGCGCCCCGTAGAAGGTTAGGTCTCAGATTAGCGCACCAACTATTCCGTCCTTGCTCGGCCCGCTGCTTTTCGGCTAAACGCTCCTCTTCAGCACGATGGACATGAGACGTTGCCGTTTTTCCCCAAAGACAACGGCAGCCATCTCGCAAATTTCCTGAAGCTCCGCATCGGGAACAGGGAAAGAGCCGGTTTCCCCATCGTGCTGGATGGCAATACCGGCCTCCCTAGCGCACCCTGCGTCATCAAGAGGATAAAGAAGCGTTTCAGCGCAGACGCGTTTGCCATCACACATGAGCGCGTGGGGATCAAGGACGAGACCAAATCGGCGTCCACTGGATTTGATGATTACATCGAAGGTCGGCGGCGTTCCGTGAAGCTCAATTCGGGTGAAACGCGCCGTGTTGTTGGTATCGGTTTTCATAGGTCTTGTAATAGAGGCTGACTTGTTGCCCAACTCTTTTCCCCTATGGCTGAGCGGCGGGGTGAGAATCAAGGGCTTCCCTCCTCAACTCCGGCAACCAAAATCCGGGCGCCAGTACAAAATGATAATTTTTATGGCTTATGTCTCGGATGGCATTCCCGCGGACTCTTCTGATTACCTGAGGGCTGCTACTGTTCCCGAAGATGGGGGAGCTTCGCCCCCCCCGTAATTTCCCGGGTTACCTGATCGGTTCAAGTGCCCGGAACGCGGAGGGCGTTCGGCGCGGGGTGAGGAGTGTACGCACCTATCGGGTTATTGGTGACTATACCGTTGCCAGTCTAGGTAAGGGCTCGAACGCGATGTTATTTGGAGCACCAAGACCGGTTATGCGTCTCCCCATTTGCAGCAAATAGGTGCTTCATCGACATTTTTTCGGGCATTTACCGAAATACAAGACGATTGGCATTGCGCAGTCACTCTGGTTGCCGGATTTCAGCATTAACCTCCCCGGGACGGCTGTGGATGCCGCTCAGAGACGGAGGGGAAAACAACCCAGCCATGACTGCTTATGAATACTGATGCATCGGAGACTTCTGCCTCCTCAAACCCCGTACAGAAATCGACACCTGCCGGGAACGGCACTAAACGCGGAAAGCCCAAACGCACGACGATCCGCCCCAACATCCCCTTCTCCGAGAAGCGGTGCAGCGGGGTCATCAAACATCTCGGCCTAGGAGGGATGCGGACTGAAAGCGTCCGCGATTTGGTCTGCTCGCGGCTAGAGCAGATCTCGGATGATGACTTCTTCGCTGTCCTCAAAGCGTGCGGTCAGAACGCAGCACCGGACGTGCAGAAGGCTTCCACCCAGGACGCATCCCCGGAGTAGGCCAACGCAGATGAATCCGGCACTTGCCCTCCTTCCTGAGGTAACGGCGGCGCTCAGTTTGGCATACGAACCGAGTGCTGGCCGTCCCCCGGATGGCGTTTTACTGGGGGCATTTCCGCTACTGATGGAAGAATCGCTGCGGCAACAGGTGGCTTTTGCCCTGAATCCTGACCTCATTCACATTGTTCCACCGTTGATTCCTGACCCTTTGGGTTATGTTCTTGCCGCCGCGCCCGTGTGCAATCGTAAGGAACTGGCTGAAAATTTGCGGCAAGCGGCCGATGGCATGGAAAAATACGCCATCCTCCAGAAAGCACGATGGAGCCACTATCATCTCCACCTCGCCCCGACACATCTGACCATCTTGGGTGGAACCTGCATAGCCAACGGTATCACCGGGGTTATCCGCAACTCCAATGAGATCAGGGAACTGGCGCGCGACACGGCTCTCGTGTACCGCATCAAGGAACAGACGTATTACCTTCTCCTTCCCCCCAATGACTTGATCGTGATACCCGAGTTCGCCTCGGAAGACGAAAAAGTAGCGTGGTTGCAGGAATACGCCGCAAAGGAGTTGGCCGGGATATCGTCATTTACACTCTACAGGAACTGGAGCGAGTCCCATATTCGGCGTCGCGGTCACGTCCATGACGAACATGATTTGGTTGTCCGTCTCAAGCTGAGAACCCCATCGACCGAACGTCGTGGAATCCTTACGTCCGTACGGAACATTGAGATGGATGAGGATGCTGAGCGGCGCGGTGTCCAGGAGCAGGCTGAAGCTCAGGCACATCGCCAGGGAGCCCGCCGCAAATGGCCACCCCTGATTCTCTCCGGTATGCCCCCTCACGATGGGCTTACCGAGCCGTTGCAAGCATTCATGATGCGGGCGGCCTTGATGGAATGGACGTGTAATCCGGGGGCCCTCCTTTTTCTGTTGCAGTCAACCAGCTTTCTTTCGTTGCACGATATCCACTCCTCCCGCGTCGTTACACGTGGGGAGGTAAACTACCTCGCCACCCCAACTCCAAGCCTCGCGCGCGGTGAGGTTAACGGGGATCAACATCTGCATGTGGAAAATGCCTTTTCCCGCCGCATTGCCAACGAACTTGCAGGGCCGCTCCGTCATATGCTCGAAACCATCCCCCACGAGCAGTTACCCCTCGAACTGTCAAAATGGCTGAGCAAGTTCAAGTGCCGCCCCGGGCAGCTCACCTACGCGCTTCGTTGGAACGCACCTGTGTGGAACAACTGTTCGTGGCTACTCCCGGAACTCGGTCTTTGCCCAGTTGAAATCGTGGACGGGAAGCCGAAAGCAGCAGGATTTCGCAGCTACCTGGTTTGGCATCCCGCAATGCAAGAAGGCAGACATCTGGATCTTTTGCACAAGCACGGCTTGTCGGCCGAGCCTGATGTTGAGGTGTCGGCTGTGGCGTGCTGCGGAAGCCGCCACTGCGTTAAGCCGGAAATTGCAGGACGGCTGTTCGCAACCCTCGACGAACTGGTTGCCTCGGCAAATGCTCACTTTCCGGAAGATTACCTGGAGATGGCGTCCCTTCTCAATGCCATAGCCGCGGCAACTCGGCTGCTCGAAGTTTTGCTCACCTTTCGGCGCAATTACCCCGAGCCAGCCCCTGCTGTCATTTACAACCGTGGCCGCCTTGAATTGCTCCTCCCTCAGGATTTGATCCACGAGAAAATCCGCGCTCGGCCTGTCGTTGTTCCCCCGTTCTTGCAGGACAGACTGCTCAACGTGGCGCGTATTTTTGAACGGGCGGAATCGCAGCTTGAGAAGCAGGGGTACGAAGTTGTCCGCCCCGGCGTCTGCGACAACCACGTTCGCGCCTACGGCTTCCTCCCCCTGGGAGCGAATATCGGGAAAACCTTGCCCATAGATGATCCTCGAAAACGGCTTGTTATCGAAGGCTTGCTAAATAACCCGGCGACTGAACCATTCGCCTCCATTCACCCGAACGCGATGCGCAACCTGAGTTACCTCATCCTGACCAGCGACGGCGAGTTCGAGAGGGAAGCGATGCAGCTTCATGACCATTACCCGGGTGGTGGGGATGGAGCCATGGACAAGCACAGCATGTTGTCTGTTACGGCTCAGAAGCTTCGCATCGCGGCCGCCAACAAAATCACAAACTTTTTGGGGCTTATATGAGTGAGGCGAAGACATCATCCCGGATGCACGGATTCACCTCGACTCCAAGCCTGAGGGAAAACGGAACCCGCCTTTGGCATGCCGTTGAAGATGCGCTGCCCTTCTCCCTACTGGCGCAGTTTATGTGGAAGCTTCGGCTCCTGCCGCTGGGGGTCCCTGGGATTAAGGCCCTAACTCGGGTGCCCTTGGTCGATTTCGCGGAGTCGGACTGGCTCAAGCTGCCAAGCCCCATGCCCCGGCACCGGCGAACGGGATACGCGCTCACCATCCCGAACGTCTTCCGCGAGCTTTCTCCGGAGGCTCATAAGGACTTCATACGTGCATCTCGTGACCAGAAATTTCTTCGGGAAAAGGTTCTGAATGAATGGGGGTTCTGTTGTGACCGACGTTTCTCTATGCGAGCACTGGCCCGCCTTATTGAAGCCGGACTCCATACCCGTCATGTGCCGGTGCTCATTCGGATATGTAATTTCCGCGGGGAAGATGCACGTTGGCCGGTTAATCTACTGCCCGAGGGGGACAACTGGATTGCCCATGCGTATGCTCCCAGCCGGGACCGTAAGCAACGCCGTAACAATATCGTATTTCCGATAGCTCGATCGATGGTTCGGGATTTTTCAAATTGGGCAAACGCCAGCGCCAAGCCGGATGAGTCGGCGATCCAAATGGAACAGGGTTACGAATTCCGGGTTCCAGACCAATCAATGTCCCTGGCAGATCAGGAGGCATGCAATATCGTTGTGGAGATCGCCCGTATGTCAAAGGAAGCCGGTGAGCCACGGGAAAATGGTTCACTGGCTCGTTACCTCCGTGCCGTACCCGAGGTGCTGATATCCCAGCACAAGAAGCGCCGCCCAAAACGCATTTCAGCACCGCTGAAGGAAGCGCACCGACTGGTTCAGCAGGCGCGGATGAACCTCGGGTTGCCGATCTGCCACGACGAGGAGAATCGTTTCCGTGGTCACCCAGAACCACCTATTCTCCAACTAAACCTTGTACCTTTCCAGGCCCTTGAAACGAAGATCATCGGGGAACTGACTGTGGAGGAGAACATCGCTGTGTTTACGGTGAAGGTGTTGCAAATTGTCGCTACCTACACAGGGCGTCGACTTTCCGACTTCGCACTAACAACCCTTGGTCATCTGCATTATGAGGCGGGTGCGGCTGATTTCACTTTGCCACGGACAAAGGCAAAACATGCGCGCAATATCCACCTGCCCCTGCACCGGTTGCTTCCTCAACACGCGTTGAACTACGTCATTGAGTGGCTGCGGAAAATGACGGGGCTGGTCGAGAACAATGGCATCTCCACAGGCACAACCCTCTATGAGTTGGTCACCGGAACCCGTCCTCCGCACGCCAAGGAGATGGTTCGGAATGGTCTCTTGCGTGCCTTCGATAAGCTCTTACCTGACGGAGTGACCCGCTACCATCAGTGCCGCTATGCATTCGCGTCGTTCGCCCCACTGGCGATCCTGATCGCCTATCACCCAAGCATCGCAACACATCACTTGATTACCCCCTGGATTACCGGAAGCGAGTTCTTTGGGGCCAAACAGCTCGATAACTGGAGAGCCCTGCTGGGCACCCGCACAACAAACCCCTTCGCGGTCATCAGGACCACGCTTGGGCACGCCAATGAGAATGAGTTGGAGGCGGACTATTGCGTTAGCTGGCCACTGCTTATACTGGCATGGGCGACCATCTTGGATCGGGAATAAATCCGACCACAAACCGATCAGATCATCCAATGACGGCCTTCCGTCCGACCCCTCGGCAAATCCTGATGCCCGTCTGGCTATGCCCCTGTTTGGCAAAAACGCATGGTTCCCATGTGCGGTGTAAATACTTCGTAATAAGATAACTACGAATGCCTTTCGTCGGTTGCGCGATTTTGTGAGCAGACAGGGGATTGAACGCGACTGTGGCGGCGAGATTGCTGTCTCAACCGAGGAAAGGCCCGGAACAAGGGTTCGTTTCCACTTACTGGCGCTGGCCGTATCATCGAATTGGGTCCATTGCACGCCGCACATGTACGGTTTCAGCGGCGAAGATCTCCAAAAAAAGTCAGCGCGGTACGGCGCTTAAAATTCCTCAACCCCCTCTCTTATTGACCGGGTTCTGGCGCATAACCGTCCGCTCTTGAGGATCGGGGGGTACGGCTTGGCTGGTGCAAATCCCAGCCCTTTCACCCATCAGGAAAGCTGGCGCCGCAATGCGACCGTTTTCATTTTTGCGAACCGCCACTCAGAGCGGGAGAGGCGGCGTGAACCGCGTCACGCCCGAGTTGGTCGAAGAGGACACGCGGCTTTTCTTCAACGCCGTCGCGGATACAAACGAGATCATCCCGCTTGACCGCACGGCAAAATAGCATCCATGCGAACGCGTGTGAGGTGGCCACGGATGAATGCCCCCTTTCTTGTGTCCGCGTATCTCCCTGCGTGCCTCTCGAAAAATATTTTGCTCCGCTCACGCCGGGACTCGCCCAATACGCCGCCGACCACCTCGGTGATCCGGCGATCTGTCGCATGACAACGCCACGTGCGGCAGCCGGTGTAGGGCTGATGCGGCACATGACGACCAAGGAGCACCGTGGGATGTGGGTGGACTTCATTGACGGGGCGCGTGAGCTATACACACTGTCGTTTGAAGCTGCCGAAGGATGCGACGCTCACGCCACCCCAGTGCTGGCGAAGGCAATCCACCGCGCCCGCCTCCGGTTGCAAAAACTCCTGATGCCGCTCGACGGCGGGGCGAGGAAAAATGCGGAGCTTTCCAACCGCGCGGCAGTCGCGGCCCGGGAGATGTCATTTGCCTTGCGAAAGGCTGACCGCACATACATGGCAACGCGGGCATGGGAACTTTTTGAAACCTGGGATGAGATCCGCAACGCGCTTGGCGTCGCCCCCCTGGCGCGTTCAGATGTCTTCGATTTTTTAGCGACGTCGCGTGTCGGTGATCGCTACATGATCTTACCGTGCGCTGCCACAGGCGCCTCGGTTTGGGCCTACCCCGAGGCTGCTCAGCTACACCAGCCTCCCGTCGCCGCGTTTATGATCGAAGCGGAGCTGGATGACATCCCGACTATCGAATCGCTTTTCCGCGAATGCCTTGAACCCGTCCTGGAATTCACTGAGTGCCCCGGCACGTGGATGCGCGTGCAGATGCCTGATCCTTGGCAGCTTTATTTTTGACGTCGCGCGAGCGGCATGGACTCGCCGCTAATTCTCGATAGCACCGTAACCTAGGAATCTTGGCTGTTCCGCTTCCCCCTGCCATAATACACCCGGGTAGCCGATGGATCCTGCTTGTAGGAAGCCATGTGGTGGTGCGGGGACGGTCCGCCGATCCGCAGCGCGGTCTTTGATGCCGTGCAACTCGATGGGGCCGCTGTGAGACTACCGGTGCGACGCTCAGGTGCTACCACAATTCAAAGCATGACGCGTATCTCATGGGATGGACCAGGAATACATCGCAGAAAAGCATGAGCGGGCTCTCGCTGTATCGCGCGAGTTACTCTCCGAACTGAGCGTCGTCTATGCAGAGCTAGCGCTCTATCGGAACCCATCCGGAGATCTCCCAACAACAGCGATGACGCTTTGCAAGCTGGCGCACACGCTCGGTATCGACCGCGCGGAGCTGCTGCGCTTGCGTCTGATAACCGATAATTTGGCCTGGACATGGTCGAGGCCGGACCATTGCGAGATTGAGCACCGGGACGCGTGCGGGATGCGGCTGCTTACCATCGTAATCGACTCAATGCGCCGCCAGTGGGATGATGCCATTCCGAAAAATAAATAGAGCGGGGCCGGCGCCATTGTCGGCTTGCCCTGTTTGGCTTCCGCGACTCCCGGGGGGGGGAGTTTCGGCCCTGGCCAAGGGCCATCATCAGGCGGATATTGTTTGGTTACCGGGGCGGCGGCGGCAATTACCGCACCCTGCGTTTGTGGTATCCGTAGTCATCGTCACTCCGCGAAGCCGGCATCAAATCCGGTACATCTGGCTCGAATAACCACATGCGCTTAGCTTTAGCGCAGTTCAACGCCGAAGATCGTCTTCGCGCTCGCAATCGCAGCTTCGCGCGGAGCCTTGAGGAGCTTCAGCGTCTTGGCGTATTTCCCGACCTTAGCGCGCTCCGGAGTGACTTTCCAGACGCCGACGACGAATTCGAGATTGAGCACAGTCCCAAAGAGCAGCGCACCGTAAGAAATCGCGGGCGCCGCCCAGGGGTCGAAAACGAACAGGAGCCCGCGCCTGGCGTGCTTGGGGACCCGATGCACGAGACAAAAGTTCTCTGCTTCGTGAATCGCCTCAGTAATGCTCGCTGCGTCGAGCATGCGGAACTTCGCCCGTTCTTGCACTTCAGCGAGATCCGCAGTCGCGAGGATAATGTTGTCAGCCTGCCGTTCGGTCAGAGTACGATTTTTCATGGGAGAGGATTGAGTGCTCATGGTTAGGTGAGGAAACCTTCCTTCGGGATTCTCCCGGTCATCCACCCAAAGGGCGGCAATCGGTGCCTTCTCCGTTTCCGGCTTCCGCGACACCTTTTGCATGGTGTTTCGCCGCTTGCCTAGCGGCTCATCAGGCGGATTCATGTCTATATTGGACTCGTTGTTTTTCCCTTTTCCGTAGCGACCCTAAGCCTCAGGCGATATCCACAAATATTGCTAAATATGCGCCGGATATTGGCGTCGGATTCGTTCCCAACCAAGGAACCAACCCCACATGCGCAGTTAATTGACAGATCAGTTTTTTTGGATACCGAGGCAACCCCGAGGCGATTGCCCCATATAAAAGTGCTTACGCCAAGGGCGTGGTGTCCGGATTAACCACCTGCCGACCTTGGCATCGCGATTTTTTGGAATCGCCCTTTGAAAGGTGTGCGGCATTTAGAATGCCCGCGCAAGGTGCATTGGCTGGCCGCCCGTAGCCGCCGCCCCTTCATAGCCTACCCCATATGAAACCCACATAGGCGGTCGTGAAAGATTTCCAGCAGCTTCCCAAAAAAAGAAACACATTGACTCCTCCTTAATAGCGGAATAATCCCCATCTTCAGACTGGACCCCTGATATGAATGAGCCCCCCGATACTCAAAAGGAGCACGCACCCTACAATGATCAGCAGATTACCAAGGAAGATCTGGCTGCGTTCCGAAGGAATCTAAAAACGATAAGGTCTTGGAATAGAGAAGATTATAAGATCGGAGAGGCCCTTGCCGCTATCCTCAATGGGAAATTATATCGTCAGCAGTTCCCATCCTTCGATGCATTCTGGAAATCGCTCAATCGACGAGGAGGAGCCTCCTATGCATACGCGCTGATTCAGCACTCAGAAATAAGGGTCGAACTGTCCGCAATTGCGGACATTCAGCCTCCTGCCTTTGAGTCCCAAACGCGTGCGCTTACATCGCTGTCTCCCGAGCATAGAGCCATCGTATGGAGGCGAGCTGTAGAAGCATCCAATGGGATAATTGTCACAGCCAAACAGGTCAAGCAAGCTCGCGATAATTTTTGGATCGAGAATCCAGGGTGCGTTCCAGCCAACCTCTCCAGAAAATCCGCTCCGCATCCTGAGCCGGACCGAGACGAGCAAATACCCGGCGTGTTGATATCTTATGCCCATGCGGTCGGACGTCCAGTTCGTGATATTTTAAATGCCTGTGCCTCTATGATCCCGAACTGCCAAGACGGAATCGGTTTGCCGGATGAAATAAAGGGTGAGTTGAAGAGGACATTAAAAGGGCAGTCTCCGGAATTAACATTTGTAAGCCTCTGCTCACAAATGGCCGCGACAGGAGACACCACTGCGGGCATCCTCACGAGCACATTAGCCAAGTTGGCACCCGGCACCTACTTCATGGCACTCCGGCATTGCCTCGAGAAGCATCTCGAAAAAGAGATCGCGGGAATCCTGAAGAAGCATGTCAAATCCTCCTCTTTTGATAAGCATAACGAGCCCACTCTTTTCTAAAGTCCGACAAAAATTGGGTTCACTCGGGAAGTTCCTGCGCTAAACGTAGGAGAGGCGGAGTGTTGGGTTACCACTTCGCCAATGCAGGACTCCGAAGTGTGACATCGTTGACTCGTTGAGGTGCCGAAGATGACGCTGGTGAATTGGTTGATGGCGTTGGAGCCGTTGGGCGATTACGGAGCGCCAAGCTCTCAACATCGTCGTTGGGGCTGCCGCGACCGGGGGGCTTCGATCTGCTACGGAAGGAATGGGCTTGAGTGCGGGGCCAGCGTGTCCGCCGATCCTCACGTAGGGCCCGTGGGCCCCACCGCTCCCGGCCTAAGAGGCTTCGCGGCTTTCGCCGCCGCGCCGGGACGCCTTTGTTAGTCCGCGTGGACCGTCAACACTATGTTGTGGCCCGTGGTTTCGAAGGGGCCGCTCCGGTAGCCGACGAAGGCGTTAAAAGTGACGTGGCGGTAGTCCTCCGTATAGCTATTAGCGTTGATTACGCGGCAGTAGCCGCCCCGCCCAAAGTCGCGGCGGGCTTGCCGGTTGGCAAAAATTTCGGCCGCGGCCTTGATGTCCGTCGAAATGACGGAACGAAACCCAGAACAAAGGAATTTTTTCATAAGCGTAAGTGCATGTGGTTAATTTACGGCGGGGCCGACGTCTTGCCGGGGTGCCCGCCGATCCTCACGCCCATCCGCTGGATGGGCCGCTCCCGGCCTAAGTGGCTTTGGCCCGCAAGGGCCGGCGCCGGGACGCCTATTCGCGCTACTCGCCCGTTGCCGATCCGAGCAGTTCGCGATCAACCCCGGACGCGATCGCGGCGATGTCGAGTAGCGCGCGATTCGTCGAATCCTCATCCCCAAGCCCCAGAGAGCGGCGGACGGCGAGGCGGTCGTTTCCGCGATGGCGGATCCGCTCGCAGTATGCGACGCCCCGGCCAATCGCGACGTTGACCGAAAGGGTGTCGTCGTATCCGTAGCACCGGGCGCGGGCTACCAGGATTTCGCCGGGTTCGGCTTTCGCGATATAGTCGCGGCCGCTGTAGCTGATGAGGTTGATTTCCGGGCAGTCGCAGCGTCCGTCAAAATGCAGGCGCCCGTCTTTTGCGAAGATTGGAAGTTTGTATTTCATAAGTTAGGTTGGGTTATGCGGTGCTTTTGGACGGGCGGCCGGCGTCGTGTCGGCTTGTCTGTCGTGGGCTTCCGCGACCCCGGGAGGGGTTTCGGCCCTTGCCGGGGCCTCATCAGGCGGAGTTCTATATGTCGTTACCGTGCCATCGCGGAATTTTCCGGGTCCAGCGGCAGGAGACGGGACCCGTAGCCCGTCGCGAAGTCCGCGGACAGCCAGCGACCGGCAAGTTCGCCGACCTCGCCGCGCGCGGCGGCACTCGCGATCTCAATGACGGACCCGCTCCAGTCGGCCGTGTCGGCTTTGATCAGCACCAATGCCTGGACCGCCCCGTCGATGACAGGGGTGACCTTGATCCGGACCACACAGCCGCCGACGGGCTTGCGCCACGCGACGATCTCTGTGCTGTAGCAGAGGATGATGTGGTTCCCAGGGTTTAGCGTGGCGATCTTTTCGACGGCCGCGTCGTGAGCAAAAGAAGAGTCCGATTCACTCGGAACAGGAGTCGTGGATGTATTCATATACTGGGGCTGATCTGGTCGCCGACCTGGCGGCGCAAGGAAATAATGATCGCATGGATGTTTTTCTGAAGGCAGGCAGGTAGGGGGTTTCGATCTGCTGCGGAAGGAATGGGCTTGAGTGCGGGGCCAGCGTGTCCGCCGATCCTCACGTAGGGCCCGTGGGTCCCACCGCTCCCGGAATAAGAGGCTTCGCGGCTTTCGCCGCCGGCGCCGGGACGCCTTTTTTAGTCCGCATGGACCGTCACCACTATGTTGTGGCCCGTGGTTTCGAAGGGGCCGCTCCGGTAGCCGACGAAGGCGTTAAAAGTGACGTGGCGGTAGTCCTCCGTATAGCTATTAG
>Ga0118677_10003579_pt1 | contig 19116 bp, 15 predicted proteins | sample AliMusrvi5mmetaG_FD_86154 | JGI IMG/M metagenome (GOLD analysis project Ga0118677, IMG submission 86154) | reverse complement strand
GGCTTCACCTACAATGCGGTCAACCTGATCGAGGGGCGCGAGTTTGCGCAGTCGTCCATCTCCTGGACGGTAGGCAGCACGCCAAAGAAGGCTTCAGTTCTCCCTGTCGTCGCCCTGGATAAGTCAAAGGCCTACGTTTACGTTTCCGATCCGGGAAACCACCGAGTTATGGCGTTTTCAGACTACCGGAAGATGGATGGGACTCAGATCGCCGATTTTGTCATCGGCCAGGCCGATCTCTCCAGCAATCTGGTCAACTCACCATCCAATGACTCAACCAAGCCCGCCAATGCGGGTCTGAATACGCCGACCGGGCTGGCCGTGGATTCAGCGGGCAACTTGTGGGTTGCCGATACCGGCAATTCCCGTGTTCTGCGCTTCCCTGCCCCGTTCGCAAACCGCGATAAACCGGCGACGGCCGACCTCGTGCTTGGCAAAGCGACGTTTGCATCAACTTTGACCGAGAGTTCCTCGTCCAGCTTGTCTCGGCCTGTGAGTCTGGCCGTCGACTCCGCCGGCAACTTGTGGGTCTCCGACGCCGCTTTTAATCGAGTGCTGCGATTCCCTCAGGCAAACGGACTGAGCAACGGGGCGAGTGCCGATCTGGTGCTTGGACAGCCCGATTTCGTCACTGTTACTCCTGGAACGGGTTCTGGAGATCAGGTCAACCAGACTGTGGCTATTCCGTTGAGCATCGCTATCGACGCCTCCGACCGGCTCTACGTCACGGACACATCGCTGCCCCGCATCATGGTTTGGGACGTCTCCGCGGGAGCGAATCCGCAGAGCGGCTCGCAAGGCTACGGGTTGGGCCTGGTGGACAACAATTACATCCCGATTTCGGTTACCATCCACCCCGATCCCGACAATCAGGTGATCCTGTATGCCGACGGAGGGGGACGTATCGTCAAGATGCCGGACTATGTCAGCATGGCGCTGGGTGCGGCTATCGACACCACCTCCGTCATCGGGACGTATGGAGTGCGTTCGATAACCATCGACCCAGCCGGGAACATCTATGCCAGCGATTCGGCTAATCGAATCGCTCTGCACTACGATTCTGCCGGGGTGACCAACGCGGTGAACGGATTCCAGATCGTGGCGCCACTCACTATGGCGGCTATGAGTACGCCGGGCGTCCAGTTGGTTGCAAGCGACGTGAACGCCTCAGCGCCATACACCACCACGTTAGGCGGCTATTCGGTGTTGGTCGATGGTATCGCTGCCCCGATCTATGCGGTTACGGGCAACACAGTCAAGTTCATCGTGCCCAATGCGACGCCAGTGAACGACACCGTCGATTTCATGATTGTCAAATCCGATACGGGAGCCGTGGTTTCCTACGTTCGGAGCCCGATCTACATTGCCGCCCCGGCGTTCCTCCAGGACCAGAAGATCACCGGCGGATACTCTGTCAAAGCGTTCAACAGCGACGGCTCAGCCAATTCCGCGAGCCATCCCGCCAAGGTGGGGACGGATATTACGCTGCTGTTGACGGGGAGCGGCTTTGTGCAAGGCGCCCCTCCCGACGGCACTGCCGGCGCCACACCGGTGGTGATTGATTCGACACGACACGACACGCTTGTGCTCGGTGGTCCGATGGTCACGGTGAAGTCATCGACCCTGGATGCAACCACGCCCGGAGTGTGGCGTGTCACGGCCACGATTCCCGCGTCAGTAACAGCGGGCCCTGTGCCCGTCGGTGTGCTCTACAAGGGCGTCGTCGTGAACTGGAATCCAGCGGCCGCCAGCGCCAACATCCGTGCCGCCTTCGGTTCCGGAATCTATGTGAGCCGGTAGTGAGCGGATCCGGATCCCCGATGACAGGGCGATCTAGCTCTGGTGGAGATGGGCACGCCGTGAATAGAACGAGCCACCTGGAAGTATTACTGCTTCGGGCTCGATTCACTTCTCGTGACAGCATCATTTTCCCGCAGAACGCGGCGGTCCGCATTCGTGGCGCCCTCGGATTCTGTCTGCCCGAAGAGGTATTCCGCCCTCACTTGGACACCGGGCCGAGCGGATTACGCGATGCACCACGCCCGTTCGTTCTGCGAGTTCGAAACCTGGATGGACATTCGTTTCAGTCCGGAGAGAGCCTTGAGATCGGGGTGAATCTCTTCGCGCCGGAGTTGCTCAATGTCTTCCGCGACGGTTTTCAGCGACTTGCGGCCTCCGGCCTAGGGCCCGCGAGGGTTCGACTCGAGTTGGATGCATTCGAGGCGGTCCCAATGAGCTTCGATCTTACTTTGGGCTACTCGTGCGATCAAATCGAGGTGGCGTTTGCAACTCCCACGGAACTGAAGGGGTGGAATCGAGATGGATTGCCTCCTTTCGAAGTTCTGATTGCCCGGGTCCGCGACCGACTCAGTGCGCTCTGCACTTTCTACGGTTCCGGAGAGCCTGAACTCGATTTCCGTGGTCTGGCGGAACGGGCACGTGCTGTCCGTACCGTTTCCGGCGGCTTATCGACCATCAGGTCACAGCGGACGAGTTCGCGTACGGGCCAGACGCATCCGCTCTCCGGATTCACCGGCAGTGTGCATTACGCGGGACAACTGGCGGAGTTCGTCCCGCTACTGCGAGCAGCTTGCTGCACGGGAGTTGGGCGTCAGACTGTCTGGGGACACGGCGAGATCTCCCTCCGCTAACCCGGTGCGCTCCTCAGCCGCCAACGGTTGGAACACTCCTGAACCTCAAATGTAGTCATCGTGGACTCGGGACCGCCAGACCGTCATTTTGCCCTCCCCTTTCGCCCTACCACTTGAGCCCCCTCGAGGCGGCTGAAGCCTTCCCAGCCCCGGGCCATTTGCAGGCATGTTGCAGCGCGTCGGTGAGAAATTCCAAAAAACTACGCCACTGGTCTATCGAGAAGCGCGTTAAGCGCCGATACACGGATTGAGCAAACGGGTTCCAGTGCGTCAAAGCGCCGATCCGACTCCGGGAGACCTAAGTGATTAAAGCTAACCCAGAAACGACCTCCAACGGCGCGCCAAGTGCGCCAAACCGACTGGCCATGAACCGCCTTGGGCCGCAAAACGGCTTCGCGACGCGGACTTCGTCCCTAACTTCTAGGAAGACCACGGAGCCGGTCGGTCACGGCGACGACTTGACCCAGAACCGCCTCACTGCCAAGAAACTGGGGGAGGACAAAGCGCGCGCCCGCACCATGGCGCGAGCGCAGGCTGTGGCGGAGAAGCTCTCCTCTGCGACAGATCAGGTTTCCAGCGCGATCGCCGAAGCCAGCGGCGCGGTTGAGGAACTGGAGAAGACGATGCACACGATCGCAGCCGGCGCCGACGAGGCGTCGACTGCCGCCGAAGAATCGCGGGCCGCCATCAACCAGATCGAGAAGGCCTTGGACGTTGCTAATGGACGCGCGGAAGCCTCCCTGCGCAGGGTCAATGAGATGCAGCTGCTTTCGAAGTCGACCACAGCGGATATTGACGCCCTGAGCAAAGGCGTCGGCGACGCGGCCGAAGCCAATCTCGAATCCGCGAAGATGATCGGCGAATTGGAACGGCAGTCCGAGGAGATTGGCAAAATCGTCCACGCTGTGACGCGGATCGCGGACCAGACGAACTTGCTGGCACTGAATGCTGCAATAGAAGCCGCACGAGCCGGAGAACATGGCAAGGGCTTCGCGGTGGTCGCCGACGAGGTGCGAAATCTTGCCGAGATCAGCGAGAAGAGCGCGCGCGGCATTCAGGAAGTAGTCAACGAGATTCAGAATCAGGTCAAGGTCGTTGCCACAGATACTGAAGCGGCCGGCAAGAAGGGCCGTGAGGAAGTCGAGAAGGCCAAGGTCATCACCCAGGATCTGCTCAAGATCGCCGCGGACTTCGAGGAAATCCAGTCAAACTGCGGCGAGATCCGCAAGAACGCGTCGGACGCGCTCGCGAACGCAAAGACCTATCTGAAGGGCGCGGAGGAGATCGCCTCGGCCGCCGAAGAAGCTACCTCGGCCTGTCAGGAGGCCCAGAAGTCCACTCAAGAGCAAGCTAAGGCGTACTCCGAAATGAGTGATGCGGCCCGTTCCTTGGCTGAAATGGCGGAAGCGCTAAAGACCTCGACCAACGCACAGAAATCGGCCGAGGAGTTGGCGGCCACCGCCGAGGAGTTGTCCACAAACGCCGAGGAGTTGAAGGTTTCCTCACAGCAGATCGCTACGGCCATCGAGCAGATCAACAAAGCAGCCAACACTGCGGCGAAGTCGGCTGAAACCTCGAATACTATTGGCACCCAAATGCGCGGTGCGGCAAAAGGAATGGGAGATCGAGCCGAATTGAGCGTCGAAAAGGCGCTGGCGACACAGAAGCTACTGGCCATCGACAAAGTGAATGTAGACGCGTTGATCGTCAACGTGGGCAAGAGTGCCGACGCCAGCCTGGAGTCGGCCAAGAACATCCTCGAACTGGAAGAGCGAACGCGCCGCATCGACAAAATTGTGGATGCAATTGTGATGGTCACAGTCCAGACGAAGATGCTTGCTGTGAACGGCAACGTGGAAGCCGCACGCGCCGGGGAGTACGGTCGGGGCTTCTCGGTTGTGGCCGGCGACATTCGGTCCCTGGCCAATGAAAGCAGTGAGAACGCGGACCGCATCAAAGACCTGGTTAAGAACGTGCAGACGCAGATCACCAAGGTTGCCGGGGACATCGAGTTGGCCGGAAGCAAAGGCCGGGCGGAAGTGGAACGCGCCAGGATCTCGACAGCCAATCTGGACCGAATCGCGAAAGGCACCGAGATCATAGTGACGGACATCCGGGAGATCGCCACGGGCGCGGGCGAGTCGCTAGCAGGACTCGAACAGGCCGGCAAGGCATGTCAGCAAATTGCCGCTGCGGCCGAAGAAACGTCGCGCGCTGCAACGGAAGCGGCCGGCGCCTCGGAACAGGCATTGAGGGCCGCCCAAGAGATCTCTCAGGCGATTGAGGATATCGCATCACAGGCCGATGAACTGCAAAACGGGTAGCCGGAAGAGCGTTGTCATCAAAAGAAACTCACTATGCAAAAAGACACTCTACAGGCGTCGGATAGCCTAAAGGACGAGAGCCAACTGGTCACCTTCGAATTGAAGGACGAAGAGTTTGGTTTTGACATCATGTCGGTCCAGGAGATCATTCGGCTTCCAAAGATGGCGAAGGTCCCTCGTACTCCGGCCTACGTGGACGGAATCGCGAATTTGCGCGGCGTCGTGCTGCCTGTTATTGACATGCGCACGCGCTTCGGGATGGAACGTGCGGAAGAGACCGACCGCACGCGGGTGCTGGTGGTCGATATTGACGGCGTCAAGACCGGTCTGCGGGTTGATCGGGTCAAGCAAGTCACTCGCGTCCTGCGCAGTGAGATCGAGCCGCCGCCGGCGGCCATTCGCGGCACCACCTCAGACTATCTTGAAGGTGTCGTGAAGCTCGACAAAGGGCAGCGTATTGTCATGGCCTTGAACGCGGCCCATGTCTGCTCAATCGGAGTGGCCGAAAGAACCTCGGCCACACCCGGCGCGGCTTCCGGCTTGCGTTCCGGAAACGGCGAGCCGCTTGAAAAGGCCGGCAACGCCGATGCAGAAGTCCAGAAAGTGGTCACCTTTCGCATTGCGAAAGAGGAATTCGCCTTTCACATGGAACATGTGCGGGAGATTCTGCGGGTGCAAACTCCCAACCAGGTTCCCGACGTGCCTGACTATGTGCTCGGGGTCCTGACTGTACGAGGTCAAATCCTGCCGGTCATCGATCTGCGACGACTGCTTCAGCAGCGCTCGCTGGCGGATGAGTTCGCGGAGAGCTGCCAGTTCCTGCGCGGAGAATATGAGCGCTGGATTGAGCAGACGGGGAAGGTCTTCGCAGGCGATTCGCAATCCAAAGTGGATAGCTCGGTCACGGAGCATTTGCGCAAGTGGCTAGCCGATACTAACAGCTCCAGCCAGATACTGATGGAGGCCTTAGCCACAGCGCGGGGAATGAACGAAAAGGTCACCAAACAGCTACAGCACCGGGCCAAGTTCGAGGAGCGAGGCGACCGGGAAGCCGCCGGCGTTTGCGGCGGGGAAGTTCTGGCGGGGGCCCGGGAAACGGTCGCAGCCCTGCGCCGGTTCGAACAGCAGATCGCCACGAATATCCAGGAGGACCAACGCATCATCGTGGTGGACGCCGACGGTTTCGTGTTGGGCCTGGTCGTAGATCACGTTCACGAAGTACTGAACGTGCCCAAGAGCCTGATGGAACCGCCGCCTCGCATCACTTCCACTGGCGGGATGGAACTCTCTGGGATCGCCAAGCTTGACGATGGCTCCCGCTTAATCATGCTGTTGGACGTCGCCAATCTCATGCAGGACCAGAAGCTGCGGAACGTCCAGGACCTTTCCCATGAAATCGTGGAAGAGGACAAGACGGGCAAGTTCCACAAGACGAGCGAGCATGCGCAGGAATTGAGTGAAGTTCAATTGGTGACCTTCATGCTGGGCGAAGAGGAATATGGCATCCCGATCTCACAGATTCAGGAGATCGATCGCCTTGCAAAAATCACTAAAGTACCGAAGGCCGCCGAGTTCATCGAAGGCATCACGAATCTGCGCGGCGAAGTCATTCCCGTGTTGGACACGAGGAAGCGCTTCGAACTCAAAATGAAGCTTCCTGACGACCGTACGCGGATCATCATCGTGGATATCGGCGGCGTCAAAACTGGACTGGTGGTGGATTCCGTGCGCGAGGTTCTGAATCTCGCCAAGAAGGACATCGCACCTCCGCCGGAGGCTATTGGGTCCGGAATCGATCAGCATTTCATCTCCGGAATCGGAAAAGTAGATTCGGGGAGGCGCATGATCGTGCTTCTCGACGTGGAGCGAATCCTCTCTCGCCAAGAGCAGGCTCAACTTTCGGAGGCTGCGAATTAAGACCGGCCTAATGCCGGGACTGGGTGACCTGGTCCCGGCATGGTCGTACCCCATGCGGAAGACACGCGTACTCGTTGCGGATGATTCCGCCCTGATGAGGCAGATCCTCAAGCGCATCGTCGCGGGATCAGCAGACCTAGAGCTGGTTGGGCTCGCCCGGGACGGCGAGGACGTCGTGGCGAAAGCGCGGGAACTCCGCCCCGATGTCATCTCGATGGACATCAATATGCCGAAGCTGGATGGCATCACGGCACTTCAAGTGATCTTGCACGAAAAGATCTGTCCGGTCGTTATGGTTTCATCTCTCACCCAACGAGGTGCCACCACTACGTTTGAGTGCCTTGAGCTGGGCGCGTTTGATTTCGTAGCCAAGCCTGACGGTACAGTCTCCTCCAATCTGGGCGCAGTGGCGGACGAACTGGTGTCCAAGCTCACAGCCGCTGCATCTCACGGCATCGTGAACCGTCTACAATGCGGGCGCGATCGACGCCAACATTACCGGCCGCAGGTACGGGCCTCGTTCAGCAAGAACCCGCGAAACATGGCTGTAGCGATTGGAATTTCCACGGGGGGGCCGGCCACCCTGCAAGAGGTACTCCCGCGGATTCCGGCTGACGTGCCTGCCAGCGTCTTCCTGGTACAGCATATGCCGCCATCGTTTATCGCGTCCTTCGCCAAGCGATTGGATGACAATTGCGCGCTAAAAGTCGTGGCGGCGCAATCTGGCATGGCAGTCGATCCGGGCGTCTGCTACGTGGCCTCAGGTGGAGGGCACCTGTGCCTGCACCGCAAGACTACGGGGGAGGTTGTAATCCGAATGCCCGCTACGCCAGCAACCCTATTCGTCCCCTCGGTGGGGGTCATGATGAGCTCGGTTCTGGAGATCTTCGGCACCGACACAATCGGCGTCTTGATGACTGGCATCGGAGACGACGGCGCCGATTCCATGGTTGCCATAAGGCAGGCGGGGGGCTACACGATTGCCGAGAGCGAGTTGACTGCCGTGGTGTTTGGAATGCCCCGCGAAGCCATCGAACGCGGCGGCGCGTGCTCGGTTGCACCCAGCCACGAAGTCGCCGCTGAGATTCTGCAGGCGATTCGAAGAAAAACAGAATGAACAGCCTCAAAGACTACGTGGACCAGTTGAACTGCTCCGACCAAACAAAGCGCGTTTACGCCGCCGAGGACATTGGTTACATGAACAGCGGGGGCGGTGTACCCGAACTCTTGGCGCGTTTGGGCCAGGAGCCTTCAATCGCTGTGCGGGATGCCATCTTCCAAGCCTTGATTCGAATCGACGGTGATGTGGCGATTCAGGGTTGTGTTCACTTGCTCGCGAGCGAGGACCCTCAAGTACGCAATCAGGCGGTAGATGCCCTCCGCCGCAAAGGCTCTCATACAATTCCCTTCTTGCTGGAGGCCATGCGCGATGGTTCTCGCGATGTCAGAAAGTTCGTTCTAGACGTTCTCAGCGGAACTCCGGCCGATTGCGCCTGTGAAATCTACACGGCGGCGCTCGCCGATGGGGATTTAAATCTTGTGATCACGGCGGTTGAAAGTCTCGGCAAGGCCAGGTCGGAGAAGTTCCGAGTCCGGATTGAAGACATGCTGCAGTCCGCCTCACACCCGATGCTAATCATCGCATGCATCGAGGGACTGGTTGGTATCGGAGACCAATCCTCCTTGGCCGCTATTCGCAACCGCTTTCCCGACTTGGCCGCGCTTCCAGACATCTTCTTGGCGCCCTGTCTGAAAGCCGTCGCCGCAATGGGATCAGCCGACGAATTCGTCGAACTGGTTAGCCTGCTGCCCGTCCGGGCCGCTCATCTTCGCCCGGCCATCCTCAATGCGATCATCGCCACCTACCCCGATGAGGTTTCGCCGGAACTCGTCGATGCTCTGCTTCCCGCATTGCGCGCCGTGGCAGACAGCAAGGATTCGCCCCTATGTCGCTACCAGGCAATCAGGGCGTTGGGCCTCATGGTGGACCGGGACGATGTGTACTCGTATCTCGTGGCTTGCCTCTCAGGTCCCGAACGGTTGGTTCGCTTGGGTGCCATCGAATCCCTTCGGAAGGCAACTCGATCGAGTCTTGACGCCCTATTTTCGCGCTTTGCTGAGACTGAGACTGACGAGGAAGTCCTGCAAGCGTTCGCCTGCTAACTGGTAAGCCATGTTGGAACTCTCCGTAGAACAATTTCGAAGTTTGAGCCAGATCATCTATCAAAAGCTGGGATTGTACTTTGATGACAGAAAACTGTATTTCTTGAAAACGAGGGTTTCTAGGCGCATGGCGATTTTAGGGTTGGACGACCCTAAGGACTATTTGTTCAAAATCGGCTATGGCGACCCTCAAGGGCAGGAAATGCAGGAGCTTGCCAACTTGATCACGACTAACGAAACTTACATGTTTCGAGAGTATGAACAGTTACAAGCGTTCGCCAATTACTGCGTTCCTGAGGTGCTGTCGGCCAAGCAGGCCATTGGTGATAGATCGCTACGGGTGTGGTCAGCAGGCTCATCTTCAGGAGAAGAGGCCTATACATTGGCGATGATCATTCAAGAAATATTCCCCCAAGCTGAATATTGGGACTGCATGATTGTGGCAACAGACATCGACGAGAACATGCTCCGAAGGGTACGGACGGCACGCTATGGCAACCGGTCAATCAAGGATGTTCCCGAAGAATATCGGCGAAAGTACCTGATAGAAGACTGCGGGGAGTATGTCGTGCGGTCGAGGACTGCCTGCCTTGTCAGGACCCAGCACCTGAACTTAAGCGATCGGATCGCAATGAGGTCGATGGGGGGGTTCGACTTCATCTTCTGTCGGAACGTCCTGATCTACTTCGACGAACTGTCGCGCAGGGCTGTCGTGGATCATTTCTACAACGCCCTGAATCCAGGCGGCTACCTCTTCCTAGGGCACTCGGAGTCGGTCGGGCGTGTCACGACGGCTTTCAAACTGAAACAATTTGAATCTCACTTGGTCTATATGAAGGAATAGTGCCATGGATACTAAGAAAACGATTCTCATCGTCGATGACTCTGAGTTTGTTAGGAATTACCACTCTTATATACTGGAGCAAGCGGATTTTCGTATAATAACGGCGGTGGATGGCAGCGACGGGTTGGAGAAGTTGTACTTGCACCCGTGCCACCTAATTTTGACTGATATAAACATGGGAAACATGGACGGTTACGAATTCATTCGACGAGTACGTGCCGATGATAAATACGCCTCACTTCCAATTATAATTGTCTCGACAGAAAGTGAAGGAAAAGACAAAAGAAAAGGCTTCGAGGCAGGAGCTAACCTATATATTGTTAAACCCAGCAGCCCGGAGATGATGGTAGAAAACATACGCATGATTTTAGTCAACAATTGAGACCGAGGCCTCCGCGAGAAAGAAACAATGCCCTTTTCTATCTCCTTTGAGCATGGTACCGTGACACTCAGGCTCAAGGGTGCGGTGACCATCCGCAACGCACAAGAGCTTGCCACCAACCTAAGGGAACGACTTCAGGACGGAGCCGCCTTCACAGTTGACGCAGCGGAGCTGGAAGACCTGGACACGTGTGTCCTCCAGTTGCTTTGTTCTCTTCGCAAAAATCGTCCGACGCTTTCGTTCACGAGTCCTTCGGTGGTCCTCGACCAAGCCATCGACCGTTGCGGACTGCGGCGCGCGTGGTGCGGTGAGCGGGAGGGTCTGTGAAAACGGTCATGACTGTTGACGACTCAGCGAGTCTCCGCCAAATGGTGGGCGTTGTGCTGCGGGGCGGGGGGTATCAGGTTGTCGAAGCGGTAGACGGGATGGATGCCTTGTCCAAGTTGAAAGGCCAGGACCTGCAACTCATTCTGACTGACATCAACATGCCGAACATGGACGGACTTGAATTCACGCGACGGATCCGGGCAATGCCCGATTACAGATTCGTTCCCGTGGTTTTATTGACCAGTGAATCTAATCCAGAAAAGAAGCAACTGGGCAAAGCCGCCGGCGCGACTGCGTGGATCGTGAAGCCCTTCAATCCGGACCAGTTGTTAGCGGTCGTCAAGAAGGTCGTTCGCTGATGCCGGACGCAGGGGGACTCAATCTAGGCGGCACTCAATGTCAGTAGACGTGCTTGAGCAGATGCGGGTCGCGTTCAGGGCCGAGGCTGTGGACCTACTCACCGAGCTTGATTCTGCACTATTGGCCCAGGAAGCGGAACCAGGCGACTCGTCACTGGTTCATCGAATCTTCAGGGCTATTCACACGATCAAGGGATCAGGTGCAACGGCCGGTTTCGCCCGCCTCGCCCGGTTCGCTCACAACATGGAGGAGGCATTCAACCTGGCGCGCGAAGGCCGCCTGGCCGTCACACCAGAACTGATTGATTGTGGGCTCAGGGCGTGCGACGTCATCCGCCAGATCCTCGCGGATTCTGTGGAGGGTGTGACCGTCAGTGGAGAGTTGGAGGTGACTCGGGCGTTTGCGGAGATGTTGCCCGTTCCTGACTGGGAGAACGAGGAATTGCGGCCCGAATCGGCGCCCGCGACTGAGCGTCGCGCCGTGTTTGAAGTTGTTTTCAAGCCCAGTCGTGAGTTGTTTTATAGCGGCGCTGACCCGATTACGCTACTCGATGAATTGAGGGAACTAGGCTGGGCGCACATTACCGCGCACACGGACCAGGTACCGCCAATTGAAGAGATCGAGTCCGAGCACTGCTATTTGTGGTGGGAAATCTTGCTTGTGACGGATTGCGATCAGGCCGCTATCCGAGGTGTTTTCGTGTTCGTTGAAGCCGATTGTGAACTGCGCATTCGCTTACTTGAGGATCAAGCCTCGGCGGTGGCATTGTTTGACTCCGTACCAGCGGAGACGTTCCAGCAGTTTACAATCGACTCCGACCAATGTCTGGATAAGATTGAAACCGACTCACTGGTGTTGGCACGCGACCCGGGCTCCAGAGAGAATCTTGACTCGTTACTGCGAAGCGCCTCCGTCCTAAAAGGGAACGCGAGCAAGGTACTAAGGCTCATCAACATTGAATCTCTCAAAGCCGGCCACCCGCTGATACTGCTGATGCAACTCGCCAACGATATGGAGTCGCTTCTCGATCCATTCCTGGGCATGGCTGCTGGCTCGCCGCCAGTGGCTTCGATTCTCGCGGCGCTTGAGATCTGCCGCTCAACCCGGAGCCTATTGGCAAGTTTTGCTCATGATGCGGCCACGCCGGAAGTTGGGGTTGCGCTGCTGGCGCGCTTTCCTGTTGAAGCTAGTGCCATGCCCGACCCAAAGGGCTTGGATGTTCGAACCGCTGCCTTTGTCAACACCACTTCGCAATTCATCGAGATCATCGAGGGTTGCTTCCGCCGGATGGAAGAGGATGGCGAAGCGTCCCGACCCATACTCGAAACGTACCTGCGCGGCCTAAAGACCATGGCTGCTGCTGCGCAATATCAGGGCCGCGATGACCTTGAAGGACCATTGGCACAACAACTCCGAATACTCAACGCGGCAATGAGCACGGGCGACGCCCTGGGAGTTCACGGACGCTCGGCACTCCAAGACGCCTTTCGGGCGACTTGTTCGGTGATGGAATGTACGCCGCTTAAGTGCGAAGTAGTGCGCGTCGACTCGCCTCCTGCGCGAGACAAGCCCATCACAACTAGTCAGGGAGAACGACCTAGCACGCCGCCTCCTTCGACGATCCGAATCGATCAGATCAAGCTGGACCGGCTGATGCGGGTTGTTGGAGAATTGCTGGTTGCCCGCGGGGCATTTCCGTTGCTCGTTCAGAAGCTCAACGAAGGCGCCAACGGCGCAGCCGTGGCGAACGAATTGAAAGAGGCAGGTTCGAATATCTCGCGAATCGCCGACGAACTCCAGACCAGCGTCATGTCGATTCGAATGCTGCCGGTGAGGACCGTCTTTCAGAGATTCCCGCGCCTCGTGCGCGATCTCGCACGATCGTTGGGGAAGGAGGTACAACTCGTCATTGAAGGTGAAGGGCTCGAGATGGACAAGACGATTCTCGAGCAGATTGGCGATCCGCTTGTGCACTTGATTCGCAATGCCGTTGATCACGGGATCGAGCTTCCGGAGGTGCGCCGGGCGCGAGGAAAAGACCCGTCCGGCCGCCTTACTCTCACCGCACTTGGTCAGGCAGGAGGCGTAGCGATTGAGGTCAGAGACGATGGGAGCGGTTTGGACGCACAGGCATTGAAGTGTAAGGCCATCGAGAAGGGCCTAATCACGAGGGAAACGGCGACGACTATGAGTGACCAAACCGCATTCCAGTTGGTGTTTCTCCCTGGGCTCACCACTGCTGTAAAGGTCACCGAGGTTTCCGGCCGCGGCGTCGGGATGGACGTCGTTCGTAGCAACATTGCAAACCTCCAGGGAACTATCCAGATCTATTCCACGCCAAGCCAAGGCTCTTGCTTTCTTATCAAGTTACCGACTAGTCTGATGGTTTCGAGGGGTGTATTGCTGCGCGCAGGCTCGCAGGAGTACATCCTGCCCCTGAGCAACATCCGAGACATGGTGAAGTTGCCGCTGGAAGAAGCGCACACGTATCGCGGGCTCACACTCGCGCACATTCGCGGCACAACCTACAGGATCTTCAACCTGGCGGAAATACTGGGCTTGCCTCCTGAACGGACGCCCGATCTGTCTATCGCAATTGTCGAAGCGGGCACAGTGAAATACGGTCTTGTAGTCGATAAGTTCCTGAGCGAAATCGAAGTATTGGTGAAACCTCTAGCTGGCGGGCTGGAAAGATGCAGGGAGTTCCAGGGTGCCGCAATCATGGGAGATGGTCGCGTGGTCCTAGTGCTGAATGCGCTGGAATGCCACAGCCTGGAAATATCCGAATGAAGGTATGCGAACCACACGACGACACCGCCGAAATTCCCGTGAGATCCAGGCGGTTCAAGGCCTGGCTTTGGGGTGTGCTATGGGCTGGCGCGCGCTCATTCCGTTTCGCATTAAGTGTCCGCAAAAACGAAGCGGAGGGTGAATCACCTGGGTCCGACGTGACCGATACTCTGGCGCAGGTCATCGCGGAACTTGATCTGCTCAATCGCAGCACTGAACAGGATTTCCTGAGAATAGGCGGGCAGCTATCCGACTTCATCGAATCGGCGAACCAAATCTTGACGGAGCTGGCGGCGTTGGTGGAATCGCATGCAGAGAGCTACGGGCGACTGGCCACCGAAGCGCTGAGCAACGCCCTAGATCGTTCAATCGAAATGCAGGCACGGTATGCGGAGCGTGGCGATGCGCTGGCTAGCATGCGAGAGAAGGCGCGACATCTGAAACAGACGCTGTCAGGTTTTGCAGGGACTATTGCAATCATACGCACGCTCGGTGTTTTGACGCTGATCGAAACGGCGCGACTCGGCGCTGCCGGGACTGAATTCGGAAGCCTCGCCGAAGACGTGAAACTGCTCGCAGAGAGCGTGCAGGATAGGGTCGAGAACGCGGTGGACGCAACAGTGCTGCTCTTCTCTCCAATCGAGGGGGCCATACGCGACATTGCCACTCTGGAGGCAGGCCAGGCAGAGGATCTGCCCGCAGTCATTGCGGGAGTGTTGACCAGCCTCGCCTCGTTTCAATCTTTCTGCGTGGCTCAGACCGCCTCTCACGATTCCTCGGTTCTGATGAGTGCGCAAACTGAAGCGATTCTGGAAGCGTTCAAGAAACTGATCGTTTCGATTCAATTCCACGACCTGACGCGACAGCAAGTTGAGCACGTGATTGACGTCCTGCGGCGGCTTTGCTCTGATTCGGCTGGGGACGGTAGCAGCATTCCCCGGTATCAGCCAGGCGTAGTCCAGATCCTCGCCGTGCAATCTGCGCAACTCGCGGACGCTGGAGGGAGATTTGCCGCGTCCGCCGCATCCGTTACGCGAAATCTCGACGAGCTGGCGAGGAATGTACTGGAGGTGGCCTCTCAAAGCCGCACTTTGGCGCGCCTCTCCGGGCAAGAGAAGGACTCGCTGTTCCAGCAGATGGATCGCGGGTGCAACGCCGGGCTCGCCAGTCTTAACCACTGCGCAATCGTGGAATCGGCCACTCGGACCGCTAGTAGTGGGTTGGGGGGGACAATCGGCATGATGCGAGAGTCGATTGAGGATATCGCCACAATTGAAATCCAAATGCACCGAATGGCACTGAACGCGAGCATCAGCGCGGCTCACCTCGGTAAGCAAGGCGACTCGATCGGTGTTCTCGCCGGCACGATGCAGAGCCAGGCGCTTGAGTCCAGAGCACGATCCGAATCCCTTGTTGAGGCGCTGGATCAGATGAGCCACTCCGCAGCGCTGCTTTCCGGAACACACTCCGGTGAGGCCACTATGGAAAGAGGCTCTTTGGATGGGATGAGGACGGCTGTCAGTGACCTCCGTTCCTCTAGTGAGCGGGACTTCGCTAAGATTGCCCAAATCGTCGCACATGGTGCGCGTCTGCACGATGAACTGAATGCCACCCGCGATAGCTTCGCCGTCGGTGTGCTCTTCGCTGCCTCCATTGACCGCGCCAGGAAGTTGCTCAAGTCGGTCGGTGAACAACAGTGTGAATCCAGTTCACCGAGCGCCGGCACGGACGTGGCCGTCAGTCAGCTTGGCAGTTTTGCGGACCACTACACCATGCAGGCTGAACTGGATGTACATTCAAGTTCTGTGTCCGTCGAGGCTGGAGTGGTGCTAGCCGAACTGACCGCTGGACAAGCGTGCGCGCTGCCAGAGGTTGTCGGAAAGTTTGAGGAGAACGTGGAGTTCTTCTAGCCGCGAAAAGGCGGTTCCTCGAAGCGCCGGACTTATGCCTTTGACATTGGATAGCGCGCCGGGCTCGGTTTGATAGACACGAAACCGAACGGGATCGCGCCGGAAGATGCCGCGACTTTGTCCGCCAGCGCAAGGAACCAATGGAGCACTTCTTCGACACTGCGCCCGTCTCCGCGGAACTCACCAGCGCGCTGCGCGACCTCATCATCCCAGCACCCGTCATCAATTGGCTACGCACGGCACTCCAGCAAAACCACCAAGCACAGCAAGCACCACGAGAAGCAGCAATCAAACACGCGGCGGCAGAAAGCGAACGACTCGGCGCCCGCATCGAAGCAATGTACCTCGACAAACTCGAAGGACGAATCACGACAGCGGTCTACGACGCCAAGGCAACCGAGTGGCGGTCGGAGCAAGCAAAGCTCCAGGAACGCATCAACAACCTACAAACCGCCAACCAAGGCTACGACGACGCGATCAACACCCTCGCCAAGATCAGCAACCTCAGCAGCGCCTTCGCACAACAGACGCCAGCACAACAACGACAACTGCTCGCCATCACCATCCAAACCGCAGCATGGAGGAACGGACAGTTAGAAACCACCCTCAACAACGCATTCCAAGAAATACGAGTATCGAACCGCGCAACAGCAACAAAACAAAAGGGGAAAGGACCAACAGGGCAGGAAATGACGAAATGGCTCCCCAAGAAACCCGGTATAAAACAACCTCTCCGGGGCCAACTCACACAGAAATATGGGCAGGATCCGCACGCAAGTACCACTCCGGGACAGGCTCGCCTGGATGCCGGCGGCACGCTGCCTGTAGCGGGAGATCGGTCCCCAGGTGAAACAAACGGTATTTGACGGTGTGGAGACACTAGCAAACTGATTGATCCTAAATGGCCTACTCAAAATGGCTTGCGACGCGATCTCCGTTTTGGAACGTGGAGTGCCTGCCCGCCATGTTCGCGCTCAAAACGGATTCGGGCCACCGCCGTTGGCCAGAGACGCCTGAGAGGTTTACTTCTCGCCGCGGACTTCAGTGTCAAAATTCTGGAGTACCCCGTCAATTGCACGCTCTATGACCGAGTCAGCAGCATTTGCCAGCGGGTCGCCAACGTTCGGAGGTTCGCGCAACCCCAACATATCGTAGGGAATACGATCCCGAATTGTTGAAAACGGACAAGTAGTAAGGGTCGCCAGCGGAACTCCTTCGCCCTCTCGCCTACGGCCTATTACCTTGATCTCCCTGGCGATGAACCCATTGGGCTGATCGAGGTATCTACGCAGGTATGCCTCTGAAAAGAGTATTATCACTGCTTCCGCGTGAGTCGCCGCCTCTACACTGGTTCTTCCAGGCTCGTCCCCTGTGCGATGGAACGGATCATTGAGAACATAGTATCTTCGGCGGCGATAGTGCAGTGCAGCCAGCAAACGCCCGACGACTGCGGCATCGTCCCAACAGAAAGAGATAAAGATCGTCGGGCCTTTGAACCCAGCAGCACGCCGGGTATCACTCTCAACCGGCAGAGGGCTGAAAGGATCAGCATCTTGAAGCGAGGAGTAAAGCCGCCCCTCTTCAATCGCCGACTTGATCCGTCGCCATGCACTTGGGTCAAGGTCCATGGGTTTGAACATCAGTACACTTTCCGGCCTTTCAATTGGATCTGATGAACCAAATAAGGTCTTGAACGGTCCACAACAATCTTCCAGACCGATTGGATTGCCGATCAAATCGTACCGTCCAGACTTTATTCGTATAGACTGCTTCGCACAGGCGCAAAAGCCCTCTTCATGGTATGAGTACGTGTCGAAGAAAAGGCTGTCCGGAATTGGTTCTGGCCCGTCAGCGGCCCCAGGCTTGACCCAATAGCAGTCATAGTCGGAGTTGTCCAGTAGGATGTCCAGTGCCTTCTTCGCGCGGGGATTTAGTCGATCAGCTAACTCTCTGTCGCTTCCTAACCTTTGAATAAATGCGATCAGCCAGATGTCGTCCAGCTTCTGGAACTCATGGAAGGTCAAGCCATTGCTCCATGTCTGCCTTTGCATAAGTTCCTTGAACTCACTTTCCCTTTCGATGATGCCTCGAATGAGCGTGCTCAGCAGAACAATCCGAAACCGGTTCTCCGCAGAGAAGTACACCTTCGTGTAAAGAGCAATGCGCGTCGTCACAAACTCGGAGACGGGCCCCGGATCAGAGAACACCGGGCCGAATTCGTCGTAGTACAACAGAGAGTCAATGACGGCCTGTGGAGTACCCCGGCCACCCACGGTGTGATGAGCGTCGCGGTACACATAGTCCAGGCGGTCAGAGTCAACCTCGCCGTCTAGCATGTGACGGAGAGCTTTGAGCGATGCTGGAACGTGCTCTCCGGAGCCAAGCTTGCAGTGACCAGTTATAAGAAAGACCAGAAACAGATAATTGAGCCCGGATTGGCTCACGGTCTTCTCCTTTTGCAGGCTGACCGTTGTAAACACATCCTTACCGGTCCAGCCGGACGGGTCCATTCCAGTTGACGTCCTCACGCTGTGTCTCACATCATCGCTGGGCCGCAGAAAGCGAGCCGTCGCCTGGCTATAGGGCAGCTCGCCGACATCTTGGAGGAGTGCAGCCACTAGCATGTGTTGGGCTAACTGATGGTGGTTCTCGATCGGAGGATCACCGAACTGGGCCAATGCGTCTTTGGTTTGCAGCCACATATCCTTTTGCAGGGAAGCTTGGCGAAGAAGGCGCCTCATGACCTGCATCGTCCCGAGGGCATGCGCATAGCGACTGTGATCAGCTGCGGGATAAATATGAGATGCGTATCCGAGGAGTTTGATCCGTCGCATGCGGTCCATCATCGGACTGCCGAGCAGACGAATAATACCTGAATCTCCCGTCGCAGGATCGACAAGTTCGATCCGGCCATGAACTGCGTCGAAGAAATTCATGAGGCCGCCGGCAACTGGCATCTTAAGCTCCTAGATATTTATGATTTGAATTCCCGCCCGAACCTGCTTTCGAGGGGTTCAACTTGGTCCGTGTACTTCCCATCGTATAAGCGGCGTGCGCCGGTTGGAACCCAAAAACTAACTTGACCGATCACCATTTCCGGATAAATGCGAATTGGCTGGATTGCCACCAGTTCCAAAGTCCAAGAGTCTACAAAGCCGATATGGCCGAGGTCAGCAGAAACCTGAAGATACAGTCCTAATCGGCCCATCGACGACCGCCCGATGAGCGTGGGAACGAAAAAGTCGCTGCCGATGACCTCCTTAGTCCGACCCAAATAGAGCCTGCCAGGCTCAATGACGAGGCCTTCAGGCGGGATCTCCTGGATGTCGAGCTGGCGGTCGAGGCGAGGATCAAGTCTGGCATTAGCTGGAACGGCTTTCAATTGAGGAGCGAGTCGATAGTTGTAGCTGTTCGGATTGAGCTGTCCAGCATTAAAGGGCTCGATGAT
>Ga0118677_10006850_pt1 | contig 19117 bp, 9 predicted proteins | sample AliMusrvi5mmetaG_FD_86154 | JGI IMG/M metagenome (GOLD analysis project Ga0118677, IMG submission 86154) | reverse complement strand
ACAGCGCACCTCGGTCAACTTGCCCTCGTCCCCTTCCACGCGCAGGAGCTGGCGCACATAATGTGACCCGTCGCGCAGCTCGGCGTGCCACTGGATGGTTAGGCCGGTGGCCGGATGCTGGAACCGGGCGGAAAGCTGCCAGCCTTCCAGATGTTGCGCCGTGCAGGCGGAAGCAGGCACCGGCTTGAGAACCTCGAGTGTCGGCGTGCCGACGAGCTGGCAGGCTGACGCGGAAATCCTGGCTCCGTTATCCACCTGGACCGCGAACACCTCGCTGCGCTGAGCATAGGAACGGCCGTTCATCTTGTCCGCGACCTGGGTCAGCAGCAGATGCCCGTCGGCCAACGACCAGTCCATCGCCAACACGTTGTTCGCCAGCGTGAAAACCTTGCCCGTCTGCTTGGCCGCGGCATTGCCGGGCATGGTCTTGGCATAGACAATGTCCGGCGGTGTGCCAAGGGCGGCGGACGTGTCGGCACCCATCACCGGGACGACGCCGGCCACAATGGCGGCACCGGCCAGCACGGACGCGACCATCAGGACTCTGTATTGCCTTGACTTCATTCTATGGTTCTCTTTCATTGTTGTTGACTTATTGTTATTTCTCGCTGCTATTTCTCCGTCACTTCTTTCCCGGAATCCGTGCGGAACGGCGTGGCCGGCAGGCCGTCTTTGTTGAGTAGATTCACGTCGGGCACATTCGCCCAGCCATACCGGACTGCGACTGGTTGCGCGACTTGTTGACTCGAAGCGATCACAGTATTGTCGTCAATGACAGCTTCCGCCGGAACAAATTTGTTATCAGCCCCCGCAATGGTGAAGCCTTTGAGCGCGCCATCCTTCGCCACCAGGCCGCCGCCGACATGGGTGAACGACAGGGTTGCCTTGTCGCCACGCACCTTCATCCCGGCAAAGACCGGGCCGGAGTATTCAATGGGCTCACCATACGCCACCGCGCGCGCCGCCAAGGCAAGGCGTGCGCCGACGGGCTCTTTCGGCTTCGGATGAATATCGGTGGCGTTGCCACAGTCGGTGATGACAATCATCGCCGTGTTCGGCGTCTGCTGCCATGTCAGCAACTGCGATTCGCGGATCTCCGGGACCATGTCGTTGTGGGGAGCAATCTGCACAAACAGGAACGGGAACTCGCCCTGCCCCCATTCGTCGCGCCAGCACTTGATCAGCGTCGTGAACAATTCCCGGTAGGCAATGGCCCGTTGGGCATCATACGCATTGCTCTCGCCCTGGTACCAGATCACGCCGGAAATAGCGAACGGCTGCAACGGCGCAATCATCGCATTGTAAAGAAACGACGGGCCGCCCTCCACCGCTTGCGTCCCCGCAATCTGCCGCAACTTCGGGTTCGCCGCCAAGGCCGGCCAGCTCAGCCAGTTCTCGGCCGCCGTGCCGCCGACACGGGAACAAATCAGCCCGACCGGCACTTTCTGCGACAGCCGCACATCGCGCCCGAAGAAATAGGCCACCGCCGAAAACCACTCCACGCTCTGACACGTGCACTCACTCCAGTTCCCCGCAAAGTCGCGTTGCGGATGAGTCGCGCCGCCTTGCGGCACACCCAGCAACCGGAGCAGCGGATCATTGGCGAGCGCGATCTGCTTGGCCGCGTCCGTCAGCCAATGCATCTCGAATTGCATGTTGGACTGCCCGCTGCAAATCCAGACATCGCCGACCAGCAGGTTTTTGACATCAACGGTATTCGAGCCGGCAATGGTCATCGTCTGCGGCACGGCGTTGGCGGGCATCGGCCGCAGCCGCACCAGCCACTGCCCGTTGCTGGCCACCGCGCTGACTGTCTGCCCGGCAAACTTGACGGTCACTTTCTCACCATCGCCGGCCTTGCCCCAGACCGGCACGACGCACCCGCGCTGCAAGACCGCGCCGTCGGAAAACAGCACATGCGGCTTCACTTCCGCCCGCAACATCGCAGGCGTAACCAGACACAGAAGAAATGACAGATATGTTTTGTTCACGTTGTTTTACTTGTTTTCTTTGCTACATCACCGGCTGCATCTCGATGATTTCATTCGGGGCCGTTAGGAAGGTGAACCGGTCACCCTGCTTTGTTTCCCCAAGAATTTCCGCACGCTTGCCATTGCGGATTATCTGGATTCTCTTGCCGGCCCACGGATTCTGCACCGTGCATGGCAACCCCTTCTCGCTGAGGATCTTCACGTCGGCCACGGTGCTATCTTGCAACGCCGCTGAGACGAGAAAGGCGCCGTATGCGCGAAGGTTGGCGAAGCGTGCCGGCTTGTCCTGCGGCCAGACCGGGAAGAAACGCAGGACACCTTCGTGGCTTTGCAAAAGCATTTCGTGGATGGTGTTAGGGACGGTCGAGTTGTTTTCAAGCCCGCCACCGCCATACCACAACCGGCCATTGGCCGAAGCCCTGCTGCTATAATCGTGGAGCTTGCCAAGCAACACCGCGGGATCGCAGCCGACACGCGCGGCGGCGGGAAAGAACGTCGAGGAACCGTTGCCATCAAACCAGCGCTGCATGACGTCAATGGTGTTGCGGGCGACCTGAAGCAGCTCCGGGTCACTGCCCAGCCCAATGCCATTGGCCGGATAGATATGCTGAATACCGAGGGTGTTGTCGGCCCACCACGCCGTTCCCTTTTCGGTATAACGGAACACCTTTTTGCCATTCATGGTCTGGGTCGAAAACGGACTGAGATGATCGTGGATGTCCTGCCATTTCTCGCGCCGGTCGGTATCCACGCCGAGTTCACGGCTCATGTCCAACGCCGCAGTCATCACCTGACCGAAGAACACCCACTCGCCCGCCTCACCGCCCCACAACTGACCCTTCGGACCACTGAACACGGGAAAGTAAACGCCGCGGCACTTCTGGAATTTAAGGGCATACTCGCGGCACTTCTCCATCAGGGCTAGCGGCGGCGCATCATAGCCTTCTGTCTGGGCAACGCGGTTGCCGGAATACAAGTGCCAGAACGCCGCCTCGAAGTTGTAGTTGTAGTGAGAACTGCCCAGCCACCCGGCCTTCGAGGTCAACACCCACGGCCCCCAGATTCCAGGCGGGAACTCACGATTACCGGTGCAGCAGGCAAGGGCGTAGAACGACAGATAATACTGCCGTTCAATCACCGGGTCGCCAACCTCGACCGACGACTTCGCCCAGAAATCGCTCCAGAATGCTGCATGCTTGGCCCGCGCCGTTGCCAACTTGGCCGTGCGTGCGAAGTTCCGGGCTTCCTCGGCATAATGTTGCGGCGAATCGAAACTGCTGCGCAAACTCAGCACGACCGTGACCGGCTTCCCCGGCATCAGTGTGAAGGTGTCGGCCTCTGCACCGCGTAGCGCCATCGCGCAAGCAATCATAACCGGAATGTCCGCCTGCTCCTCCGCGTAGCCGCCCTCGACCCACCACACGCCGTCGGTTTTGCCGGCAGTGCTGACTTGTCCCTCGCCCAGGATACGGTTCAACTTCACGGCCACGTCCACGGGTTTATCCGTGTTCATTTCCACCACCACCAGCGGCGAGCCATACGGTGTCCACGTTTGCATCGTCACCGTGGCGTTGGTGCCGGCAAACGTGGAAGTTGTCTCCGGCACATCGAGCTTCTGCTCCACCCGGTAACTCGCCCCGGTCAAGGCCGGTATGGCGATGTCAAGTGTGCCGAAACCCTTGTTGCCTCGATATTGACCCTCGTTTAAGGAAAGCAGATAGAAGTCGGTCTTGCCCAGAAACAGCCGCTGAAACTCCGGCTTGCCCGCGATGGCGACGCCGATGTCGCCATTGCCTAGCAGCGGATTGTCGATGTTGCAACTCTCCCCCTGCGAGTCCAGCGGAGGGTTGCATCCCGGCGGCGCAGTGAACACCGCCGAGTATTTCGCCGCAGGGCACGGCTCCGCGCACGCCGCGTGCGGTGCGGCCAATCCCAGCCCCGCGAGCAGGGCCAAAACGATCCGACGCATCTGGTAACCTGCAGGGCTCTCCCTGTCCGAGGCTTGATCTATCAGTGTCTTCAGCATACGATGGTCCTTTTTCATTTTGCGAACACGCGCAGTTCCCAGATAGAGTATCCCCACTGCGTCCCGCGTTGGATGCCGCGCACCCGCACCCAGCGCGCCTCCACCGGATCGAACCGGATCACCTGTGTCCCGCCCCCGCCGTTGTTCACGTGCTGGACTTCCTTCCATGCTTCCCCGTCAGGCGAGACTTCGATCGCCAATTCCTTGGCGTAAGCGTGTTCCCAGTCAATCTCCACGCGTGCCACACGCTCGCTCTTACCGAGGTCAACCGCGACCCACTGGGCGTCGGAGTGATCCGACGCCCAGCGCGTGTCGGCGCGTCCGTCCACGATGGACCCGGGGGCCGTCGCGCCGTCGGTCTCGCGACTCGACGACACCTTGACCGGCTTGCCTGCGGCCAACCCGCGGGGCGGCGCGATCTCGCCAGCCGTCCGATCTAACTCCAGCTTGACAACGGTGTTCACAGGCTGGCGTTCACATGCCTTCAGCGAAATGGAAATGCGGCCATCGCCCTGAGTCACGGCGACAGTGCCGCCGGTCAAGACAACGCTGCGGACGATCTTCGCCGGGATATCCGGCAATTCCAGCGTGTCTCCAGGCCAGTTGAGAATGTGAATGTAAATTGTGTTCTGCTTGTGCGTGGATACGCCGAAGGTGTCGGGCTTGAACGGTCCTCCACGCGTATCGTAGATGCTCTCACCGTACTTCGCCATCCACGTACCAACCTCCTTGAGGAGATTGGCCTGAGCGGGATCAATAACTCCGTCCGGACGCGGACCGACATTCAGGAGCACATTGCCCCCGCCGCCTGAGGCTCCGACCAACATGCCCAAACAGTCCGCCACAGGCTTCACGCCATCATTCGGCCCACCCCACGCCCACTGGTTATGCGCCGAGACCGTCATGCAAGATTCCCAAGGCCGCAGGTTGTCGAAGCCACCAATGTGCAGCTCAGGGGTGTAGAAATCCGCCCACGGGCCAATTTGGCTCACAGAATACCCCACGCTGGTGCTATCCAAGCGATTATTGATCACGATGCCGGGTTGCAACCGACGAACCAGGGCATAGGTAGCATCCTGCTCCCACGGCACGGTCGCGCCATCGCAGTCAAACCAAAGGATGTCAATCTTGCCGTAATGGGTGAGCAACTCGGTCAGTTCGGCTTGCATTCGTTTGACGAACTCCGCGTTCTTCACCGTGCGGCAATCCGGATCCCTCCAGTCCGGCGGAGAGAAATACCACCCGATTCCCATTTCGGCTTTGCGAGCCTCCTTGACCAATTCGGCGCAGATGTCGCGCTTGAACGGCGTGTGCATGATGTTGTAGTCCGACACCTTCGAGTCCCAGAGCAGGAACCCATCACAATGCTTGACGGTCAACACCATATACTTCATGCCAGCCGCCTTAGCGATGGCAACCCATTCCTTAGCGTCAAACTTCACCGGGTCGAACTTCTTGTAAAGGTTGTCGTATACATCAACCGGCGTCGCCCCATTGTTTGGACACTGCGGATTGGAGTTCGCGCGCGACCAACTGATCTCCTGCTCCGTCTGGCTGACCGGACCCCAATGAATGAACATTCCGAAATGCCAATCCTGCCAGCGCTGGAGCATTTCCGGGATCGCTTTGTGCGGGAGGATCAATGTACTCGCCACAGCGGGTTTGTCATCAGCCATTGCCGGACCACTTCCACAGGTGCCAATCAACGTTCCTGCCGCAATAACTTGTAACCACTTTTTCATTTCTCTTTCTCCTTTTGTTGTTGTTCTTGATGTCTCACGGAATAAAACGGCTCGCACCTTTTAGCATTGGGCATAAACCATAACGATTCTCATACTAATAGCCTGCGCTGCTCTTCTTATTGTTGTTGTTGCGCGAACACGCGCAGTTCCCAGATAGAGTATCCCCACTGCGTCCCGCGTTGGATGCCGCGCATCCGCACCCAGCGTGCCTCCACCGGATCGAACCGGATCACCTGTGTCCCGCCCCCGCCATTGTTCACGTGCTGGACTTCCTTCCATGCCTCCCCGTCAGGCGAGACTTCGATCGCCAATTCCTTCGCGAAGGCGTTTTCCCAGTCAATCTCCACGCGCCCCACTCGCTGATTTCCGCCCAAATCGACAGCAATCCACTGGGCGTCTGACCACTCCGAACCCCAGCGCGTGTCGGCGCGTCCGTCCACAATCGCCTCCGGAGCCGTCGCGCCTCCCTTCGTAAGGCTGGACGACGCCTTGACCGGCTTGCCCGCTGCCAGCCCGAGCCGTGCCGTCTCTTCAGTTTCCGTCACAACCACAAAGTCGCGCAGGCTGATGACCGGCGCGTCCTTGCCTTTAATGAGCGCCGCTTCCAACTGATACTTGCCGCCTTGCCCGGGAATGGTGACGCCAAACGTCAGCTTCGTGTCACCACAGGCATCCACTTCGCACTTTGCGGTTTTCTCCTGCAAGGGTTTGCCATCGCGCAGCAGGCGGAAGCGCACGGCACCGGACCATTTCTCGCCCAAATCGTTGATGACGATCACCGGCATGTTAGTGGCCTGCCCTGCGGGATATTCCGCATCCCACGCCTCGATCATGATACCGACCGGCGCAAACGCGTCGCGCACATATTTGTAGAACTCGGGCTCCCACGTCAGCTTCTCCACATCGAGCCAATGGTCGCTGGTCTGTCCGTTAGAGCGCGCGTAGCCCAGCGAGGTAAAGTGCATCACCGCCGCCGCTTGCCGGTAGCAGCGCCAGAATTCCGTCTCCGCCGCCATGTAACGCGCGTAGAGGTGCCGGCGTTGCTCGGTGGTGGATTCAGGTCCTAGCAGATTCTTGTAGAGTTCCCCGGTGAGTGTTGTGGGGGTTCCATCGCGATTCAGCCACAGATAGCCGTATTCGTTGATGATGGCCGCGTGCTTGCCGTCATTGACGTTGAAGGCCCGCGGCACCCGGTCGGCTTTGGCCAGGTCGGCAAGTTTGAATCCCTGATTATTGAAGTGGTATGGATGCACCTCATAGGCGTCGCCCGGCTCAAGCGGCGGCATGTAGCTGTTATCCCATGGCCGGTTTGATAGATCAAGGCCGCGCACTTTGCTGATAGCCGGCGAGGTCTCGGACGAGTTGGTCTCGTTGCTGGCGTCCCAGATCACCACACAGGCATGATTCCAGCGATCCTTCATCCACTCGGCATACTCGAGCGCGAACTGCTCCTGCTTCAACTCCTTCGGTGTCTCGAAATACCACAATGGATATTCGTCCTGGATCAGAATCCCTACTTCGTCGGCGATGTCATACCAGAACTCCGGCGGAAACCCGATGCTGTAGCGCAGGCAGTTCCAATGCATGTCCTTGGCGCGCTGGTGCAAGGTGCGCACCCAGTCCTTGCTCCAAGGCAGCGCCTTGCGGGAGGCATCCTCGAAGAACCGGTAGAGCGTGAGGTTACTGCCACGCATGTAATACGGCTTCCCATTCAACACCGCACGGCGGGTCTCAGGGTCGAAGCGGAACGAGCGCATGCCGAAGCGGGTCGTGAAGCAATCCGCCGCAGTGCTCACCTCCAACGTGTAGAGAAACGGATCCTCCGGCGACCACAGTCGGCAGTTGGCCAATGGGATGCGAACGTCAACCGTTGCCTCCGCACTTTTCGTTAGATCGGTTGACTCACTTGTCAAGCGCCCGGCGACCTTGCCTGACTTCGCCTCGCGGACAAGCAACTTCACGGCGCTTTTGACCGCCTCGCCGTCATTGCGCAGGTGTACTTGCACGCGAACCGTCTTGTTCTCTATATCCGGAACCACCTGTGCATTCAGAATGTGGGGGGTGCCGGAACTGATCAGTTCGACCGAATCGAAAATGCCCGGAATGTAGAGGGTTTTCTCGACGTCATAGCCGGATGGCACCGCCGGCCCCACGGCGTCGCGGTCGGCACCGACGCGAATCAGCAGTTCATTCTCACCGGTCTTCAGGGCGGCCTTGGCGTCGAAAATTCCGGGCGTGAAACATGGCCGGTGTTCGCCGAGAACCTGCCCGTTGAGGATCACCTGCGTGCCAAACATCGCCTTGTGCACCTTCAGCCGCGCGACGGCCGGTATCGTATCGAGCTTGAATGTCCGCCGGTACCAGAATGCACTGCGCTGTCCGGTCTTGATGCCGACGTCATGAAACGCAGGTGTTGCCAGATCGACCAGTCCTGGAACCGGCACCGCACGCTCGAACTTTTCCGGGGCCTTGTCCATCCCGCCCTCGGCGATCTGCCACTGGCCGTCAAGATTGAGCGTGCGCCGCAAGGAGGTCTCAGCGGCACCGGCCACTGTCATGCCTGCGGCAAGAACAATGACCGCAATAACTGGCCGACCAAATCCGCGGATGATTTCTTTCATGGTTCTGAGTTCCCTTGATTTCAATTAGCTTTTGTTAGTTCCTGTTCGGCCGGCCGATCTTGAGCATCACCGCGCCATGTGCGGGTATGCTGGCCGTATATTGCCCGTCACAGTCACCGAGATCTTTCTTCACCCAGAGATCGCGCACCGGCTGTTTGCCCTGGATGCCGATATCAGCCCACTTCGCCGTTCCATCGGCAGCTTCCATGCCGGTGTTGAAAATGCCCACGGCCAATGTGCCATCCTGCAGCGGCCGGCTCCACACCTGGATGCCGTTGCTCTCGGCGACCCGGCCTGCCGGTTTGCCGAGAGGATCCTGGTTCACGTCCAGCACCTCGTCGTTGGTGAGCAGGTCGATGGTGAATTGATCCATGTTGGACATATCGCACCCTATCAGAAGAGGCGAAGACAGCAGACTCCACAGCGTGATGTGCGTGATCTGCTCCGTATATTTGAGTTTGGTCGGATGCAGGTTCGGTCCCCAGCCAACCCTGCCAACGATGAGCATGTCCGGATCGTTCCAATGCCCGGGGCCGGCAAATTTCTCATGGCCGTTCTGGCCGAATCCGATTCCGGACAAGCTGCCCCAGTTGTCGGTGATGTCGCCGGTGGTGCGCCAGCAGTTGCCGCCGACCTCCTCACCCCACTCCCAGACATTGCCATTGCCGTATTGGCAGAGGCTGAAAACAATGTCGCGACCGCAGTTTTCCAGCGCCTTATCCATTACCTTGTATGGCTTTTTCAATCCTTCCAGGCCCGAATCCTTCTCAGCAACATACGAGCACCAGTCATACTTGAGATAATCAATGCCCCACTTCGCATAAGTCTTCGCATCCTGCTCCTCGTGATTTAGACTGCCAACGAAACCAGCGCAGGTCCACGGACCCGGCGACGAATAGATGCCCAGCCTCAGCCCCTTGCTGTGGACATACTCTGCGAGTCCCTTCATGTCAGGGAATTTCTCGTTAGGCAGAATCTCGCCGTTCGGGTCACGTTCCTTCTCCCAGCAGTCGTCGATATTGATGTATTGGTAACCATGCGCCGCAAGCCCGCACTTGACCATCGCATCCGCCGCGGCGCGCACCTTGGCATCGTCGATCGCGCCGGCCCAGCAGTTCCAGGAATTCCAGCCCATCGGCGGTGTCCTTGCCAGCTTGTGATTGCCGGCCTCGATGACCAGCTTGCGGGTGGCCGCTGCGCTTTTTCCCTTTACGGATAGAGTCACCGGATAGGTGCCGGGTTTCTCCACCGAGCCGGTGATGACACCTGTTACGGGATCGATTTTCAGGCCGGCCGGCAGATTCTTCGCGGAAAAATCCGCCAGTCCCGCACCCGTGGCCGGGACCAGGAAAATGAAGGGCTTGCCGGGTGTGGTGCCGACAATGCGCGGCCCGTTGATGGATGTCTTTGCCGCATCGCATGACGCGATCACAGGCATCACATTCGGCACCACATCCTGCACACTGAAATCCGCGGCCACCATCTTGATGGAATTCCCCGTGGCAAACACGGCCGCCCCGGCCCAGTCCGCGTGATCTGAGGCATTGCCATCGCCACCGTCCGTAACCATAAGAACCATCCTATCAGCCCCAGTGAGATCGACGGCAAGAAGCTTGGGCGCGTCGCCGCCCTTCATCAGTCCGGAATCGGCCTTTTTGACTTTATCGACCCAGACTTGGAAAATCACCGAGCCGCTTTTGGAGGTTTCATCATCCACGCCAACGGCCGCGACAAACCGGGTGGCCGTCTTCTTGAGATCGACGCCCGCCACACTCTCCGCGTGGGTGCCGATACCATGCACGAACGTCCGGCCGCTGATTGAAAGCGGACTTGCGCCGCCGGCTGCCTTGCCTGCGCCCACGGCACCCCAGCCAAGCACCACGGAACTCAAGTCCTGCGCATCCAACCACACCGCGCCCGCAGGCGCATCCTTGCCAGCCAGATCCTGGATGCTTATGTCAGCGGCAACCGTCACCGCCATTGATATGGCAGGCAGACTTGCCGCGAACACTGACAACCAAAATCGATTAACCCACTTGTTCATTTCACTAACTCTGTTGTTTGTTTTCATTATTTTGCTTTCTCCTCATTGATTCCGTGATTCTGCGCCGGCAGCCGTGAAGCAGAAGCCCAGGGCGCCCGCAGCCACCATAATCGAAAACTTGTTTGTCATATTATTGATTATTCGTCGTGATTTTTCTCAGCCGGCCTTGAATGGTCTCAGGGTAGAGTCCGGTTTTCGGACAACCTGGCTTGGTTACCGAGGCCATAGCCGTGGTAAAGGACTTGTTGAAATGACTCTGCGCCTCCGGCGTGGTGGCGACTTCAATGCCCGCATCGGCAAGCAGAAAGTTATAGGGATTGAGCGTGAGCCCGCTTTCCAGCAGCTCCAGCCCGTGCGTCTTGCGCACGGCAGCCGGCAGGATGCGGAACAGGTGCCAGGCAATGGTGGAATCAATGTAGGAGTCGAAGCCGTGGTTCGTGGCCCAGGCGATACTCTGGTGATAGACCATCTTTTTCCGCTCATCTCTTTCGCCGAACGCCCACGGAGTGAGCACGATGCCGAGGAATCCAAGCGCCATCCGTGAGAGCTTCATCAATGTCATTGTGTGTACAATCACCTTTGTTTCCGTCCGAGGAAGTCGGCCAGTGGGTATAACTGCGTGTTGATGGCCCGGCACGCGGAGAACAACTCGGCCGATGGCTGGTTGTCGCCGATGAACATTGTCGGATATTTGAACCAGTGCCACCCGACGCAGTTGCGGTTTTCAAGCAGCCCGAGCGCCATGTGCTGGTAGAACTTGCCCCGGTCCGCCTCGGTTTTGACGTACCAACCGGCACCGCCGGTGCCACCAGTGCGGGCATACCACTCGGTGATCAGGATGGGCTTGCCAGCCAACTGCGCCCACTCGTCGAGCGGGTGATCCTTCGTTGGACCCCAGCTATGGTAATAGTTGACGGAGACGATATCCGTGTATGGGCCGGCGGCCTTGAACACAGCCGGTGCATGCAAATTCCTGCCATGGAAACGCGACCCCAGCGACATGTGGTTCGGATCATGCCGCTTCATCGCCGTATAGACCTGCCGGTAATACTCGCTGACAACCAGCTTGAGGAACTCCCGGTTATCTCCCAATTGCGGCTTGCCGCCCTTGCGTGACTTCATGAATTTCGCGGCCGCCTGGTGGCACGGATCGCTGTTAGGGAACTTCAGGTAATTGTTGACGATGTTTTCCTCGTCAAGCGGCAGTTCGTTGTCGATGAAGTGTCCCATCAGCCACGGATCGTTCCTGGTCGCCTCCAACTCTTTGGAGCGCGCCTCGCAGAAGGATTCAAACTCCGGGTCAAATGGATAGATGACTTTACTCGTTCCAGTGCCCGGGTATTTTTGCTTGCGCTGGTTACCATAAGTGAGCATGAAATTCCACCGCAGGCAGTAGGGGAGCGGCGCAGGAGATTTGCGGAACACTTCGCCGCTTGACCAGCAGCCGAGCGTGTTGAAGCCATTTTCATGCAGAAGATTTGCTGTCTTGTTCACTTCGTTATCGGGGGCCGAAACGGTGTTGAGTCCCGCCGAGATAAACAGGCAGCCATCCGGATCAACCATCCACCAGCGCCCGTCACGATTGGCAACATGAAAGAATCCTGTCGCCTTTTCCTTTTTGTCCAGCCGCCCGCCATACTTGCTGAGCTGAACCGGAGCGCCCGGCTTGAAATCCTGCATTGTGTCAAGCGTGCGCGTCTCGAAGGCCTGCCACTTGTCCTTAGGACTGCTCCTGACGTCCACCCTGACAGGTTCCGCCGGTGTGCACAGAGCACCGCCAAGCAGGATTCCAAGGGTTGATACAACCCTGGCTGAGGTGATGGTGGATCTCATCATTCCGGTTTGGTCGTGATAGTGAGATCCGCCGCTTCCAGTCCATCGGCCTTGGCGGAGATATGAATGGGGTGGCCATTGCCTGGGGATAGAAGCAGCGCGGAGGATATGCCCGCTGCGGCGGTGATTTGTTCGGGTGATGCCAACACGGCATCGGTGACCGCGAAGGTGACCGGCAGGGAAGCGTTGGGGACGAGGGTGCCTTTGCTGTCGAGGATTTCCGCGTGGACAAAGAATGCATCCTTGGCATTCCGGGAAACGGGAACACCCGAGAGCTGGGTGACCAGCCGGAGCTTAGCCGGTTTCCCCGGAGTGCGCACCCCATGCCCGGCCACGGGTTTTCCATCCATGTAAGCGATGGCCTTGAGTTCACCGGCGGTGAACTTGGGGACGGTGAAGGTGAACGGCGGATGGGCAAGGTGATTGGAGAAGATATCCTGATCGGGTTTCCGGCGGGCCAGTTGCGTGCCATTGAGTTGGAGTTCCACCTCGTCGCAGTTGGAGAAAACCCGGATGGACGGCGGGGATAGTTCCGTCCAATAGGAAGCGATGAACACCATGGGTTTGGCCTGGAATTCACCCTGGGGAGCGCGCTGGCTCGTGTAGAAATGATAGACGAACTTGGGCAGGCGGAAAAAGTCCACAATGCCGCTGGTGCAGTAATGCGGAGTGGCACCGCTGCTGTAGTCGTTGAACAGCCAATTGGCGTCGCCGATCATCGAGGTGCAGACGTGGTTCTGGTTGTGGCCCTCTTGGAAATTGAGCGCCTGTTGCAGCATGCGTTTCTCGCCGTCCGCGCGACTTTGCCGGCTGTTGGCTTCCTCGCTCTTGAGTTCCTTCACTCCGGTCTGGTTGAAGTTGGCGGCCCGATCGGCGTAGTACTCCCAATCGCCATATTCAGCGGTGAAAATCGGCTTGTCGTCTTGTTTCCAGTCATCCCAGAATTTCGGCCCTTCGGCATGTTGCCGGGCAGGGATATAGACATCGTGGAATTTGTTGATATGGCTAACAGAAACGCCGTCCGGGCATTCCTGGCGTGCAATCTCGTGCAACTGCTTGAGGAAGGCGTCCGGATGGCCGACCTCATTGAGGGAGGTTTCCCAGAAAATACAGGCCGGGTGATTGCGATCGCGGCGGATCATGTCGCGGGCATTCTGCAAGCAACGCTCGGCAAAAAGTCCGTCTTTGTAGAATTGCCAACCGGGGATGGGCTCCATCACAACAATGCCGTAATAGTCGCAGGCATCGAGAAACGCGGGGGAATTCGGATAGTGGGAGAGACGGACGAAATCAAATCCCGCCTGTTTGATCATGGCCGCATCACGCCACTGTGCGCTGTCTGGCACGGCATAACCGATGTAGGGATATTCCTGATGGCGGTTGGTGCCACGCAGATACATCTTCTGACCGTTGATGGTGAAACGCCCTGCGGTGCAGGTCACGGACCGGATGCCCACCTGGAGGCACTGGCTGTCGGCGGCGGTGCCGTCATCATTGAGGACCCCAGTTGTGAGTTGCTCCAGGTCCGGGGCTGTCGGGGACCAGAGTTTCGGGGAGGGAACCGTCAGCGTGAGCGTGTAGGCACCGGATTGGCCCGGCGCCAAAGTGGCCGCCTCGGATTGGGCGGAAATGCCGGAGAGCGAACACCGCACCGCGAATTTGGCTGGAGTGCCCCGGTCATTTTTCACATGGACGCGGACCCGGACGCTTGCTTCATCCGCCGACACCTTGGGATAAGTGACAAAGATGCCGCCGGACGCGGCGAGGTTAGCGGCCACCGGATCGGTGATGTGGAGTTTGTCGGTGACCTGCAATTCCACATTCCGATAGAGACCGTGGTACCACGAAAAATCCAACTCGCGATAGGGCTTGCCGGGTGGAAGATCGGTGTTCTCCCGATTGTCGAGTTTGATCAACAACTCATTGGCCGCGCCATGATTCAACAACTCTGACAAGGCGATCTGGAATGGCAGATAACCACCCGCATGGGACGCAACCGGCTTGCCATTGAGTGTGACATCCGCGGTATGCATCGCCGCCTCGATGTTGAGGCAGACCCGTTTGCCCTTCCATGCCGGGTCCGCGGTGAACACCTTCCGATAGAGACACTCGCCCATCCACATCTTGTCGCCCATCAGTAGCGGCGCCAGTTGCGCGGTATGCGGCAGCGTGACGGCCTGCCACGCCGTGGACGCCGTCGCGGTGGCGGTGTTGAGGGCGAATTGCCAATCTCCATTGAAAGGATGCGGCTTCAAAACGGGCGGCTCGGCGGCCAGGCAGGACGCGGCCATCAGTGTCAGCAGGGAGATGGTTCTCATGGTTATGGACTTTTTTCCTGGGTTTACCGTTCTGTTGGAGCGATGAGCAGGATTTCGCCTGATGCGGTCTTCAGGGAGAAGCGTTCCCCCGTTAGAGTTTCTTTCGGCTTGCCGTTGCGCGTGACGCGGACTTTCTTGCCCGGCCAGGGATTCTGCACGGTGCAGGGTTTGCCTCTTTCGCTGACGATCTTCACGCCTGACACCACGCCGCCTTTCAACTCGGCCGAGACGAGAAACGCGCCGACGGCACGCAGCGTCCCGAAGCGTGCGTCCTGGTCTTTGGGCCAGCAGGGGAAGAACCGGAGCACGCCCTCATGGCTCTGCATCAGCATTTCGTTGAGCGCCAGAAAGCCGCCACAACTTTCCACGCCGCCGCCGCCATAGAACAGCAAGAGGTTTGGGAATGAGTGTTTGTCGCACTCTTCACGCATTTTCGACAAGATCATCTTCGGATCATAACCAATCCGGGCACAGGTGGTGTACCAGGATGAGAAGCCGTTGTAATCAGCCCAGCGCCCCATCTCGTTGATCGTGTTATGACAGATCTGCAGCAATTTCGGATCACTATCCAGCCCGATGGTGCCAGCCGGGAAAATGTGCTGGATTTCGAGCGTATTGCCAGCAGCCCAATCCATCCCTTTCTCGGTTAGGCGGAACACGGTTTTCCCGTTGCGCTCCTGCACTGGAAACACGCTGAGCTTGTCCTGGATGTCCTGCCACTTCGCGCGCCGGGACTCATCCACGCCGAGATCCTTGCTCATGACGATCAGATTTTTGAAGAGGTTTCTGACAAGTCCCAGCGAAAGAATCGGATTCATGTTCTCGCCGGATCCTTCGTGGATCGAATCGTTATGAATCACATACCGACCGTTTTCCAGCTTGAGGTAATCCTCCCAGAAGTCCGCCACTTCCAACAGATACGGATACGCCGTCGTCTTCAGGAATTCCTTGTCCTGCGTGTATTGATACTGCCAGATGAAATTCAAGGACACATACGCGGCATTCGAGCGCTGACCATGATCCTGTTCGCCCTCCGGGAAAATACCCCTTGGTCCGATGCACACGGGAAAATGCACGCCTTTCCAGCCGTGCTTCTTTGCCATCTCTTTGGCTCGGGGCACCGATTCAAGGATTGCCTGGTAAAACGGAGTCGATAAATCGGTGTGGTTGCTGGAATAGACGATGTAATACGGCGCCTGGAAATTATAGTTCAGGTGGTAATCGCCCTGCCATTGGGCGAAGAGGGTGACCCAGCACCCCCACAACCCGGGCGCCACCTTGCCCGCCTTGCTGCAGGATCCCATCACATACAAGGCCGCATACCAGCGCTTCTCAATTTCCTTGTCGGGAATCTCGATAAACGATTTCGCCCAGAAGCCCTTCCACCATTCCCGGTGCTTGGCCGTTATCGCCGGAATGTCCTTTGCTTCCAGCGACAACACCTTCTTCTTTGCCGCTTCGAGAAACTCAGGGTCGTCCAGCTTGGAGAGAACCGATGAAACAAGCGTGACGGTTTCGCCCGCTTTGAGAGTCACCTTCAGCGTGCCAGCGTCATCAACCGTCGGTGCTCCGCCGATGCAGCGGGTCACCACCGCCATGTCCATCCGTGTTGCGGCAGGCGCATCCCCGCTCACCCGCGTGCAACACAGGATACCGGCGGGAAGACTCGTCCTGCGGACCCCCCAGGGATCTTCCAAGCCGGTTTTCTGCGATAAGACGGCAGTCACCGGCATCTTGCCGTCACATGTCACTTCCGTTATCAGCAGATTTGAGCCGGTATCAACAAACGATCTCGTTTGCACGGCCACCTCACCCTGGGTGAACGATCCCCGCACCTCCGCCAACGCCAGATCCTGTTCCTGCCGGTAGCTCGCGCCTTTCAACTCGGCGATCGCGAGGGTCAGTCCGCCCCCAGGCATCGCGCGCGATCCGTCACCGTACCCCCACCAGTCGTTCTTGCCGATGTAAAACCGCTGTTCCTCCGGCGGCCCTGCCAGCGCGACGCCGACATCGCCGTTACCTAACAGAGGTCCATCAGGCATATAGTAGGTGGGCACATTCTGCGGCGGCGCAGTAAAGACCGCGTTGTAATTCATGGCGTGCGCGGTGACGCTAGACAGCAAGGCGATGAGCACGCCATTTTTCCACTGGTGTTTCATAATTTTCTCGGTACGCAATTCTCTACATCACCGGCTGTAGCTCGATGATTTCATTCGGGGCGGTCTTCAGGGACAAGCGTTCCCCCGTTAGAGTTTCGTTCGTCTTGCCGTTGCGCGTGACGCGGACTTTCTTGCCCGGCCAGGGATTCTGCACGGTGCAGGGTTTGCCTTTTTCGCTGGCGATCTTCACGCCGGTTACAACTCCGGTCTTCAACTCGGCCGACACGAGAAAAGCGCCGACGGTACGAAGGGTTCCGAAGCGCGCGTCCTGGTCTTTGGGCCAGCAAGGGAAGAACCGGAGCACGCCCTCATGGCTCTGGAGCAGCATTTCATTGATCGCAAGAAAGCCGCCGCAGCTCTCAATTCCGCCGCCGCCGTAGTAGAGCAGCAGGTTCCGGAACGAATGCTTGTCGCATTCCTCGCGCAGTTTCGTCAGGATGATTTTCGGGTCGTATCCGACGCGGGCACAAACGGTGTACCACGTCGCGAAACCGTTGTAATCAGCCCAGCGGGCCATTTCGTTGATGGTATTATGGCAGATCGCCAGCAATTTCGGGTCACTATCGAGCCCGATGGCATCACACGGAAAGATATGCTGAACTCCCAAGGTGTTGTCGGTCCACCAATCCAGGCCCTTCTCAGTATAGCGGAACACGGTCTTGCCATTGCGCTCCTGCAAGGGAAACTTGCTGAGCTTGTCCAGGATGTCCTGCCACTTCGCGCGCCGGGCTTCATCCACGCCGAGATCCTTGCTCATGACGATCAGATTCTTGAAGAGGTTTCTGACAACCCCCAGCGAGAGAATCGGATTTGTGTTATCGCCGGATCCTTCATGGATCGCGTCGCGATGAATCACATAACGACTTCCCCCGCCCTGAGCGGCGTCGATGGGTTCCAGCTTGAGGTAATCTTCCCAGAACTCAGCCACTTCCAGCAGATACGGATACGCCGTCGCCTTCAGGAACTCCTTGTCCTGGGTGTATTGATACTGCCAGATGTAATTCAAGGCCACATACGAGGCGTTCGAGCGCTGTCCATGATCCTGTTCCGGTCCCTCCGGCAGAAGCCCCCATGGCCCGATGCACACCGGGAAATGCACGCCTTTCCAGCCCCGCCGCTTGGCCATCTCCCTGCCAAGTGGCAGCGCTTCTGAAATCGCCTGATAGAACGGTGCTGTCAAATCCGTGTGGTTGCCGGAATAGGCCATATAATACGGCGCCTGGAAATTGTAGTTCAGATGGAAGTCACCATGCCAACTGGGGCCGTCCGTAGTAACCCAGTTGCCCCACAACCCGGGTGCCACCTTGCCCGGCCTGCTGCACGAACCCAGGACATACAAGGCCGCATACCAGCGTTTCTCAATTTCCTTGTCGGGAATCTCGATGAATGAGCGCGACCAGAAACTTTTCCACCAGGCCCGGTGCTTGGCCGCCAATGCCGGAATGTCCTTCTCATTAAGCGCCCCAACGGTCTTGGTTGCCGTCTCAAGAAATGTCGGATTGTCCAGATCACTGATGATGGAAGATACAATCATGACGGTCTCACCGGGTTTCAGGGTCACGCTCAGCGCGCCGGCCTCATTGAGTTTCGGCGCTCCGCCGATCATGCGGGTCACGATGGCGACTTCCCTGCTGGTGCCGGCGAGATTGTCGGCCTTGCGTGTAAAGGCGAGGATGGCGGCCTCGGGTCCGGCAGCCTTGGCACGCTCGTTAGGGAATCGCTTCACGAGTTTGCCGTCAATATACAGGTTCATTTTCCCGCTGTTGAATGTGCCGGCAACGTGGATCCATTTCTTCAGTTCAAGCGGCTTGTCGGACTGCAGGAAGAAGCCGTTGATCGACCAGCGCAGACACCCGGCGGACAGGCCAAGGCTGTAGGACTGGTTCCACTCGCCTTTGGTGACGATATAATTGGCAGTGTCGGCAAAGCTTTCGGCCTTGATCCAAGCGTTCACCGAAACAGTCGAGTCCATCTTGGGAACCTCCAGCACCTCAAAGGTGGTTCCGTTATAGACCTTCGCGTTACTTTCCTTGGCACCCGCCTTCGCGATATCCGCAATCTCCGTTGCCGACAACGCTTTGCTCTCGACCTTGACGTCCGCGATGCTGCCGGTGAAATACCAGCGGTTGCCGAGGTACTGGTATTGTTCGCGGCCGATATTCACTTTGTTGTCATTGTCAATGACCTTGGTATCGATGCCCTTGTCCGGCTGGTCAGTCCTGGTGCCACTCTTCATGACAGACGCCGTGACCGGCTTGCTGCCGGCGCACTTCAATTCGGTGACCAGCAGATTCGAGTTGGCATCGACAAACGACCTTGTCTGCACCGCAACATCGTCCTTGGTGAAGGCACCACGCACTTCCGCCAACGCCATGTCCTGTTC
>Ga0118677_10006848_pt1 | contig 19119 bp, 18 predicted proteins | sample AliMusrvi5mmetaG_FD_86154 | JGI IMG/M metagenome (GOLD analysis project Ga0118677, IMG submission 86154) | reverse complement strand
CCCCAGCGCCGCGACCTGACCCATGTGTCCGACGTGGCGCGGGCGGTGGGGTTGGCGCTGCGGTGGGAGGGAACCGGGTCGGCCGTCCTGAACGTGGGAACGGGCCGAAACCACTCGGTCATGGACATGGTGGAAGCCGTCGCCGCTTTACACTTTCCGGGGACTGGCCCGACGCCCTTCGCGCCTGTCGTGGAGCACCAAAACGCCCACCCAGCCGACGTGCCTGAAACCCTTGCGTCCCAAGAGCGAGTAAGACTGGAACTCGGTTGGAGTCCCCGGATTATCTTCCATCAACCTGCCCCCGACCATGGCAAATACCGGCAACTTGGAGCCGTTGTCTAACCGAACTAGCAGAAACAACGGAAAATGTGGATTTGCGGACACAAAAAACACCAAAATCGCCACTTTTTAGGGGTTTACTTTACACTGCTTTACACCTGCTGTTAGAGATGTTTCGGGACTATTCCGGCAACCATTCAGACGCACAACACTCTTATTATATGCACGTTGCAAATATTTTCCGCCACCGGTTCTATCGGAAGCTTTCTGTTATTTTGTGAAAAAAAAGTGTAAAGCTGAAAAAACACCTTTCACATGATTTGGATGGGGGTGGGAGGACCCGGGGACTTTGTCGCCCCGCTTAATAGATTTCCTACTCACGATCAATGACTTACGGACGCGTCAAACGCACGTTCTGTCACCAATTCTAGCGGAAATTGAACGCCTCCTTCTGATAGACAAGCGTTAGACTCCTGATAGATTGATGGTGAACTGCCAATCTGGCTCCGGAACCTCCGCATTAATTGCTCGACAGGACAACTATCATGGGATAGAAACATCCCATGAACGAAAACCGCAGAGGACTGCCCTTCAAGGCTGCATTTGCCCCAGTTATACGGCGTGCGGCATTTGTCATGCAATTGCCGCGCGTGACATAACAAAACTGTTCGCTTTACCAAATATCCACTCCCAGTCGGGACAACATGTCTATCGCCGGTAAACATATGCGACGCGTCTTCATTGGTGGAACAATTGTCTGTCTATTGTTGGCGATTGCATATGCTTTGCGACTTCAATCACGCCGAGAACGCTGTGTGGTTACCGACAAGATTACATTGCTCGATGAAGTCGCAGCGAATCCATCAGCATTCAAAGGACATCTAGTGACGACGATTTGTTATCTGTGGACAGGCGGTGGTCTCGGCTTGTCAACCATGCCTTCCAAGAACCGCTGGCGATTCAACAAGGAATTGGGCAGAAATGTATGCTTAGGCACCGATATGCCAGCAAGAGGCCCTTCGGGTGGGTGGGATCAGAACATGCCTGTGGAATACTTTGAAGATCCATCTTCTCGGGACGATAAGCTTGTGATCGTTCAAGGATATGTATTTGACACCGGATATGCGGAACCCGGCCAACTCCTCGAAAAAGAACCATACATTCGTATCGTGAGCATTCGCATGCTTGACAAGGTCATCGTGAAGCCATCGGCATACGGTGCAAAATGAAATCAGATGAAGAAAAGCGAACAAGCAGGTGGATGCGACGGCGAGAAGCCCCGTAGTTGAATCTACGTCCACCGCGCCGACGCATCACCTTTGACGTTGGGCAGAAGACAAAAACACAATATGCAAAAATCGCTTACACTGACTTTTCTGGGACTCCTGCTTTTCATTACTGGATGTATTCCATCATTACACCCACTCTACACCGATTCAGACTTGATCTTTGATCCGGTGCTTGTCGGTGAGTGGACACGCAAAGAAAGGTAAGCGACATGGACATCTACGAAAGACACCGAGAGGAATTACAAACTTGTGTATATCGGTGGAGATGGCAAGAAAGGAGACTTTGACGTTCATCTCCTCAAAGTGAAGGGAAGCCGGTATCTGGATTTATTCCCGGCCACCCCAGATCTGAAAGAGAACGATTTCTACAGAGGTCACCTTATGCGAGTGCATAGTTTCATGCGCGTTCAACAGATCGAACCCACATTTCAAATGGCTATGCTGAAACCTGACTGGATCAAGAAGTTCCTCCAGAAGAATCCCGGTGCCATCGCGCACGAAGATGTGAACGGAACCATTGTCTTAACGGCTCAACCGAAAGAGCTTCAGGCATTTCTAATCAAGCACGAGAAGACTGCGGATGCGTGGGATGATTGCGATCCTATGACGCGCCGAGTTGAAAAGCCGAAAGAATAGCCCAACAAATCGCCGCTGCCGACCGGCGTTAGCTCCCTAATTTCAACTCAACCACTACGTTTTCGCCCGGCAGCAGGGCTCGACATTATGCCATGAAATTAGATGCAGCCATCCTCAGTGTTCTGGTATGTGCGTTCCCATTTACTGTAACCGCAGGCGTGAACCCGGAGAAACTCGTTGATGCAGCGTATCGCTTGAATGTTGAGCGTGTCGAGAAGCTGCTGAGCAAGGGAGTGGACGTGAACGGAAAACGTGGCAAATTCGATTTGAACGTTTTCTCAAGCCCTTGGGATGGAGGATCATCTCCAGTTGGCTCTGAGAATTGGACCCCATTGCTCGCGGTAGCTAATGCAAGCGAATTGCCGCCCCCTCCTCCTGAGGTACAGAATAGCCATGATCACGTATGGACTATGGAACAAGCGGGGAAAGTTCCACTGAATGAGCTTGAAAAGTGCCGCAAACTCAAGCTTAAGATAGCGTCTATGCTGATCGAAGCAGGTGCCGATGTGAATGTGGACAATGGGTACGGTGCAACTGCCCTATACGAGGCGGCAAGTCGCGGCCATCTGGAACTCGCATTACTACTTATGGAGAACAGGGCGAGGGTCAATACCAAGACGCAGGCTTACTTCGACGGACCCAGCGACCTTACTCCACTTCATGTGGCGGTGAAATACCCTGATGTGGTGGCTGCTCTGATTGCCGCTCGGGCGGATGTGTCGGCCAAGGACTCGGATGGCAACACTCCTCTCCATTGTGCTTGCTCTAACGGAAGTTTGGCAACCGTCAAATTGCTTCTGGATGCGGGAGCGGATCCAGAGGAGGCGAATAGGTTCGGCGACCAACCAAGAGAGCACATGATTCAACCTGAACAGACAGAGCGGGCCATCATTAACCTCCTGAACACCTATGCAGCGAAGAAGCATAACAAGCCAGCCGAACAATCGGACGCTGACCAACCGGCTACCAGGCCCGCTGATAAGGTTCCAGCGAAAGGACAACCATCAACCCCCACGTCGAAGGATGGCCCCCGGTAGCCGGTAGCAGGCCCTTGGTGTTCGGCAAAAATACTGAGATTCAATCAGTACCATATGAAACAAGCAATTCTATTCTTCCTGCTTTCAGCGTCAGCCATTATGGCGATGGACTGGAAGACGGCAACTGAAGTTGCAGCGTGCAACAACCGACCAAGCTACCAGAAAACCGGAACCCGAATTGTGACGCTCCTTCGAGAGCACAAGATATCTGCCGAACTCCTGTATTTTACCAAAGCCGATAAGGATAATCTCGAATTCGTAACAGAAGATTCGAAACATGCAAATCATTGGGGACTCTACGTGAACAAACGAGACGCTAGGGAAGCTCGTAAATTACTTGGTGTGGCCATGAGTAAGGATTTACGGTTCGAGGTTACACCAGAGCCAAAGAAACAACCAGCACAAGAGTTCAGAAAAGACCACAATGCCGAACAAGTCAGCGCACCGAATGACCGCTAAGCCCCACAACAGCAACCACAACCACAGCTCAATCGCCGGTCATCGGTGGATATGGATATGAGCGTTCTGTCATAATAATACGTATGCATACCGCCTCAATTCTCACTACCACCGCATCCTGCATTGCGCTTGCTGGTTGCATGAGTGTGTCGAGAAGTTCGGAGCCGATAGTTGTCGTCTCGCCTGCCCCAAGTCGCCCCCATCTTATCCTCACAGCAGATCGTTCGAGCTTGCGTCACGGTGAGTCAGTCAAGATCATTGCTACATTCGTTAATCCCACCAAGCACCGAGTTGCGTTGCCTACGACCTCCCAGTTTGACGACGATCCTTCAATCGAACATCGTCTACAAATTGATTGGAAGGGTGAGAATGGGAGTTCAAGGTCGGGGCTTTCGGCTGTTGGGATCAACGCCTGTCCGCCATCCATCGACTATCTTGAACCGAAGACGAGCCGATCATACCACTTGCAATGGAAGTTTGATGAGCGAGACAAAGGGGTCGTCAAACTGATTTACCAGTTCGGGTATAGTGATGATTTTCCTCCTGCAACAATCACGCTGAGAACCCACTGAAGAGAATACAGAGACAGAACAAGACATCGCACCGAATGACCGTGAATCCCTACAATCACCAATCCAACCACAGCTCAATCGCCGGTCATCGGTGGATATGAACGTTCGCATAGCAATGAAGAAACACATCATCCTCTTAGCTGCTACCTGGTGTATTGTCCTCTGTAGTGGGTATAGCGAAACCGAAACCGACCGGGAGCTGGCAAAAATCAGATCAAAATTTGATTTCCCTGATGCCAAAGGCATACGTGAGGCATTTGAAGGTTTATTGACCAAAAAGAACCCAAGGGTATTTGAGCTGTGCAGACGGATTGGAGCCGATAATCAGAGTTTCGGTGCTCTCAAGGAGCCTGCTCAAATGCTGGATGCACAAATTGATTCCCTGCTTCTTCAAAAACCAGAGGGTTTGGTAAAAGGAATTATCGCAGCTAGGGTGATCTGGTTTTACGGACCAGCCATAACGATAGCTTATTGGCGTCGAACAGGAGCCAGCGCAGAAATGACGAAGACGGTATGGAAACGTAAAATGCCCATGAACACGATAGATATGACCTCCCCGCTTCCAGAGTGGGATGAAGGAATTGACACATTACGCGTTCCATTACAGGAATGTAAAGTGTTTGAGCCGCTTTTCGAGGATCCTATGCCGCCTACAATAATTCCAGAGATTGTCAGGCAAGGCAATAACGGAGCGGCAATTATAGAAATGGTTACTAATTCAGGGGCAAGTCTCAAATATCATTGGGCGATTAGATCGTCAAAATTTACGAGGGATTTGGATTTTGATGCGTTTCAGAGCACTTGGTTCAAGTTATACCCCTAACGACTACAGCAAGAATGCGAACAAGCCGCGGATGGCAAGACGCCAGAAGCCCCAAAACCACCCCACTAACACAAACCAATCACGCGTCTGCCCCCGCAGAAACGTTCTAATCGTTCATCACCCAACCCACATCTCCAAATCCGCCATTGCTGCCCTGACGTTGCCCCTGGCCCCCTCGGCAATCTGGCGGGTGATAGATATGGGAGCGCCCCAGCGCCGGGCGAGAAATGCCGCGAGATGTTCGCTTTCCGGCGGCTGGAGGCGGACCGATTGGAAGCGGGTTTGGAAGCGTTCGGTCAGGCCTGCCACATCCAGATTCGTGGTGCCGAGAAATGCTTGGCCGGGTTTCATGCGATCCAGATACGTTAGTAGCATGTCCTGGGCATCCTTCGAGCAGCAGTCGAGTTCATTGACCACCTTCACCGACCACGGGCCGAAGAGGGACGAGTGGGCAAGCGAGCGGGTCCATTCCCGTGCGAGGTTCAGGCCGACCTCCCGACCGTTCACGTCTTCTATGGCGGCGGGGTGAGTGGCGAGTGTGCGGGCGAAGAAACAGCGAAACGCAGAGACGCGGAGGTCGCAGAGGGGTGCGCGGAGATTTTTTGTTTTCAGAGATATCCCTTTAATCGCATATGTTGGAAAAGCACGATTTTCATATGCCCACTCAGCGATTATCTCCGCGGCCTTTGCGCCTCCGCGTTTCGCTTGTTGGTTGGAGAACAGGCTTCCGGCCTGTGAGGGCAGACAGCGCGTCCCGCCTGTCCGCCACTGAAACGACAGGCTGGAAGCCCGTCGGCCAAGACAGACGGCCTACTTCGCTATCGCTACGATGGCCTGAGGACGCCTGTCATCATGTTTAACGAACATGTATTGGGCGTCCCCGCCTGTCGTGACCAAGTTACATAAAGCAAGCAGTTGCTCTAGCAGTCGCAAAACAGGCGGGACGCCTGTTTTCCCTCTCAGCCGAGACGGCTAATTTCCCCAATCGCCGCAGTGGTGACGGCGGAGGTAGGATGACAGGTCGACGTCCAGCGCAAGGGCACCGGGGGTGGCGTCGATGTCGCACTTGCACTTGAGCAGTTCATCCCACTTGAGGTAATGGAGCCGACGGTTGGCGCGTTCGCGCGCTGCGTGCGGAGGGGGCCCTCGCCAGGATCAGCGCCGGCCTAGATCTGCGAGAGGTTGTACACATCGTTGGCAAGCGGCAAAGCCTTGCGCCAGCCATGCCGGCGAACGGAGAAACAACCGCTTCAGCGGAAGGTCCAGCATGCCCATCCCAACAAGAGGCTCCTCGCAATCGAAACCCGGCGCCGCAATCGTCCCCCGAAATAAGCGGTAGACATGACGGCTTTGTGACCGTGGTCGCGCATCACAGCGGCGCTCTTCATTACAACACAGACCATGAATAGCTCGTCTAGGAATCGCCGCCATTCCGCTATTTGATATGCTCGTGCTCGCGCTAGGACATTGAGGCGAACAGGGAGGTCAACGGCCAGGTCGGCGTGGTCACCAATGCCTTTCGGCGTGGAGTCCGATTAGGAGCCCCGCGGAATTGTCTTTCCGACCGGGGCGCTGGTTTTGTAGATTACACACATGAGGAACGCCTGCCATCCGTTCGATTCCACAACAGCCGTGTCGGTTCTTGCGGGCACTTCCACCGATGTGCCGTTTTCCAAGCCAAAACCTCAGCGTCTCCGGCCCGGGTGTTCCGTGGCCGCGATCATGATGTTTGTCATAGGCCTTTGGACCGCTGGCCGCGCCACTGCGGAACTTGCCTATACTTTCAATTCGGCCACGGACGTCGCGGTGGAATCAACCGGCTACACCGCATCCGGCAGGTTGGACCTGGCCCTCGGGTATGCGCCGCAACCCGGCGCGGTTCTAACCGTTGTGAGGAATTCCGGTCCCGCGTTCATTGCCGGCAGCTTCGACAATGTGGTCCGCGGCGCGGAGGTGGCGCTGGCCTACAATGGGATCCCCTACCGGTTTATTGCCAATTATTATGGGGGCAACGGCAGGAGTCTGGTGTTGCAATGGGCGGCTACGGGGCTGGCTGTGTGGGGATCCAACAGCAGCGGATCGCACGGCGATAACAACACGACCACCACCCTTGGGGTGATCGCGTCCGTGTTTACCGACGGGGTCATGGCCGGCCGGACGGTGGTGGCCGTGGCGACGGGGGAGTACCATTGTCTCGCCTTGACCTCGGATGGCCGCATGTTCGGATGGGGTCGCGATTCCGAGGGCCAGTTGGCCAGGACTCCCTATTATGATGCAGCCCTTCCGGTGGCGGTGGGTGCCACCGGGGTGTTGGCGGGAAAGACGGTGGTGGCGATCGCGGCAGGTCACACCCAGAGCCTGGCGTTGACTTCCGAGGGCCGGGTATATGCCTGCGGAGCCAACAACTTTGGGCAGTTAGGCGACGGCAGCACGACCAGCCGAACCGAGATGGTGGCGGTGGATGCCTCGGGCGTGCTGGCGGACCTCAAGGTGACCGCCATCGCCACCGGCAGTGGCCACAGTCTGGTCCTCGGCGAAAACGGCCGGGTATTCGCCTGGGGGGACAATTCCTATGGTCAGTTGGGCTGCGGCAATCAGACCGGCAGCACGGTGCCCGTGGCCGTCGATGCCAGCGGTGTCCTGGCGGACAAGGTTGTGGTGGCGATTGCCGCCGGGATCGGCACCAGCATGGCGCTGACGGCGGACGGACGGGTCTATTGCTGGGGTTCCAACCAATACGGCCAACTTGGGGAGGGGACGACCACGTCCTCCACGGTGCCCGTTGCGGTCACTGCCAGCGGCGCGCTCGCCGGCAAGGCGGTCACGGCGATCGCCGCGGGCGCTTGGCATGGCATGGCCCTGTCCACCGACGGCAAGGTTTTCACCTGGGGCAGCAATGGCGGCGGAGAGCTAGGCAACAATACGAGGGTCAACAGCTCGGTTCCGGTCGCTGTCACCATCAGCGGAAACGTGCAGGGCATCGCCGCAGGGGAGTACCTCAGTTTGGCGGTTACCTCTACCGGCGCAGTTCAAGCTTGGGGGTCGAACGACTACGGACAGTTGGGTTCGGCCACTCTGTCGTACCGAACCACTCCGGCGGCGATCACCTTCAGCGGGGTTCTTGCGGGCCGCAAGACGATTGGCGTTGCCGCAGGATACGACCGCGGATTGGCGTTGATCGACTCAGGTCCGCCGCTCGTCACCGCCAATCCCACCGGCAAGCTGGCGGCGGCTGGGGCATCCGTCACCTTCGCCGCATCGGCAAAGAGCGCGTTGCCGTTTCTGGTGAGATGGCAGGTGAGCACCAGCGGAACCGCCGGGCCGTTCACCGATATCGCGGGCAATCCGACGGCCGCGACCACATCGCTGGTGCTGTCCGGGGTTTCCGCGGCCCTCAACGGCTGCGCTTACCGGGCGGTTCTAACAAACGCGTCGGGAGCGAGCACGACGCGGTCGGCGGTCCTCAGGATCGTGACCTGGGCTGCGGATTTCGGCGGGCCGGACGACCTGCCATTTCAAGGTGACGGGATGGTGGTGACCGGCGCATTGGATGTCCAATTGCATTTCACCCCGGTGCCTGGGACCAATTTGAAGATCATGAAGAACACGGGCCCCGCGTTCATTTCCGGGGTTTTCGACAATGTGGCGCAAGGCGCGGAAGTCCCGCTCACCTACAACGGGGTGACCTATCGGTTCATCGCGAACTACTACGGGGGAAACGGGCGAAGTCTCGTGCTGCAATGGCCATGTGTCCAAGTCGCCGCCTGGGGGGAAAACATGTACGGACAGGTGGGGGACAACTCGACCTCGGACAAGTCCGCCCCGGTGGCCATCGGTGGACAGTTGGATGGCAGGACCGTCACCGCCGTCGTGGGCGGCTCCTCACACAGCCTGGCCCTGACTGCGGATGGTAGGGTATTCGCATGGGGCGACAACGCATCCGGTCAGCTTGGAACCGGCACCATGGTGGCGAGCCTGACCCCGGTTCCGGTGGCGATGGATGGCGCGCTGGCCGGGCGACGAGTGGTGGCGATTGCCGCCGGAAGCTCCCTCAGCCTCGCACTCACCAGTGACGGCCGGCTGTTTGGCTGGGGCGGCAATGGCAGCGGCATGCTCGGAGACAATGTGACGGACGCCAGACCGACACCCTTCGAGATCACCGCGAGCGGTCCGCTGGCAGGCATGGTGATCACGGGAATGGCGGTGGGGATCAATCATTGCCTGGCACTGACGGTCGAGGGCCGGATCTACGCATGGGGATCTAACAATTGGCGCCAGCTTGGCAATGATTTTCTCGGCCAAGGGACCAGCGGTCCGGTGGAAGTGCTGGTGGGCGGTGCCTTGACAGGAAAGACGGTGGTGGACATTGCCGCAGGCGATACCAACAGTGTGGCCCTAACAAGCGACGGGCTGGTTTTCTCTTGGGGTGCGAACCTGAGCGCATCGAACGTGGTGTCCGGCACCGGAGCGTTGGCGGGAAAAACCGTGACCGCGATCAAGGGAACTTCCGAACACTTTCTCGCGCTTGCGTCGGATGGCCGGGTGTATTCCTGGGGCGTTAATTTCCGTGGCGAACTCGGCATTGGCAACATGACCAACAGCACGCTGCCGGTGGCCGTGAATGTGGACGGGGTGCTGGCCGGCAAGACCCTTTCGGTGCTCGGCACCGGCTATTACCACAGCCTGGCATTGTCAACGGATGGCGGATGTTATGGATGGGGAGACTATACCGGCAGCGGCAACACCGGCTTCCCTCTGCCGCAGAGCATCACCGGGGCGTTGGCCAGCAAGAGGGTGAACGCGATCTCAGCCGGAATCCAACACAACCTGGCGGTCTATGGCACCGGAGCACCCGCAGTGACGCTGGACCCCGCCAACCAGTTGGCGGCGGGCGGTGCCACCGTGACGTTTGCAGCGGAAGCCCGCGATCCCTATCCGCTTAGCCACAGTCTCGCGGTAAGCGCCGCAGGCCGCGTCTATGGCTGGGGCGATTGTTCGTACGGCCAACTCGGCAATGGTGGTACGGCCAGCACCGTGGAACCGGTTGCGGTGGATATGGGCGGAGCCTTGGCCGGCCAGACCGTGGTGGCCGCCGTGGCGGGGGGCCGTCACAGCCTGGCAATTTCCGCTGATGGCCGGGCATTCGCGTGGGGTAGCGGGAGCTCCGGACAAGTTGGCGATGGGGCCACGTCCACTCGCCTGGTGCCGGTGCCGGTGAACACCTCCGGCGCCTTGGCGGGCAAGGTGCTCGTTTCCGTGGCTGCCGGTTATTCGCATTCGCTGGCCCTTACCTCGGAGGGTCGGGTGTTGGCATGGGGTTCCAATTCATCGGGACAGTTGGGAACCGGTGGCGGCAATTCCTCCGTCCCGGTGGCGGTGGACACCACGGGTGTCCTCGCTCGCAAGCGGGTGGTGGCGATTGCCGCGGGATACAATCACAGCCTCGCACTGACCTCGGATGGCAGGGTTTACGCATGGGGGATCAACAGTGGCAGACTCGGCAACAACAGCACGACTGACAGCACTCTGCCGGTCGCGGTCGATACCAGCGGGGTGCTGGCCGGAAAAGTGGTGGTCGCGATCGCAGCGGCCGAATACCACAGCTTGGCGCTCACCGCCGATGGGCAGGTGGTGGCTTGGGGAAGCAATTCCTACGGCTATCTGGGTGACAACACCACTACGGCCAAACTGGTCCCAGTGGCGGTGGATACCTCCGGCGTGCGCGCCGGCAAGTTTGTTAGAATGATTGCGGTTGGCTGGGAGCATAGCCTTGCCTCCACCACCGAGAGACTTCACCGGCTTTGAAAACAATCCGCTTCGGCAAGTCCCCAATGGGAAGCGCTTTACGGAGCGCGTAACCCTCGAATCCACTGAACGCCGGTTTGTCTCCACCCAGGATCATCTTCTCTTGCCCCTGGCCAAATCCAAACCCTGTCCAAACCAAGCATAGCAACATGGAGATCCAGCTAAATGACTCCAAACACGAAATCCCACCGGGTTTCATGCGCCAGAACTAACCCGTTTCCACACTGGCTTCAAGCTCAAAAACGCCCGGTAAGGACTGCTTCCTTCTTGGACTTCTTACCGATCCACAGCGGTTTCGGGGATGCTGTCACCGAGTACCTTGAAAGCCGCAGCGATTTGCGGGACACCACCCTTGCCAGCTACAAGTACACGCTTGAGAAGGTTTTTGCTCCTCTGCACGGCAATAATCTCGCCGACATCACCACCAAAGAAATCAGCGCTATCATCAGCGAAAAGGGAGCTGCCGCCGTCCGCATGCACCGGGCGAACCTCTCGGCTTTCTGGCGTTGGGCAGCCAAGTTGCCGCGGGGTTGGTGCCAGAAGGACGTGCTCGAAGCACTTGAGGCCCGGCGTGAATCCAACGACAAGGACATCGAGATTCTCAGACCGGACGATGTTCGTGCTCTGCTCACAGCGGCCGAAGCCGAGGGGCATGGAGCGGCGGTGGCCTATGCGGTCGCGGTTTTCGCAGGTGTCCGTTCACACATATAATGCTTCCTGCGGCAAACGGGCTGGCTTCGCTTGTGCTCGGGACCAGTGCCCGTGACCTTCGGCGATGCAACCCAGGCAGTCACGACCGCCACATTCGCCATCCCCGGCACCTACACCCTGATGCTCAGCGCAGCCGATGGCACGCATGCCGTGGCCTACGATGCGGTGGTCATCCAAGTCACGCTCACGCCGACCGCCAGTCGCTCCGGGATGGACGAGATCATTGGCTTTGCCACGGCCACCGGCCATCATTACCGCGTGGAACACAGCGACAACCTCGCGGATTGGCTAACTCTGGCGGACAACATTCCTGGCACCGGCACCACGCTCCAAATAACTCACGCCGGAGCCTATGCCGTTCCCCGCCATTTCTACCGTGTGGTCGTGCTGGATTGAAGCAGCAGGACAACTGGCCGAAAAATGATCCGGCCAGCGAAGCCGCCGCGGCGGCCTTTGAAAAGGAATACAACATCCAGCACCATGACTGAAGCCGGTGTTAGTCAGTGTCGCCTCTGGCAGAATTGACCGTGCTCTTACCTGTTTCTTCGCGCCCTTGTCCTGATCTCCCATGATCCAAAAAACCGAGGTCCGCTTGTTGCCCGCCGTCGGCTCATGCATGCCCTTGACCATGCCGCATTTGGTCGGGGCGATGGCGGCGAAGATATCGGTCTTTTTCGCCAACATGTTGCACATGTGGCCGCCGGACGAGCCGCCTGTGGCGTAGATGCGGATGTGTGACGTAGGATCCACACATGTGCGCGATCGCAATCGGATCAAAGGCCGACGCAGGACATCAGGGAATGCCCCGCCACTTTTCCCGGCGATCACAGCGGCATCACTGGCAACAGCGTGTCCGCGAGAATCCGGCCAAACCGTCAATCGCCCGCTTTGCCCTTGGGTCCGATGTAGCCGGTTGAGAGCGCGACGTCGTCATACCAAACGGTGTTGTCCTTCGCCGCGGCATGCACATAGACGCCGAGGTCGAAGCGTTTGAGTCTGACGTCCGGCGACGTGCGCCACCGAATGCCTTGGTAGTGGATGTAGAGTTTGCCGTCAATCCACGCTGCCAATTCGCCGTTGGACTGGCCCACATCGTTGGCTTTGATCATGTGTTCGAGACAATACCATTGGCCGCGACGGAGAACCACTCGTTCCGCATCGTCAGGCCCGAGCATGTTTCCCCAGAAGTGACCGTCGCTGTCGCGTGCCATTTCCATCCAGTAGGTGTAGAGGAAAAGGTAGCCGGGAGGAGGAAGCTTGCGCCAGTCGCACCATGGTTCAAAACGGCTGTTGAAGCGATCATCGCCGCGCGGGCGGATTCCCGCCAAGCCCATGCCTGCCCAGCGGTCGGCGCCAGCCACCGCAGCCAAACTGCCGCCGGTATGGTTCAGATTGCCTTGGTCGTAGTCGGCGGCATACTTGATATAGACGCGAAGATGAACACGGTCGTGTCCCTTCGGTCCAAACCAACATGTGGCACCGGCACCCGATTCCTTGCCATCCCGGGCCACGGCGGTAAACCGCATCGCGCCCGTGCCGGTGTGGGCGAGCTTCGCATCACTCGTGCGCTTGGCATTGCCTTCCTTGAGGCCGCGGATGTCGAAGTAGTTCTTGAGCGAGGCGTCGGACTCGAAATCATCCTCAAAGAAGATATTGCCGGCTTTCTGCAAAGCAGCCAGAGCGCGCGGATCGCCACGGGTTTCGACAGTCACCCGGCGCGGCGCGGGAAAGGCCGCACCGCCTTGCGCATCCGCGCCCGGCGCTGCATTCGCCAGCAGCAGAAGCCCGGCCAAATAGATGATGGATCGTCGGTTGTGTTTCATGGGAGGCGGGGATCGCAGAGCGGGGAAAAGAGGAGCCACCTTGATTATTTCGGCTCGCCGAACCTCGATGTCGTATAGGTGGAGGAAATGTTTCATCGCCCCTCCACCTTCCGGAAGATGATGCAGTTCTCTTTCAGCGTCGTCTTCAGTTCCCCGGGTTCTTCCACCAGCTTGAAGCCACAGGATTCGATCTCCCGGGTGAAGGCCAAGGCGAGGCACGATGTAGGCAGGTGCATGGACGAAAAGCTAACCCAGCGCAGCAGATCCATCAAGACAGACCTTGAGCGGCGGGCGTCGGGGATTGCACGTATCAGAGCTTACCCCCCTGTAAATCCTCAGGTTTTCCTCAGGTTCTCTTGACATTCCCGGCTGGTGCAGTGATTCTCCCGGCCATGGCAACGAAATCCTCACCCATCAAAGACCGTTATTCCAAGACCCAAGTCCTGGATCACATCGCAACCGCTACCGGCCTCAGCCGCAAACAGGTTGGCGCGGCGCTTGACTGCCTCACCGACGTTATCGAAGCGCACGTCAAAAAGAACGCGGTCGGCGAGTTCGTCCTACCGGGCCTGCTGAAGATCAACACGGTTCGCAAACCGGCGGTCAAGGCGCGCAAGGGTATCAACCCCTTCACCAAGGAGGAGGTCACGTTCAAGGCCAAGCCCGCCACCACGGTTGTCAAGGTGCGTCCGTTGAAAGGGCTCAAGGACATGGTTCTCTAACCGGGAAACGACGTCTGCGGTCAGGCCACGATCCGCAGCACCACATTTGCGGCCTTCCTGGCTATCCGGGGAGGTCGTTTGCTTTTTCATCGCACCGGGTTGCCAATCCAGGTGCCGGTCATTCCCCCGCATCGCCGAGGCCGGGTATTTCGGCGGCTTCGGATAGATCCCGGTGGACGGCGCGGCTGATGACGTCGCGGGTGGCTTCATCGAGATAGTCGTGAAGCAATTTCGAGAGCTGCAAATACTCCGGCCACAGGATTTCATCGAGAAACTTGCGCTGGAGTCGGACCATGACGGTGGCGTGGCGCTGGCGCGGGCGGCGGTAGGGTTGAAGGCCATGGCGGCGGACCAACGCCAAAAAGAGCTGGCGCTTCCATGGATCGGACAGGGAAAACTTGAACTCCAACGGAGGCTGCGGCGCGGCGGCAAGCTGGGCGTGGAGACGTTCGAGCGCACCGCGCGCCGCCTGCATTTCTCCTTGTGACTGGGTGGATTTGAACAGGGCCTCGACCTTGTGGATTTTGTCGATGAGTTCGTCACGGGTCATGGGGCTGAAGTCAAAGCGCTGATAGGGCAGGCCGCAACTGCTAAGTCAAACCTGACGGGCGAGGATCTGGACGACAGCACCATGACTCCAGGGTTCCTTTGGGAGCGTCGCCTGCGGGAGACGGCACATTTTTTCCGGCCCATCATCGTGATTCCAACTTGCCAGAGGCGTGCTCATTGGCCATTCTCACGGCGGTTGGCCGCAACATCATCCATTCTCATGAAAAAGCAATTATTACGTGTTGGGATTGTCTTCCTTTCGGTGTTTGCGCTTGCCTCCGTGACAGACCTTGTAGCGGCAAAAGGCTCCTCATCCTCACCATCGAGGTCCTCATCGTCGCCCTCCTCGCGACCGTCGTCATCAGGCCTATATAACAAGCCCTCATCGGGAGGATACAGCAAACCCTCATCCCCATCAACTTCCGGATCCAGCTCGGGGGGCTACAGCAAGCCGCCGGCTTTATCCAATTCGGGAGGATCCGGCAGACAACCGACCCCATCCGATTCCGGATCCGGTTCCGGGGGGTATGGAAAACCCTCAACTCCATCCGGTAACAACACGCCAAGTTCCGGGGGATACAACAAGCCTCAAAGAAGCGATCCTCCGGTGTCATCATACCCACCTACGGCATACGCCAAAGGAAATCGCTTCGATTCTGATACCACAAAGCGATTGAAGATGGAAAAGTCTCAGAAATCCCTCGCTTCATACGAAGCGGAAACGGGCAAGTTCAAGACTCCGCCACCATCAATCGGTCAGAATACAATCAAATCAAATCCCGTTGTCAGCGGCAGTCACGTATATTCGCCTGTCGGATATGATGATGTCCTCCGTCGCCGTGAGGTGATTTACGGGTCATGGAATCCTCCGGTCTATGTTTACCGTTCCGCGCCCTACTATGGATCGTGGAGCTCCACTTTCCTGTGGTGGGCGCTTTTGAATGATGCGGCCTTCTTCCATCACCACAGCTACGACCCGGGTATTGCCGCTTGGCACAATGACGCGATGAGACTCTCCCAGGAGAACGGCGACCTCAAAGCGCAAATTGCCACCCTTGATGAAAAGGTCCAACAAATGGACAAGAACGGTGTCGCCCGCAATGAAAAGTATCTACCCGAACAGGTTGCGGGAGATCCTGTCGTCGCATTATCGGCGGAGGCCATCGCGCAAATCCCGGTTGAGAAACCTTTTCTTCGTGTTGCAACGGGCGTCGAAGGCGGTCAGTACAATCAGGTTGGACAACTGCTCAAGAAACGATCCGATGAGGTGAAGGTGGAACTCGTTCCCACATCAGGGTCGGAAGAAAATCTGAAACTTCTACGTGAGGGAAAGGTTGATGCCGCCATCGTTCAATCGGATACCGGCTTCATCATGGGCAGGAATTCTCCGGACTCAATGCCAGGTGACGTTATGCTTCACCACGCAACGCTTTACAGCGAGTATGTGATGTTGCTCGTCTCCAGGAATTCGCCGATCAAATCGATCAAAGACCTGGGATCGGGTAACACCATCTATGTTGGCCCGGAAGGATCCGGATCTTCCCTCACCTGGTTGGGATTCGAAATGCAGGACAAGCGATACAAGGGCGTGAAGTCCGCGCATACGGACTACAAATCGGCGTTGGAGAAAGTCGCCAATGACAGAACAAAGGCAACGCTATTCGTTGCGGGTATCAACACCCCGCTTCTCAAGGATCTCTCCGGCAAAGACCAGTACCGTGTGGTGCCGGTTGATGACAAGGACTTGTCTGAGTTGCAGGATTCGCAGGGACATGTCGTCTACGACGTCCTGACCTTGCCGGCTGGAACCTATCCCGGCATACAAAGCAAGGAAACCAGGACGCTTGGCGTTGATGCCGAGTGGACGATCGCCGATTCCTGGATCAGGAAATACGGTTCTGAGGCATTTGACAAAATCAACTACTCCGTGATCGACATCGTCAATGATTTACATCGAAAATCACCCCCGCAGGAAAATCCTGAGACACGATCTCACGGATCCCATCCGTGGTTATGGATTTTCCTGGTCCTGGTGATCGCCGCGGGTTTGTATTGGACCATCTTCAAATTCAACGCAACAGGAACACGCCGATGACAATCTGGGAACTGATCAAAGCAAGACGCGAAAAATCCCTACAGGAGAAATTAACCGCCCGCCAAATGGCAAACCCTCTTGACCGCGGTTTGCCGTTCGGACTGCATCTCGATGGAAAGCTTGAAATCGCAATACTGCTGCCCGAACCCATAAATCCCCTGTTTGCCCAGGGAGCGCATATCATTGAGGGCTTCAGTGAAGTGACGCTCATGGGGTATAAGTGCTTCCGGGTGCTTCTCCGTCCAGAACAAGGGGAAACCGGTTCATATTTCCTGATCAGCCAAAAGGATGACGAGACCCTTGTCCGGTGGTTCATCAATGTCGACGAAGTCTTCCCCTCATCAGACGAGGAATGGGACTTTTGGCTCAGTGATGAGGACGGGTCTATCGGAATTCAGCAATTCCAGTCGAAGGATGGCGAGCTCTTTGATCGTCTCTGGGGAGCGCGGGAAGAAAGCATGGTCGAGCCAGTCTGTTTCGAGGAAAGGCTTGTCCTCAATCGATTCGATGATTCGGAAACAAAATCCATCGAGCACCGTTCGATGCTCTATGGCAGGGAGGTTCGGGATGATATTTGTCCTTGCGACGAATACGTCCTGCTCTCCGCCTGCAAGGAAGATGACGGAAGTTACGTCTCCATTGATGTCGGCGTGGATCTCGACATCAATGCGAACATCAAAGTGATCTATTGAGAAATATACAAACCAACCAAAGAAAGCAAAACCACCATGTTATCGTTTCTAGCCCGATTCGGAAAGGCCAAAGTCGGTCAAATCAGCCAAGGTATCACCGAGGCCATCGTTCGTTTCGACCCCGAAACCGCATCTGAAGCCCAGATTGCCGAATTCGAGGCGCAGCTCACCGAACTCACGACAAAGGTCGCGACCCTTCGCCGTGAATATGACAAGGAACAAAAGGAAGCGGATGCCGCGCAGGCGAATTACAATCGCTACATGGCAGCCGCCGAAAAGCTGCAGGATCAGGTTGCGGACCCAACGACGCCGGCTGACAAGAAAGGAAGTCTCGAAGCGTCTCTTGCGAACCTCCTCACAACCATCGAAGGACTCGTTCCCGAGATGGAACGCGAGATCCAGGAAGCCAAGGACGCCAAGGATTTCCTTGCCCAGTTTGAACAAGCCGCGGCCGACGCCGCCCGGAAAGTTACCACAGCACGGGCCAAGCTCAGTGAGGCTGCCCGCAAAATGGCTACTGCGAAACTCCAAATGCAACGCGCCACGGAAAATGCCGAGCATGCGGCGGTCCTTGCTGGAATCCGCACCGGCAATGATTCGCTTGGCACCGCACTCTCCGCAATGGAGAAGGTGGCTCAGAAGGATCAGGATGCCGCTACCGCAGCAACACTCAAGGCAAACCTGTTGACCAAGAATATGCCTCAGAATATTGAAAACGACCAAAACGTCCGCGACGCTCTGGGTGAGGCAAGTGCCGGGCCTTCGGAGGTGAGTCTGACGGATCGTCTTGCCGCTCTCAAGGCTCGCAAGGCTTGAAGCCTTCTTTTCCCGATGCCTCCGTCCACGTATAGTGGTATCCGGGGAACGTCTTTTTGCAGTTCGGACTTGTTCTTGATGACCCCAGTCACATACTTTTCGTCCTGCAACCGCGTGCGGCAACGCGACGCGCAACCGATGCAAAAGAGGCGGAATCAGATATGCCCCGGACAAACCGGCCGGATACTTGAGAAGCACCTGAAGAGAGGGTCATTGGCCCTTCGCCCATCAGGCGCTATCATCCCAGGCGGCGAATTTCCAAGAACCCGCCGGTCCAAGTGTCATGACCTATATGGCAATCCCACCAGCGACGGTAGCCGCGCCCTCGCCGAAGGCAAGGGGCTGAAACCGGATCCCGCGAACGGCAACATGGTCCGCATCGAAGTGGCGGGCACCCGCATCCGGATCTGGGTGGACGGCGAGAAAATCGCCGATCTCCGGGACGACAAGATGAATGAAACCATCGGCGGCCAGACCCTCGACCACGGCGGCGTCAGTGTGACCTGGGGATTCGAATCGATGGGCTGGATCCGCAATTTCTCGGCCAAGAGGCTGTGAATTCGGGCACTGGACCCGGACCTCTGTATAGCTGGTGACAATTGGCGTCACCCTTGACTTCGGTGCGGTGCCAGGTTTTGGAGGCTTGCCATGCGCCGGGGGTTTGTCTCAGCATTCGCGCGATGACCAAGCAACCGAAGAAGTGCGGGCCGAAGCCGCTGGGTGCGGAGGGCTATCTCGCGAAGTATGCTCCGGCGGTGGCGGACATCCGGGCGGGTATGTTCGTGCGCGAGGTGATGAAGCGGTACGGGAT
>Ga0118677_10006847_pt1 | contig 19120 bp, 15 predicted proteins | sample AliMusrvi5mmetaG_FD_86154 | JGI IMG/M metagenome (GOLD analysis project Ga0118677, IMG submission 86154) | reverse complement strand
CTGCAGCGGCCGGCGATACTGGCGGCCTTGCCGGCGTCGAGCACGATGTCGCCGACGTCCTCGATGTCGTACAGCAGACGGCTCGCCTGCTGGTCCATGAAGGACCCCGTCCCGGCCGCGCAATCGCCGTTCGTCTGGTAATCGGCGATGCCGGCGCAGCGCGCCTCCTCGCCGGCCTCGAGGCGGATGAACTTCGAGGTCTCGCCGCCCATCTCGAAAATGGTCCTGGTCCCGGGGTGCAAGGCCGAGATGCCGCGCGAGATGGCCTTGAACTCGTTCTCGAAGCTCGCCTCGAGGGCGTTGCCGATGAGCCTGCCGCCGGAACCGGTGACGCGCACGCCGGCGATCTTGCCTTCCGGAAGAACGTCGATCAGCTGGGCCACGAGCGTCTGCGTGGCCTCGCCCGGACTGCCCTTGATGCGCCGGTACTGGGTCACGAGCACGGGACGGCCCTCGACGGCGGTGAGCCCACCGTCGGGAGTCTGGAACAGCGCGGGATGGTCGGCGAGCAGCTTCGCGTACAGGTCGCGGTCGTCAGGCTCGCCGGCGAGCGCCGCCTTGAGGCTGATGCAGCCGATATCGATACCGAGAGATGTCATGGGTGGTTGACGCGTACCTCCTACGGGCGAAGCCCGCCTCGTCGACTGCCAACACTACCGTTCCCGCGCGAGGCTCGCAAGCCGCAGCGGAGTGTAACCAGACTAAACTACTCCTCTTTCTCGGTCAACGCTCGCACGCGGCCGGGGACGGACTCGGTTCGAGCGCCCGAGGCGCCTTGCAGCGGCTCATCCGGCCGTTTCGGCTCATCCGGCCGCGCCGGTGGTGGCCGGCTGCCGCCGGCGGCGGCGCGGGGAACGTCTCCCTCGTCCGCCGGCCGACGTCACCCCGTCGGCCCCATCGTGACTCTCCGGGTCCGGCCGGCGCGCCACTAGCATGTCTCCATGGCGCGCCGGCCGGCCGCTCTCAGTCAACCGTCACCAGTGGGGGAAACCGTGAACGAATCCACCACGCTCACCAACCGTGAGCGCCGCGAGAACGTCGCGTTCCTGAGCCAGGCGTTCGCCGCCGATCCGCGCCTCCCGGCCGAGGTCCTCGACGCCGACGAGCGCGCCCGCTTCTTCGCCGAGCCGGAGCAGCAGGGCGGCATCTTCTTCAAGCTGCTCTGCTACGGCGCCCTGGCCGCCCAGCCGGCGCCCGAGTCGGTCGTCGACGCCGACTGGCGCCGCATGGAGGCCGCCGGCGTCGTCGACGCGTTGTTCGCCGGCGAGTTCGACCTGACGCGCTATGCCGTAGACCCTCCTGTCTCGCGCAGCGACAGCAAGGGCAAGATCATCGACTTCGCGCGGCTGGCCGAGGCGCGCGACACGTGGCAGGGCCTCCTCCCCGCGCCCACCGCTCCGGACGTCGCCGTCGACGTCCTGCACGCGGCCTCGGGTGGAGCGCTCAAATCGCGCGCCTTCTGGAGCGTGCGCGAGATGCGCCGCCTGAGTCTCTGGGACGACTCCGCGCTCGATCCCTACGCCTGCGTTCCAGACGGCAGGGTGCGCAAACGCGCCGTGCGCATGGGCCTCATCGACCTGCCGGAGAAGGCCGACACTTTCGCCGACATGAAGGCCGTGTCCCGGGCGCTTCATGCCGTGCTGCGCCTGGGAGAGGCGCCGGACGGCGCCTTCGACCTCCCGGTGAGCGCCGCAGCGCAGCGCTGCGAGATCTGCGACGCGGCCCGCATGGCCGCCTGCCCCATGCCGCACTGCCGCTGGCGGCGCGAGCACGCAGACGCCTGACCGCCTGACGCCCTCAGTCCCGTCAAGGGCCGGGAGCCGGACTCGCGCCGGCCCCGGCCTCTTGTGATGTCAGGTACAAACCCCATGGCCGTCTCAGGCGACGCCCCTATGCGCCCGGGGCCTCCACAGGGAGATAACTACAGTAGGAGCTCTCTCGGAGGCTCCCGTCAAAGGAGAAGGGGGGCATCATGGGCGTTTGGCAGATGCTTGCATGGGCCGCACTCGCCGCGCTTACCGTGCTCCGCGTGGCTCTGGTAGTGGGCGTCATCGCCGTCATCGTCGTGATCGTGCGCGGCGTGCGGGCGTACGACCCAGCCGCACACACTCTCTGACCATCGGCTCCGCCCGGCAAGTGCGCCCGGCGGGACCGAGGTTCAGCGTACCCTGACGGCGGTGTTCACCGTCGCCGACTGTTTGTTTCCGCCCTGATCCACCGCTGCGAACGTCAAGGCGTATGCGCCGCGGCCCGGCGGCAGCCACAAGACCACGTGCCCCACGCCCTGCTTGACCCAACCCAGCTTGATGCTCACGGGAGCGGCGAGCTTTGGTCCGCTCACGGTCACCGTGACTCTCACGCTCGGACTGTACCGGTCACGGACGACGTAGTGCACTCTCGCACGGACGCCGCGCGCCACGGTCAGCGTCGCCGGCACGGCCAGACGAGGACGCATCGTGTCCACGCTGAGCGGGGCCAGCGCCATCGTCGTCCCCCAGCTTCCCTTGGCCGTGACCCTCACCGTGTAGTCCCCGCTGTCGATGTACGCGCCGCTGTCCAGCTTCCCGTCCCAGGTCACGGTCTGAACGCCGGCCGCTGAACTGCTCACGCCCAGCGTCGCCAGGACCGTGACGCCGCGTAGCACCGCGACCTTCGTGTCCGCGGGCCGCGCCAGCGTGAAACTGACCGTCGCCGCGTCCTTCACGCCGTCGCCGCCGGGCGAGATGACGGGCGTGTCCACGGACACTGCCCCGAGCGTCCTGTCCACGACGACGTCGCCCCCGGCGGTGGCGCTGTTGCCTGCGAAGTCACGGAGTTCGACGGCGAACGAGTAGCGGCCCTCGGGCGCGGCGACGAGTGCGTCTCCGCTGCGGACCTTCCCGTCCCAAGGCACGGCCTGCGACTGCGCTGCCACGGGCATCCAGGCCGTGAGGCGGCGCACTACCTTCCCGCCGCCGTCCAGGACCGACACGCGCGCCGTGCCGCTCTCGCTTGGCACGAACGTGAGCGTCGCGTGATTGCTCGCCGGGTCCACGTCCGGATTGAAGGCTGCGGGAACGACTGCCGCACTCACCACGCTGGGCGGAGTCTGGTCGAGGAGGATCTCCGCCGTGGCTGCCCGCGCCTCACCGTTCGCGGACGTGGCCGTCGCCGTGAGCGAGTAGGTGCCCTCGGGCAGCAGCTCGCCCTGGTCGTTCCTGCCGGCCCAGGTGAGTGACGCGGAGGTCCCGTTGCCGGTGGCCTGCCTCACCAGCGCGCCGCCGGCGTCGCGGATGGAGATCGCCCAGTCGGCGGCCTCGGACAGCGCGAATGCCACCGTCGTCGTGTCCTGAACGCCGTCGCCGTTCGGGCTGATCGCGATGTCGCTGACCGTCGGCGAGTAGATCTTGGGCTGGCCGATGCCGGCGACGACCTTGCGGATGGCGGGCAGCAGCGCGTAGAGGGTGCTGCCCGGGCAATCCGTGTAGTTCGCCTGCCGATGACCGGCGATGGCGGGGAACGTCACCAGCTCGCCGGTCTGGAACTTCTGACCGTAGCCGCAGGTGAGCGTGCCGGTCCCGAGTGGATCCACGTGGTGCACGTCGAGCTTCCAGGCGAGCAGCTGCTCGAGGGACGCCACGGCCGCCGGCGGAGGCGTGGCGCTGACAAACGTGCCCATGATCGACACGCCGGTGCTGCCCGTGTTGAAGCCGAGCACCTGCGCGCCGATGACGCCCTTGGTCACCCCGCCGTACCGCCCTTCGTAGATGGCCCCGTAACGGTCGATGAGGAAGTCGTAGCCGACGTCGCTCCAGCCCAGCGACTTCGTGTGGTAGGCGTAAATCGCCCGCACGATGGCCGGCGCCTGGGCGGGCGTGTACTTGTTGCCACTGTCTGTGTGGTGCACGAACGCCATGAGGACCGGCGCGTAGCTGGGGGTCCCGCGGCGCCAGGACTCGTCGGCGCCCCACTGCGCCCGCGTCACGATCTCCGGGCGCGTCGTCATCGCGCTGGCCGGGGACGCGAGCTCGAGACCGGCCACAGCGCACGCGACGCGGCGCAGCACGCCGACGACCGCGGCGCCCGCGTCTGCGTCCTCGGTGCTGTTGATGGTCACCAAGCGGACGTCCCGCAGCCGCACAGGCCCGGGCGCGCTGCCGGCGGCGGCTCGCGCCGCGACCTGGACGTAGCGGCCGGCACCGGTCCACAGCGCCTCGATGAAGGCCTGCGGGCTGCGGGAGGAGGCGTCGTTCGCGACTTCGAGTCCCGAGGAGTACCAAGAGCTCCAGGTCACGCCGTCCCCGCTCGTGCGCAGGCACACGACCACGCCGCCATGCCTCGCCGGCGGCCGGCAGGTCAGGCCGAGCACCGTGAAACGCATGCCGGCGTCGAGCGTGACTGCGGCCGCCGAGGGATTGACCACGCCCGCCGAAGACGTGCTCGCCCCCTTGCGTCTGCCCGGGACGGTCACGCCGTGAGCGGGCTCGACGGGCAAGTCGTTCCGCAGAGCAAGTTCGTGAGTGCGCACGGCAGGCGTGCGTATCCACGCCGCGACCGCGTCGCTCACCCGCGGCGCCAGCCAGATGGCCGCCAGCGCCGCCAGCAAGGCGAGGGTGGAGACGGCCGCCGCGCGGACGGCGCGATTGTGGGGATGAGGTCTCGCCACGGGTGATCCCGGTCCCTGCAGACTCAGTTTCGACAGGCTACCACGAATCCCCTAGGCGGCCGCGGCGGCTCGCCCGGGAGCAAGTGGCGCTACTTCACCGGCGCCGGCTCGCCTTCGCGCTGCGGCCTTCCCCCGCCGGCCAGGCACTCCCAGATCGGGGTGTAGACCCTGTTGACCTCCGCGGAGTACGCGTCGAGCGGCCCGCGGAGCTGGGTGAACATGCTCTCCGCTCCGGGGTGCGTAGGGTGAGCGCCCGTGAGCTCCATTATCTCGCGCGACATCATCGGGTTGTCGATGAGCATGCACGGCATGAGCAGGTTGTGGTTGAAGGGCTGCCTGCGCCGGATCTCGCGGAAGTACGTCGAGTTGAACGCCTCGAGCAGGCTCATTTCGCGGATGTTGTCGGTCGCGAAGTGCGTGAAGATGCAGGGCTCGACCCAGCCCTCGCTGTTGATGTGCACGTAGTGCCTGCCGGCGATGCATCCGTGGACGTAAGGGGCGTCGCCCCAGAAGTCCACCGCGAACAGCGGCTGGGTGTTGCGGACGCGCTGGATGCCGAGGCGGAACTGGTTGCGCTCCTCGGGTGTGAGCATCATCTCGGTGCTGGGGTCGCGCCCCACCGGCATGTAGAGGAAGTGCCAGCCGAGCACCGCGCCCTTGGCGACGAGCGGGCCGACGAACTCGTCGCTGACCAGCATGCGCCAGTTGTTTCGGGCCACGGTGACCGAGTAGCCGAACAGCACACCGGCGTCGCCGAGGTGGTCCATGACGTCCATGACCTGCCCGTGCACGCCCCAGCCACGACGAGCGTCGGTCATCTCGGACGTGCCCTCGACGCTGAGCATCGGGGCGATGTTGCCGACCTGGGCGAGCTCGTCGATCGTGTCGTGATCCAGGAGCGTGCCGTTGGTGAACACCTGGAAGTAGGCGTCTTTGTTCTCGCGCGCGAAGTCGAGCAGCTCGTCCCACATGAACGGCTCGCCGCCGAGAAGCGTGAACAGGTAGACGCCCATGTCGTTGCCCTCGTCCACGATCTTCTGCATCAGCCCGCGGCCGAGGTCCTGGTCGGGCAAGTACTCGGCCGCGTAGCACCCGTCACACGAGAGATTGCAGCGCATGGTAGGGCTCATGAGGATCGTCGTCGGCGCGGCAAAGCCGCTCCCGTCGATGAGCTCGCGCCGCTTTGCCACGCCGCGAAGAAGGTTGTTCACGATGAGGCATTCGATGAAACGGTCGCGGCAGCGCGGGCTGAGCCTTGTGGTGACGTGCTTGGCGATCGCCAGTGCCGGATGGTCGTCCTTGACCTTCTCGGTGACGAAACGCACTGAGCCTTTGTACTGGTCGGGGGTGATCCTCTCCGCCAGATGGAACGCCCGGACGATCTTGCGTTTGTCGTCGCTGGACGCCAGCTTGAGCATCTGGTTGATCACCTGCCTCTGCACCGCGGTGTAGAGACCGTCAGTACGGCTCATCGGCCTTCTCCCTTCTCCGAGCGCGCCTGCCCTAGAGACACGCGACAGCGAGGTGGCGAGGACTGCCTGCGAGGACCTCACCAAGGACTCACGGGCAGTCACGGTCCTAGTCTACCATCCGGCCGTACTACGCCAGGACCACCGGCCGGTGCGGCGAAAGACGCGCCCGGACAGCGTGACTTGCCCGCCGCCGCGGCCGGGTGTAGCCAGGGCGGCAACACTTCGTTTGCCTTTTTGTCTAGGAAAGCTCAACTTCCCGGCGTGGCGGCCGATACCGTCAGAGAACGACAAAGGCAAACCTGCCGTGAGGCAGGGACGCAAAGCCAGAGGTCTTGGATGATCAAGATAGCTCGGTTGCCGAATCCGATCTTCGCCTCAGCGAACCTCGCGTTCAGCCCAAGCCCCAGGCGCGCGTCCCACAGCCTCACTTCAGGCGAGCCCCCCCAACGTCCACCGGCCTTGAGCAAGCCGATAGGCCCCAGGAGGACTGCTGTGGAGGCGATACAGATGAGCAAGAAGTTCCTCATACCGGCCATCGTGCTGCTCGGTCTCTTGGCCTTGCCGGTTTCGGCGTTGGCCACCGGCCAGCTCGCCAACCCAAAGATCGATTCGAGCGTTCAGACGGTGGTGGATGCCACCGGTGGCGACCAGGCCGTGCCGGTCATCGTGTACGCGCCCGACAGCCTCAGCGAGGTGACGGCCGCGATCCCCGAGGGCGTCGACACGACGAACGTCCCCTTGGTCGACGGCGTCGCCGCGTCGCTCACCCCGGACGAGATCGCGAACTTGGCCAACCAGGACTTCGTGACGGGGATCGTCGCGGACAACCCGGTGTACGGGCTCGGCAACAGCGCCTCCATGGATATCACGAACCTCGCCATCGGCCTCGGCAACGTCGCGCCACCGGTGAACGGCGGCCCGGACGGCAGTGGCGTCTCCGTCGCCGTGCTCGACACGGGCGTGACGACGGGCACCGATCTGGGAGCAAGCCGCATCGTCGGCTGGATGGACCTCGTCAACGGTGGCGCCACGCCGTATGACGACGCCGGTCACGGCACGTTCATCGCCGGCGTGATCGCCGGCGACGGCACCGCTTCTCTCCCGATGGACAGCGGCGGGCAAGCCACGATGCAGTTCCGCGGCGTGGCCCCGGCGGCCAACATCGTGGGCATCAAGGTGCTGGACGACACGGGCGCCGGCCGCTCTTCGACGCTCATCGCCGGCATCGCGTGGGCGATCGCTCACAAGGACCAGTACAACATCCGCGTGCTGAACATCTCCATCGGCGGCGATCCCTTGGGGCCCGCCAGCGTCGACCCCGTCGACCTCGCCTGCGAGGCCGCGGTCAAGGCGGGCATCGTCGTCGTGGCCGCCGCCGGCAATGAGGGCGACTTCGGGATGGGCGGCGTGGTGGCTCCCGGCAACGATCCCTACGTCGTCACTGTGGGCGCCACGGATACGCAGCAGACTCCAAGCACGAGCGACGACGCGGTGGCCGCGTACAGCTCCTGGGGACCCACGCTCTTCGACGAGTATGCGAAGCCCGACCTCGTAGCCCCGGGCAACCGCGTGATCTCCCTGCGCGTGCCCGACTCCTTCATCGACACGAACTTCCCGGCCAACCTGATCCCGGTCGACACGTACGTCCCGACTGCGACCGCGGACGCCACGCCCAGCTATCTCATGCTCTCGGGCACGAGTTGCTCGACTCCGGTCGTGGCCGGCGCCGTGGCGTTGCTGCTGCAGAAGGACCCGAGCCTCTCCCCCGCCGACGTCAAGCTTCGCCTCATGGACTCGGCCGACCCGGTCGCCGGAGGGAGCGCCTATCAGCAAGGCGCCGGAGCCCTGGACGTCGCCGGCGCCCTCAAGGACCGGGTCATCGCCAAGGGCAGCCAGAAGAAGGGCCTGTCCCAGGATCTCGGCAACGGCCTCAAGTTCCTCACGCCGGCCACCTACAACGCGTGGATGACGCGGGTCGGGGCAACGTATGGATGGACGCCCTATGACTGGCCGACGGCATGGAAGAAGTTCCAGTGGACGAAGTTCCAATGGACCAAGTTCCAGTGGACGAAATTCCAGTGGACGAAATTCCAGTGGACGAAGTTCCAGTGGACCAAGTTCCAGTGGACGAAGTTCCAGTGGACCAAGTTCCAGTGGACGAAGTTCCAGTGGACGAAGTTCCAGTGGACGACTCTCCTGAACGGACAGTGACGACGGCTCAGACCGTCGCGAGCGAACCCGAGACGGCCGAGCGGCAACGCTCGGCCGTCTCTCTCTACGTCCTCCTCGTCGCTCTCGCGGCTGCCACCGCCTTCGCGGTCGTGACCTATCGCGAGGGCATCTCTCTCTCCATCGCGCTTCTCACCTTCTGCATCCTCGCGGCATTGGCCGACGTGAAGGAGGTCAAACTCCCGCTCGTCGGCAGAGTCGGCATGTGCTTCATCCCAGTTCTCGCGGCGCTCGTGGCGCTCGGACTATGGCCTGCAATGGTCGTCTCCGTCGTCGCCGGGGCGACATCTGCCGGCTACACCCGCGACCCGCAGAAGGTGATCTTCAACGTCGCCAATTACGCTCTCTCGACTCTCCTGGCTGGTCTGGTCTACTTGGCGCTCACGCCCGCAGGAGCCGGCATGCTCGACAAGGTCGTGCCGGCCTTCTTCGCGACCGGCGTCGACTTCTTCGCGAATACCCTGCTCCTGGCAGGCGTGATCGCACTCAGCTCCGCGAGCGGCGTGTTCAGCGTGTGGCGTCACAACTACCAGTGGGCGCTTCCTGGGTACCTCGCCGGAGCGACCTTCGCGCTGCTCGCTGCCTGGCTCTACAGCCTCCTCGGCATTGCCGGCCTCGTTCTCGCCCTGCCGCCGCTTGTGCTCGTCTACTACTCCTACGAGATCTACGTGAGCAGAGCGCGACAGAAGATGAGCTTCGACGCGGAGCGCGACTCGTTCCAGGACGAACTGGCCACAACCGTACAGCTCCACGCAGAGCTGCGCGACGCGCAGCTCAAGGTCGCCGCCGAGATAGAGCGTGCGCGCCGCATCCAGACCGACCTCCTCCCCGCGGTGACGCCGACTCCTGAGGGCCTCGAGCTCACGCAGCGCATCGCCTTCCTCGGCGAGATGGGCGGCGACTACTACGACTACATCCCGTGCGGCGACGGCCGGCTGGCGATCGTGTGCGGGGACGTCATGGGCAAGGGGCTGGCGGCAGCGCTGATCATGGCGATGGCGCGCTCGCTGCTGCACGAGGCCGTCGCCCCGGGCAAGCAGCCCGGCGAGATCATGGCCGAGGTCAACGACAGTCTCGCCCGCGACCTCGAGGGCCAGCGCCTGCCCTACTTCCTCACGCTGGCCCTGGCGATCTACGATCCGCGCGACCGCAGCTTGGTGGTCGCCGGCGGCGGCCACAACCCGGTGCTGGTCTTCGGCGCGGGCGGAGTCCGCGGCGTCCCGGCGCGCGGCGCGGCTCTCGGCGTGCGCACCGGCCTGCAGTTCCCGGAGGACCGGCTCGACCTGGCGCCGGGCGACTCCATCGCTCTCTACACCGACGGCTTGACCGAGGCGCGCGCGCCCGGCGGCGCCCTCTTCGGGCTGGAGCAGCTCGAGGAGACATTCCGGGACTGTCATCTGCGCTCGCTTGATGAGACACTTGACATGGTCTGGAGCCGGATCGAAGCGTTCCGTGCCGAGGCCTCGCCGAGCGACGACGCCACGCTGCTGCTCGCGCGCATGACCTGAGGCCGCGCCGCCGCCAGACCGCGGGACGCTCGACAGCGAACGGGGGGAGTGATGGTTGACGCCGCGGCCGGATCGCCGGTCTCGCTGCAGGTCTACCGGTACACGCAGGGCGACAGCGTGGTGCGCCCGGTGATCGGCGAGATCGAGGACGACCTGCCGCAGGAGGAGCTCGTGGCGCACGCATCCGAGGCGCTCACCAGCGGCACGTTCATGTGCTTCGCGGTCTCGCAGGCCGACGACTTCGTCGCCGACGAGCTCTGCTTCGTGCCGCAGGACGATCACTGCGACATCCTCAGCATCCGCACCAACGGCTGGCAGCGGCACCACGGCGACCACCGCCGCAGCCTCGTGGAGATCCTCAACAACCTCGCGGCGGCCGTCGCCTGCGGCAAGCTGCGCGTCCTCGACGCCGATCAGGTGGCCGCCGAGACGGCGGCAGGCGAGCAGGTCCTGCACTTCGACATCCGCCAATCGGCGGAGCTTACGACGGCGCGCGAGGCCGTCGACGACGTGCTGCGCGAGGCCGGCTTCGACGACGCCACGCGCAAGCGCACCACGCTGTGCATCTCGGAGGCCGTCACGAACATGCTCCTGCACGGCGGCGGCCACGGCGGCATGACACTGAGACGCCTGGAAGACCGGCTGCGCGTCGTGGTGGCCGACCACGGACCAGGCCTCAACTTCCTGAACTGGATCGAGCCGCCCAAGGCCAAAGGACCGGCATCGATGGGCTACGGGTTCAAGATCATCCTCGACTATCTCGATGCGGTCGGGCTCTCGACGGGCCCGAGCGGCACGACGCTGCTTCTCGATCGCATGACCACGACCTAAGGCAGGAGACCATGCTGCAGACAACGATCGCTCAGGGCCCGGCGCCCACCGTGTTCCTCGCCGGTGAGATGGACCTGGACTGCGCCGACACCCTCCGCGAGGCCGTGGCGGAGGCCGCGCGCGGCGCGCAGATGGTCGTCCTCGACTTCGCCGGCGTGGAGTTCATCGACTCGTCCGGCACCGGCATCTTCGTGAGGCTCTGCCTCGACATGAAGAGCCAGGGCACACCGCTGCTCGCGCGCAACCTCTCCCCCGCCGTGCGCGGCGTCTTCGAGATGCTGCGCGTCCCGGAACTCGTCGGCGAGGACGTCTTCCAGAGCTGAGTGCCGGGAGGGGCCGGAGGAGCCAGGAGAGCGGGCGGCGAGGCGGGTGAGCGCGCCGCCGCTACGCCCGCCGCAGGGGGCCCATCCCCGAGAGTACGACGACCGTCGCGGCTTCGATGGAATCGCTGAGGCTGGCGACGCACGCGTCGCCCACCAGCCGATCGCCGTCGATGGTGAGCATGTTCAGGTTCAGGGACGCGCCGGCCTGCATGTGGTCGCGAAACGGGTCTATCTCCGACGGGGACTCCACGCGCAACTGCCAGTCCGTCTTGGCCCCGTCCTCCCGCACGACGCGGGCGCTGCAGAAGCCGAGCTCGCGACGGTCGAGCTTGAGCTGGAGCAGTCGTCTAGTCGGCATCCCGCGGCCCTCGCGCTTTCGTTGCCAGCACCTTGCGCTCTTGCGCCACCCATGTTCTCGACGCGCAGCGCCTTACTCCTACTTACTCTGCCCGGCGTCGCCGACCTCAGACGGGACGATTCCGCCGCCGCCGCCGCCGCCCGCGCCCTACGCCGGCGAGAGAACCGCTCCGTTTCAGGCGGCGCGCCTTGCCTTGGCGTCCACGTTCTCGCCGCTCGCCCGGATGTCGAGCAGACGATCGCCGCGGCCGGTGGCCGGGGTCGCGCGACTCTGCCGACGCGAGGCCAGTACGATGACGGCGATGGCGATGCAGAAGGCGATCGGTATCACGACGGCCGGGAAGGCCGGGCCGGTGGTCAGCAGTTCGCTCCTGACGAGCCTGAGGGGAAACGGGCCTCTCGCGAGTGCCGTGCCCGTGGCGACCAGCATGGTGACGGCTGCGGCGGCGAGAGCGAGGCTCACACCTGCGAGCCGACGGGCGGCATGCTTTGACATGGTTCCCCCCTTGCATCGACCTGGCGACGGCAGCGGCTGCGGCTCGTCTGAGGCGACCATACGAGGGCCACGCACCTGCCGCCTCACCCGATTGGGGTGAAGTGACGACCGGCGGCCGCGGACCAGGGGACGCCAAGGAGCCGAGAACAGGGACGATCCCGTGGGGATCCTGGACTCAGGACAATGCCGCGATGTGCAGCGAGAACTTGGTGGCGAGGGTCAGAATTGAACTGACGACACCACGATTTTCAGTCGTGTGCTCTACCAACTGAGCTACCTCGCCACCGGGAAGACGCAGGCTCCCGGAAGAGCCGGTCCATGCTACCGGGGGAGCCTGCGGACGGTCAACCGGCCGGGTCCGACGGAGGCCGCGGCGATCCGCGTCGGCCTCCTCCCGCCGGCGCAATGCGCCGGCCTCCTCCCGCCGGCGTCAGCCCGCCGACGTGTCCAGCTCGGACAACTGCTGAATGCTCTCGGCTTCCTCGTCCGGCAGGAAGATCTTGATGAGTTCTCTCTCGCCGCCCGGCGGCAGCAGGCAGAGCACGTAGTCGCCGGGCAGGATCTCGGTGGACCCGCGCGCCACGAGGGCGCGACCGGCGCGCACGATCGCCGCAAGGAGCGCTCCCTCAGGCAGGTTGATGTCCTGCACGTACGTATGCGCGAAGGGCGAGCTGTCGCCGACCTCGAGCTCGACGAGCTCCACATTCTCGCGCTTGAGCGACAGCAGATGCACGAACTTGTGCACCGGCAGCTCGTGCAGGATCATGCGCAGCATCGAGGTCGCGGCGCACACCGTAGCCTCGACGCCGAGAAGGTCGAAGGTCGACTGGTTGAACGGGTTGTTGACGCGGGCGACCACCTTGGGCACGCCGAACTTCAGCTTCGAGATCTGCGAGATGATGATGTTGTCCTCGTCGTCGCCGGTCACGGCCACGACCATGTCGGCGCGGCCGATGCCGGCCTTCTCGAGCACCCAGATCTCGGTGCCGTCGCCGAAGACGAGGGCGTCCTCGAGCTCGGGGTTGATGAGGTCGAAACGGCTCTTGCGCTGCTCGACGAGCGCGATCTCGTGGCCGAGCTGCAGGAGCTGGCGCGCCGTGTTGAGGCCGACCTTCCCGCCTCCGACGATGAGCACGAACATGGCTCAGCCCTCCTGGGACGGCGTCGGCAGCTGGCAGGTGCGGACCGCGTCGAAGAGCGAGATCCGCACGTCGCGCGTGGGGCACACCGTGCGGATGCCGACCTGCTGGAAGAGTTCCGCACGCAGCGGGTCATAGACCCTGGCGACCACGCAGCGGATGCCGTACTTCTTCTGCGCGATCTGGGCGATGACGATGTTGGTGTTGTCGCCGTCGGTGCAGGCCACGAACGCGACGGCGTCCTGGATGCCGGCGCGGCGAAGCGAATCCCAGTCCAGCGCCCTGCCGACCACGAACTCCCCGGGGAAGTCGTCGCCCAGCAGATGGAAGGCGTCTGGGCTCTCGTCGATGATGGCGACGTCGAAGCCCTGGGTCACGAGGTCACGGGCGAGCCCGGAACCCACGCGCCCGCAGCCGACGATCACAACGTGCATTGTCCACCTCTCGTGTCTGACAGAGTCAAGACTGCTCCTGGATGCCGGACGCGCCGCCCGGGACGCCGTGTGGCGCGTCCGGCGGAGCCGGGGCATCCGGCGCTTCCGGCCCCGGCGCTTCTGGCGGAGCCGGACTTGCGGCCGGCCGTGCGCCTGCGGCGGAAGCGCCGGCCGGCGACGCGCTCAGGTCGGTCGGCGACGCCGGCGGGCGCGAGTCCGGGCCGGCGGGTGCGGCGCCCATCCCGTCGCCGTAGTCCCCCGTGCCGCCGGTCGGATACTCCTTGGGCACCAGGTTCAGCAGCACTTCGCACGGCGCGTGGTCGAGCACGTAGTCGACCGTGCGCCCGAAGGCCCGGTCGGCCACGCGCCGCTTGCGCGCCGTGCCGACGATGATCACTTCGGAACGCCGCCGCGCGGCCTCCTCGACGATGGCTCGGCCGGCCTGCCGCGCCGTGATCACGTGCGGCGTGAACTCGACCTTGAACGAGTCGGCGACGCGCGCCGCGGTGTCCAGCACCTTGTCGGCCTTCTCGCGCTCCGAGGTGAGGCGCGCGTCGAGCGGCAGGTTGAGCGGCACCTCGATGACGTAGAGGCCGTCCACGGCCGACTTCTTCTCGGTGGCCAGCTGGCAGGCGAGCACCATCATCTCGTCGCTGATGCGCGAGCCCACGATCGGCACGAGGATCTGGTCGTAGTCGATGTCCTCGCTCACGGAGGCCGGCAGCGGCTCCGTCTTCACGGTCTTGGTCAGCGAGTAGCCCTTATGGCGCCGGTAGAGGATGTACATGACGACGCCGACGACCATCCACGAGAGGCCGACCGCGCGCCCGGTGGCGTGCGTGAGGACCACGACGACCCACACGGTGGCCGTGCCGAGGCCGCCGACCACGGCCAGCACCGGGATACTCTTGCCCCGGAAGGGGATGTTGATGGGCGTGCGCCACGGACGCTCGAAGTCCGGCATCTTGAAGCGCAGGGTCACGACGCACACGTGCGCCACCGTGAACGAGATCATCGCGCCGAAGGCGTAGAGGTCCGCCAGCGCCGAGATGCTGCCGGGCGCCACGAGGATGGCCGCGATCGTGCCGAAGAGCGCGATCGACACGTAGGGCGTCAGGCGCTTGGGGTGGACGCGGCTCAGGACCGCCGGCAGCTGTTTGTGCCCCGCCATGGAGTAGGCGAGGCGCGAGGCCCCGATGAGGCCGGCATTCGTGCCGATGATGAGGATCGTCGCCGCGAGGACGGCGATCCACGGCGAGAGGATGGTCTTGAGCCAGTCGAGGCCGTGGGGCATGTTCTGGACGATGCCCTGCAGAGGATCAGCCTCGTAGACCGACGCCAGCTGGGTGCCGTACATCTTGGTCACCCACTGCCCGTCCTGCTGGTAGATGACGCCGGTGGCTTTGGCCGGGTCGATCCGGAGGTTGGCCACGTTCGTCGTGTCGACCATCACGTACACGTCCTGGCGGGGGTCGTTCTTGAGGACCCACGGCCCCGTCTCCGCCTTCTTGCCCGGGGCCGGCTGCACCGGCACCGCCAGCGTCATCTTGGTCTGGGGGTCCACCGGCAGGACGTTGTAGTGCACGGTCATGGCCGACAAGCCGACCATGGAGATCGCGAAGTACACGCCGAGCACGGCGGCCAGGACGAACTTGACCGCCTTGGGCACGTCACGCCCAGGGTTGGACGACTCCTCGGCCATGTTGGAGATCGTCTCGATGCCCGTGTAGGCCACCGTGCCGATGGAGATGCCGTAGATGAGCTGATGCCAGGTCGGCGCCGTCCCGAGGTGGATCTGATTGATGAGGATCTTGGGCGACAGGAACACGAAGAGGCCGACGAGGGCCAGCAGTACCTGCGTGCCGAGGTCGAGGATCGCGAGGATGATGTTGAGGCGCGCCGCCTCCTTCACGCCCAGGATGTTGATCGTCACCAGGCCGAGGATGGTCACGATGCCGCCGATGGAGTTGTACGGCCACAGCTTGAGGATGGGCCAGAACGCGGCGAGGTAGTTGGGCACGAAGAACGCCGAGATGGCGATGGTGATGATGTAGTCGAGCATCAGCGCCCAGCCGGCGAAGAAGCTCACGAACTCGTTGAAGGTGTGGCGGGCGAAGCTGGACGAGCCGCCCGCCTCCGGGAACATCGTCGTCGCCTCGGCGTAGGAGAACGCGGTCGTGACGAAGAGGAGGCCGGTGAGCATGAACACCACCGGCGTGAGGCCCATCGCGTAGGCGGCCACGACGCCGAGGGCGTAGTAGATGGACGAGCCGACGTTGCCGTAGGCGGTGCTGAACAGCGCGGGGACGCCGAGGACCTTGCTGAGCCCCTGCCCCTCTCTCTTCTTCCGTCGTGCCACTGTCTCTCAGCCTCGCTCTACTTGACGTATCGCCAGCGCAACACCGCCAGGATCAGCAGGAAGACGCCGGCGATCAGCTGTATCGAGAAGGGGTACACGCCGCCCCAGACGCCACGTGCGATGAGAAGCAGTGCGACGACCCCCATGATGACCGTGATGATCCGACGTGCCGTCCACATGCTCCACAATCCGCAAAAAGCCGGTCCGGGCTCGGACCGGCCACTCGCGGCAGCCTAGCACCCGCCGCCAGCCTGGACAAGACGGCGATAAAGAACGCGTGTAGGGCGGGCCAAATGGGGCAGCACGGTGCTCCTCCAAAGGGGGCCGGCGGGCGCACAGAAGGGGCGCGGCGGCGGCCGCAAGGCCTCCCGCCGCGCCCCCTCGAGGTGAGCGCGCGCTCTGCCGACCGTCCTACTTGATGAGGAACGGGATCACGAGCAGGGCGACGATGTTGATGACCTTGATCATCGGGTTGATGGCGGGACCGGCGGTGTCCTTGTAGGGATCGCCGACCGTGTCGCCGGTGACGGCGGCCGCATGGGCGTCGGAGCCCTTGCCGCCGTACTCGCCGTCCTCGATGAGCTTCTTGGCGTTGTCCCAGGCGCCTCCGCCCGAGGTCATGCTGATGGCCAGGAAGATACCGGTGATGATGCAGCCCATGAGCACGCCGCCCAGCACCTCATAGCCGTGCTGACGGAAGGCGAGGCCGATGATGATCGGCGTGAGCACCGGGATGGCCGCCGGAAGCAGCATCTCGCGGATCGCCGACTTGGTGACGATGTCGACGGCCGTGGCGTAATCCGGCTTGTCGCTGCCGTCCATGATGCCGGGGAGCTCGCGGAACTGACGCCGGACCTCCTCCACGACCTGGCCGCCGGCCTTGCCGACGGCCTTCATGCACAGCGAGGCGAACAGGTACGGGAGCATGCCGCCGATGAACAGGCCGGCGAGCACCCACGGGTTGTCGATCATGAACGAGATCGCGCCGTGGAAGTCGTACTTGCTGAGGAAGTGCTCCTGCAGGTCGAGCGTGTACGACACGAACAGGATGAGGGCGGCGAAACCGGCGGAGCCGATGGCGTAGCCCTTGGTGATCGCCTTGGTCGTGTTGCCGACCGCATCCAGCGGGTCGGTGGTCTGACGCACCGACTCCGGCATGTTCGCCATCTCGGCGATGCCGCCGGCGTTGTCGGTGATGGGACCGTAGGCGTCGATGGCGACGATGATGCCGGTCATGGAGAGCATGGCCATGACTGCGACGGCGATGCCGTAGAGGCCGGCGCGGCCGCCGCCCGCGGCGGTGTAGCTCGTGAGGATGCCGGCGGCGATGACGAGGACCGGCAGGGCCGTGGACTGCATGGAGACGGCGAGGCCCTGGATGATGTTGGTGGCGTGGCCGGTGAGGCTCGCCTTGGCGATGCTCTTGACCGGGTTGTAGCGCGAAGCGGTGTAGTACTCGGTGATGACCACGATGAGCGCCGTGACCACGACGCCGGTGACGGCGGCCAGGAAGAGACGGTTCACCGACGGCACGCCGAAGAGGCGCGCGACCGGGCTGCCCATCATCCACTTGGTGATCGGATAGAACAGGATGATCGCGATGACGGCCGAGACGGAGAGCCCCTTGTACAGGGCGTTCATGATGTTGTTGGTCTTGCCGAGGCGCACGAAGAACGTGCCGATGATGCTGGCGATGATGGAGACGCCGCCGATGACCAGCGGGTACAGCACGGCCGGCTTGTAGGCCACCTGCGTACCGACATGGATCAGCACGCCCTTGGCGGCGGCGGTGACGCCCAGGCCCACGCGGAACGTGAGGAAGGCGAGCAGCATCGCGGCCACCGCGGTGACGGCGTAGGTCTCGAACAGGTCCGCGGCCATGCCGGCGCAGTCGCCGACGTTGTCGCCGACGTTGTCGGCGATGACGGCCGGGTTGCGCGGGTCGTCCTCAGGGATGCCGGCCTCGACCTTGCCGACGAGGTCGGCGCCCACATCGGCGGCCTTGGTGAAGATGCCGCCGCCGACGCGCGCGAACACGCTGATGAGGCTGCCGCCGAAGCCGAGGCCCACCAGGGCGGCGACGTCGCCGGTGGCCCAGTAGTAGCCGGCCACGCCGAGGAGCGCGAGGCCCACGACGAGGAGGCCGGTGACGGCGCCGCCGCGGAAGGCGACGGTGAGCGCTTTGCCGAGGCCATGACGGGCGGCCTCGGCCGTGCGCACGTTGACGCGCACGCTGACCATCATGCCGATGTAGCCGGCGGCGGCCGAGAGGCAGGCGCCGATGACGAAGCCCACGGCGGCGTGCCAGCCGTAGGTCCAGTCCTTGCCGAGGCCCAGGGCCACGAGCAGGACGGCGAACACGACCACACCCACCATGGCGATCGTGCGGTACTGGCGCGCGAGGTACGCCTTGGCGCCCTCCTGCACGGCTCCGGCGACGCTCTGCATGAGCTCGTCGCCCGCCGGCAGCGCTAGCAGCCACCTGATGAGCAGAACGCCGTAGATGACGGCGATCAGGCCACAGATGACGGCCACGAGAATGGCGTTGTTGGATACGAACGAAGACACTGCGTAGCTCCTTTCCTGGCTCCACGTGGTGCGCGGCCCGGCCCTCTCGGACCCTGCCGCGCCCACCCCTCATGTCGCGGGCGCGGACCGCGCCCGTCGTTCTTGCCCCACCGGCCGCGCGCCCTCGCGCGGCAGAAGGATCAGCCCAGGTACTTGCCGATCAGAAGGTCGAGCTTCTCTTTGGTCCCCGCCGGGATGAGCTCGGCCGGCGTGTTGATGGCGAACTCCACAGCGTGGCGACAGGCGCAGTCCCGCTCCTGATCGAGCGCTCCGACAACGCGGCGGACGATCGCCTGCGCGGTCTCGACGTTGCGCTGCACATTGGCCAGCACCTGCTCCAGCGTGACGTCCTCTTCCCCTTCGTACCACACGTCGTAGTCGGTGACCATGGCCATGGTGGCGTAGCAAAGCTCCGCCTCGCGCGCCAGCTTGGCCTCCTGCAGGTTGGTCATGCCGATGACGTCGAAGCCCAGCTGCCGGTAGACGTTACTCTCGGCGCGCGTGGAGAACTGCGGCCCCTCGATGCAGACGTAGGTGCCGCCCTCGTGCACGGTCGCACCGGCAGCGCGCCCGTGCTGCACGATGAGCTCGGAACAGTACGGGCAGAACGGGTCGGCGAAGCCCATGTGCACGACGACGCCGTCGCCGAAGAACGTGCTGGGCCGCGCCTTGGTGCGGTCGAAGAGCTGGTCCGGCACCACCACGTCGAGGGGCTTGAGTTCCTCGCGCAGGCTGCCGACGGCGCTGGCCGAGAGGACG
>Ga0118677_10006846_pt1 | contig 19120 bp, 12 predicted proteins | sample AliMusrvi5mmetaG_FD_86154 | JGI IMG/M metagenome (GOLD analysis project Ga0118677, IMG submission 86154) | reverse complement strand
CAATTGAACTTTCTTCATTGTAGAATCCGCTACAAGACTTTTTACCCAATCGGCCATTTGAAACATGTTCCTGTAACTGAGCTATCAGCGGATAAAACCTTGACCTAGTTTCTTCAGGATCGTCCTCTATATAATTTTTGACAGAGGCAAGCATTATATCCAGACCAACACTATCGAAAAATTCGAAGACTCCGAATGGGAAGAAATGCTCTTTTACGATCTGGTCAATTTGTTGCAGGCTTGCAATCTTCTCATGTACTATAAGAAACGCCTCATTCTGAAAATCCAGAAAGATCCGGTTCAGTATAAAACTGTCCTTTTCTTCAAGAATTAAAAATTGTCGCCGGATTTTTTCAAGGAAGGACGAAAGCTCAAATACAGTCTCTTTCGAGACTTCGGGTGTTCCGATGATCTCTACTATATCTTTTAAGGCAACAGGATAAAAGAAATGAAGCCCGGCGAATTTATCTTTTCGTGTTTGAGAAGGTACAAGTTTTGATGGGATGATGGAAGATGAATTGGTAGTGAATATGCAGCTCGTTTGTACGATTTCATCAAGATCTTTGAACAATTTTTGTTTTTGTTCCAGATCCTCGAATATTGCATCAATGATGAGATCGCAGGAAGATAAAGCTGAAATATCCGATGTAATGACCAACCGGTCCATTATACTCTGATACCGGTCATCATCAATAATTCCAGCTTCGAGTGTTCTGGTCAAGCGTTTATTGAAGTTTCTGTGAAGTTTATCCAGATCTGCAAAAGAACTGCAAATCCAGGTCAGCTTAAAGTCCATATCGATAAGGTAATACAGGATGTTGCTACCCATTTTACCTTCACCAATAATGCCGATATTCTCTATCATCATTCCTGATCTTTAATTCATTTCATTATCGGGATCATGGTTCCCCGGCCAGTCCTTCCATGGGACAGCATTATATTCGAGTACGATCTTCCTGTACTCATCCATATGGTTATCATGATCTTTAATTTGCCGGTAGGAACTAAGCATTGACAACAAATAACTAAATCCTTTGTCGATGGCTATCTTCTTGGTCTTTATCAGCCTGAAAATAAACCAGAACAATTTTTTCCGTTCCGGATCAGAGGTTAAAATAAATTCCTTAAACAGTATCCAGGAAAGCCGGGCTTTTAAAAATGCAGAAATATCGGTTCCTTTGCGAATAAATGTTCCTTCTGAAAATAAATTTTCTGCTTTGATCCTGGCTGTTTCAAAGGAATACATCGACTCTCAACAACATCCTACAAGGGTGATCAATGAACCCCATTGTCCATCGGCAACTAGGATGAATGAGAAAGCCTTTGTTCAGATCGACTGCCTCTATGGGTTTGCCTGTAACCCGTGCGAATTTGCCTGTCCACATGGCGCTATTACGAAAACTTCAACCAGTACTGTACCGCAACTTGACTTTGAAAAATGTGTCGGTTGTATGGACTGTGTGTATCAATGTCCTGGACTTGCCATTTTCGGCTATGCACCCAAGAAAGACTGGCTTTTCCTGCCGATAGAATACTTTGCTGACGAGCAGAGCGAGGTTTTCTTGGTTGATAACCAAGGCAAGAAATTGGGCAATGGCATCATCGAAAAAATATTGAAGAAACCGAACAAGACCAATATAGCCCGTGTCAAATCGCTCGATATTCATGGCGAGGCATTGCTGGATGTCAGGGGCTTTATCATCAAAGAGAATTTCCCTGAGCCTGTCGAGATGACCCCAATAGAATACCGCAGCGAACACGAGATGTATGTTTGCCATTGCGACGATGTCACCTTGGGCGAAATTGTCAGCACCATTGGCGAACGCAAGTTCATTTCCGTGGACGAGATCAAGCACACCACCCGCTTGGGCATGGGGGCATGCCGTGGCAAACGCTGCATCCGCCGTTTGAAACAAGTGTTGCGGTCCAAAGGCATCAGCATCGTTGGCGACGCTACCCCGCGTGGCCCGTTGAGCAACCAATTGGCTATGGGCGAGCTTTTCCCAAAGGCCGTTCGCGAAAATATCATCATCAACAACAGCCACAGCATTGCCCGAAAGATAGAAGTGCCCGCCCTCATTGCCGGAGGTGGAATTGGCGGAAGTGCTTTGTTCCGTTACATGGCCGAAGCAGGGCTTAAACCTGCGCTTATCAACTTCGGGCGTGGTGCATCCTGGCGCAACATTGCCGGAGGCCGCCCTGCCTTCAGCCTTCCCGAGATTGCCGACATTGCAAAGCACAACCTGGAGATTTTCAAAGACCTTCAAAAGATCCGCGACATCAATTTCCTGTCCACCCGTTATGTGAACTTTGCTCACGACGATGCCACCTTTCAAGCCTTGGAGGATTCACGCTCTTGGTCGGATGCCTACATGGTTTCGCCCAAGGATTATGCAGCAGAAATATCACCCAACATGAATCCCGGATTGGGCAAGCAGTATCAAGCAGCGCTCATCACCCGCGATTGCTGGCAAGCTACCCCGGGCAGGGTCATTGACCTGATCCGGCGCATTGGGATTGAGAAAGGTGGCAAGATTTACGAAGACTGCCAGTTGCTCGATGTCCGCAAGGAAAATGGCAAGTACATTGTGCTGGCCAAGGACCACGATAAACAATATGTGGAGTTCCACACCCCACACTTTGTGAACTCACTGGGCCCAGAAGCCGACAAGTTCTCCAAGCAATTGGGCATAGAAACAGGGCTTTATCCAGTGAAACATCAGGCATTCATCACCCGCCGCTTGCCGAACCTGGGCATCAACGGTCAACCGCTCGATATGCTCATTGACCGCAGGAAATACAAAGGGTTCACTGCTGTTTATGGTCAGCAATTGGGCGAAACTGGACAAATCATCGGCTGCGCATCCCCTCAGATAGAGCCAATGGAAACGGATAAAAATCTAAAGATCAATTCCAAGGACTTCCTCGAAATTGTTTCCGAAGTATTTGTTGGATGGTTGCCAAAGCTTTCTGCTGTTGGGTTCCAAGCTGTTTGGGCCGGGTATTATGTCGAACCACGAATGATCCTCGATACCGAACTCGGTCTGTTCGTCGGATTCCGCGGACAAGGTTTTATGCTCGGGCAGTACCTCGCAAAGCTGTACGTTGACGATCTGTTGGGCAAGGAAGTACCCTCCTATTTCGACAGGCTCAAACTGAGCGGAGACGGACTGCTGGAGAAAGCATTCAAATAGAAGATAGAATGTGTTATGGCCTTTCGGATAATAGCTAATCAGGAGGCCATTGCTAACAAATAGAAAGGAGTTGGCAAAAGCCGATTGGCCATGTCAACTCCTTTTTAGATGATAGGTGTTTTTGAATAAAAAAGCACGTAATCCGATCTAATAGACATGCAGCGTAACATTGCCTGCCGAAACAATTCTTTCAAGGTGTGGGAATTAGCTTACCTTTGCCGAAAATTTCATCATTTTTGCTTTTCAAAGAATCAGATTTTCAGGGTTCTTGAAACTTGATCGTAACAAAAAGGGGAAAGCAAAGCAAAACTATAGTCATGGGAAATATTCTGGCCATTGTTGGCCGCCCAAATGTTGGGAAAAGTACTTTTTTCAACCGTCTTACAGGTTCTATGGAAGCCATCGTTGACCCCACAAGTGGTGTCACTCGCGATCGGCATTATGGCCATAGCGATTGGAACGGGGTTGAATTCTCCATTATTGATACCGGCGGCGTGGTCATTGGCGGGGACGATGTGTTCGAGAACGAGATTGTCAAGCAAGTAGAATTGGCTATCGAAGAAGCCGATGTGATCCTGTTTATGGTGGATGCCCGCGAGGGACTCACCCCTCTGGACAAAGATGTGGCGCAGATGATACGCCGCTCACCCAAGAAAGCTTTCCTTGCCGTAAACAAGATTGACAGTCCCGACAAATTTCATGAAGTTTCTGATTTCTATAGCTTGGGCATCAAACAAGTCTTTGGCATCTCCTCATCAAACGGGGGCGGCACTGGCGACTTGCTTGACGAAATTGTCAAGGAATTCAATATAGATGCTCCCGAAGTACTTCCCGACCTTCCTAAATTCACTGTTGTAGGGCGTCCAAACGTGGGCAAATCTTCCTTCGTGAATGCCTTGCTGGGCGTGGATCGCAATATTGTGACCCCAGTGGCTGGTACAACCCGCGACAGCATCTATACCCGTTACAATGCTTATGGCTTCGACTTCCTATTGGTTGACACAGCCGGATTGCGCAAGAAAACCAAGGTGTCAGAAAACATAGAGTTCTATTCGGTCATGCGGGCCATACGCTCTATCGAAAGCAGTGAGGTCTGTTTCTTGATGATTGATGCAACTTTGGGCTTCGAGGCACAGGACATGAACATCTTCAAATTGGCCCAGAACAACCACAAAGGCATAGTCATCATTGTCAACAAATGGGATTTGGTCGAGAAGGAAACCAACACCCACAAGTACTACGAAGAAGCCATCCGCAAGAACATTGCCCCATTCACAGATGTGCCCATCATCTTCACTTCTGTTTTGAACAAGCAACGCATCCATAAGGCGTTGGAAGAAGCCACAGCAGTCTATGAAAACAGGAGAAAACGCATCCCGACCCGCAAACTGAACGATGTAATGTTGCCTATCCTTGCCGGAACTCCTCCCCCATTCCTAAAGGGGAAGGAAGTGAAAATCAAATACGTGACGCAAATCAAAACGGCATATCCAAGTTTTGCCATCTTCTGCAACCTACCTCAGTACGTGAAGGAGCCTTACAAACGTTTTGTGGAAAACCGTCTTCGCGAGGAGTTCAATTTCACAGGAGTGCCGATGGAAATTTATTTCAGGAAGAAATAAAGTCCTCAAGAGCACCCGCTTCCTTATGACCTTCATCATGCCCTGTCTAAGCTCACCTACCTATTCCTGACCATGGCAAACGAAACCCTCCGCATTGACAAATGGCTTTGGGAAGTGAGGCTATTCAAATCGCGCAGCCTCGCCACCGATGCTTGCAAAGCAGGCAAAGTGAAGATGGAAGGCAGCAATGTGAAGGCATCCAAGGAAATCAAAGAAGGCGATGTTATCACGGTTAGCCTTAACCCTCTTTTCAAGACCATTCGCGTGAAACAGTTTCCTAAAAGCCGGGTAAATGCGAAGATAGTCCTCGATTACATGGAAGACCTAACCCCTCAAGCGGAGTACGACCGCGTGAAAATTATCAACGATACCAATAGCGAACATCGCGAACATGGCATTGGCCGCCCGACCAAGAAGCAACGCCGTGTGATTGACCAGTTGAAAAACAGCAAGGATTCTTGGTAGCATTCCTCCATTAGGGTTATCGCCATCCTTTGGTCAAAGCCAACAATTTCTAACTTTGTCCACAGCCTTTGCCTAAGCTTGGCCGCAAATTGGACAAAACCCTCCTACCCTGAGACAGCAATTTTCTTCATTAAAACCCATCCACTACCTGTTGATACTATCGGCAGTGGTGCGCGTATTGTTGGCTACTGTGTTTTGTCTGGGGAACGACGAAGCCTATTATTACACTTATGCCTTGTATCCTGACCTGAGCCATTTCGATCATCCTTCCATGATTGGATGGGTCATACAGTTGTTCAGTTTCAACTTGCATTTCGACAGCGAGCTTTTTATTCGCATGGCGGCCGTGATTGGTGGGACGATGAACACTTGGCTGATGTACTGCATAGGCCGCCAACTTAGCGACGAGCTTACCGGTTGGTATGCTGCCCTGCTTTACACGGCTTCTATTTATGGTTTTGTGATTGTGGGAGTGTTTATACTGCCCGATTCACCGCAGAGTGTCTTCTGGCTTCTGAGTATTTTGTTCTTGATGAAAGCATTCAAAGGCGAGATTGATAAAAGGGCAAAACTCAATTTCCTGCTTGCCTCCTTGTTCATGGGACTGGCTTTTATGAGCAAATACACTACTGCTTATCTCTGGCTGGGAATGTCCCTTTTCATCCTTTCAAGTAGAAGACTATGGCTTAAGACAAGTACCTTCTATCTGGCTCAACTCCTGCTTGCTTTGTCACTTTTGCCCACTCTGCTTTGGAATGCTCAAAATGGTTTTGTCAGTTTCCTGTTTCACAGCGGGAGAATCGGCCCTTCATCATCCGCCTTAACGCTGGATCATTTCCTGACTGAAATATTGGGCGAAGCCCTGTACACCAATCCCATCAATCTGGTACTGATCGCGATTGCAGTGATTGCATTTTTCAGATTAAAAGGACTGACGTTTGGAACTGAGGGCAAGCTATTGCTTATGATAGGTCTGCCATTGGTGCTAACCTTCTTGATTGCCTCCATTTTCCAAAGCACTTTGCCCCACTGGAATGGGGCAGGTTATTTGACCTTGCTTCCTTTGGCCGCTGTTTGGCTGCGGAGCCGATCGGAATCACGGATTCCAAAAGCAATCTTGGCTTCAATGGGTTTTATCCTGTTAACGATAAGTGTTTGCACAGCTCAAATTCTTACTGGCTTTCTACCTCTGGGTTCATTTGGAACGAATAAAGGAGGGCAAGGGAGTTCAGATTATTCTTTGGAAGTCTATGGATGGCATCAACTGCATGATGAGTTTGGGGCTTTGGCCGAAAAATACGAGAACAAAGGGCTAATGCCTCAAGGTTCTCCTATTGTCAGCTATCGTTGGTTCCCTGCGGGCAATTACAGCTATTATGCTGCCCGTGGAACCAATCGGGGTGTGATGGCTGCTGGCGACACTTCCGAGATACATCAATTTGCTTGGACCAATGCTTTGCAAGGCGGGTTCAAATTGAACAGTGCTGCCTGGTATATCACATCGAGCCGCGATTTCAAACCCCCATCGGAAATGAAAGCCCTTTATTATGGGAAAGTCTCCCTTCCTGATACCATTGCCATCAAACGGATGGGAAAGCAAGTCTATTCCTTCTTTGTTTACAGACTTCAAGACCTTCAATGGAGGAAATACCCTTGATCAGAATACGCAAGTTCTTTGGAAATGACCTATAAATGAAAGAGCGGCCTGCAAGCCGCTCTTTCATTTTGTCTCCAAGAAAGTTTTCTATTTCAGCTCGAAGGAAGTCTGACCAATTTCGCGATCCTCGGTGAAAATGTTCACAAAATACCTGCCTTTGGTCAATTCCTGACTTCCGGGCATCTGCTGGAAGTAGGTGCAGATGTCAACGGCTTCACCTTCGTAGTTCAGGGTTTCCATGGTGGAGAACTGGAGTGTTTGGCCAAGGAAATCGAATGTATAAGCTGGTCCTTTGGTCAATATTAGGTTGTCTGGTCGGGCTATACGAACGAAGAACCTTTTGTAACCTGGACTGATGAGTTTGTTTTCGCTCACTGTGAAACATACCTTGATTTTGTCGGTCCTTGCAGCCTTATCGGTTTCCTTGTCTTTGTCCACACCACGCGATTTGTAGGCTACCGCAGTAATCTTATATGCTTTCAGGACTGCTGCTCCGGTGATTTTCTCGTTCAAGGCGGCCTTGTCTTTTGACAAGGTATTGGTTTTCTGTTGTTCGAGGTTGTAATCAATCTTTATCTGGTCGTTCTCCACCTTAAGCTTGCGGTTGACAGTGAACAAAGAATCGATCTGATGCTCATAGAACTGGGTGATCTCTTGCAACTGGGCCATTTTGCGTTTCACCACTGCCAGTTCGGTCTTGGCTCCGAGAAGTTCTTTGATCTCTTTGGCTTTGATATTGATAATGCTATCGCGCTCAGCCAAGGAATTGGTCAGTTCGCCATAAGACAATTTCACCTTTTCGTGTTCGGCCAGTAGGGAATCCAACTGTTGCTTGAGTTCTTTCTGTTGAGTCTCTTCCGCACTCTTGGTGAGCTTGACCACTTCACGCTTTTGGCTGAAAAGCATCCAAGCCATTATGGCCACTACGGCTACAAGAACGCCAATGGTAATCTTATATCCCAGGGTGTTCGACGATGATTGTTCCATGGTTCGAAAACTTGTTAATCGCTCAAAGGTAGCGAAACATACTTATACTTGCATTCATCCTTTGTTTTTTTTGACCATGAATACAAAATGCACCTTGGACTGTTGCTTCCAAGGTGCATCTAACGTTGTTTCTATGAATTTATTTCTTCTCTGTCGGACCTATAACTTTGAATTTATCACCGGTTTCTTTCACCAGCTTTTTATAGAAAGTATCACCGTAACCCGGCTGTTTTACCTTTGGTGCTTTGTATTTGTATCCTTCTGGCACAGGGACAGCCTCTTTGATGTTTCCATCCATGTATTTGGTGAAAAGGAAGCCATAAAGTTTTTTCCATTCATTCACGGTATTATTTCCTTGCGATACCGAGAAATCGGTAAGGAATTGAACAGCTTTGGCAGGATCGGAGCGGTACATTTCGAGAGCAACTTTGTCAATGGCAGGCACCATGGCGATGTAGTTGTTCTCGAGTTCTGCTTGTTTCTTTTGAATGTCAACGATGATGTCGCTGTAGCGAGTGTAAGCAAAGTTCGATACTTGGTTGAACACCCAGAATGCGGCATTGTCGCTGAATTGCATCATGGAACCATTGCCTACAGCGTAAGTTTCAGGCACCTTGGTCATGCACGTGTACATGGGGGTGAATACTGTGGAATAAGTATCGTCAACACCGAACCAAATGATGCCTCCCAATGGGCTTGGCACGTAAGGACGCGATTGAGCTACGAAAACAAATCCTGTCTGTTGAGTGCTGATGGCTCTTTCATTAAAATATTCCACGCCGTCAACTTTCCAAGTCAAAGGTCTCCAACGAACGATACAGTTGTAGGGGCCTGCTCCCGGGTCTTTGGTCATGTCCAGAGCCGTGCCTTGGTAGTAGTCGCGCATCAGTCCGATCACTTCCTGCAAAGTGAGTTTGTGGTCAGGTTTTACAAACAGCGGCATACGGTTCTTCAGGTTTTCGCCTTTCACATAGTCTAGGTATTTTTCCATACCCTTGGTCACTTTGTTGAATCCGCTCCAAACGCGGGCTTCGCAGAAGCGAGCTCCCTCGAAATCGAGTGGGTTGTAGGTATCGGAGAAGCTGAAATCTTTGTCGGCACCCGAGAAGTAACCTCTTTCACGGGCGAAGCTGATCACATCGGGAGCATACATGCAGTTGTCTGGATCGTTGAGCGGGAAGGTGGTAATACGAGCATGGTTGGCATGGCCGGAGATAAAACCATCGGGTATGCGCATGGCAACCCAGACACCCCCCTTATTGTATTTGACGGTTTCGTGCCCTTTTTTGTCTTTCACTTTCATCGGTTTCCCTTTACCAATCATTTCCATAATCCATACTTCGTTGGGGTCGCTGATGGAAAAAGATTCGCCTTCGCTGGCATAGCCGTATTCGGCCATGAGGGAAGAAATGACTTGGATGGCTTCGCGCGCGGTTTTGGAACGTTGCAATGCCACATAGATGAGGCTGCCATAGTCCATGATGGCGGTTGTGTCGAGAAGTTCTTCGCGACCGCCGTATGTTGTTTCACCAATGGCTACCTGATATTCGTTCATGTTACCAACTACATTGTAAGTTTGAGGCACTTGTTTGATTTTGCCCATGAATTTACCGGTATCCCATTCGTAAATATCCAGAAGGCTTCCTACCGGATAGCTGGCGGCTGGCCAATGATAGAGTTCGCCATAGAGGGTGTGCGAGTCGGCAGAATAGCTGATCATGCTCGAACCATCAACGGTTGCACCTTTGGAGATGATGAAATTTGAACAGGCCATGGCCTTCTGACCCGATAAAGCCAAAACGAGACAGGATGCAAGCAAGAGGATTGTTTTCTTCATAGAGTGGATTTGGAGTTTAAGGACGTATTTGGGGTTTTCATTTTGAAGTGCCAAAAATAGGCTAAAGGAGATTACAAACCATCGTGCTTCTGCAAATCATGAAATCTTATGCATTGCTTGGCATTTCCATGTTAGCAAAGAGGGCATCTCATTAGTTCACTTGGATATGTAACCTTGATGAAAAAAGCGGGACAACACCTTGGCATTGTCCCGCTTTCTATTCTGGAGGATGACTAAAGTTTATTCAAAAATGACCTTTTGGTTCCATACCGTCTTGCTTGTAGTCAGCTTAAGCAAGTAGGCACCTTTAAAGGTAGTTGGGAAGCTGTGGTGCAGTATGTTTTGGCCACGGGCAAGACTTGTGTTCGACTCGAAAACAAGCTTTCCTGCAAGATCGAACAACTGTAGCTTTCCATTATCAGCATTTGTCAGGTAAAAGGACAAGTTCAGGTTGCCGTCTTTGCTAGGGTTCGGATAGACAAAAGCTTGCGACATCTCGGGTATTTCGTTGATGTCATTTGGTTTCACGACTTTAACAACAACTGTTGCCGTAGAGCTAAATGTTGGTTTAGCCTGATAGGAAATGGTGTAAGTGAACGAATCCAGCCCTTTGTACCCTGATTCAGGAGAATAAGTGATTGCGTTTGGGTTGGTGAAAGGCTTATAAGCCGATCCATGAGCAGGTTGGGATGCAATGGTCATATTGATAGGTGCCTGAATGATATCATTATTCAACACTTTCACGGTTACCAACATAGCTGAATCAACGGTAACGGAATCATTCACTGCCGTTGGAGGTGTCGTTAATTCGCCAAGCACACCGTTGTTGCCTACAAAAATTTTTACGAAGTTCTGGTAATAGATGTTGGCAATAGTGGCATCGTGAATGATCAGTGTGTTCTCGTCGTTGTCGTTGTCGGCACCAGCACTCCAGTTGTGTGAGCCAGTAAGTACAAGTGGGTCCGAAGCAGGGGCACCTTGGTCAACAACCATGTATTTGTTGTGCATGATGCCTGGTAGGATGCTAGATGCTACAAAATGGGTCCCCAAAGCAGTGGTTAAGGTTGTATTGACTGTGGTGTTGTTGTTTGCAGCATTATTAGTAAGAACATTGGCAGCTACATTTGCTGATTTGCGGGCTACAATTGCATCAGCCATTTCAGTGCGTGTGATCAGCATGGTTGCAATGCTCAAATCATTGTTGGAGGTGTTAATAGTTTGGACGATTTTAGCATTCACTCCATCTGTTGGGCTGAAATAGCTTTCTACCCTTTTGCCGTTGATTTTGTATTCGTGAGGAGTATTGTTCTTCTTGGTTGAACCAAAATGCTCATTGGCCGGATTTGGGGTTGCAGTATTTGATCCCCACATTTCCTCGAACTCGATCTTGTACCCTCGGGCGAGACTTTGGTCCTGAAGGATGATTACATTGTTGGCGTCCGTGTTGATCTGTGTGTCCGTTAGGTTGGTCGAACCTGTCCATACCAAAGGATCGTTCGGGTTGGCCGACTCTGTATCGAAGAGTATGAATTTGTTGTGCATAATGCCCGCACGTTGCGAACTGTTGGGGCCAATAAGTACATGTACAGCAGTACCTACAAGAACATCAATCCCTGTATTGTTGGTTGTGCCACATCCAATAACCCTGACCACAACACCCCTGTTGGCAGCAGCAATCAAAGCATTGCTGACATTGCTGATACCGTCGTTGTTGAAGTTGTACATGGTGAGGTCAATGCTGTATTTTGCACGGTTAATGTATTGGATGAGCGTGTCATCAATCAGGTTGTGCAGATAAATCGCGTTCACTCCAGTGGAATAGGTAGTGTTCACTTCGGTGTTGAAATACTCTTTCATTTCACCAGACGAATTGGAGATAGTGGCAAAAGGTTTTACACCTGAGAATGCAGTATCGTTTCCGGTTACCGAAAAAGCGTTGACCCAGACGATTTGTCCTGGCGTAGCATTGGTGATGGACAAGGAATGAGAAACAGCTCCGCCAGTTCCGCTAATATGGTTTGATAAAGCATTCTGGGAAGTGCCATAGAACATTTCTGTGGTACCCGTAATGTTGGTCGTCCAAGTGAAATCGAGTTGTGTCTTTGTGAAATTGGTATTCGTAAGTAATGTTGTGAAGAAGATAGAGCTAACCTTATGGATATCTGCCATTGTTCGTGGCAGCAACTGGAAGCCGTTAGCAGGGTTGCTGAACTCATATTGCGAGCATATAGCCGTAATGTCAACTAGGCCGCTAGGTATGGTCTGTCCAACTATGTCGGCCTGACCTGTTTTCACATAAATAAAACCAGTTTGTCCATTCAAATCACTGAACTGGTACTTCTTGTTGCCAGTAAATACACTTAATGCATCTGCAAAAGTGACGTTTTTGACTTTGAGCAACATGGACTCATATTGCTCCCCAATTTGGCCAGGAGTAATAACAATAGGAGCAGGAACCGGGTTGCCTGATGAGCGGATAACAACACTTTTGACGGTATCAATCTCAAGCAATTGATTGAACAATTTCGTTCTTCCTGAAATGGTCACAGAATCACCGATATTAACTCCATTTAAAGAAGCACCGTAGGAGGCACCGTATGCAGCAATACCAGCTGTGTTGTCCTGAAAGTACCTGATAGGACCCAATTCAGGGCCATTGGTAACGATGCCTTTTACTGTCACTATTGAGCCCACAGGCATGTTCCGGGCTTGGAGGATGGTGTTTTGTGCTTGGGTGGCCATAAGAAAGCCAAGCAGTACAAGCAGGGAGAAAATTGTTCTTTTCATTATCGTATTGATGTGTTAAGGTGGGTTCTATTTTGGAGTTTAGTCGAAGACGACTTTAAGGGAAACGGAGAATGTGCGTGGGGCACCCATAAAGACAGAAGCAGAGCGGGCGTCAGATGTATTGAATGGATTTTGTATGTACGAGTCATTATTTGTGGCATCTGATACATACACTTTGTCAAACAAATTCAAAACATTCAGTTTGAATGTAAAATTGGCTTTTTTAACTGGACTGATTTTGAAGCGATAGCCCGCATGCAAATCAAAGATCGTATATGCTGGCATTCGCCACGATTCTACAGGATTTCCTAAAGCATCTGTACATTCCTCAGGGTTGAAATCAGCATAATATCTGTCAAAAAAGGTTGCCCCTCCTTCGAAATAGAGCCCCTTTATGGGCTCATACCTAAGATTGGCACCAATTTGTGTTTGAGCCGCATCCCCAACATGAATGCCTCTTGCATCAAAGCTGATTTTGTTGGCAGAATCGTTGTTATCGGTTGTATACATCTGAAGATTAGTGATCTTTTTGTCCCAAATCCAATCTCCGATTGAAATTAATCCTTGAAAATCAAGAGTTGGGTTAAGTTTGTAAACAAAATCTAATTCTACACCAAGATGTCTTGCATCCATACCAGGAATAATCCCATAGGTATCGTGCTCGATGTCGTTCTTGTCAATGTATTTGCTTCTCACATCATTGCTAGCTTTGTTTATCCAACGGGTCATATAGGTATTCAAATTGGCACTGAATTTTTTGCTATTATAAGAATAGCCAAATTCCAATGCTTTTACACGTTCAAGATTATCCAAAGAATCGCCCAAAAACACTGCGCTTTTTGGGGCGAATGAATATTTAAAATCTCTAGCCTTGGCAAGATAACCAATATTGAAAAAGATGTTGCTGAATTTGTCTAAATTGTAGTTTGCGCCTGTCTTGATTGTATATCCGTTCAGATATCCCCATTTCGATTCAGCATTATAGAAGTAATCTATTTTTTTGTACGCGCTTACTGATGTAGAAACATTTGCAAATGAACTGAACTTGCCAGCCTTGTATTCTATCAAACCAAACAATCCACCCCACTTGATCAAACCAACATAGTTATAATATACCTTGTCGCCGACTCGTTTCATTGCCAAGGAACTATCTGCATCATAATTATTCCTCAGATCAGCTTTATCAATAGCGTAATCACCGCCCAGCAAATCTGTTATTTGGCAATAATGTTCTGCTCGATATGAACGCAAGTCTATTCCACCTGACAGAGAGAGTTGATTATTTACCTTATACGAAAGTGTTGACAGCAATCCATACCAAACATGGTTGTTAAATTTCTCGGTCAAATAATTATTGGAACAATAGAGGGTGTTGCTATATTTTGAGTTTATAGGATAAACCGTCCCGAAAGGTGTAATCGTCCCTTTTGAATTCTGATCATATATGCTCTGCCAATTAATTTGCCCTATCTCGTCTTCAGAATATTTGCCTGCATTATTCTGATATTTTGCCAATGAGATAAGATCTGTGTTCTTTAAACTAAATCTGGGCGAAATGCCACCTCCATTACCCGTTGACAAATAAAGAATATTGTTGATTGACAATTTTGGATTGACATCCCAAGCATCTCTTATACTATACTGTGGCTTGAAAAAGACGTTAACTTGTTCGTTTAACACTTCCTTCTTTGCATTTGGATCAATAATACGCTGTGTATGGTCACTGTTCCATTCTTCTGCATCTCTTTTCAAGTATCCCCAATGGGCATTGTATCCAACTCCCTTATTACTGAATGTTTTGGCAATATCGGCTGATGGAACACCGTGCTCTTTTGCGTAAGTAGTATCAAAATCGGCTATTGCTCTTTTATACGTCCGTTGCATGTGGGTTTGGGGCGCTCCATAAGCCGTCAGACTAGTCAAATGATGTTTCCATTTTTTATCAATTTTCCCATAAAAAAACCAAGCCTTCACACTGGTTTGTTCAACCCATCCTTTTCCGTCTTTGTATGCTCCTGCCATAGTGATACCCCAACCATTTTTTAATGCACCGGAGGTAAATCCAAGATTTGTTGTGCTTTTGCCATTGTTGTCTATGCCTTGCTCGACAGTCAAGGATCTTTTTGTTTCAATACCTTTAGTAATTATGTTCATTGTGCCGCCTACAGAAGGCAAAGCAAGTTTAGATGCCCCTAATCCACGTTGAACCTGAATGTTCCGGGTAACTGCATCTATTCCGAACCAGTTTGACCAATATACCCATCCGTTTTCCATATCATTGACCGGGATACCATCAAACATAACTGCCACATTTCGTTGGTTAAAACCTCGGATGGTTATCCTTGCATCTCCATCACCACCTCCTTGAGCTGTAGCATAGACACCGGGGGTTTTATTCAAGAGCAGTGGAATATCTTGCCCAGAAAGACGCTCTTCAATTTTTGCAGGGAGTATTGTTGTAAACGCAACTGGGGTTTCCCTGACTTTAGCATAATCTGCAATTATTTCTATTCCTTCTAATACCACAGATGCTTTCAAAATGAAATCTAAAGTAATTGGAGAATTGCCCACTTCTATTTCTTTTCTCTGAGTATTATAACCTATAAAAGACGCTTGAAGTGAATGTTTCCCTTTTGTAAGTTGTATAGAATAATGGCCATTAACATCACTTGTTGCGCCAATTGTAGTTCCTGAGATAATAACATTTGCTCCAATAATGGTCTCACCAGTCAAGGAGTCCTTGATTACACCACTCACTGTTTGTTTTTGGGCAAATATAATGATGGAAAAAAGCAAGAAAAGAGGGAAAAGTAAGTATTGTTTGGTCATGGGATTTGTATTTATAGCTAAACAGGTATCTGGTTCGATAAAAGATCAAACACAGAAACCTGTTAGTTCTTATTTGAAAAAAGTTGACTATTTAACTAAGATCTTTTTAACCGCAGTGGTTTGCTTATTGTTGGAAATACGAACCAAGTACATTCCCTTGCCTAAGTCGAATGGACCGATTTCAATCTGCTGCTGTCCTTTCTTGACTGTTTGCTGATACATCTTGCATCCAATGACCGAAAATATTTCTACTTCGGTAACCGGCTGGCTTGAAGAAATAGTGAACCGGTCGGCAACGACTGGGTTTGGATAGATTGACAGCGACAAAGTAGCTGGGATATCGTTCATGCCCAAGGTTTTTGCCTTGCAATCGTGATGGCCGAGGTTGGTCCAGATATCTTCATAAACACGGTGGCCAGCAGTGTCAATAACTGCTTGAAGGGTGTCCCATTCTTTTGTTATTACAAATGGACTCTGGTTGCCTTTCACTCCGTCCATAACATCGTATTTGCGTATCAAAGAATGATTGGCAGACCAAGCCAACCAGAAAGGACCTGAGTGGCTTCCGTCAGTGGCCTTGGCTTGAACAATGTAATTGATTACTTTACCTGTAACTTGGACACCACTGCTTTTGTACGACACTGTGGTATCCTTAATATTCGACCAACCTGTTTCGGCATAGATTGCCGAACCTAGTCCAACTTGGCCAAAAAGATCCACAGGAATTGTGTTTGAATTATCATCAAGCGGGGCCGCCCCATTCGTTGTTTTGACTAAGGCAATGGCATCGTTGCCGTTCATGTAAGTTGGTGCTGGATACTTATGATCTAGTTGGTTGGCCAAAGCTTGTAAAACTGGGCTACATTTAGGGGATGGCGGATTGGTCTCATCCACCGTTTGACCGTTAACAAGAACAAAGGTCTGAAAAGGTGCGATTTTCCCAACTAGATGAGTTATTCCTCCATCTGTGTAAGTGGAAAGGCCATTGCTAAATCTCTCCACATAATAATCTTTCAAGTCAATGGTGTCCTTTGTGGGATTGTAGATTTCCAATGCTTTATTGTTTCCACTGCCTTCGACATATTCTGAAAAGAAGAGGTCGTGCTGTGCGGAAGCGGTGATTGCCATAAGAACAAACATGGCAAGGGGTAGAAGAATTTTCATGCGCGTTTCGGTTATGTAAGTTTTGGGGGTTGATTACTAGTTGAGGCAATTTTTCAGGTTACAAAAGTAAAGTATTTTCTGTTGGAGAACTTTGTGGTATAATAATTTATCATTAAATCTTCATATTGCGATATTTGGTGCGGAGTTTTTTGCTTATGTCATGCTTCCTTTGGTAAGGCGCGACTTATTTCTTGGTTTTATTGGTCATCCATCGCTTCTGGGCAAGCTTTCTTTTGCAATGAGTGGGAGTTGATCAGCAATGAACAAGAGATCGGTGAAGTTTAGTGCTTTGCTTTTCACCAAGAGTGCTTTCTAAGCTTGCTTTAGTGGGTATCTTTTGCTATTTGATCGCTGAAAATTCAACCTGTTCAGCCTTCTATTGCACTACCGGTTGTTTCCTATTGGAAACCAAGTGCTTTTATTGTAGTTCCCACTGCATTGCAGATATTACCAGATGCATTGCAGATGTTACCGGATGCATTGCAGATGTTGCCGCATGCATTGCAGATGTTGCCGCATGCATTGCAGGCATTACCAGATGCACCGCACGTGTTGCCGCAAGCATTGCAGGTGTTGCCGCAAGCATTGCAGGTGTTGCCGCAAGCATTGCAGGTGTTGCCGCAAGCATTGCAGGCATTACCGCACGCATTGCAGGTGTTGCCGCACGCATTGCAGGTGTTGCCGCATGCATTGCAGGCCTTACCGCAAGCACTGCAGGTGTTGCCGCATGCACCGCTGGCGTCACCAACGGCATCGCTGGTGTTACCAGTTGCATCGTTGGTATTGCCTTAGGCACTGCTCATATTACCATGGGCATTGCACCTTTCGCCAGCGGCCATGCAAAGAAAGCCTTTTGCATAGCTCATAGTGCCATCATTGTTTTGATGTCTTTCCATTGAAGAACAAAGCAAATCAAGATAGCTGCGCGATAAAGCATTTGCTCACGCGAGCTTGGCAATATTCCTGCCTTTCTTATCAATCTTGCCACTATTAAAACGACTCGGGGAGCGGTGAAGATCATTTACTGAATGCAAAATTAGATCAGATCAGCCATTGGGAGCGCGGTCATGCGGCAGGAAGTAGGAAAAATAGTTGGGGTCTGTGTTTTTTTTCTACTTTCGTCCAATCAAAAAAAGCCCCAGTGTCAGACAGTTTAGTGATCATACCAACCTATAATGAGAAGGAGAACATCGAAAAGATGATCCGCAAGGTGTTCTCTTTGCCCAAAGATTTCCATCTGTTGATTGTGGAGGACAATTCGCCGGACGGCACAGGCGCCATCGTGAAACGCTTGATGCCCGAGTATGAGGGCCGCTTGTTTATCCTCGAACGCAAGGGGAAACTCGGCCTTGGCACGGCCTATATTGACGGCTTCCGATTGGCCCTTTCCAGAAACTACAGCTATATTTTCGAGATGGACTGCGATTTTTCGCACAACCCCGACGATCTTATCAAGCTCTATGAAGCCTGCGCTGTTGATGGTGCCGATGTGGCTGTTGGCTCGCGCTATATTAAAGGTGTCAATGTGGTGAACTGGCCAATGGGGAGGGTGCTGATGTCGTACTGTGCCTCGATGTACGTTCGCTTTGTCCTGAGCATCCCGATTGCGGACACTACTGCTGGTTTCAAATGCTATACGGCAAAGGTGCTGAGGGTCATTGATCTGAACGCTATCAAGTTTATGGGCTACGCATTCCAGATCGAGATGAAATATACCGCTTGGCGACTGGGTTTCAAGGTGAAGGAAGTGCCCATCATCTTCACCGACCGCACAGAAGGCACGTCGAAGATGAGCTCGAAGATATTCAAAGAAGCTTTTCTTGGAGTGCTGAGTTTGCGCTTCAAGAACATCAAACCCAAACTGGATTGAGGCTTTTGAAAAAACATTTCTGACCCTTCTGTTCGTTTTGCAGAAGGGTTTTTTCGTTTTTCAAGGGGTGTATTCCCTGATACATGTTGTTCATAGCTCGAAGTGATTTACTTTTGCCTCTCAAAATACCCTGTTTAAATGGCTCACAACGACTTCATGATCCTTAATGCCACCATCGTGAACGAAGGCAGGCAGGAAATAGGCTGGGTCAGGGTAAGCGGGCAGTTTATCAAGGATATTGGCGAGGGCCTTCCTCCTGTCGTTGACTGCCCATTTGTTGACGCCACAGGACTGATCCTGATACCGGGCGTAATAGATTGCCATGTACATTTCCGCGAACCGGGCTTGACCCATAAAGCCGATATTGATTCGGAAAGCAGGGCGGCTGTGGCCGGAGGGGTGACTTCCTTTATGGAAATGCCGAACACCATACCCCAAACGGTCACGCTCGATTTGTTGGAACAGAAAATGGCATTGGCCTCAGAGAAATCCTTGGCCAATTATTCATTCTTCCTTGGGGCCAACAATACTAACATTGATGAAATAGCAGAAGCTGATCCATCAAAGGTTTGTGGTGTAAAGGTATTTTTTGGTGCTTCGACCGGGAACATGATTGTTGACAAGCTATTCACTCTGGAGCAGCTTTTCGAATTGTCGCCCATCCCCGTTGCGGCCCATTGCGAGGACGATGCAATCATCCGCCACAAC
>Ga0118677_10006845_pt1 | contig 19122 bp, 12 predicted proteins | sample AliMusrvi5mmetaG_FD_86154 | JGI IMG/M metagenome (GOLD analysis project Ga0118677, IMG submission 86154) | reverse complement strand
GCCCGGCGCTACGTGTCCGCTGCCGTGGCCGAGCACGATCTGGTCGCGTCCCATGATCGGCAGCGGACACGTAGCGCCGGGCAGCGCGGCGGGTTCCTCATCTTGCACAACGTTGCGGTTCATGCCGCACCTTCGGTCTGCGCGGCCTCGGTGTCCGGCTGCTTTTCGGCGGTCGCAACGAGGTGGCGGCCGTAGGTGTAGTAGGCGGTGCAGGCGCCCTCGGCCGAGACCATGGTTGCGCCCAGCGGCGTCAGCGGCGTGCACTGTTTGCCGAAGGCGGGGCAGTCGTGTGGCTTGCGGATGCCGCGCAGGATCTGCCCGCTGATGCATACCGTGGACTCGCAGGTGTCGATGGCGCCGACATCGAATGCGAGTTCGGCGTCGTAGGCGCGGTATTCGGGGCGAAGCCGGTAGCCGCTCATCGGGATGCGGCCGACGCCGCGCCACTTGCGGTCGGCTGCCTCGAAGACACTCTCGACCAGGGCGCGGGCCGCCAGGTTGCCGTCGCGGTCGAGCACGCGCGAGTACTGATTCTCCACGCAGGCCGTGCCGGCCTCCAGTTGGCGCACCGCCATCAGCGTGCCCTCCAGCAGGTCGAGGGGCTCAAAGCCGGTGATCGCGATGGGCACACTGAAGCGCGAGCTGAGGGGCTCGTACTCGCGATAGCCCATGACGGCGCATACGTGGCCGGGGCCGAGGAACGCCTGCACGCGGTTCTGCGGCGAGGCGAGGATGAAGGCGATGGCCGGCGGGACGAGCGAATGCGACACCAGAATCGAAACGTTGTCGACGCCTTCGAGCCGCGCGCGGTGTACCAGCATGGCGTTGGCCGGGGCGGTGGTCTCAAAACCGATCCCCAGGAAAAATACCGGTCTCCCGGGATTTTTCCCCGCGATTTCAACCGCTTCCAGCACCGAATAGACGATCCGGATGTCGGCACCGTTCGCCTTTTCCTTTTCCAGCGAAGTAACCGAGCCGGGAACGCGGATAAGGTCGCCGTATGTGGTCAAAATGGCCCCGGGAACTTTGCTGCAGGCAATGGCGGTGTCGAGAAAATGCTGGCTGGAAACGCAAACCGGGCAACCGGGCCCCGAAAGCAACCGGATATTGGGTGGCAGCAGGGCACGGAGCCCGAAGCGGTGAATCGCCATGGTGTGGCCGCCGCAAACCTCCATCAGGGAGATCTCCTTCTTCGAGATCCTCTTTAATTCGCCGGAGACGGCAAGGATCAGCTCCTTTTTACGGTATTCGTCGATGTACTTCATCCGTGTATCACTTCTCGCGGGTTAATTCATGGTCGGGCTTCCTGTTTTGACGCGGCTGCTGAACGGCCGTAGCTCAATTGTTTTATTTTCCGGCCCGACTCACAGTCGCGTACCAATTCCTGAAATCTTTTAACAATGGTGGTTTCCTGCTTTGCAGACATCACCCATTTAAGGGCTGTTTTCCTGTACGACGGCGGGGAAGCCATGAAGTAATCCCATGCCTTTTGGTTCTCCCTGAATTTTTGCCCTAAGTTTTCAGGTAGTGCATAGGTGTCATTTTCATAGGCATAGGTCCCGGTAAGGTGCTCCTTTCGCATGTTGTATGCGGCAAGACCGGCCTGGTTCATCCTCCCGGTGCGAATCAGTTCCTCCACTTTCCTGATGTTGATGTTACTCCAGGTGCTTGATGGCTTTCGCGGTGTGAAACGGATCCTGTAGCTTTCGTGGTCGATTGAATTGCGAACGCCGTCGATCCAGCCAAAACAAAGGGCTTCATCCACTGACTCGCTCCAGGTAATACTTTTTTTCCCGCTGCCGGTTTTGAAGTAACCAACAAATATTTCGGTGGCATGATCATGATGCTGCTCCAGCCATCTCCTGAACTCAGCCGTTGAGGGAAAAAATAGAGGTTCGGTTTCCATGCTCATCTCATTTTTCGGCGGGTTCCTGGCTTTTTTCGGTTGATTCCGTAATTTTTTTCCTGAAGGTGTAGGCAAACCCTAAGTTCGCATTCAGATTCATCATTTTTGCATGACCTTCATCCTGCCAGTTGCCCGCAATGTCGGTCAGGTTAACATTGAACCTGGTTTCGAATGTAATGCTGAAATGGCTGCTGACGGCTAATTCGAGCCCGACGCCGGGGGAAATGCCGAATTCAAAATGTGGATAATAGGAGTTCGCATTTCCATGAAGGGTATCGGTTACAGAAATGAGTGGATTTCCTGTCAGCCAGTGATGGTTCGTCCCGGTTAGTTCAGAATGGACCAACGCCCCGAAATAAATGCCCGGGTAAACAAAAAATTTCAGCCTTGAACCGAAAACAAACTGCGGCTGGAAATGGAGGTATAAATTATCGACGGTATAGGAAAAATCGTAAACATTTCCTCCGGACAGTCCGCCTGTAGCTGACTTTACGCCAAACGCCCGCTGGGTATATTCAATTTCAATCCCATGATTAAAGGTTGACTGCGACCGCTGGCGGATGGACAATGACAGGGAATATGAAGGCAGGGAATAATGGTAAACGGCATTGGTATAATCGGGTTTTGTGAACCAGAAATAACCAAGTCCGCCTTTAATCCCAATCTGGAGCTGCGCCTGGCAATAAAAGGGCAGCAGGGATATCAGCAGGAAAAACCATCGTTTATTCATAGTTCACTGTGGGCTGTTATCGGCAATTTCATTCAGCAACCGCAAAGTCTCGGCTGCCTCCTCCGGGTCAACTTTCTCAATGGCAAACCCTGCGTGGAGCATGATGTAATCCCCCGGTTGAACATTGTCGAGCAGCAGGAGGCTGGCTGTATATTCAACATCTTCGATGGTGACCAGGGCATTTGACCCAACGATGCTGATCACCTTTGCGGGTATGGCTAAACACATGAATGGTCCCTCCTTTTTGATGCGACTGCAAGCTGACCCAGCGCAATCCCGCCATCGTTGGCAGGAATGGAGGCATGGGTGTAAACGTCAAAACTGTTTTCCCGGAGCAGGGTGGCCGTACCTTCCAAAAGATATTTGTTCTGGAATACACCGCCCGAAAGGACCACTTTGCTGATCCCGTAATGGCTCCTGATCGTTTTTACAGATTCAAAGATAACGGAAATTATGGTATTGTGGAACTTTGATGCAATTATTTTCAGATCCAGGCCGGCAGCAAGATCGTCTGCAATAGCGCGGATGGTGCGTGCAAAACTGATGGTTTCACCGGCATTGAAAGGGTACGAGCCGCCGATGCCCTCCCGGACAAGCGACTCAAGCCGCATCGGGCCTTCGGCCTGGAAGGAGGCCGTATGACAGAGGCCCATGACCGCTGCCACGGCATCGAATAACCTGCCTGCTCCGGAGGTTAGCGGGCAATTGATTTTCCGATCGATCATAGCGACCGCCATCCTGATCTTTTCCTTGCCGACCTGGTCAAACAGGGGCAGTCCAAGTTTAAAAATGTCATCGCCATAAACGTGATAAAGGAGGGAAACGGCCATCCGCCAGGGCTCTTCCGTTGCACGGTCACCCCCGGGCATCGGGAGATATTCGAAATGGCTGATCCTGGTAAAATCGAGCAGATCACATACCAGGAATTCTGATCCCCAGGTGTGTCCGTCATCGCCATATCCCGTTCCATCGAAAGCCACGCCGATCACCCTTTCATCAAGATGGTGCTCAGCCATGCAGGAGGCAATATGGGCATGGTGGTGCTGAACCCGGACCACGGGAAGATCGCCATACTTCATGGCCGTCCGGGTTGAAATATAATCGGGGTGAAGGTCAACGGCAAGGAGTTCCGGTTTCATGCGGAACAACTTGAGGAATCGTGCGATGGTTTCTTCGTAAAATTCGGTAGTTTCCAGTCCTTGCAAGTCGCCGATGTGCTGGCTCAGAAAGGCCTTCTTCCCCTTACCGATGCAAAAGCAGTTGGTCAGTTCGGCCCCGAAGGCCAGGATCCCGCCGGTATTCATGGCCGTGCGCACGGGGGCGGGTACATATCCGCGCGAACGGCGCAACACACGCTCAATCCCTCCAAAAACCCTCACAACGGAGTCGTCGGTACGGTTGAAAATATCACGGTTATGTAAAATCACGGCATCCACCAGTGGTGCAAATGACGACAGGGCAGCCTGGTTCCCGGTAAGGATCGGTTCCCTGCTGAAATTCCCGCTGGTCAGCACAATGGCAGGGGTATCCAGGTAACTGAAAAGCAAATGATGGAAAGGCATATAGGGCAGCATCACCCCGAGCAGGCCCAGTCCGGCGTTTACATTTCCGGCCATGGCCGGAAATGCGCCTGTTTTCAATTTCAGCAGGACGATGGGCCTGCGCCATGAGCGCAGTGACTGTTCTTCAGCCTGATCAACCATGGCAAACTGCCGGAGTGATGCAAGATCACGGAACATCACTGCAAATGGTTTGCCGTCGCGCCGCTTTACCGAGCGGAGTTTCGCAACCGCCGTTTCACTGAAGGCATTGCACGCCAGGTGCATTCCCCCCAGTCCCTTGATGAGCGCCGTGCCGTTCTGATCGAGGCAGGAGGCAAGCTGGTGAAGGATGACCCTGATGTCGGCTGTAACCATGGCGCCACCGGCATACAGTTCGTAGTTTGGACCGCAAACGGAACAGGCAGTAGGCTGGGCATGGAATCTCCGGTCGGTGATGGTTTCATATTCCCTGTGGCACTCCGGGCACATGGCAAACGGCTGCATGGTGGTTTTATCACGGTCGTAAGGAAGGTCGCGGATGATGGTGAAGCGGGGGCCGCAGTTGGTGCAGTTCACGAAGGCGTAGTCGAGCCTTGTACCTGTTTTTTTCATGTCCCCGAGACATTCATCACAAACCGCGATATCGGGACTGATCTCCGTAATATCATCCGAAACATCGTGGCTGTGACGTATACTGAACCCGGCAATGGTCTCAGGCTCCAGTTCCCTGACATCAATGTCTTCAATCATGGAAGCAGCGGGGGCTTCCTCTCTCAGGGAAACAACGAACCGGTGAATGGTTGCAGATGCCCCGCTGATCCTGATGATCACATTTTCATTGGTATTCATGACCCACCCGTCAAGTCCCTCCCGGGTGGCGATCCTGTGCACAAACGGCCTGAATCCCACCCCCTGGACCAATCCTGTAACGGTTATCTGAAATGTTCTTTTTGTAACCAACGTTGATAAATAACAGTTCAAAATTCTATAAAAATCGCACATCTGCCTGCACAACCCAGCCATCTCCCCATCCCCTAATCTCCCCATCCCCAAATCCTCAAATCCTCAAATTTCCACATCCCCAAATCTTCAAATTTCCAAATTTCCAAATTTTCAAATCTTCAAATTTCCAAATCTTCAAATCCTCCCATCCCCATGCGTAAAAGTATATATATTTTAACTATTTTTACCCCTTAATCGGGTTCCTATGATTACATTTCTGACCGGTTTTATTGCCAGCATGGCTCATGTGGTTACAGGGCCCGACCATCTTGCCGCGGTGACCCCTCTTGCTATCGACAGCCGCAGGAAATCATGGATGATCGGGTTTTCCTGGGGGCTGGGGCACACCGTGGGCATGTTGCTGATCGGGATGTTGTTTATCCTCTTCCGCGAATTTTTACCGGTTGAGGCCATTTCCCGGCACAGCGACACCGCAATCGGGATCCTGCTGATCATCATAGGAAGCTGGGCCATCTTCAGGACCTACCGGCATCATTCGCACGGAAACCGGCCACATACCCATTTCCACACCAGGCCATTCCTGTACGCACATTTTCACCGGCACACCCACGAAGAATCGCCCGGACACGAGCACACCCATGAAATAAGTGTCAGGCAGAATGGCTTCACGGCACTTGGCATTGGAACGGTCCACGGTTTTGCCGGATTCAGTCATCTCTTTGCGATGCTGCCTTCACTTGCACTTCCTACGGTATGGGATTCGGTGACCTACCTGGTGGCCTTTGCCTCGGGGACCATCATCACCATGATCATCTTTGCTTATATCCTGGGGTTTGTGGCATACCGGTCGGCAATGGAGAACAAGCAGAAATTCCTTAAATGGTTCACGCTGACAGGTGGTTTGCTTGCAATTGCCATCGGGGTATTATGGATCATCCACCCAATCGGGTAATTGTGAATGTCTAAACAGCAAATGCATTTTTTCATTTCCGGGATGCGAAAAGTTGAAAAGAAAGTGCTAATTTTGAGCCCTTCATCTCAACATATTCCATGCTGCCATCCGACGAAAACAATAATCCCGGGAAGGTGCTTCCCGACAAGGTTGATTTAGACCAGCTGGTCTATGACAACCGGGAGCGTCTGAAGGAACTGGCCGCCATCAACGATACCACCAACATCATCAAAGCGGGTAAAGCCATACCCGAAACCCTTCATGAAATCTGCCAGATCCTTCCGAAAGCATGGCAATACCCGGAGGCGGCCGTGGCCAGAATTCTTTTCGAGGAGATGGAGTTCACCAGCCCGGGATTTGCGGAGACCTCCTGGAAACAGGAACAGGTTTTCGAAACGATCGACAATCTTACCGGGACCATTACCATCTGTTATTTGCAGGAATTTCCTGAAAGTTCCGAAGGTCCCTTCCTGAAGGAAGAACGAAACCTTGTGATGAACCTGGCGACCCTCATCGAGGGCTACCTGAACGGGGTCAAAGGCCGCGAAGGGCGTTACATCACACGCGAACGCCTCAAGGAACTCACTGCCATCAACCAGACAACCGCCATCCTTCGCACCGGGAAGCCGATAGAGGATGCCCTCCACCAGATATGCCTGATCCTGCCCAAGGCCTGGCAATATCCCGATTACACAGTTTGCCGAATAAAATATGGTAACACCGTTCTCAACAGTCCCGGGTTTCGTGAAACCCAGTGGACCCAGAAACAGGAATTTGAAACGATCGACAACCAGGATGGGTTTATCCAGGTATGTTACCTCAAAGCCTTCCAGCCCTCGTTTGAAGGACCCTTCCTGGAAGAGGAGCGGCACCTGATCATCAACCTGGCCAACCTGATCACCGGCTACCTGAACTCGGTAAAGGGCAAGGCCATCCTGCGCCGTACGAGTCACCGCGAAATTACGGAAGAAAAACCCGATCCCTCGCTGCCGGTCAAATACAGCCGTCAGCTGCTGCAGACCTTCCTCAACCGCACCAATTACAACCGCGACCTCTACCACGACCTGATGCCCTTCAAAGTCAAGGAGATCCTGCTCGTGGCGAATCTCTACGACGCCTACAGCATCGAGAAGGAGGGCCGGTTTTCGGAACATGTTCTCGGCGAGTTTTATTCGCTCAGCCTGAGCACGATGCCCAGGATCACAGGGGTTTCAACCACCGAGGAGGTGTTGGAACAGCTGAACAGCAAGCATTACGACCTGATCATCATCATGATCGGCACCGACAGGCATTTTCCGCTCGACCTCAGCAAAAAGGTGAAGGCGCTCTACCAGTATATCCCCGTCTTCCTGCTGCTGAACAGCAACTCCGAAATTGCCCTTTACGAGGAGGAACCGGAAAAACTTCATTCCATCGACCGTGTTTTTGTGTGGAATGGCGACTCGAAGATCTTCTTCGCGATGATCAACTATCTCGAAGATAAGATCAACGTGGAAAATGACACCAATGTAGGGATGGTGCGGGTGATCCTCCTTGTAGAGGATTCCTCAAAGTATTATTCGCTTTACCTGCCGATGTTATACAACATCGTGCTGGAACAGACCAAGAACATCATCGAGGATGTCACCACCGACGAACTGTACCGCATCCTGCGGCTGAAGGCACGACCGAAGATCCTGCTGGCTTCCACCTACGAAGAGGCTACCCAGATCTTCAACCAGTACAAGGAAAACATCCTGTGCCTGATCTCTGACGTGAAATTCAAGAAGGACGGAAAACTGAATGATACCGCCGGTTTCAGCCTGGTCAGGCAAACCAGGAAGGAACTTCACGACCTGCCGATCGTGCTGCAATCGTCGGAAGAACAGAACAGTGAAAAGGCCTATGAACTTAAGGCCTCCTTCATCAACAAGAATTCGGAAACCCTGCTGATCGAATTCAAGAGTTTCATCACCCACTACCTTGGTTTCGGGAATTTCATTTACCGCGACAAGGAGGGCGGGCAGATCGCTGTTGCAAAATCGCTCAAGGAATTTGAAGACCTGCTGAAAACGATCCCTGAGGAGTCGCTTCTGTACCATGCCCGTAAGGATCATTTCTCGTTGTGGCTGATGGCGCGGGGCGAGATCCAGGTGGCAAAGATCCTGAACCCGGCCAAGGTCACCGATTTCAAGGACCCTGAATCGCTTCGCCGGCATCTGATCAACGTGATCCAGCATTTCCGCAATGAGCAGAATGTGGGGAAAGTGATTCCTTTCGAGGAATCGGCACTGACCGATGAACGCAACATCGTGGCGCTGACCGAAGGAGCCCTGGGGGGGAAGGGGCGCGGACTGGCCTTTGTGAATACCCTCATCTACAATTATGATTTCGCCAGGTATGTGCCGAATATCAACATCCGGACTCCCAAAACCTCGATCATCGGGACTGATGAATTCGAATATTTCCTCGACAGGAACAAGTTGAGGGAAAATGCGGTGTATGAAACCGATTACAACCTGATCAAAAAATGGTTTATTGAGGGTAGGCTTACCGAGAGCCTTATCAGGAAGCTGAAACTTGTTATTAAAAACATCACCAAGCCATTGGCCATCAGGTCGTCGGGATTGTTTGAGGATTCCCAGAACCAGCCATTTGCGGGTATTTTTGAAACCTACCTGATCCCGAACAACCATCCCGACCCGGCTGTAAGACTCGAGCAGTTGATGGAGGCCATCAAGCTTGTTTATGCCTCGGTCTATTCCCCGACGGCAAAAGGATACATCGAAGCGGTCAATTACCGGATTGAACAGGAAAAAATGGCCGTCGTGATCCAGGAGGTGGTGGGCAACCAGTTCGGGGAGGTTTTTTATCCGCATATCAGCGGCGTTGCGCAATCATTCAACTATTATCCCTTTGCCCACATGAAGCCCGAGGAGGGATTTGCCGTCGCGGCGTTAGGCCTGGGCAGGTATGTGGTGGAGGGGGAAAAAGCCTTCAGGTTTGCCCCGTTGTACCCCAATCTCGAGATCAATTCGGCAAGGGATCAGTACAAGGGTTCACAGGTCTATTTTTATGCCGTCGACCTGACCAAAAAGGATGTCCGGCTCCTGGAGGGCGAGGATGCCGGGTTGAGAAAGCTCGATATCTCCGATGCAGAGGACCATGGAACCCTGAAACATCTTGCTTCGGTTTATTCCCTAGAAAATGACCGGATCTCAGCGGGGCTCAGGGATCCCGGACCGCGGGTGATTAATTTTGCCGACATCCTGAAATACAATTACATCCCGCTGTCAAAAACCATCGAAGTTGTGCTCGATGTGGTCAAAGAGGCGCTCGGATCTCCGGTCGAAATCGAATTTGCGGTTGACCTGAACAGGGATCAGAATTACAAAGCCTCCTTTTATCTTCTCCAGATCAAGCCACTCATCGGGAATATTTCCGACTACGACATCGACATGGATAAGATCAATAAAGATGAGATTCTGCTCTATTCGGAGAAGGAGATGGGCAACGGCATGGTGGATACCATGGATGAGGTGGTATTTGTGGATCCCCTTACATTCGACAAGGGAAAGACGGTGGAGATGGCCGAAGAGATTGACAAAATCAACCACGAGATGGGGAAGGCCGGGAAAAAATACATCCTCATCGGACCGGGCCGGTGGGGCACACGCGACCGGTGGATCGGGGTCCCGGTAACCTGGCCCCAGATCAGCAATGCGAAGGTAATCGTTGAAACCAGTTTGGAAGGATTCCCGCTGGATGCCTCCTCGGGATCGCACTTTTTTCACAATGTCACTTCGATGAACGTGGGTTATTTCTGTGTCCAGCCGGAACTGTCCGACAGTTACATCCATTACGATGTTCTCAGGTCACAAAAGAATATCAGGAAGACCGAATATTTTACCATCGTGAAATTCGAAAAACCGCTGGTCGTGCGGATGGACGGAAAAAAGCGGATCTCGGTCATCACCTGGACGAAAGACAAATAAAAATAAAATTAAAAATTTCATCATGCGTATTTCAAGAATCAACAAGAAAGAAAATGAAACCGGCAGTGTTGCCCAGGATCTCAGTTTGCTGGACCCCCTGATTGCAAAACACAAGGGTAAAAAGGGAAACCTGATTCCGCTGTTGCAGGGCGCCCAGGAACTTTTTGGATTCATCTCCGGGCCTGCCTTTGAAAAACTCGCACGCGAAACCGGGATCCCCCTGAGCGACATGTACGGGGTTGCGACGTTTTACGCTCAATTCCGGCTCCATCCCGTGGGAAAGCACATCATCAAAGTTTGCCACGGAACGGCCTGCCATGTGCAGAATGCCGTTGAAATTTCAGAATCGCTGGAGGAGGCCCTGAAGGTGAAAGACGGCCAGACCACCGAAGACCGGTTCTTTACGCTTGAATCGGTCGCCTGCCTTGGATGTTGTTCACTCGCGCCGGTGATGATGATCGGAGATCAGACCTATGGCAAACTCACTGGCAACGAAGCAGTGAAAATTGTCAAGAATATCAGGCTGGCCGATAATAACTGAAACACATTCAGGCAATAGGCAATGGGCAATAGGCAATAGGTCATTTAATCAATTTTCAAATTCCCAAATTTTCAAATTCTCAAATCATCTATATGACAACGATCGTCACTGTCGGACTTGGAAGCTGCGGGATCGCAGCAGGAGCAAACAAAACTTACGAAAAGATCAAAGCGCTGAAGGATTCTGAAAAGCTCACTTTCGACCTCAAAAAGACCAGCTGTGTCGGCATGTGCTACCGGGAACCCCTGGTAGAGATCACCGACGAAACCGGGACCTATCTGTACGGCGAAGTGGATGCCGACCGGGCCGTTGAGGTGATCGAAAAACACATCAACCAGCACGACCCCATCCGCGATTACATCGTATACACCGATCTCTTTGATGCCCCTGAAAATGATTTTATCGGGGCACAGGTCAAGATCGTTTTGCGCAATTGCGGTTATATGGATCCCGAATCGATCGGGGAATACGAATCACGCGACGGGTATAAGGCGATTAAAATGATCGCCGCCGAAAAAAGAAGCCGTGAATCGGTCATCGATACGGTTCTGAAATCGGGGTTACGCGGACGTGGAGGCGGTGGTTTCCCGACGGGGATGAAATGGAAATTTGCCAATGCCAACAAATCAGCCGAAAAATATGTGATCTGCAATGCGGACGAGGGCGATCCCGGTGCCTTTATGGACCGGTCGGTGCTCGAAGGCGACCCTCATTCGGTGCTTGAAGGCATGATCATTGCTGCCTATGCCATCGAAGCCACCGGCGGCGTGATATACTGCCGCGCGGAGTACCCGCTTGCCATCAAGCGTCTGAATATTGCCATCGGCCAGGCCCACGAAAGAGGATACCTCGGCAAGAACATTTTCGGCATTGAGGGATTCAACCTGGATATTTACATCAAAGAGGGGGCCGGCGCTTTTGTATGCGGCGAGGAAACGGCCCTCATCGCCTCCATCGAGGGAGAACGCGGCATGCCAAGAAAACGTCCGCCCTTCCCGGCCGGATCGGGATTATGGAAAAAACCCACGAACATCAACAACGTGGAAACCTATGCCAATATTCCCTGGATCATCAACAACGGTTCGGAAGCGTATGCCCAATATGGCACTGAAAAGAGCAAGGGAACGAAGGTCTTCGCCCTTGCAGGCAAGGTGCGTCATTCAGGATTGGTCGAGGTCCCGATGGGGATGACCATCCGCGATGTGATCTTCAAACTCGGCGGGGGAATCAAAGGAAACAAAAGGTTCAAGGCGGTACAGATGGGAGGCCCTTCAGGCGGTTGTATTCCCGAATTCCTCTCCGACACCATCGTCGATTACGATTCGGTCAACGCCACGGGCGCCATCATGGGTTCGGGCGGGATGGTCGTAATGGATGAAACGACCTGCATGGTCGATGTGGCGAAATTTTTCCTCGACTTTACCTGCAAGGAGAGTTGTGGTAAATGCACCTTCTGCAGGATGGGGACCAAGCGAATGCTTGAAATCCTCGACCGTATCACCAACGGACTGGGGCGCGAAGGAGACCTGGAAAAACTCGAGGAACTTGCCTACCAGATCAAGGATAATTCCCTTTGCGGACTGGGGCAGACCGCCCCCAACCCTGTACTCACTACCATCAGGTATTTCAGGGATGAGTATGAAGCGCACATAAACCACAAAAAATGCCCGGCGAAGGTTTGCCGCCCGCTGCTCACCTACAAAGTCGACCCTGAAAAATGCACGGGCTGCCTGGTTTGCTCAAAAAACTGCCCGGCAAAGGCGATCACCGGCGAACGTAAAAAACCCCATTTCATCAACCAGGAATTGTGCACCAAATGCGGGGTGTGTTTCTCGAAGTGCAAGTTCGAGTCGATCCTGCTCTCATAAAAAGGTAGCGAGGTAGCGAGGTAGCGAAATAGCGAAATAGCGAAAAAAATAAAAATGTAACTGTTTAATTAATCATATTTTTCCAATGGCTGACAATTCATTAAATATCGTACTCAACGGAAATATTGTAAAGGGCTTCCCCGGGGAGACCATCCTGGAACTTGCCGCACGAAACGGAATTAGCATCCCGACACTCTGCAATGACGACCGGCTGGAACCATTCACCTCCTGCTATGTATGTGTCGTGGAGGTCGAAGGCATGCGCGGGCACCAGCCATCCTGTTCAACAAAGATCGCCGAAGGGATGAAGATCATCACCGACAACGAAGGGATCAGGAAATCGCGGAAAATGGCACTGGAACTGATGCTCAGCAACCACTATGCCGACTGTACCGGTCCATGCAAGCAAACCTGTCCGGCAGGTGTTGACGTGCAGGGATATATTTCCCTGATCGATAAGGGGCAGTACAGCGAAGCAGTGGCCCTGATCAAGGAAACCAACCCCCTGCCCGCCATCTGCGGCCGCGTGTGCGTTCGCCCGTGCGAAACCGAATGCCGACGCAACCTGCTCGACGAAGGAGCACCTGTAGGGATCGACTACCTGAAACGGTTCGCCTCCGATTATGACCTGGCTTCGCCTGGGAAATATGTACCCGCCGTAAAACCATCCACCGGTAAAAAGGTGGCGGTGATCGGTGCCGGCCCCGGTGGTCTTTCAGCCGGCCATTTTTTACAGATCGAAGGTCACCAGGTTGATATTTTTGAGGCGGCACCCAAATCGGGAGGCTGGCTTCGTTACGGGATCCCCGAATACCGCCTTCCGAACGACATCCTCGACCAGGAGGTAAAGAACATCACCGACCTGGGGGTGAATATTTATTACGACAAAAGGCTGGGAGGTAACCTGAGCTACCACGACATCCGGTCGGAGTACGACGCCACCATCCTTACCATCGGTTCGCAGAAGGGAACCGGCGTGGGCTGCGATGGTGACGATGCCGGCAATGTATATTCCGGGATCGACTTCCTGAAAAACATGGAGATCACAGGCCAGCGGTACAATTTTAAAGGCAAGACCATCGCCGTGGTCGGGGGTGGCAACACCGCCATGGACTGCTGCCGCACCTCCATCCGCTGCCATGCCGACAAAGTCTATGTCATATACCGCCGTACCGAGAAGGAGATGCCGGCCAACCCCATCGAGATCCATGAATCGAAACTCGAAGGGGTGGAATATCTTTTTCTCACCCTTCCCAAAAAGATAAACAAGAATGCCGCCGGAGAAGTTGCGTCTGTGACCTGCATCAGGATGGAACTTGGCGAACCTGATGCATCGGGACGCCGCCGCCCGGTGCCTGTTGAAGGTTCCGATTTCGAACTGAAGGTCGATTACATCCTGGCAGCAATCGGCCAGAAAACCGATGTGAATTTCATCGACGACATCAATGTGAATGCCGGGAAAGGCGAACTGAAGATCAACAAATGGGGCGACCTGGATACCGATAAGGCAACATTGCAGACCGGGATTCCCTCCGTCTTTGCCGCCGGCGACGGGGTTACAGGCCCGGCGACCATCATCGAGGCCATTGCCCAGGCAAGAATAGCCTCGACGAGCGCGCACCAGTTTCTCATGGGATTGCCCATGGAGCCGGTAAAAAAGCCCTTCAACAGCAAACGCGACAATTTCAAGAAACAGGTGAAAGAGGATTACCTGGGCAGTTTTGAAAGCCAGCTCAGGGAAGAGATGCCGACAATGGCTGCCGGTTCGCGGTTGAACTTCAGCGAAGTGGAGCTGGGCTATGCGGGGGAAGAGGTGGCGCACCACGAAAGCCAGCGCTGCCTCGAGTGCGGCTGCGTGGCATACCTGGATTGCGATCTTCAGAAATTCTCCAGTGAATACAATGCACAGCAAAAAACATTCGAAGGGGCTTTCAGGGAATACAAGGTTGATTTCCGCCATCCCTTTATCGAGATCGATAACAACAAATGCATTCTTTGTGCGCGTTGTGTGCGGATTTGCCGCGAGGTGACCGGTGCCAATGCGCTCGGGCTGATCAATCGGGGTTTTGATACCTATGTTGCCCCGAGCATGGGAGAAGCGCTGCAGGACACCCATTGCGAATCGTGCGGGTTGTGCATCTCAACCTGTCCTACCGGGGCCATTACCGAGAATGTGCTTTTCAAGCCGGGCCCGGTAAAAACGGAAACAGCAGAAACAATCTGCAACTATTGTTCCGTCGGATGCGCCATCGACCTTCACCATAAGAACGGTTTCGTCATGGGGGTTACCGGCAGGGAAGGGCTGGTCAATTCCGACACCAACCTTTGCAGGTATCCCAAATTCGGGTTCAGTTACCTCAACGATTTAACCAGGATCACCAGGCCGCTTCTCAAGGTCAACGGCAAATTCCGGGAGATCAGTTTTGCAAAGGCATACCAGCTCATCGCCGATAAGATCAAAGCGGTAAAACCTGCAGAAAATGCATTTTTCGGTGGCGCAAGGCTGACGAATGAGGAACTTTACCTGGTGCATAAACTGGCCAGGGCGGCGGCCAGGACCAACAATATCGGCAGTTTCCACTACCTCGGAAGGGGAGAGGGTTACCGCACCAATTCCGACCTGAACGCACCCTTCGCTGAGATTGCTCATGCAAGTGCGATCTACCTGTTCGGAACCGAGATCAACCGCGATCACGCGGTGGCCGGTTTCATGGTGCAAAATGCGCATTACCTGAAGAAAACACCCCTGGTCATGGTGACTGAAAAGGCCGAAAACAGCATGTCGTACAAAGTTGACCGGCAGATTGTGGTTAAATCCTACTATCACTTTGTAAAGGCCGTCAACCATTACCTGCTGTCAAAAGGACTGGAAAATGCACTTTTCCTTCGCGACCGCGTCGAAGGTTTTGAGGGTTACAAAGCCATGCTGCTCCAGGAGGATTTCAATTCGCTCGTGACAAAGTCGGGCCTTACCTCCGGTGAAATCGGAATATTTGCCGAAACCTATAACAATGAAACGAATGCCATCCTGATCTTCTCCGAGAAGGAGACTTCCGGAAACACCTCCAAGGAGTTGTTCAACCTTGCCCGGATCACCGGTAAACTTGGAAAAACCGCCAACGGACTTATCTCACTGAAAGAAAAAAACAATTCGCAGGGGGTATTCGACATGGGGGTCAGTCCGCATCTTGGCATCGGGGGGCAGGAACTTACGGATGAAGGCTACCTTAAGCGTTTGAAGGAGGCATGGAAGGTTAAGGAAATTACCGAGGTTGAAACCGACTGCCTGCATGGGATGCTGCAGGAGGGTATAATGAAGAACCTGTTCATTTTCGGGGAGGATCCCCTTGGCTGCGCCGTTGACCGCAATCCGGCAGATAAAATGTTTGCCATGGCATCGTTCAAAATGGTCCAGGATTATTTCATGACCGAAACCGCCCGGTCGGCCGACCTGGTGCTGCCGGCATCGCTCCCCGCTGAAATCGGGGGTACCTTCACCAATTCACAGAAGGTGATCCAGGAGTTCAGCCAGGTGCTTAAACCTGTTCTGCAGGAATCCTCCCTGCAACAGATCCGCGGTATTCTTGTCGAATTCGGAATTGATACAGTCGTGACCCCTCATGATATCCTGATGGAAATCATCACCCTTCTTCCCGAAAAGAAGGATCATGGCAAACTGCTGATGCGCCCCACAAAAGAGGACAACAATAAAAGGCACTACCTTTATGGCTGTGATGTTGTGACAAAAAGGTTCGAAGAGGAATTTGAAAAGCGATTAAAAATTAAAAATTAAAATTACCTGGTGCTCCCTAACTACCGGAATCATTTATCCGGAAATAAAATCGTAAATCGTAAATCGTAAATCGTAAATCAAAATGAGAGAATTCTCCAGCATAAATGAGATCCTTGATTTCGCAATCGGGGAGGAACAGGCCGCCGTTGACTTTTACCTGCAACTTGCCGCACAATCGAAAAGTGGGCAGACCAGGAAAATCTTCCATGAATATGCAGAGGAAGAGATGCGTCACAAGGCAAACCTGCTAAAAGTCAAGGAACAGGGCACATTCCAGGTTCCCGATGAACAGGTCCGCGACCTGAAAATCGCTGATTACCTCGTGGATGTAAAGCCTTCGGCCAATATGTCGTACCAGGATGCGCTGATCCTTGCCATGAAAAAGGAGAAGGCCGCCTTCAGGATGTATTCGGCCCTTGCGGAACGGGCTGAAGATCCTTCGGTGAAGGCTTTGTTTCTTAGCCTTGCCCTGGAAGAATCAAAACATAAGCTCAGCTTCGAGATTGAATACGACGACATTATCCTGAAGGAAAATTAACCCTGGTTTTTCCCGGGGATAACAAATCCTTGAACAGGATGCGGACAAAAAAATCAGGACCGGACCCGTTCGAAAGATACTACCGGTATTCATGGCTGGTGGTGCTGGTGGTGCCGTTTTTGATCTACCTCTCCTCCCTTGGCCTCGGTTACGTTTATTTCGACGACGATGTCCTCGTTCTTGAAAACCAGTCGCAGATCAGTGATCCTGCCAACCTTGGAAAATTTTTCACGACCGATGTTTTCTTAGGCAAAACGGTTCCCTATTACCGCCCGTTGCTGAACATGGCATTGATGACCGGTGCGCAACTCAGTGGCACCAGCCCGAAAGGGTATCACCTGGTCAGCATCCTGGTGCATTGTCTCAACTGCCTGGTTTTGTTGTGGTTCCTTGGGCTGGTTGGATTTAGCAAGCCTAAGGCTTTTCTTGGGACGATTGTTTTCTCCCTTCACCCGCTTATCGCCAATGCCGTTTTCTGGATACCCGCCCTCAACGATCTCCTGATCACGTTGTTCGCGTTGCTCTCCTTTGCCAGCTTCATCAGCTTCGTCGACCGTAAGTCGTGGCCGGTCTTTTTTCTTCACCTGTTCAGTCTTACCTGTGCTTTTTTCTCCAAGGAATCGGCCATCGCCCTGCCTTTCCTTTTCCTTTTCTACTTCCTGCTGAAAAAGCAGCGTATCCCCGGGGTCAAAAAAGTGATCCTCTGTGTTTCCTGGCTGGGAATCATCCTGTTGTGGTTTCTCATGCGAAGAGGATCGGTGGGATTGCTCGAAGGAGGGGAGCAGGGGATAGGCGCCATCTTAAAAAACCTGCCATTCCTGCCCGAAATTGCGGCAAGATTCCTGCTGCCGTTCAGCCAGCCGGTAATGCCTGTTTTCAGCCTCTTTTACACCATCGGCGGGGGCCTGCTTTTCATCCTCCTCGCAATCCTGGTGCTGACCGCCCGGCAAAAAAACAATGCGGTGATCCTGCTCGGGCTTGCATGGTTCCTTGCCTTCGCCCTCCCGAACATGTTCATCCGGCAGTTTAATACACCTGATAGTTTTGATTACCTCGAGCACAGGGCATGCCTCCCGTCGGTCGGTCTCCTGATGATCCTGCTTGGCCTCCTGCCCGAAGCCTGGGCCGATATGAAACAAAGGAAGGTTCGCACTGTTTTTGCCCTGGTTCTGATCTTCCTTGGCACCTTTACGCTTGTCCAGGAGCGGAAATACCGGGACGGTGAGGCATTCTGGCAATCGGTGTTGCATGACTCCCCCGATCGCGCCTGGTTCCACCATTTTTACGGCAGGTATTATTTCAAACAACAGAATTTTGAAATGTTTGAGGACCAGTTGCAACAGGCAGTGCGATTGAAAGACTACGGAACCTTTGAATACAACCTGGGGATGATCGAACTGGTGCACCGTAAAAATTTAGAAAGAGCATATTCCTTTTTTACCAGGGCCATCGCCATGGGCGAAGCAAAACCAGATGTACTGAAAAACTTTGTAAACCTTTGTATTGAATCTTCGGTTGCTCTCTCTAAAAACCACCAGGATACCCTGGCATCTGACCGGGTTGAAATGGCTTTGAAATATGAACCCGGCAACGTTGCAGCCCTGATGAACCTCGCCCTGTTTTCAATAACCCTGGGTAACAACGCAAAGGCTGTCTCCCTGTGGAAACAGGTGACCGCGCTTGATCCCACCGTGATTTCCGCCTGGAAAAACCTTGCCGTGTATTATGCTGCAAACACGAGACTCCCCGACTCGGTAAGTTACTTTTCATCGCAATTTGCCCGGTACGGGGGAAACCCGGCTGAAATTCCCGTTACACCCCGGTAAACAAGTGCAGGCCGATTCCCGGGAATCATAAAAGAGGATTTTCTTTTTACATTTGCAGATCAAGGACAGGCGATGAATGTAAAAAAACGAACCGTACCCCCTAAAAAAGCGATCAGCCGGAAACCGGTGCTCCCGGCAGGCAGACAGGTTGGTTTCCTGCAGCGGAACAGGGAACTGATCCTCCTCGCGGTTGTCATCGCGGTGACGCTTATCATTTATTATCCTGCATTGAACCATCGGTTCACCAACTGGGATGACAATGATTATATCACGGAAAACCCTTACATCAAGGCATTGTCGCCTGCAAACCTGCACTACATTTTTACAAAACCCATCGCCCTCAATTACCATCCGCTGACCATGCTTTCGCTGGCACTCAACTACCGCGTATCGGGTGCAGAACCCTTCTCCTATTTCCTGGTCAATATCCTCCTTCACCTTTTAAACACGCTGCTTGTCTTTTATCTTGGATGCCGTTTGTTCGCGCCAA
>Ga0118677_10006843_pt1 | contig 19125 bp, 14 predicted proteins | sample AliMusrvi5mmetaG_FD_86154 | JGI IMG/M metagenome (GOLD analysis project Ga0118677, IMG submission 86154) | reverse complement strand
CGTATAGCTTTTCATCGTTCCACCACTCCCGGCAAATGCCCCAGCTTCTTCAGTCGCGCGATGAGCAAGTCGACTTTGGCGGGGTCGATGACCGCCACCGTCGGCGCAAGGCGCAGCACGATCGCATCGGACACAGCGGCATCAGCGAGAAGTCCCTCCAATACCGCCGCGTCAGCGACTTCAATGATGGGAAGATTATCATGCACAACGGCAGTCTGGTTGCTCATAAGTTTCCTCTCCCGGTAGTTCAGAGTGCAAGGTTCAATGTTCAAAGTCCTGCAATTACGATATCAGCTCTCTTTGCAACAAGGTCGGATAGAGGCTGTCCCAAACTGTCGAATACGCTCAAAACATCGCTTACGCTCCCGCAACATAGCACGGTAATAGCCGCAAAAGAACACAAAGAACTCAAAGAGAATGAATCGAAGTGAGTCGCCAATTCGCTATGTCTTTTCGAGCACGAGCACGAGCACGAGCACGAATTTTGTCCCCATGTAACTTAGCGCATTATTCGCGAGCATATCTTACTAACGCACTTCATCCTCATACAGAATCTCATAAGCGTATCCCTGCTCGGTTAGAAAGCGTTGGCGGTTGGCGGCAAAGGTCTGGTCGACGGTATCGCGCGTGACGATGGAGTAAAAATGCGCCGGAGAACCGTCACGTTTCGGGCGGAGGATGCGTCCGAGACGCTGCGCTTCCTCCTGTCGACTGCCAAAGGTGCCGGAAATTTCGATGGCCACCTGCGCATCGGGCAGATCAATGCTGAAATTCCCCACCTTGGAGACGATCAGTTGCTTAATTTCCCCGGCACGAAAACGATCGTAGAGCAGTTCGCGCTGCCGTACCGGTGTTTTGCCGGTGATGAGCGGCACGTCCAACCGGTCAGCGAGCGCATACAACTGTTCCAGATACATGCCGATGATCAGCGTCTGCGCGCCGGCGTGCTTTTGCAATAACTTGTATACCACGGGAAACTTACGCGGGTTTTGTGCTGCCACGGAGTATTTCTGCCGTTGTTCCGCCAGCGCGTAGACCATCCGCCAATCATCCTCCAGCGGAATGCGCACCTCATGGCAGTTGGCAGTGGCAATCCACCCCTGCCGTTCCAGATCCTTCCACGGCACGTCGTATTTCTTCGGGCCGATGAGGGAGAAGACATCATCCTCGCGCCCATCTTCCCGCACCAGTGTAGCGGTGAGACCGAGTCGCCGGCGCGCCTGTAACTCGGCGGTGATGCGAAAAACCGGCGCGGGAAGCAGGTGCACCTCATCGTAAATAATAAGTCCCCAGTTGCGCGCGTCGAACAGGCCGAAATGCGGGTATTCTCCCGTTTCTCCCTTGCCATTGCGCTTGTGGTAGGTCATCACCTGGTAAGTGCTCACCGTGATCGGACGAATCTGCTTTTGCAGTCCGGTATATTCGCCGATATCTTCCGGCGTGAGCGACGTTTTATCCAGCAATTCGTCGATCCACTGACGTACAGCGACGGTATTGGGCGTGAGAATGAGAGTGGAGGTGCACAAGGCGCTCATTACCACCATGCCCACGATGGTTTTACCGGCCCCGCAGGGGAGTACGATGCACCCGCTGCCTCCGCGCGCCGCGCCTCCGGCATGGAACACATCCATCGCCTCCCGCTGGTACGCGCGGATGAATAGCGGCGCTCCCGCGGCAGTCACTTCGCGCAAGCGCAGGTCCAGGTACTCGCCTTCCAGGTAGCCCGCCAGGTCTTCGACCGGATAACCGATCTTCACCAGCGCCTGCTTCACCTGTCCGCGCATGCCAGGCCGCACGAGCAGGCATGTTGCACGGCTGGTAGCGCTGATGAAGGGTTTCACCGAGGCCGTACCGGCGATCTCTACCATTAGTGGTAGATCCTCGCTGACCAGAAACAGTTCCCCATCTTCCTTGATCAAGCGCACGCGCCCGTAGCGTCCCAGGTATTCCCGGATATCACGCAGCACATTCTCCGGGATCGGGTATTTGGAGAACGCCGCCAGCGGATCGAGGATATCCTCTACGCGTAAGCCGGCAGAAGCGGCGTTCCACAGCGAAAGCGGCGTCACCCGGTACGTGTGAATATATTCAGGCGATTTTTCCAACTCGGCAAACCGTGCCAGCACATCGCGTGCCTCGACATAATGCGGCGACGCCACCTCAAGCAAAATCGATCCATCACTTTGCACAATTAACGGGTTTGCAGGATTCATAAGTGGTTAAATTATCCTTCGTGAGTGACTATGACAGTCTAATTCGCCGATGCGTGCATGTCAACGGTTCGCGACGGCGTGACTGCACTCCGCTTCGCGACGAGCCATTCGACGCGATCATGCTCTCCGACCTTACTACGAACGAGGTTGCGGCAATCCTGCGCCCCAGTTTGTAGTAAGCTACGCAGCGGAGCGGAGTAGCGTTCGCGCTTGCACGATCCTTTTGTCTTATAAGTGCCTATCAGTTCGCTTCGCGCGACGGCACTCCGCTTCGCTACGAGCCTTACTACGAACGGGGTCGCGGGATTGCCGCCTCCCCGTTTGTAGTAAGCTACGCAGCGGAGCGGAGTAGCGTTCGCGTTTGTACGATCCTTTCGGCTGATAAGCGCCTATCAGTGCGCTTCGCGCGACGGCACTCCGCTTCGCTACGAGTCTGACTACGGACGGCGGTTCGGGAATTCGAACAGTTGTTTGAATTTTCAATCCCAACTCTTACCATAATTTTGAACAGGATATAATCCCCATATTTGCCGTAGATATTCTTCGCCGAATTTGTCCAGGTATTCATGCACGCTTGACCAGGGCCAGGCAACCATTGAATCAACATAGTTATGCTTAACCGGGTTGAAATGGATGTAATTCATCGTCGTCCAATAATGGCGTTCCGATCTTATATTTCTGTCACTGAATCGATACCAAACTTGCCGTCCCTTATGCTGCTGCCGTATATTGATCTTTGTTGATATGAGGCTATGCCGTCTCCTGAGGATTTCACTTACTTCGCGAGTTGATGTTAGTCTCAGTAGCACATGGTAGTGATTTGGAAGAAAAACCCAGGCAAGACAAAGTAATTTTGCCTCTAATAAGGCCTGGAGAATTTCTTGTGATAGCCAGGTGAGTTCTTCGGGTGAATCAAAAATACGTTGATGGTCAATACATGCCGCACTAATCAGAAAATCACCTTCCAGATCACTCATGTGAGGCGGGGCATGTAATGGTATTCCCATTGATCTCCGGTATTGAAGTATTTGCTTGCGCTCTACCCTGGTCATTTTTCGGTATTCATACATCAGCAATTACCCTCAGCATTACTTCAGACTACGCTACTCTGCTGCGCTACGAGCCATTCGACGCGCTCATGCTCTCCGACCTTACTACGAACGGGGGTGCGGCAATCCCGCGTCCCCGTTTGTAGTAAGCTACGCAGTGCAACGGAGTAGCGTTCGCATTTGCACGATCCTTTCGGTTAATAATCGCCTATCGCTGTGCCTCGCGCTACGGCACTCCGCTGCGCTATGAGCCTTACTACGAACGGGGTCGCGGTTATTCCCACAGCCCGTTCGTAATAGCGTTCGCGTTTGCACGATCCTTTCGGCTAATAATCGCCTATCAGTTCGCTTCGCACTACGGCACTCCGCTTCGCTACGAGCCTTACTCCGAACGGGGGCGCGGAATTAGCGCCTTCCCGTTCGGAGTAATTATCCTTATTTTCTAATATCCAAACAGCTCTTTGCCCCCTTGCATTTTCTCTGCGACATCTACGCCGAAGGGGCATATGGCGGAGCAGGCGCCGCAGGCGGTGCAAGCGGAGGCGGGCTTGGGCAGCGTGTGGTAGTGTTCGCGTAATTCCGGGGTGACTCCGCCGGCAGCGGCGTCGAGCAGGCGGTTGGTCGCGGCAATGTCCAGACCGGAGGGACAGGGCATGCAATGGCCGCAATACATGCAGGCGCCGGTGAGATTCCAGCGTGAATTGGCCACCGCGGCGCTGTAATCTTTTTCCTCGGGAGTGGCGTCAAGATAGCGCAGCGCGGCGCGTAATTCGTCCAGGTTCTTCACCCCGGGGACCACCGTCGAGACGCCGGGCTGCGCCTGCGCATAACTCAGACAGTGCACGGGGGTGAGCGGTTGCGCGGTGTATAACTCTGGTTTGAAGAGCCATCCGCAGGCGTAGGGTTTCATCGCCACCAGCCCCACCCCATGGCGCGCGCACGCGTGATACAGATCTTTCCTGCTGGGAGCATTCGCGATGACGGCGTGGACATCGACAGTGTTGACGCCGGCAAATAAGCCGTCCAGACTTTTATTATAGCCGGGCAACACGTCGAACGCCGGGTTGACGGGAAACATCAGTATATCGATGTCGCCGCTCTCTACCGCGCGCAGCGCGACAGGAGTCATGTGGCTGCTCAGGCCGATGGCGCGCACCTTCCCCTGCTGCTTCAGCTTCCGTGCGAGATCCAGTAAGCCGTCCGGCCCCATCACCCTGATGTATTCATCTTCCTCGTCGACGAACTGGAGCATGGCCACATCGAGATAGTCGGTGTGCAGCCGTTGCATCTGATCCTCGAAGAACGATTCGCACAGCGCGACATCGCGCGACGCCCACCCCTGACCTGCCTCTGTGAAGATCGTACCCAAATGTCCGGCGAGGACTATGCGCTGGCGCGCGATGCCGCGGAATGCCTCACCGAACATATCGCGCACCTCGGGATTTCCCATGAGCAGATCGAAAAAGTTCATCCCATGCGCGATCGCCTCATGCACCACGTCGATGAGGGTTTCGCGTGGCCCGAGCAGATACTCGGTGCCGACGCCCAACACGCCCACATCCAATCCAGAACGGCCAAGTTTACGGTTTTCCATTGTTTATCACCCCGATATTTATTTCAAGTTCAGACAAGGCAATCCCTTTCACATGGCGGTATGGGGATTTGTGTGGGCAAATGATACCAAGGTGTTATCCCCTCCTGTCGGGAGCGTTCCCCTCTTCATCTCTCTTAGTCTTTTCACTTATCCTGACGAGTTATTTCGCTAGTTGGAGCCGAGAATAAAGAGAGATGAAGCAGGGAGATTAAGCAGAGAGATGAAGATGACAGCTATCCTGCACGGGTGTCAGTTCTCATCTTCGCGCACCACCTACCCACAAGAAATCACAACGTGGGCTTTGCCCACAACCCAACGTATTATTGTAAAATCAAATCAAACAGGCGTCGTTTTTTACTAACGTGCTCTGTTCTTGTGAGTACCTTATCCCTTCAAAACTGCAAGGACGTTATAAACAACTTGAAATCTTCGTTTTTTATCGCAGTTTCGAAGGGATAAGGTACTATAGAGCCTGACCTGCTATTCCGCTTCCACGCAAGCGTCCAATGCCGGCGCGGGCGTCTCGGCGAGGGTCTCATCCATCGTCTCCGCTTCGTCCGCCATCGCAGGGAGCGGACGGTGCTTGATGACAGCCTTGCGCCAGGAGCCGGAATAGTAATAGCCCAGGCTGATGAACATCGAGGCCGCATAACTGATGGCGATTGCATACCAGATGCCTTCGACGCGATGCAGGTGCCGGGACAATGCCCAGGCCAATGGCACGCGCATCACCCACAGGCTCACCAGGGAAATCAGCGTGGTCATGAACGTATGGCCTGCCCCATTAATTACGCCATTGCTGACGAACAGCACGGCAAAAAAGACATAGCAGGCGCCGACGATGCGCAGATAATGGACGCCGGCGTGGATGACGGACGCATCATTGGTGAACGCGCGCAGCAATACCTGCGGGAAAAGCTCAGCCAGCAGCGACACCACAACGGTGATACCGCAGCCGAAAAGCAAGCCCCAGCGAAACACTTCCTTCACGCGCGGATATTTATTGGCGCCGATATTCTGCCCGGTCATGGTTGAGACGGCTATCCCGATAGTCATGGCGGGAAAAAAGGCGATCTGGTCAAAACGTGAGGCAGCGCCGAAGGCCGCGGCATCCGTGGTGCCGTAGGCATTGACAAACCTGATGACAAAGAGCATGCCGATCGACACCAGCGACTGCTGCACCACTGAAGGCATGCCGATTTTGAGCGTCAGCCAGGCGGTCGCACGATCAATGCTGAGGTGGCGAAAATCCGGCGCCACTAAATTGCGGCGACGTTCGAGGTAAAGCACTAACGCCGCCAGGGCGATCACCTAGGCGACGAAGGCGGATACTGCGGTGCCATTCAACCCCATGCGCGGAAAGCCCAGTTTCCCGAGCATCAACAGCGGGTCGAGCACGGCAGTCATCACTACGGAGACCGCCTGGAATTTCAACGGCGTCAGCGAATCCCCCGCACCGCGCAGCATGGAGGCAATGAGGAAAAAGCCAAAGCCGCAGGGCAGCGTGAGAAAGAAGAGGCGCAGGTAGCCGTTGGCCATCCCCAGCGCCTCGGAAGGCGTATGCATCATGAGCAATAGCGACGGCGCCGTCCAGATCCCGAGCAGCATCAACACCAGGCTCAATCCCATGAGCAAGGTGGTGGAGCTCTGCACCACGCGTTTCACCTGCGCCCACTCCTTCGCCCCGCAATACTGCGAGATGAGGATATTGGTCGCCATGGTCAACCCGAGGCCGACGCTCATGAGCAGGAAGAGCACGGAAAAGCCATTCGTCGCCGCGGTTAACGCATTCTTCCCCAGAAAATTGCCCACCCACATGGTATTGATAATGCCATAGGAGACCTGCAGCAGGTTTCCGGCCAGCATCGGCAGCGAAAAGCGCACCAGATGACGCGGGATACTGCCGGTGGTCAGATCGTGCATGGGCAATTTGGGGACGTGAGTCATGATGCACTTATTGTAGCATAGAGTGGAGTGATTTTGCACCTCAAAGACACGAAGACATGGGAGTATCATTTTTGATTCAGGATTCAGGATGGTTCTGCCTTTTACTGACTGGTAAAACGGCCCCTGCCCCAATCCTCCCCCGTTGCGACAGGAGAGGGAGTGAACTTCCTGCTCTTACTTCCTGCTTTAAAATTCTGTAAGTTTCGGTGGAGAATTTTGAGTAGGAGCAGGAGCAAGAAGAAAGAGCAGGAAGAAGAGGCAGCCACTCCCGTCCCTTGTCGCAACGGGGGAAGGGGGCGTCCTTTAGGAAAACTGGAGCGAATGACGGATGTCTCTGCCATCCGTAAACTAAAACCGATACTCCTGATATTATAGTCGCGAGTTACCCCTTTACGCGCTTTTTCGTTGCTTAGGCTCATCCGTCACATCTAGCATATCTTTCAGCGCCGCTTGCAGCACCTGCGAGAAATTGACGTGCTCCCGTTCGGCGATTTCGTTGAGCCATTGCGGGATGGTCAGCGTCTTTTTCACCGCGACGCTTCGTATCTCACGCCGTGCCAACGGCATATTGGCCTGCACCAACACGGCAACCTGGTTTCCCCCGACATGCAGCTTATTGGCCGTGGTCGGTTCGGGTAGCGGAAGATGATCCTGCTCTAAGCCGAAGAGATGAAGCTCCAATCCCTCTTTTGCCATGCGCAATGCGTCGGCATCATTATCGCCGCAGGTGCACAGCCCGGGTAAATCAGGAAATTCAATGGAGATTCCCTCCGGCTCATAGGTAAAAATCGCCGCGTAGATAGGAAAATCGTTCATAATGGCCTCCAAAGGTCTATTGAGGCAATTGCAAATTCGCATCATGCTATTCAATGCCTGCTTGCCTGTTAATACTTGACAATGTACCAGGTGGAATGTCCTTTTTAGGGTGCGGGACCGTGACCGTTCACTTCTTCGTAGGATGCTGAAACTGGTGATAACTCCCGTTTATCCTGACTAATATCCAGCCGTCCGATTCCAACATCCGGATTATCGATCTCGAATCCATTCTCCTCATCCTCCCATTAGACATCATAGACTAACACGTGCTACAACACGTGTCAATTGGCAAGTTGTGCAAGGATTTATGCTTTTTAACGACAATTTTCAGCTTTGTATACCATGATTCAGCGGTTTACATGCTATTCGTTATAGTCAAATGGCTTTTTAGGAGATATTATGATCTTACACCCCGATGAGGATGAAACGAACGCGGACTGGACGAAACAGCATTGGGATCTTCCCGCTTACAAATCTGTAGAATTTATGCGTTCCTTTGAGTCAAGCGGTATGACTCTTGAGCAATTCCGCGCGCTGCCAGTCTATAAGTTCGCTGTGAAGCGCGGACTCATCGTCGACGACGAGTGGTGCGGCAAGGAAGATGGCTATGAGTAATCGGTTGGTCATCGATGGATTCGAGGGTCTGAGTGTCAAATGATGTAGGATTATTTCGTTGCCGCATGGATGCGGCAAAACACCCTGAAAGGGTGATATTCGATAGCCCAGGGTGACACGATGTCACCCTGGGTTGTTGGAAAAAAATATCCCGCCGACATGGACGTCGGCGGATGATCGCATGGATGCGAGTACAGATCCGTTATCGCTTCCTGCGATCATTCCGCCAACATCCTGTCGGCGATGAGCCTGGGGGACTGCCACCCAGGGTGACATCGTGTCACCCTGGGCTACCGAATTTAGCCCCTTCGGGGCAAGTTGCCGCATCCATGCGGCAATTTAGGAGCTAAGGACTCAAACAACAATAACTTGAACATTCTAGCTTGGGCATAATCGAGTGTCCAATTCCTGCTCCTTCATCCTGCTCCAAAAACCTGCGGTATAGAATTCGGAGTAGGAGCAGGAGCAGCAAAAAGGAGCAGGAAGAAAACTCGCAAGTTAAAATAATACTCCTGGGTTCGAGTTTTCACACGTTTTTTTATATCCTTGTCATCCTCTACATCTTGTGCTATACTATAATTTAGCTCAAGAACATGACGAGACGCAACGAGTGGGGTATCCCCACTCGTTGTTTCATAAAGGAGAGTGGCATGCAGATCGATTTCGTGCAAGCCTTGCGGGAGATCGAGAAGGAGAAAGAAATTCCGTTCGAAACCCTGGCGCATATTATCGAAGATGCGCTGGTTTCCGCCTATCGCAAACATTTTGGCGCGATCGGCGAAATTCATGTTGAGATTGATTGGGATGATTCACGTGCTGCTGTCTATACCCGCAAAAAGGTCGTCGAGATCGTGGAGAATCCCCACATGCAGATGGGCGTCGAAGAAGCGCGGAAGCTGGACGACGAAATCCAGGTGGGGGACGTACTGGACATCGAGGTGACGCCGGAAGATTTCGGGCGCATCGCGGCGCAGACGGCCAAACAAGTGGTGGTGCAGCGTATACGTGAAGCCGAACGGGATATCCTTTTTGATGAATTCAACCAGCGCGCCAATGAGATCATCACCGGAGTGGTGGCTCGGCGCGATGGGCGTACTATTTATATTAATCTGGGGAAAATCGAGGGCGTGTTGCCGGTGTCCGAGCAAATGCCCACTGATCATTATCGCATCGGCGAGCGTGTGAAGCTGTTTATTGTCGAGGTAAAAAAGACGACGAAAACGCCGCATGTGCTGATTTCGCGCTCTCATCCGGGACTATTGCGCAAACTGTTTGAACTGGAAGTGCCGGAAATCGCCGAAAAAGTGGTGGAGATTAAATCAGTCGCGCGCGAATCCGGGCATCGTTCGAAAGTCGCGGTATCCAGCCGCCAGGAAAACGTCGATCCGGTGGGCGCCTGCGTCGGGCATCGCGGCAGTCGCGTACAGGCGGTTGTGGATGAATTGCGCGGCGAAAAAATCGACATCGTCCGCTGGAGCGAAGATCCGAGCCGCTATTTAGCCAGTGCGCTGTCTCCCGCGCGCATTAATGAAGTGCGGCTGGAGGAAGAGAGCCGGAGCGCCACTGTTATCGTGCCGGATAGCCAGCAGTCGCTGGCGATTGGGAAGGAAGGACAGAACGTCCGCCTTGCCGCGCGGCTGACCGGATGGCGTATCGATATTCGCAACGAGTCGCAGATGCGAGAGATTGACGCCATCGAGCAACCGGAATTCGAGGGAGAATAGCCTTCACCGGACGATGAACACGGCTATACACATTGAAGCGCATGGGTTTTCGTGGTAGACTACAGATAATGAACGCAGAAACACCCATGCGGCAGTGTGTTGTCTGTCGCACACGCTCTCCGCAAGGAAAGCTGATTCGGGTAGTGCGCACGCCGGAAGGCATAATCGAGATGGATGCCGGGCGGCATCGCGCAGCGGGAAGAGGGGCCTATATCTGTCCCCAGGAACGTTGCGTTTTGCGCGCTCCGCAAGCAGTGCGACGTGTCCTGCGTGGGACACTGTCTGATGAATTCAGCACGATGTTGCTGCGTGCGGCTGATGCATGCGCCGCAATGATCGGAGATTAAGGAGATAATTGCAAAATATGGCTGAGTGGATCACGCAGAGATTATTTCGTCTGGTTGTCTACTAGATATAGACACTCTACTAGCAGTAGACGCTATATCGAGTAGGCAGCCAGGCGGAATAAGATCAAGCGATCCGCCTGCCAGAATTTTGCAATTACCTCTAAGCATAATACCCTTCGGAAGGATGATCTGGAGGGGTGGAGATTCTAGTGGAGGATTGATTTTTTTTGTCGAAGGTGCATTTCTTTAAATTAGCGCAAGAACTGGGTGAGCGCCCGGTGGAACTGCAGAAACGCCTCAATGCCGGTGGGATTGCCGTGCGCAGTACCTCAACCATGTTGGATGAGGAGACGGAGGTGCAGATCCGCGAATTCTTGCGCAAGGAGGCGGCGGAGGCGCAAGCGCAAGCTGCGTCGCAGCTAACTCCAGAGCCAACAACGGTTACAATTGAACCGGTAGTTGTACCGGTTCCCGCAGCTACCTCCACTCCCACGATCGCCCCCGTTGCCGATGTCACACCGCCAGTTGAACCAGCATCCGAAGAGCAACGGCCTGTCACCAGAGTCATCAAACGCATTCCGGGAACTGATGGCCATCCGGCGACACGTCAGGCCATGCCGCCTAAATCGGCTGAGGAACGTGCGGCTGCTGCGGGTCAAGCTCCACAACGGGCAGACGGTCAACCGCCGAAAGTAAAAAAACGCTCGAACTTATTAATCACTCCGGAGACGGAGGGGGGATTAAGCGCGGACGCTGATTTCGGAATTGTCAAAGCGGCGGGGATTGTGCCGATGCCGCAACCGCCTCCCGCGCGTCCGGATCGCCAGCCACGTTATCAGGAAGGTTCCGATCAACGACCTGCGCGCCGTGCGGATGGTACCGAGCAACGTCCACTACGTCCGGGTGAGCAGCGTCCACGGCCTGCCGGTGAACGGCCGCGCGCTGGTGCACCGGCTCCGCAAACTCCGCCACCAGAATTAGGTGCAACCGGCAAAGCGGCGGCCGGCAAAGCGGCGCCGCGCAGTGCTGACGCGAAAAAGAAACAAAAACGGACCGTCTTTTCCGAACAAGATAAAGAGCGCGCACGCCAGCAGCGCAGCGCCGACTTCTCCTCGACGACTATCCGTACGCGGCGGAAACGCCGCAGCACCGGTGGAGAGCGCAATGAAGTCGATCAACCCCTCGTGCTTGATGAACCGGTTATCATCACCGGGGCCATCACCGTGGGTGAGTTGGCGGAACGTGTGCAAGCCCTGCCGGCGCAGGTGATCACCCAGCTCATCAGTATGGGAGTGATGGCCACTGTCAACCAGCAGATTGAGCCGGAACAGGCCATCAGCGTGCTGGAAAAACTCGGTTATGAAGCACTCTATGAGCGTGAGATGGTGGAGCAAGCCTCCTGGCGTCTCACCAGCGGCGGGACGGAAGCCGTTGCCGGCGGAGAGCTTCGCCCACCCGTAGTCACCATTCTCGGTCATGTCGATCACGGGAAGACCACATTGCTTGACTCCATTCGCAAAACGAATGTTATCGGGCAGGAATTCGGTGGGATTACCCAGCATATCGGTGCCTATCAGACCATTGTGCAGGGCAAAAAGATTACCTTCCTCGACACGCCAGGGCACGCGGCCTTTACGGCAATGCGTGCGCGCGGCGCCAACCTGACGGATATCGCCGTGCTGGTCGTGGCATCGGATGATGGCATTCAGCCGCAGACTATTGAGGCGATCGACCATGCCAAAGCCGCCAAGGTACCGATCATCGTGGCCATCAACAAAATTGACCTGCCCGATGCGCAACCCGAGGTGGTGAAGCAACAGCTCACCAGTTATGGCCTGGTCTCTGAAGAATGGGGTGGCGACACCATCATGGTGCCGCTCTCCGCGAAACGCGGCCTCAACATCGAGCAGTTATTGGAAATGATCCTGCTGCAAGCTGAAATGCAGGATTTACATGCACAGGCGGATATTCCCGCGCATGGCGCGGTGGTTGAATCGAAATTGGATAAACAACGCGGGCCGGTAGCGACAGTGCTGGTGCAGCAAGGGACGCTGCATATCGGCGATGCGCTGGTCATCGGCATGGTCTCCGGGAAAATCCGCGCCATGTCGGACGATAAAGGCCGCCCGCTGCGCGAAGCCGGGCCGTCTACGCCGGTAGAAATAACCGGTCTTTCAGAAGTGCCGGTTGCCGGTGACCTGTTTGATGTGATGGATGATGAGCGCAAAGCGCGCGATCTGGCTGAACAACGCCAGTTGAAGGCGCGCGATGAGCGTTTGCAAACCCATATGAGTTTGCAGAACCTCAGCAATATGGTCGCCTCCGGGCAGGTACGCGACCTGAACATCATTGTGAAATCGGACGTGGCGGGATCGATTGAAGCGATTTCGCAGGCGCTCAGTCAGAATGTCCACGCGGAGATTCGCGTCAATATCATTCACGCGGGCGTGGGTGATATTACCGAATCCGATGTATTGCTCGCTTCAGCCTCAGACGGCATTATCGTGGGATTCCATGTGCGCACCGAACCGCAAGCGCGCTTGATCGCTGAAGAGGCCGGCATTGATGTGCGCAGTTACCAGGTTATTTATGATCTGGTGGACGACGTGCAAAAAGCCATGGTCGGCATGTTGAAGCCAATCTTCGAGGAAGCCATCCTCGGGCATGCCGAAGTGCGCGCCGTCTTCAAAATCACTCGCTTCGGCAAGATCGCCGGCTGTTATGTCACCGACGGTCTGGTGCGCCGCAACTCAAAGGCTCGTGTGAAGCGCGACGGCGAACTGGTGCATGAAGGCGCCGTAGACACCTTGAAACACTTGAAAGATGATGTACGCGAAATGGCGCAAGGCTTCGAATGCGGCATCTCACTCGATAGCTTCAGTGATTGGAAAGAGGGAGATGTTATCGAGAGCTACATCATCAAGGAACTGCGGCGCGAGACGTTGTAACGGTTCCTGGGAGCGCGGTCATGCTGACCGCCGGCATAAGAACAATAACCCGATGCGAAAGGTGACTTTCGCATCGGGTTTTTTGTCAGAAGAGGATTCAATATCCATCGCTTCGCGAAGTCTGACAAGTCTGACAAGTCTGACAAATCCGACCAGTCCGACCAGTCCGACCAGTCCGACTTGTCAGACTGGTCTGGTATCTCAATGTTTCAGGAAAAAATCCGCAGGGGAGTTGGGCGTCTCGCCTGGCGAGCGTGCTGGAGGTGATGGGGACGGTGTGGCGCGGAGTGCCTGCACGACGGCGTTTGCTTCGGGTTCGCAATGATACACCATGCCAATTTTGCTGATATTGTCACACAGGTTATTGCGCTCGGGTGCGTTGGTGGCGAGTGCCTGCCCTTGCTCGATAGCCTGTGGCGTTCGCCGGAGCAGGAAGAGCACCACGGCATATTCCTGGCGATATGGATCGATCAGATATCCCAGGCCGTCAATCGTATGCTGGTAATCCGCCGCCATCTCTTTCAGTGCCGGATTATTCCATGGCGCGGAATCCTGGAGCATGTGCGGCAGGCGCTGCAACCAGTGCAGGTGAGCACGCCGGACAGAAATCTCCGGATTGGTGGCATCGAGCTTGTCTGCTTCGCGCACTTGCTGCAGCGCCTCATTCAACCTGCCTTCATTCTCGCGCAGTTGCGCGGCAAGCAGGCGCACTTCAGAACTATTTGGCTCGTGCATGATGAGGCGCGCGCACAGCTTATCCGCTTGCGCGAAACGGCTCTTCTCCTGATAGGCCGCGATCAGCAGTATGCGCTGCACCTGTGGGTCGCGGTCGTAGACTTGCAATGTTTGCTCAGCGGTCTTAAACATCGCATCATGAAATGACTTGTAGGTGGCATCCTTCAGCGCGGCTTGTGGATCCTGCTCATTTCGCATATGCGTCGCGGCGTAGATGCCTAATTCTGCCCGGTAAGCTGCGGTGAGGGAGGCATATGCCACGTGGTCGCGCAACGGTACGATAGCCAGCGCGGTGCGGATGTCGTCAACGGCTTCGCGGCTATGTCGTTCTGCTTGCGGATCTTCCGCCATTTGCGTGAGCATCTGATTGGCGACGGCAAGATACGCGGTGCCCAGTGCTTGCGCCAGCACCGCCAGCACTACTAGAGCCGCCAGTGCGGTCGCCGCCACACGTAACAGCGCGGGGGAGACCGGGCAGGAGGCAAAGGGCGAACGCTCTTTGGCGCTCAGCGCGGCGAACAGGCTTAACCCTATCCAGAATAACCCCATGGTGGCCGCGTTATCATAGGAGGTGAGATTACTCAGCAGATTGGCGAGGAGCAAGCCTAGCAGGCCCAGTCCCAGCCAGCCCGGTGCGGTAGAAGTCAGGATAAGATAACCTGCGCTGATGAATAACACGATGAGCAGTATGGCGAAAGGCAGCAGGCCGCTCGCGCCCATCTCCGCGGCAATTTGCAACGGCCAATTATGCGGGAGCGACGCGGAATAGCCGCGATTGAGCGGCAATCCATTTTCATAGATATGGCTGGAGGGACGGAACTGCGGGAAGATCTGGCGTAGCGTGCCCGGCCCCCAGCCGGTGAGCGGACGCGCGCGAAACATCCTCCAGGCCGCCGTCATATAGACGATGCGCGTTATCCGCGTTTCATCATGTGTGTTTCCGATGGAGAGTAGGCGCGCGCGCAGTTGCGGCAGCAAGAGGCCCAGACCCAGCATAACTACGATAACCAGCAGCGCCGTAACAGGCACGATAGGGGCAATGCCTTGTCCGCAGGCTATTCGGCGCCAGAGCGCCAGCAGCGCGAAGAGCACCAGGGTGACGGCCAGACCGAGCCAGGCGCTGCGGGTTTGCGTGAGCAACAGCGCGAAGGTCATTAACACCACGCTGCTCAGCAGCCAGGGGCGCCAACGCGTCCGAGCACTGCCCAGCGCGATGCCAAGTGCTAACGGGATGAGCATGGCAAAAAAGGTGCCGGTGAACATCGGATTGCCCAGCGTGCCCACCAGACGATGCGAGCTGTTTGGACCTGAGCCGCTGAATGCCGGATGCAAGCCGAGTTGGCCGAAATGATCGATGAGCGCAATGCAGGCCGCGCCGCCGCCTACCATCACCATGGTGAAACCGGCATTTTCCACGGCATGCTTACCGTTGATAAACTCTTTGATGCCAAAATACAGCGCCACTCCGATGGCCAGTGCCGGCAGTGCGGTAAATTCCTGCGTCCAGAGCGCGCTTAATAATGACACGTGCGGATATGCGCCCCGGATGGCGGCGAGTAAAGCGCCGCAGAAAAACAGCAGCACGGGAATATCTAGCGCATGGCCGTAGAGCGACAACCGTCTGTTGCGCGCCCAGCCCCAGAGCACGCCGGCCAATAGCAGGCCGGCGACCAGAGCCAGCAGCAGGCGCCGCGGCATGTCCGTCGGATTGGGCAGCATGATATCCGGGGAAAGCATCGCGAGCGGTAAGGCGATCAACAGGGTGTAAATCACCCAACGCGCCCAGCGTTCGTGCCATGGCAGATGCGAGGGCGCCGTGACGGGAGGCGTGACCACAGGGATGGATGGGTTGCGTTTTTTACGTGACATGGAGTGCATATTTCGCCGCGGAAGAAAGAAATCCTTCGAGATCTGGGATTTTGGATGCATGATTTTGGATGCAGGATGCAGGTCGGTTTTCTCCCAAAGTGGCAAGGTGCTTCCATACCTTGGCGTCAGGTACTAAAGTGCGTTGTGCCCATAACCCAATGTATTATCGTAAAATCAAATCGAACGGGCTCAGTTTTTTACAGATAGCTTTGCTCTTGCGGGTACCTTATCAGGGAAATTCGACACGTCCTGTGTCGAATTTCCCTGATAAGGTACTAAAGTGGCTCCCTGGCCAGCACAATGGCCACCGGCAGCATCGCCGGGCCATCCGTGGTGATCAGCAATGGGATTTCCCGCATCTCCCCCGCCTTCACCGGGTAATCTGCCAGCCGTTGTGTCGTCCACCGGTGATCCGTGTCCTGGATTTTAGGCCCATATTCCACATTGCTGAGGTCAACGGCGCGTGTCTCCGCCTGTTTCCAGGCGCGAGTTGCTGCCCCATACGCGTAAGTGGTAACGGCGCCGACATAGACACCCGCCAGATTCTTCACCGGATAGCGAAGATACACTGCAACGCGGGCAGTCTCCTTGCCGCTGTTTTTTACGCATAGGGACGCATGCACTAAGGCACCGTACATGCCGTTGTTCGCCAGCGCCTGCGACGGATTCGTGCTCTTTTCCCGCGTGAAGATCACTTCATCCGGATCGCGCATCTTTACGCCATGCTCATAGACAGGTTGACTCACGCGGATAGCGCGCACATTACGCCCGTCTTTCCCCACGTCAGCGAGGTCGAAGGTCTCGGCGCCATTGCGTAGCGAAACATCGGAGATCGGCCAACTGCCGCGCGGATGATGCGCATCAACGGGAATCAGCGCCAACCCGTTGGTCAGCGCACGCTCGCTTTTTGCCCAGACAGTGGACAGCCGGTATGTCATCTTTCCGGCGCCGGCGCTACGCCGCACGGTGAGCCACAGCCGTCCCCCCAGCATGTCGCTTGGTGCGAGCTTCCAGTAAATGACTTGCTGTTCGCCGCCTTTTGGCTTTGCCACGACCGGGGAAAATAGGCGGCGGAGTTGCCCACTTAGGCTTTGTGAAAAAATAACTACTCATTCTTCCTGGTCTTTTTCGCGCCTGCTGTCGCGCGATTTCCTATCATGTATGCCTTCACACACTTTCGGAACTCCCACGACAGCAGACACGAAAAATCCTCAGGAATAATTGAGCACTAATTATTTCACAAAGCCTTAGCTCCGCATACGCATTCCGCTCCCCCACGCGCATCATCGCCATCAGAGTATTGCGTGGTGTGTCGTTTACCGTCGCACGTGTGACGGTTGCCATACCGGAAAGGGTGATCTCGCCCTCGCCCGCGAGATGCTCCACTACCACCCCGAAGTAGATGGCTGCCGGCTGAAAATTATAATGCTGGAAGAAGAGGCGGTAAGTTACCGCGTCATCAGCAACGTTGCTCTCCTCGCACCACAGTTTCCCTTCCGGCGTGGTAGTTATGATAACCTCCGGATGGTTAGAGAGAAACAGGCGCGTCGTCCCCAGTGCCGCCGGGGCATCCCAGTGTAAATCCACCCCGGTGAGCGCCAACGTTTGCGTCAGCGGATCATCTGCGTTGATCGATCTCCACACAGGCCAGTCCGTCGCCATGGGCTGCACCGCCTCCGCCGGTTGCGCATTCGCGGTTTTGCATTCCCCGAAAAACATACATCCTACAAGTACGAAGCACAGACAGCAGACTATCGTCCAGCAGCGCATGATTCTCTCCCTCTGCCTTACGGCATTCTGCCATATTGATCACAGCAAAGTTCAAGGTTAAAAGTTCAACGGTCTGTCATCACGAATATGGCTGAATTTGAAAATTGACTCATTACGCACTTGAGTGCGCAATTCAATGCACATAAAGCGTTGTGAAATTAAGCATGCGGATTATACCATAACAGCAGGAGAGTTTCTTATCTAATCGCTTGTATAACTAGCAGCCTGTTCCAAAGTCCATGTTTGCGTGCATAAGTGCAAAAAAGCGTTTGGCCTGGTTGAAATCCGCCGCGAAAAGCGGGGACAGGCACGCATTTCGCACGAATACGGAAGTTATAGCTACAAACATCGCTTGCGAAATACGAGCCAGTCCCCGTTTTTCGCTCAACTTTCTCCCGTAAGCCCTTTGGCTTTCTGGAAAATCGAGACTTTGGGGCAGGCTCTAAAAATACCTGCGAGCGAGCGAAACAACCAATTATTCCGGGAAGTGTCTACGAAATTACAGGGGGATATTATGAATCTCATCAAAACGATTGACGATCTACTGCGTGACCGCAGTAAGCTGTATCTGCTGGCACAGGAAGGGAAAAGTCTCCTGTTTCTGTCGCGGCAACTGCTGGTGGTGTTTTTGTTAACATCCGCCATTTATGGCGGCGTGATGGGAGTGTTTCGCTGTTTGCATCCCGAGTATTTTTTCAGCAACTTTGAATTCAGCTCACCTGCCGGACCAGCAGTCAATGGCGACGTTGCCGGGGTGCGCATTTCTGACAGGTCAATATTCACCAGCACACATGTCGCGAAGATGATGCCGGGAGCGACCATTCGTTTTAATACGACAAATCCCACGGTGAAGTATCCGGTCATTGATGTGGGAGAAGAAGGTGACTACCAGAAAATCGTATTGGCGCCTGGGACCAGTCTGACGGAACAGGGAGGATGGGTCTTCCCCATCATCGTCGCGCTTAAAATCCCACTGCTTTTCCTGCTGACACTGCTGATATGCGCATTGGCGCTCTACATTCTCACCCTGGCCTTCGTCATGCAGCTTCGTTTTCTTCTTTTACTTTTGCTTCCACTTCCAATCTCTTTTTTTTTGCTTCATCATCTTCTCCCAAATTTTTTATTTGATCACTATTTACTTCTTTCTTTGCCATATCCCAGGAAATTTCAGGATTAATTGGCTTTGCAGGATCTATTAGTATAAAATAGTTGTACGTTCCAAATAGCAGTCTATCTTCATGATGGAGCTCTACTTTGTCTTGAGATGTGATTAATTTGCCGTTCACATATACTCTAGTCTTTGTTGGATCTTCATTAGCTATTAGGTAAATCCCTCCTTCATTTACAACAATTTCACAATGATCTTTAACAACACCTAATCCACTAATTGGTACGTTTGGCTTCCTTTCTTTATTTGGCTTTCCTATCATGTTGCTGCCCATTGCTAATGGATGCTTGAGCTTTCTACTAAGCTGATCATCCTCATTTAGATTAGCCA
>Ga0118677_10006842_pt1 | contig 19127 bp, 19 predicted proteins | sample AliMusrvi5mmetaG_FD_86154 | JGI IMG/M metagenome (GOLD analysis project Ga0118677, IMG submission 86154) | reverse complement strand
GTCGACACCCATGTTACCGAATGGGATGATCTTTGGACCTCGCGAGCGCCAAGGAAGTTCAAGGACAGGGTTCCACAGGTTCGTCAGGTCGAGGGCGTGCGCACCTGGCTGATCGACGGAGAGACGCCGATCGCCACCGGCGCCACGCCCAATTCGAGTGACGGCAGCGGCGTCTGCGCCGCGACCTGTTTCGCTGCAACCTGATCCACCGAGGTGCCGTTGCCTACATCGGCGCCCTGCGTCTTCTTGATCGTCTGGCAGGTGAGGATGGCAGCCTCTTTCACGTAGTGCCCGTCGCCGCCCTTTGACCCCGCATTCCACAGGCCGCTCAGAATCGTGATCTTGTCCTTCACCGCAGCCAGCGGCTCCAGCGTTGGTGACAGCTTGAACTCCCTGCCTGTGCCCTCGGGCACCCACATCGGCACATTCACGCCATTTGGCATGTAGAGGAACGCCATGCGTTTGGGCGGCGCCGCCGACGTTCCGGTGGCGGCCATCGCCTCCAGCCAGGGCAGACCCAGAGCGGCTCCCGCTCCCCGAAGCAGTGTTCGCCGTGACAAATTGGATCTCATCGCTTCTCTCCTTTGGATGGCGGTTTGGCCGGCGCCTGGTAGCGGAACGGCACGCTCAATACGATCTCCGTGATCAGCGCTTTGGAGCTGTAGCCCTTATCGCGCACATGTTCCAAGATAACATCTACCGTGCAGCCGTCCTGCGGCGTCAGGCTGCGGCCAAGCGCATAGCCCAGCAGCTTGGACGTTAGGTTGCGGACAAACAGATCCTTGCGGGCGAGCAGTGCCGCGCGCAACTCCTGCGATCCGCGGAAGTGCGTCCCGTCGGCCAATTCGCCGGAATTATCGATCGGCTTGCCGGCGTCCGTATCGCGCCACTGGCCGAGCACGTTGTAGTTTTCGAGCGCGAAGCCCAAGCCATCGATGCGGCTGTGGCAGCTTGCGCAAACCGCGTTGGTCCGGTGTTGCGCCATTCGCTCACGCATGGTCTTCGCCGGCGCATTTGCCGCGGGCTCTTCAAGCGCTGGCACCATCGGCGGAGGCGGTGGCGGCGGGGTGCCGAGCAGCGTCTCCAGGATCCATGCACCGCGCAGCACCGGACTGGTGCGATACGGGTGCGAGGAAACCGCCAGCACGGCAGGCATGCCCAGCAGTCCGCCCCGCTTCGAATCCGGCGGCAACTCCACCCACTGCGGCTGCTGCGGTGCATTCTGATTCAACGGCAGCTTCAGTCCGAGGTGCTTTTCCAGTGTTCGCGTGGCCACCGTGTGCGTGGAATCGAGCAGGTCCAGCACGGGGCGGTTGCGTACCAACATCTCACGAAAGAACAGAGCCGGCTGGAGGCGTATGTCGCTTCGCAGATCTTCATCGGCATAATATCCCGGAAACAGTTTCGCGTCTGGAGCCTTGTCCCCGGCGAGTTCGCGCGTGCGCAGCCACTGGCCGGTGAAGCGCTCGGCAAACACCAGTGCCCGGTCGTTGCGCAGCATGCGTTCGGTCAGCTGACTGAGCACTTCCGGGTCATTCAGCTTGCCGCTGGCGGCAACGTCGGTGAGGAATTCGTCGGGCATGGAGCCCCACAGAAAATACGAAAGCCGCGATGCCAGCGCATAGGCATCGAGTGGCCGTTCACGGCCGGTGCGGTTGGCTGGTTCGGAGCGGAACAGGAACATCGGCGAGACCAGAGCCACGCGCATCGCGGCGAAGATCGCTTCATCGAAGGTGCGGCCCTGCTTCTGGAAGGTACGGAAAACCTCGTTGTATGGCGCGACCTCCGCCACAAACACAGGACGCCGGAATGCGCGAGCAAGAAACGTGGCCAGCACCGTGTTGGCGGCCTTTTCGGCGGTGACGCCGGGCCCCGGTTTGGCGACCAACAGCTTAGCGCGTGACTTGTACTCTTTGGCCGCAAAGTCCATGGCGAAGCTCGCGGCATCCAGATACTTCTCGGCGAGCAATGGCGAAAGGAACAGCGTCTCGGCGGCGTTATCGAAGCCTTCGCCACCAGCGCCATCGGCGGGCAGGAACTTGCCGATATCGAGGTGCATGTCGAGCAGGTCGCGCATCGTGGCTGCGTACTCATCGCGATTCAACCGGCGCAATGGCGCACGGCCCGCCACTGGTCCCGCGGCACACGCCTGCTGGTGCAGGGAGTCGGTCACTTCTTTGAAGAAACTCTCGCGCTCGTCGAGCGGAGGCGTGGGCGCACCTTTCGGAGGCATCTCCATATTGCGGACACGCAAAGCCGCGCGGCTCCACGCCGGGCGTGCGATGGAAAACCCGCCAGCCGGTTTCGCGCCCTGATGGCAGGCCGCGCAATACGTTTTAAGAAACGCTTCGGTCCCGCCGAAGAGCGCAGGTGTGATTGCCAAAAGTGCAATTGTCTTGGTCATCGATCAGCGGACGTTTGGGATATCGAAGTGGGGCAGGTTGGCAACCTGCGCGGCGATTGCCAATCGCCGTCCTGCCGATTTCCAATCGGTTGCAGGTTATCTACCTGCCCCACCACTCCTGTCCCGCGCCTAATAATTGGTTCAGTATATCATCCGGTCTTGTGGCAAACTGAATATCCGGGACTCATATGCGAACTCTCCTTCTGGCAACGGTGCTGCTCGGCGCCAACAATCCGGCCTCGGCCAAGGTCCTATTCCGGGCCGGCTTCGAAACAGGCGACCTGAGCGAGTGGGCCCAGACCGGCACCCGCAGCCAGAACGCCAAGCCCGGCAATGTCGAAGTAGTATCCGACGTCGTGAGGGAAGGGAAGTACGCCGCCAAGTTCACCATCCACGAGACCGACGTCTTCAACGCCCAGCAACTCCGTGTGCAGGTAGGCGGACCGAAGGTAACGGTGCAGGAGGGCGACGACACCTACATGTCGTTCTACCTCTACATGGCCGAGCCGCCTAAGGATCGCGACAACTTCTTCTACTGGGAAGGCACCCCACCGCCCCGCTACAACAACGTAATGACGTGGTGGGTGCAGCCAAAAGACGGCGGTGGGACGTTGATCAAATACGGCACCGGAAACCTGGGCCGCAACGGCGTGGAGTGGGAGGCGGAGTTCACCACCGGAAAATGGCATCACCTGGCGATGCACATCCACTGGTCGGAAGACCCGGCAAAAGGCAACACGCGGCTTTGGTTCGATGGCGCGCTGGTGCTCGATCGCAAGCTGAAAACCAAAGGCGCGGAGTCAGTCTACTTCTGCCAGCCAGGCATCCACCGCAGCCCGCACAAGTCATCGGTGGATACGATCTACTTCGATGAGTTCATCCTTGCCGACACCTTGGAAGAGGTACTGCCCAAGAGCCGAGAGTTGAAATAATAGGGATCTGAATCTCACGGCATCGCATTCCCTTTCTAGAATCACGGCGCGAGCCTGTGATTAAGCTTTCCGGATTGTCCTGTCAAGCTGGGAATCGGGCGGCCTCGCCAATGGCAGCGGCGAGTGATGGAACGGTTTCGAGATTGGACCTGTTCAAGCCCTTCACGTGCAAAGCAAAGGTACGCGCAGCGCTTGGAATCATTCCCGTCCAGACCTCCGGATTTCTTGAGCGCTTGTAATCGCTCTCTTCGTCTACGTCAGATCCTGTCAAAAACAGCAGCCATGTCTCGATATTGCGTTTGGGGATCAAATGGACAATTGCCTCATCGTGCTCCCGTCCCGAAAGCCCACTTACCTGAAGTGACTCACGGAGCCGCTGTTCGCGTTTCGCCACCGTTTCGGCATCTGCATCGATCACTGCCACAAGTGCCGTACTTGCTTTGGACGCCCGATTGCGCAGCGCTTGCACCGCGCCGGAATAATGTCTGCGGACCCACTGTTCTCCTGCCCCTCCGCCGGAATTCGAAGGCAGTGGTAAACTGCGAATCTGATGTGCCGGAAAGCCCCTTTCTCTCAGGAAACGATACACAAATCGCTGATGGTTCTTGTCTTCGGCGAGAATGGTCACCAGCGACGGCTTACTCACTGTCCCAACCGCGGGCTATCAATTCGGCCGCTGTTAACGGACTTTCAGGATCACCGAGAAACTTCTCGATTCTCACCGGGCCGCTTCCGCTTCTGACCATTTGAACGCCACTGTCCGGCGCCCATTGATTGATGATCTCAGGATGATGCGAAATCAAGAGAACCTGTCCTTTGCTGGTTTCGATGATATCCTCCACTGCGGATAGCCAGGGCTGTGTTTCGCGCAAGGACAAGAAATTGTCCGGCTCGTCCAGCAGGACGGTGCTGCCCATTGCCAGCACGAAGTGGAGAATCGTGTATATTGCAATGAGGCAGCGCTGACCATCTGACAGTTCGTTAAAGTAAAACCTGTTGACCTTCGTATCCGGCGAGCCGAATTCCGCGGCGAGCAGGCTCACATTTTCCCCCGCTGCTTCAAATCTAAGGATGCGGAAGTCATCAAGCGCCGCACTGAGGCTTTTCATCAACTCGGCATTTTCGATGGGATGCGTCTGTATCAGATGTCTATACCATCCCGCAAAGTTCGAAAGGTCGACGTTTGGATAAGGGCTCTCTCCTTCTGCGCGCGAACCCATTGAGAATGGGTTAAGCCGAAAGCAGAACAAAGTACTCAACCAATCCTTGAATCGCATCAGCTTCAAATTGTCCTTGCGCCTGGAAATTGTTGCAAGGGCCGGGCGGTGCCAATCAAAGGGATAGGTTACTTTGTTCTCGAAGTGGTCGTTGTATAGGTGTACCTCACCTTTATGAAACTCGAAGATCGCCTTGCCCTCAAAGAACAAGGTTTCGCACCGCACCCGAGGGCGTGCGGGCTCACCCCAGGGATCTATCAGGATGCGGTACTTAAATGCGTCACCATCGATCGTTGCATCCAGTTCGAATGTGATCTCGGTCTTGTCGAGCCAACGGGTTCGCTGTCTGAGCAGGTGGTAATCATCAAGTGCATCACCCTTCGCGACAAGCTGGCGGAGAATGAGCAAAACATCGAAAAGTGTCGATTTGCCTGCGCCATTTCCTCCGAGAATCAACTCATTGCGTGCGGGCGTGTACTCGAATTCTTCAAAGCACCGAAAGTTGTCAACGTATAGGCGCGTCAGCATCTAGATAGATTCTACACCGCGGAGCAATGCTTTCACCGCAGCTTGGCGATCCCGATCGACCCCTTCGATTCCCAAGCCGCAATCACCGCATCCGTACCCGCTACATTCACGAACGCCCCGTCTTCGCTGAGCGTCTTGCCGCCGGTCATGCGGATCACCGGGCCGTCCGACCAGGCCGCGAACAACTCGCCACTGGCCATGGCCGCCGAGGGATCCTTGCCCTTACCCAGCGCTTCTTCCGCCCTTCCCGTCGCTGCGAAGTACGCCACGCCATCGCGACGCCACACACTGCCGCCCGCGAAAATCGAACCGCCGTCCATCGGACAGGCGTTCAAAACCCAAGTCCCCTGTCCCAGTTTCTGCGCTTCGATTTTCCTGCCGTCCGCGGAGATCACCGCATCGTACACATCGCGTGACCCGCCCAATGCATTGCGGAACATAGCGTGAATCCTGCCGTCCGCCGCGATCATCGCCGATGGATGGCAGCACTGGCAGATCGTTCCGTCGGGCGATTCGTAAACCAGCAGGTTCTTCTGCCACGTCAAGCCGCCATCGCGCGAGACCGAACCATACAGGCGCGTTCCCTTCATCCGCAGATCCAGCCACGCCGCGAACAGCATCCCATCCGGACCCGCCACCATCGTATGCAAGCCCTCGCGAGCGCTCGATTCCACATCATTCACGCGCACTGGCGCAGACCACGTCCTGCCGCCATCGGTCGATCGATAAGCGAGCAGATCCCCATCCTTGCCCATACCCATCTTGCCGGAGATCGCCGAGATCACAATCGCACTTCCGCTGAACGCCACGCGCGGCCCGCGATGCCGCCCAAGCGACATCACACCGCCCGAAGGCAGCTTCACCGGCTTCGTAAACGTCTTGCCGCCATCCTTTGACGTGATGCAGAAGATGTCATTGCCGGCGCCGAACGCGATCGCCGCGCGCTGGCCAACCACCGCAACCTGCGGCTGTTTGTAAGCCACGTCAGGCGCATCGGGCACAATGTTCATCGCCAACAGAAATGCGAAAGGAATCATGATGGTCTCTCTACGGGGAATCCTGCGCGTTGCCAGGCGTCAAAGCCGCCGTCCAGCGGCCTCACACGTGTAATTCCGACTTTCTTCAACAGTAGCGCCGCACGGGCGCTGGTATATTCGTTTGGTCAAGAACAGTAAAGTATCACGTCGCGGTCGCGCGCGATTTCGTGATGCCTCACCTCCAGTTCGCTGCCGCGCATCTGGATCGCTCCGGGCACCTTCTGCGTCTCTGCGATCTCGAGCGGATTGCGCATGTCGACGATCACCATCTCCGCGCCCTCATCCATCATCTGGCTGAGTTCCTCTGCCGTGACCCGCGCGACGCGCAGCACCTTCATCATGCGCCACCGCTGATAATATTTGACTCCCAGGTAGACGCCCAGCCCCAGCGCCAGCAGCGCCAGAAAATAGGAGCCCAGCCGCGACGCCGCTTCCAGTATCGGTTCCAACTGACGGCGGAACAACACGCCCACCCCCAGCAGGGCGCCACCCCAGATCAGCGAACCCGCCGCATCGAACAGCAGGAACAGTCCAGCCCGCATGCCCGTCATTCCCGCCAGCGGAGGCGCTACCGTGCTCAGGCCCGGCACAAACTTTGCGAACAGCAGCGTGCTTGAACCATACTTCACGAAGACGTCCTCGGTCTGTTTCACGCACGAATCGGGCTCCATCGAAATCCGGCACAGCAGATTCAATACCCTGCGCCCACGCCGCCGGCCGATCTCATACCAGATGGAATCGCTCAGTATCGCCGCCAGCGCTGTCACCGCCAGCGCCATGCCAAATGAGAACTTGCCCAACCCCGCCAATGCACCCATAGCCATCAAAGCGGGAGCGGCAGGCACGGGCACGCCGAGCTGTTCCGCCAGTACCAGCGCGAACAACACGGCATACCCGTGGCGTATCAAGAATTCAAACGTTGCTGCCATTTAGACCAGATCGAAGAGCAGAATCTCAGCAGGACCAGCCGCACGAATGCTCAATGCGGATTCCTCGGAGATCGCCGCGCCGTCCCCCTTGCCCAGTGTAACGCCATTCACTTCAATCGCGCCCCGGCCCACCTGTATCCAGGCATGCCTTCCAGCCGCGAGCTCATGAGTTGCCGACTCGCCGCCCTGGAATCGCGCCGCATACACCACTGCGGATGGAAACTCCATCACCAATGCCAGCTTCCCCGGCGTCAGTTCCTCTGCAATCGAGCGCTGCCCGTACACTGGCTGCTTGCCCTTCATGTCCGGCATAATCCAGATCTGCAGCAGGTGCGCCGGCTCCGTCTTCGATGCATTGAATTCGCTGTGGCGGATACCAGTGCCCGCACTCATGTACTGCACGTCGCCAGGCCGGATGATGCCGCCGTTCCCCAGGCTGTCTTTGTGCTCCAGCGCGCCATCGAGCACCCACGAAACGATCTCCATATCGCGATGCGGATGTGTCGGAAATCCTCCGCCAGGAGCGATGATGTCATCATTAATCACTCGCAACGCCCGGAAGCCCATGTGCGCCGGATCGTAGTACTGGTCGAACGAAAAGGAAAACCGGCTGTCCAGCCAGTCATATTTTGCCCTGCCGCGTTCTTCTGAGGGCCGAATCGTAATCATTCTCTTTCTCCTTTGCTAAAATTGTCCATGCGATTTTTTCTGTTATGCGCCGCAATCGCCGGTATCTGCCAGGCGGCTGATATCAAAACCGTCCACTTCCAGAGCGAAGACCGCAAGACCCGGCTTACCGGCTACGTCTTCGAACCTGCAACTCCCGGGCCGCATGCCGCCATCGTGCTGCTGCACGGCCGCGCCGGAGCCTACTCCTCGCTCGCCAAGGGCGTCTATAAATCTACTACGCTCTCCAAACGTCACAAGTCCTGGGGTGAGTATTGGGCCGGCCGGGGATATATCGCCATGCTTGTCGATAGCTTCTGTCCGCGCGGCTACCCCGAAGGCTTCCAGAAGGGCAGCTACAAAGACCGGCCAGCCGAAGTCAGCGAGCAGTACGTCCGTCCGCTCGATGCCTACGGTGCGCTGCGCTATCTGCGCTCGCGCCGCGACGTAGTAGCCGGCCGCGTCGGAGTCCAGGGCTGGTCAAACGGCGCCATGACCGTTCTCGCCACCCTCAGCGACCAGGCTCCCGGAATCGAATCCCCCAGCCCTGTCAGTGGCTTCCGGGCCGCATTGGCCGAATATCCCGGTTGCGGCATGGAAGCGGTGAAAGGCGAATACCGGACCTATGCCCCGGTTCTCATGCTGCTCGCCGCCGACGACGAAGAGGTCTCACCCAAGATCTGCGAGTCCTTTGCAAGGCGCGCCAAAGCCGCCGGTAGCCAGTTGACAACCGTCGTCTTCCCTGGCGCTCAGCACAACTATGATGATCCGGGAACTAAAAAGCAGTCCGTGCCGGCCAATCGCCATGCCACCGAAGAGACGTACCGGCGTGCAGCGGACTTCTTCGCAAAACAACTGGGCCGATGATCGCGCATGACCTCGATTTCCTCTTTCTAAAAGCTTTGGATGCGCCAGGGGGTTGAAAAGATTCGGGGCGAGCAACTTCATACCCCCAATCGGTGTTCTAATAATCTTAATGATTCTGCGTCTTCTTTTTAGCCTGCTTGCAGTGTGCGCGGTCGGCCTCTCCCAGACCTGCAATTCGGTCTCGTTATCGAGTGGGTCTACGGCTCAGTCCGCCAGTGGCACCCAGAACGGCACATTCACAGCGACGGGCAATCCGGCCAATTGCTTACGCACCGCTACGTCCGATAGCCCGTGGATTACCGTGGTGAACGGTCCAGCCGGTGGCACGTCGAATCCTGTTACCTTCATTTACACGGTCGGCGCGAATAACAGTCCGGCGCCCCGAACCGGTCTGATCTCCGTCAATAATGGACAGGCCACCTTTACCGTCTCCCAATCCGGCGTTGCTTGTACCTATACGCTGAACCCTGCGACGGACAGCGTACCTGGAACCGGTGGTCCGGGCTCGACGAACTTGAATACAGGCTCCAGTTGTTCCTGGACCGCAGTAGTGTCCGATCCGTGGGTGACCCTCACTAGTCCGAGCAGCGGATCCGGCAATTCGGTCATTACTTATAACATCGATCCCAACCCGACCAGTGGTCCGCGTACCGCCACCATCACCATAGGCACTGCCGTTCTTAGCATCAACCAAAGCGCCGCCTGCAGCTTCACGGTTGCGCCAGCCTTTGCCACCGTACAGGAAAAAGCAGCCACCGGCACTCTCAGCATCACCGCCAACGCTACAACCTGCACACGTACCGCAGTGAGTGACTCCACCTGGCTGACAATCTCCTCCGGCGCTACCGGAACAGGCAACGGGACAGTGGGCTATGCGATTCAAGCCAATACCACCCCCACCACGCGAACAGGCCATATCACTATCAATGACGCGACCTTCACGGTCACCCAGAACGGCGCGAACTGCAATTACGCCATCTCACCAGGCTCGAAGTCTTTCCCCTCGGTTGGCGGCACCGGTGCGTTCAACCTGACCACCACCTGTTCCTGGACAGTCAGCGTCTCCGATCCTTGGATTTTCTACACCGGTGCAACCTCTGGTACAGGTAACGCCTCCTTCTCCTACAACGTCGCTTCCAATACCACGGCGCAGCTAAAGAATGGATCTATCCTGGTCGGTACAGGCCAGCATTTTGTTTCTCTGGCCGCCGCATCCTGCTCTGTGACGCTGGGCTCCAGCACGATGGATGTCCCATCGGCCGGTCTTGTGGCCTCCTTGACGGTAAACGCCTTCCAGGGCTGTAACTGGACCGCCACCAGTAATGCGTCCTGGATTACCCTCTCCCAACCCGCCAGCGGTTCCGGCGCAGGGACGCTTGCCTTCACCGCGGCCCCGAATACAACGCCGATATCCCGCAGCGGCACTATCAGCATCGCCAATCAGCTCTTCACCGTCACTCAGCCCGGTGCGTCGTGCGACTACGCAATCGACCCCGCCAGCGCCAGCATCTCCTCCGGCGCATATACGGGCAACATCAGCGTCACAACCGCCTGCAACTGGAGCGCGGTATCCAGCGCAACCTGGCTCGCCATCACCTCCGGTGCGGCAACCACCACTGGCAGCGGCACCGCCAGTTACTCCGTCCCGGCCAATTCCACCGCGACTGCGCGCAGCGCAACTATCAAGATTGCCACCCAAACGTTTTCGCTCACCCAGGCCGGTGCCGTCTGCAATCTGACGCTGGCCACTACTTCGGGAAGCCTGGCTGGCCCGGCAACCTCCGGTCGCTTCAGCGTCAACGGTTCCGCCGCCGGTTGCACCTGGACACCCGTCAGCAACGTACCCTGGATCACCATCAGCGGATTCTCCAGCATTAGCGGTAGCGGCGCGGTCGATTTCGCGGTCGAAATGAACCCGACCGTCTCCCCGCGCACCGGCACCATTACGGTCGGCTCACTCACCTACACGGTGACGCAGGCCGGTTCCGTGCCCGCCATCACCGCCGCGGGAATCGTAAATGCCGCCAGCTTCAAGGCCGGCCCTGTATCCGCCGGTGAAATCATCACCATCTACGGAACGCTCGTCGGGACAACCCCGCTGACTACTCTACAATTGAACGCCGCCAAGAACGGACTCGTGAATAACCTCGGCGCGACTCGTGTGCTCTTCGACGGAGTGGCCGCACCTATTGTCTATTCCTCGGCGACGCAGACCAGCGCCATCGTTCCCTACTCGGTCGCCGGCAAGACCACCACCTCCGTGACTGTGGAGTATCAGGGTACCGCTTCAAACGCTGTGACTCTGAACGTCGCTACCGCCTCACCGGCGGTCTTCGCCCTCGATTCCTCCGGCACCGGACCCGGCGCCATCCTCAATCAGGACTTCTCGCTCAACGCGGCTACCAACGCCGCAGCCCGCGGCACAATTGTCCAGATCTTCGCTACCGGCGAAGGCGCGACCAAACCGGCGGGTGTCGACGGACAGCTTGCCGTCGTACCGCTGCCTGCTCCGACCCAGACCGTCACGGTGAAGATCGGCAACATCGATGCTCCGGTTGTTTACAGCGGTGCTGCTCCAGGCCTGGTTGCCGGCGTCATTCAGATCAACGCTCGCGTGCCCGCTACCGCACCTTTGGGCGCGGCAGTTCCGGTGGTAGTGCGCGTCGGTACCACTGACAGCCCCGCCGGCATTACGATCGCTGTCAAATAATCGTTTCGAATTTCGTATACTGAGTGTGGTACGGTTATGACGCCGGATAACACTAAGGGAATTGCGGCGGCAACATGCGAACGTTTATTCGATGAAGTGACGTTCCGCATTGATGCCGCCCTCAAATCACGCGGGCCTGACGAGGTCCATGACCTCCGTGTCGCCATCCGGCGCCTCAGCCAAGCTCTACGTCACTTTGAATTCTGTTTCTCCGCCCACTCCGCCTCCAAAATCCGCACGCGGCTGAAAAAAATGATGCACCTGGCTGGCGAAGTCCGCAATCTGGACGTCGCCATGGATTACCTGCATCACTGGCATGTCCGGGATCAGGATCAGCTTGAGGAACACCGCACTCTAGCCGCCGCCAGCCTCGTCTCGGCACTCAACAAATGGCTGGACCGGGGACGCCCGGCCCGGCTCAAAGAGGAGTTGGGACTTCGCTCGCTGAAGCAAGCCTCCATGCCATTAGAGCCGCATGCCCGCGAGATCCTGAGCGCGATGGCTGCGGATTTCTTCGCCCATGGCAATCGGGCCGCCGAACCCCATGCGACGCCCGCTCAGTTGCATGCCTTCCGCATCGCGGCAAAGAAGTTCCGATACTCCATGGAGTTATTCGCGGATCCCTACGGCCACATCCTTAATGCCAGGATCGCTCAAGTCAAAGACCTGCAGTCCATCCTGGGCGCCATCAATGATTGCGAGACGCTGCTCTCGATCATCTCCGGCGACTCCGCCGCGGCGCGCCTGCGCAAACGCCAGCAGCGCAAGGTGGAGGAGTTTCGCCGGCATTGGAGCGCGACTTTCGCTGTCGCTGCTACCGCGGAATCGTGGGTGGCTACCTTTTCGCTCCTAAGTCTGCGTAAAGGGCCGGGACGCGAGAGGGAATGCCATCGGGCGGGCGGGGGAGTTCGAACAATCAGGTTGGCCAACCGCCGTCACACGACCGGCGGTTGACCCTTGCTACGGTTGATGAAGTTTACTTTTTCTTGATTCGCTTGCAGGCTGTCTCCGCGCCTACCGGGTCAATGGCCGCACTACCTTCTTCGATGTGCTGGATCTTACCGTCCAGATCCACCACGAAGGTCGTCCGGTTCGCTATACCATTCGTCGGAATCAGTACGCCATAGTCGGCTGACGTCTTCCTCATGGAATCGCTCAACAGCGGGTATTCCGCGCCCAGTTCTTTCGCCCAATGTGCCAGAGTCGCCGGATGATCGGTGCTGATGGCGACCACTTGCGTCTCTAAATTATTGAAGTTTTTGATACCAGCCTGGTATCCAGTGAGTTCCTTCGTTCAACCACCGGTGAAGGCCATCGGGAAGAACGCCACGACGACCATTTTCTTGCCTTTGAATTCCGACAGCGTGTAAGTCTTCGCGTCGGAACCCCTGAGCTTAAAGTCGGGAGCTGTGTCGCCGACCTTGAGATGTGTTTTGGGTGGAGCAACCGCCTGTGCATGCAGCGATAGCCCTGCCAGCAGAGTCAACAGTAAAAGCTTCATTGGAAAACAATAGCAGGTTTCTCCCGTAAGAGAAAGTACGCCGCTATTGTTGCAGCTTCTTCTTATTGAACGGCAGCAGGCTTTCGTTGTTAAATGTCACGCCGACGAACGCGACGCACATCTCATCTTCGGTGCCTTCGCCCCAATCCACCAGCTTCAGCGGATTGCTCGGATTCTTCGGGTTATTCGCCGTATTGTCGTAGGTGCAGGTCAGTTTCACCGTGGAACCGGCGGGCATGTCTACCGCATCCGTCCAGTTGTAGAAGCCCTGCCAGTTGAAATCCCAATCATCGATGTAAATCATCGGTGTCGTGGTCTTCCTGTCGGCGGCGATCAGATCGACGTTAATCTTGCGTCCCAGCAGGTGCATGTGCGGCGCGATCGTAATGCCTTTCGCGTCCAGGAAGATCGGAATTGTGAAACTCGCCGTTCGAACGGCGTTCGCATCACCCGGTTGAATGTTCAATTTCTGCTGCACCACCGGCACAAATACCAGCCGGCGATCCACCTGAGTCTTGGCGAAATACAAACCGACCTGCGTCTGGTCAGGACCGGGTTTGCCGCCCGGATAGTAGTGGACCTGCATCACCACGCGCGCCTTGGGAGGCAGTGCGACCGCGATGCCGTCAGGCAGCGGGCGCGTGCGCTGGCCCGGAACCCAACCGCCCAGGATGTTGCCCAACGTTGTGGCCACTCCGTCGCCAGGGCCGCCAAAGCAGGTATAACCAGGCTGTCCATCCTGGCCGTCGAGCTTATCTGCGTTCCCGGTCGTATCGATATACAGGATCACGTGATGCACGATCTGCCGGTTGCCTGGCACCACCTGCACCGCCGAAACAAACTGCTGCGTGTCGAAATCCGTGGGAATCACAAAGCACCGGTAAAGGTCCTTCGTGCGCGGCACGTTGAACACCTGCGGCATCTTGATCACCATGTCCGGGTCACCCAACTGCCAGGTGCCCGAGGGCGGCGTGATGTCCGGCATGTCCGCCAGGTCGCCCTGCGGCATGCCGTTCTTCAACCAGCTGAGCATGGTGTTCCGCTCATCGTCGGTAAGATTGAAGGCGTCTTTGAAGGTGCCATGGCCCGCCACCGGCTTCCACGGCGGCATGATTCTGGTCTCGAGAACGCGCACGATGTCATCGGACCAGGTGACCAGGTCGTCGTAGCCGTTCATCGCGAACGGCGCAACGTCGCCATCTCGATGGCATTGCTGGCACTTGCCCTGAATGATTCTGGAAATGTCCTTGGAAAACGTCGGTTGCGCCAGGCCGTTACCGGCAAAGATCGCAAAACAGAACGCAATTGCCCCCACTTGCATTTGTTTCATGGTTTTTGAAGTTAGTCCTTACGTAACAATACCACAGCCTGTGCTTCCGCTGACCTGCCCTCGCCCACCGGACCGACCTTTTCCGATGTCTTGAACTTCACAGACACCCGGTCCAGGCTCAATCCCAATGCCGAGGCAAGATTCTCCCTCATCACAAGACGATAATCCTTGAGCTTTGGTTTCTCCAGGACGACCGTTGAGTCCACATTTACCAACTTGAAGCCAGCTTCGCGCGCCAGCGCCACGGCATGCTTCAGGAAAACGATACTGGCCGCGCCCTTCCACCTTGGGTCCGTATCGGGGAAGTGCATTCCAATGTCACCCAGCGCCGCTGCGCCCAGCACGGCATCGGTCACCGCATGCAACAGGATATCGGCGTCCGAGTGGCCTTCGAGGCCAAAATCGCTCGGGATTTCCACTCCGCCGATGATCAGCGGCCGCCCTGCGCCGGTCCGGTGATTGTCCCACCCTAAACCCGTTCGAAACTCGCTCATGAAGCTTTCCGGCTCTCCTGCTCGCCGGCAAGAAATAACCGCGCCAGTTCCATATCGGTCGGCTTGGTGATTTTGATATTGCGGTCGCTGCCCGGCACCACGCTGACTTCCACCTGCTCCAACCGCTCCACCAGGCTCGATTCGTCGGTGCCTACGAAACTGTCGGCCCTGGCCTGCTCGAACGCCTTTTTCAATAAGTCGAAGCGGAAAACTTGCGGAGTCTGCGCCAGCACCAGTTTGTCGCGGGGAATCGTGGCCCGGATCTTGTTCCGATGCACCTGCTTCACCGTGTCCACCGGGACGATGCCCACGATCGCTGCGCCCGAGGACGCAGCTTCTTCGATTACCTTCCGGATCAGATCCTGGTCGATGAACGGCCGCACCGCATCGTGAACCGCCACCAGATCGGTGTCTTCGTCGATTGTGGCCATCGCGTTCTCGACGGATTGATGCCGTGAGTCTCCGCCCACCACCACGCGCACTGGTTTTGGCAAACCGTCTGCGTCAATCAACTCTTTGGCCCAGGCCACATCCTCGCCGCGCAACGCCACCACGATCTCGGTGACCAGTGCATTCGCCGCGAACTTGCGGATGGTATGCAACAGTATAGGCGCGCCATCGAGCAGCATGAACTGCTTTCGGCTGACGCCGGCTTTCTCTGGAGAAGCCGATCCCATGCGGGTCCCGAGACCCGCGGCTGGTAAGATAACTGCAACTTTCATTTGGATCCTAGTTGTTTGTGTTATTGAGGCGGCGCCACGGTACCGGCCGGATTCGGCTGGTCCTTGTGCTGCCATTTTTCCTGCTTGTCGCCACCACCCGGTCTTTCATGGACGGCGTGGGCGCGTTCGTCGAACCGGCCGAAGATCATCTTGCCGGCGGTTGTCTGCAATACACTCGTCACGGAGATGTCGATGGTCTTGGAGATCATCTTCTTGGCGTTATCCACCACCACCATGGTGCCGTCGTCGAGGTAGGCAACTCCCTGGTTGTACTCTTTGCCCTCTTTGAGGATGAACACCCGCATCGCTTCGCCCGGAAGGACAATCGGCTTCAGCGCGTTTGCCAGCTCGTTGATGTTCAACACGTGCACGCCGTGCAGCTGCGCCACTTTGTTGAGGTTGAAGTCGTTGGTGACAATCTTGCAATCGAAGACTTTGGCCAGTTCGATCAGCTTCATGTCCACCTCGCGCACGTTCGGGAAGTCCTCTTCCACGATCTGCACGTTCAGTTCCGCCATCTTCTGGATCTTCTGCAAAATGTCGAGCCCGCGCCGTCCGCGGTTGCGCTTCATGGAATCGGCCGAATCGGCCACAAGCTGCAGCTCGCGCAGCACGAATTGCGGTATGACGAGCGTGCCATCAAGGAAGCCGGTCTCGGCGATGTCGGCAATGCGTCCGTCGATAATGACGCTGGTGTCAAGGATCTTGTGCGACTGGCGTGGTGTCTTCTCGCCACCGAAAAGGCCGCCCAGCGCCGCCAGATTCAGCATGTCGCCCTTGTTGCCGCCCACCACGAGGCCGATGTAGGTCATCCATAACAGGAGGCCTAGCTGGAGGAAGGGAACTGTGTCCTTGTTGTTAGGCAGAGCGTGCCCGAGGACTAGCGACATCAGAAACGCGCCGAGTATGCCGAGTACGCTGCCGAAGGCCGAGCCGATCAGGCGCTTTAGGGTGATTTGTTTAACCCGTACTTCAAAGAAAACAATGGCCCCGGCGACTACAGCTCCAATCGCGGCTGCAACCGGTGGATCCAGTTGAAAGGGTTTTAGATAAAAGGCAGAAGCGGAAAAAACAACGACAAAGATGACTCTAATAATTAAAAGGTCGTCCACAAGCCACCCCCCGGGATGGTGCTACTTCCAAAAAAGTAATAGTAAAATAATAGTCCTGCGCATAGAGTATAGCACTCCTGGGAGAACGTTGGGGGGCGGTCTGCGAACGACCTTATGAGGTGAGCAAAAACTGCTTTATAGGGCTTTCGCCAACTCTTCCGCAAAAGCACTCTGCGGCTGGTTGCCCATGGTCTTTCCACCACGCTTGTGCTTCTTGCCTGCACGGCGCGGGCGGTCGCCCATCGGTTGCGTTGCGCTAGCTCCTGCGCTTGCAGGACCTCCTGCCGCGGACTGGGGCGCTCCGGCTGGCCCACGGTTGGGGACAAAGCCAGTGCTCCTGCCTTTAGGCGGCTGTGCCGGGTTCGCACGAAGCAACTTGTCTTCGAGCGGGGCACGGTCAAAGCGGCGGATGATTGAATTCATCTCCTCCGCGTTAGGGGCTTCGATGAAAGCGAAGCCTTTGGATTCCTGGGTCTCGGGATTGCGAATTACCTTGACGGAATCGGCAACGAGATTTTCTGCTGTCAGCCATGATTTGATGTCATCGGCAGTGACCCAGGTAGGAAGATTTCCGAGGAATACGGTGAAACTCATTCGGTGGTGTCTAAAGCTCCGTTGTGGTGTTGTGGGGGACCGAAAGGTCCAGAGAGCAACTCAATACTAGCACACAAAGCAAGAGCAATCAATGTGATCGCTGGCTTTTTTGAGGAGTTCCACGTCCTCAGGACGGGAACTCCACCATCTTTGCGAGCTGCACGGCACTGTTGCCGCGCAATTCACCTAGAACCGCGTCGCTCACCGGTTCATCGGTCTCAACTACTGCTATTGCAATCATTGGCTGGCCTGCGGAGGCTGGCGCGGAGGCGCGGCCTAAGGAGAAATTGGCGATATTGACCTTATTTTTTCCGAGAACACTACCTACGAAACCAATCACTCCTGGAACGTCAATATTTTTCATGAATACCACGTGACCGGCCAGTCCGACCTCGCACTGAATGCCGTCAACCTGCGTCAAACGCGGTTTGCCAAGCACCACTGTGCCTTCCACTGTGGTCACTCCGGCGTCGGTCTCCAGTTCCAGCCGGATGCTGTCGGCATGTCCTGCGCGTTTATCGTGCTCTTCGGCCACGTTCAGCCCGCGCTGTCCGGCGATGCCCATGGCGTTCACCAGGTTGGCCCGCTGCGACAGTGAGCGGTTCAATACGCCAGCCAGTCCGGCGTTCCGGAGCAACGTGGTATTGAATTCCGCGATCCGTCCGGAATAGACCAGCCGCACGGCGCTCGGATGTCCGCTGGCTATGTAGGCCGCGAAGTTGCCCAGCCGCTCGGCCAGGGAGATGTACGGGCCGACCGTCCGGTACTGCTCCGGCGACATCGCCGGCATGTTCACCGCATTCAGCGCCACGCCATTGTTCAGGTACTCTACCAGCTGTTCGGCGATCCGGACGCCCACGATCTCCTGGGCCTCCTCCGTCGATCCGCCGATGTGCGGCGTGGCGATCAGTCCTTCCATGCCCAGCAGCGGATTGTCGGCCGCCGGAGGCTCCGGATCGAACACGTCCAGACCGGCGCCCGCGACCTTCTTCGATTGCATGGCGGCCGTCAGCGCTTCGCCGTTGATCAGTTCGCCGCGCGCGCAGTTGATGATGCGCACGCCGGTCTTCATCTTTTCAAAGGCAGCCGCCCCGACCATGCCTTCCGTTTCCGGCGTCAGCGCCATGTGCAGCGTGATGTAGTCGCTCTGGGCATACAGCGTGTCCAGGCCTACTAGTTCCACGCCCATATCGGCCGCCGTCTGCGCGTTGACGAAAGGATCGTGCGCGATGATGCGCATCTCGAACGGCCGGGCCCGTTTCATTACCTCGCGGCCGATAAAGCCGAATCCGACGATGCCGAGCGTTTTGCCGCGTACTTCGTTGCCGAGGAACTTCTTCTTCTCCCATTTGCCTGCTTTGGTGGACGCGCTGGCCTGCGGAATCGACCGCGCCATGCCCAGCATCAGCGCAATAGTGTGCTCCGCTACCGAAATCGCGTTGCCGCCCGGCGTGTTCATCACCAGGACGCCCGCCGCGGTCGCCGCCGGCAGATCCACGTTGTCAACGCCTACGCCAGCGCGCCCGATCACCCGCAGCTTCGGCGCCTTGGCCAGCACTTCCGGCGTGACCTTCACCGCGCTGCGTACCAGCAGCGCATCGCAATCAATAAGATGCGCAGCATATTCCTTGGGCGAGGAGATCACCACGTCCCATCCGGATTGCGCCTGTAATAGCTCTACGCCTGCTTGCGCGAGCGGTTCGGCAACTAAGATTTTCATTGATTAGCCCTTTACGATAACGGATTTCATCTGGAGATTCCGCACGGCTCCCGCTTACGCTCGGGCCTTGCAAAATATCCATGATGTTAGGATGAATATTTAGGATACCAAAAATCGATGGCTCTACTGGATCAGATACAGAAGGACATGGTTACGGCCATGAAGGCGAAAGACGAAGCGCGGTTGAGCGCGGTTCGCATGATCAAATCGGCGCTGAAGAAGCAGGAGATCGACTCGATGAAGCCGCTCGACGAAGCTGCCGAACTGGCCGTGCTCTCCACGCTGGTGAAGCAGCGCCGCGAATCGGTCGACATGTTCCGCAAGGGCGGGCGCACGGAACTGGCCGAAAAGGAAGAGGTGGAGT
>Ga0118677_10006841_pt1 | contig 19132 bp, 13 predicted proteins | sample AliMusrvi5mmetaG_FD_86154 | JGI IMG/M metagenome (GOLD analysis project Ga0118677, IMG submission 86154) | reverse complement strand
GATTTTTAAGTGAAATTTATATGCAAGTGTAATTAAGACCATGGAGGGGCACTCAAGTAGGAACTGGAATACCGAACACCTGCAGGATATGCCGGGAAAATTCTTGAATGAGTAGCACTTTTACCCTGGAATGGGATAATAGCTTAGCATAATGAATTGGGCTAAATCACTGGTATCAAATTTTAAGCAATGGCATCAAAGAAAAGGGAAACAGAAGGACTAAATAATAATCAGAAAAAAAATGCTCGTATAGTTGCATAAAGACATGATTTACATCCCGAAATCACAAAATACCCTGGCAAATTAATGATTACATCACTTGTATTAATCTTGAATCTTTGAATCAGATCGAGCCAGGACAGGTAACTTCTTAAAAAGGCCGGAAATAAAAAAATCTGAAGGAATGACCTGAAACAGGTTAGAAGGATTCCATAAACCAATGAGAAACAGGCCTTGGAACACAAGACCGAAATATGGAGTATTTAATCGATAACCGGAACCTATTGTGCTCACAATAGCAAGTCTTCTGCGAGCATGAAAAAAGCCTGTCCGGATTTTCGGATCGGCTTGCATTCAAAAGAAATTCAATATTGGCGGTTATAAGCTTCTTCATCTTCAAAAGAAACCAATGACCTTAGATAATCAGCTTCATCACATTGCAAGTGTCCGGCTTGTTTACCGTTTGGCCAATAGATGATCTGTTCTCCTTTCTTTATTGGTTTACCACAAGTGTGGCATTTGCTTGGGAAACGTGCTGTAATCTGACGTGGATCCCCTGAATAATGTGTAAAATTTCTCATTTTTTTAGGTTTTAGGATAAATAAAAAACCACCCCAGTTTCCCGGGATGGCTGAATGAATTGAAATTTTTAGTTAAAAAGGTAAATCTTCCAGAGCTGGTTCAAGAATAGGAACCTCACTGATCACTTCAGTGGCAGTTTTTTCTTCCGTTTGAACGTATGAAGAATCAATACCCAGGATATGATCGGCAGCCTTCTCTGCCCGTGTTGCAGCCCACATGACCCATTTCTGGTTATCACGGAGCGCCGATGCCCATCCCTTGATGTAAGCGGCAGAGTTACGGATATCCGGGTCAAGGTGAGCAATGCCGGAAAGGAAGGCAGAACCAAGTTCAGCTACCAGTTCTTCTTTGCTGTATGGGATATCGCCATAGCTGTTCGACATTCCGTCGTAGCGGTTGAGACGTTTGGGATGGCCTGTCGAATGTGACATTTCATGGTAAATAACCCGATAAAAGGCCGATGAGTTGGTGAAGTATTTCTTATCCGGTAACGAGATCAGATCGGCAACCGGAGCATAAAATGCGCGATCATCTTTGTCGGAGAAGATGATTTCCGGACGGCCTTTGTAGCCTTCGATGATGGCTTCAGCTTCCAGGTGCTCGGAGTTGACCTTTTCGGTAACAAGGTTTTGAAGCTCAGCAATCTTTTTTGTGCCTTGCTCATCAAAATCGGCCTGTTCGGAGTTGAAGACATGATAAAATTTCAGCAGGAATATTTTCTTTGTCTCGCTGGTGGTTTCGTCCTTTTCGACCGAACTCTTCCAGAATACAACGATGGTGGATTTTTCGCCTTTGCGAACCTGTCCACCATTGGCACGAATCTGTTGAAACGTGCCATATACACGGCTCTTGAAAGGATCAGAAGAGAGTACCAGGCGATTGATACCCCGGTAATAGTGGCCGTTCATGCTTACCGGTGACGGAACCTGCCAGAGCTTCATCCAACTTCCGGCTGTTTCGAGGTTAGCAATGATCTTTTCGGTGATAGTTGCATAGATTTGTGAATTATTCATAATAAATGCCTGTGCCTTCAGGTCTTATTTAGGTTTCTGGCCCACCTGGTTAAAATGAAATTTTTGCCCAAGTGAATACCGAGAAAAATAAATAATGTCATAGGGTGTAGGTCATGATTGGCACAATCTGACAACACTCGTAGAGCGACTATTCCCAATGGAGGTCGCCCTTTACAGTTTTAACCTGGTACAGGGATTTTTCGCAGGTAACTTTGCAGGAATTTCGAGTTTAATAAAAGTGCGCTGGCCAATGCCCTTCTTTTTTGCTGACTTTCTTCTTTGGCGGGATTGAAAAGAAAAAAGTTCTGGTATTTCAAACTCCTTTGTGCAATAAGTTCAAAAAATGTGCAATCGTTGTACGGTTTGTGCAATTATGACTCAATTGGCCGTTTATAATTGATTAATTCTTGCTTTTAATTTGTTAAGCAGAACTATCAATTTATCAAACGACAATGAGGGTTTGTAAAGCATGTTTTCCTGCATGGCAAGATAATCCTGTTCCCATGCTCCTATGAAGGAATCCGGAGGGACCGGATTTATTTTATCAGGAGTATGGTTAGCGTAATTAATACCCCGCAAAGGCGTAATAGTTTTGCGATGTTCCACTATGGTTTTGTAGAGTTTCATATTCCCAAGCGCTGCTTTAGCAAAATCCGTATCCATAAGTTTCTCCAGATCATATAAGTGTCGGCTTTTCCGTTCAACTCTTATTTTTTCAACGGGATGCTGAAATTCTTCGTGTAATAGAAAAATCTTTTCCAGAAAGGTCCTTTCCGGTCTGACTGTTGGAATAGTTATAAGTTCATCGGCAAAAGGCCGGCCTTTGAAATGTTCGCCCACGAATGATGTAAAACTGCAAGGTTCGAAAGGCTCCATCATTGAACGACTTCCAACCTCAATCAATACTCTGGGCTGCAAATACGGTATAGGTTCGGTTACGGTTGGATAATAAATTTCTATGATCAGCGGATCCTGGTCATGGCTCTTAATTTCACCTAACTGAAAAGTTACATTGTCGAATCCTGCATCGGAGAATTTCTTTCTGAGTTCCGGAAAATAATTCTCTGAAATAAATAGAAAGGATTGTTCTCTAAGTTTTCTTACTTGAGAGCCAGTCATTTCTTTATCCTTTTTGTCAAAGCCTAAAAACCTTCTGTCCAGCGCAAGGTCAATATCCTCCGAAAACCGGTCTATCAGTCCCCATGCTTTGCTTAACGAAGTTCCTCCTTTAAAAACTGTATGAGGAGCGATAGAGGTGTTAAATACAAGATCAATAGCGTGAACTATCCACCAGTCTTTTTCTACAGCCGCATCAGGTAAACCAATAGACGCTGACGTTTCAGCAAATATATTGCGCCTGGTTTGATCAGGTAATTTAAGCCACTCCTTTAATATTGCAGGATTCATTCCTTGTTATCTTTTAACACCTGTTGCATGATTTGCCTGATCCATTCTGGAGCAAGGCGTATATCATGTTGTAGATGAGTGGTTTTTTCTTTTTTCAGCAATGACTGAATTTTTTCTATTTCATTGGGTGTCGCTTGGTCCTTGCCAATGGTTTTTAAAGCCTGTATAACTAAGCTGCTAATGGCACCAATAGCAATCACATTTTTAGGAGTGGCTCTTTTGAAGGTGATTGTTCTCTTACCAACTTTAATTTTTCGGGCTGCTCCATCGGTAAGATACACCAGGTTCATGGGTATCTGAGTGGACAGACCCAGCCTGTTCAGGGCATATACTCCTGTGGGTATAATCCGGGCTTTGTCCCTTCTTGCGATGGCTTTGGCAATAGTTTCAATGCCTGGCGTAACCGGGCCTATAACCGGGTCTATCTCCGGCCTGGAATAAATGCCGGTTGCAATTCTTACCAGTTCGCCATTTTTCACAAGACGTTGCAGCGCTTTACGAACAGCTTCTGAATTGCCTTTTGAAAGGAAATCCTCACCAAAAAACAGCGTACCCCTTCTGGCTTTCTTAATTTTTTTAAGTATCTGATATACAATATTATTAATCATTATATTTAAATTTAATGTCCCAAATTTAGTAAATATTTGGGACACTGCTATTAAATTTCATTATCAAATTTTCTGACAGTTGCTCTATTACCACTCTTCTATCACAGATGACAATTTAGATTTGTCCTTCAACAATCTTTATCTCTTCCTCCGTCAAACCATATAACTTGTAAACAAGTCGATCGATTTCGGATTCCATTGTAATTGAATTGTAAGATGGCGAATTTTGTTTCACAGTGATAATTTGATCTACCAATTGTTCAATTTGCTTTGTTATTTCATTACAAACATTCGGTAAGGCAAATCGGAGAATATCACGAATCATGATTTGTGGGAAAGTATCTTCTTTATTGATCTGAAATTTTTTACGGAAATACCAACCCAAAAGCCCGGAATTAAGAATACCCAATAAAGCCTTATAAGTTATCTTGGCAACTCCTGGCTTAAGTTTTAGAACAAAAAGTAAAGTATTACAATATGAGGTGTATGGAATATAATGAGCGATTAATTTGGAACTTGTTATTTTGCGAATCAGAATTTTTTCAGAATCAAAATTTTCCTTATCTCTAGGTGCTGCTAACCATTCACCATAATTTATCCAATTGTCATCATGCCAGAGCAACTCATAAAAACCAATATTTTTACCATCAAAAAGGGGAAACCAAGATTCACTCTTCCTTAATTTGGCGGTAAATGGCTTTGAATTTAAAATATCTTGGGTCTGTGGTGGATTCCCTTTTCCAACTTCATACGCTTTTATTCCTGAAAACACATCACAATATTCACCAAGTAATTTAAAATCGTTATCAATTCGTTGAATTAATTTGAGTTCTTTATTATCGCTTTGAAGGTTGAAGGACCTGTGGTTTTTCCAAAGCATAGAGTCAATACGAAATAATCGTTCAGGTTTATCAAGTCCTTCAATCCTACCCAGGTTCTTAAATGTCTTAATTAACACTTCATTTAAACCGCTTCCGATTTCGAGAATTGTTTTCTCAAAAAACAATAGAATTGTATCAACAGTTGCATCAGGAAAAACAAAAGAAGGGAGTAAATCAATTTCGCGTATGGTCACATTTTGAAGTAAATACATACGTATCGCTTCAGTAAAGCCTAAATTCAATATAGTATCTGGGATGATGTATCCAAATTGACCTTTTATTCGTAGGAGATTTACACCTCGTTCAATGAACATTGTATAACTCTCTCCACGCCAATTGAAAGTACAATAAAGATTTTCATACGAGGACCCTGATATTTTATTAAAATTTATACCATACGGAGGATTCCCAATCACCAAATCAAACCCTACAAAATCACCATCATCATTCAGCACTTCCGGAAACTCAAACCGCCATTCAAATGCATTCTCATAGATCTTATTGCTCTTGATCTCTTCGAGTTCGGTTTCGAGCTTCTTAATTTTAGTTGTCAGCTCATTTACTTTCTTGTTCCATTCAGCCAATTCTTTCTTTGATCTTTCAAATAGCGCTGTCTGGTTGGTCAGGTTAAAAAGCTCACCATTCAACTTTTTTAGTTGAATCAGGCGCTTGTCGTTGGCAGCAATTTCAGTCTCGAAATCGGTTTTAATCGATCCAATTAACCGTTCCATTTCCCTCTTTTCTTCTTTTCCCTTGGCATTACGATATGTCATAACGGCAAGACGGTAGCTTTCGATACTCCATTTGCTTTTCTTCAGGGCTTGCCGGATATCAGCATCCAATGCATAGCGTGAGATCAGCGAATTCCCGCATTTGATATTGATATCAATGTTGGGTAGGGTTTCAAGTTCGGTGAAATCGGGTTCTTTGTAATACGCATTCTTTAGAAGTTCAATCCACAAACGCAAGCGGCAAATTTTCACGGAATTGGGATTGATATCGACTCCAAACAAACAGTTTTCGATAATGGTTTGCTTTTCGTGAAACAAGGTTTGCTGTATGCGTTGACCTTCTTTATTTCTGGGATTATAATCAAAAAGTGCACCTTCTTCGTCAGTAACAATCAGCTCGTCATTTACCACTTCAACATGATATTCTTTTAATCGCCGGCCTTCGCGGTCCTGCAATATATTTAAGTCGCTTTTCAAAGCAATTATCTCATTTAACGCTGATACCAGGAAGTGACCGGAACCCACTGCCGGATCGCATATTTTGAGGCTGTTAATGATGTTATTGGCTTCGCTACGGTCTTCAATTTTGTCATATAATTGATCAATGTCCTTGCAAGCCCAACCTTTCGCTTCATTAAACTTCTGAACAACTGCCCTGCGAATAGTTTCATGACACATATACATGGTTATGAATCCGGGCGTAAAGAAGGAACCGTCTTTATAACCATTAATTTTCTCGAAGATCAACCCGAGAACTGAAGCGTTGATCAGCGTTTTATTCTCTTCCTGGATTTCTTCCGAACCTTCACCGGCAAAATCGTAAGCATCAAGAAATTTGAAAATGTACTCCAGTGTAAAAAGTTCGCCCTTAAACTTTTTCCCATTGTTGTCCTTCAGAACGGTTGAAGCGATGATAGGGATTTTTCCATCTTTCAAATTACTGATGAACAAACAGGAATGTTCAATATCTGTAGGTTCAAACAGTGAACTATTCAGATACGGAACGTTGGCAAATATCTTTCTGACTTCTTCATTGCGTTCGCCAGGTTTTCGGGCCAGAACGCTAAAAAAGAGACTATTCAGGTCATCGAAATTTTGGACCTTATCACAATTAAGAAAGGCAAATGATGCATCCCCTTTGTGATATTTGATCATCTGAGCTTCCAGGAGTTTTAGGAAAAGAATGCGGTTGATCCAGGTAATGGATAATTCCAAAGCAACATTGAATAATCGTTCCTGGGTTGTTTCACCAAAATGAGATGGCTTGTCGAGTCGTGATATTTTATCCAGACTATCGAGTTGAATAATTGCGCTTTCAATTAATGAGCCGGAATTCCGTTCACCTTCCTTTTTCCGTCCGATAAGTTTTTTACTGCCTTCTTTGGTTTCGGTTAAACCAATGATATGTAGTAATTCTGTATAAAACGCTTTATCCAGGCTGTTGCTGTCATTGGCAAAAGGAAGCTTAAGCAAATGTTCCGGTGAAAGCAGTTTATAAAGAGCTATCAGTTTGGAATCATCTTTCTTGTCTTCATTCCGGAGAGGCTTATCATATTCCCGGAAATCAAACCAAGTAAAGCAAAATTCAGAATCAATGCCAGTCACGAACGGCTCAGCAATTTCCTTGTAGAAAAAGTCGGTAGTCTTGCCGGCCAGCCTTCCTTCCTCAAAATCAGTGAACTGTTGTACTAACTTTTTATCCTGGGCGAAAACTTTCTCGAAGAGGCTGGCATCGAAGACGTACCATTCATAAATGTTTGTGGCCACCAGATGTTTGATTTCCAGGTTGTGATTTGTGATCCGTTCCCGGAGATAGTAAAGGATAAGCTCATGAAAAGCTTTTGCATTCATGTTGTCTGTCCGGATCATCTCCGCTTTATTCGAAGGTTTTTTTGCTTCGATCAGAACACCTGGCAAACTCTTTGAATCGGGACCATTATGGATTACAAGGTCAGTACGGTCCTTCGTATTGATATAAAACTTCGGATGATAGAAGGTATTCTTTAGGAAATCGCCGAGGTCATTTTTATTGTGTTCTTCTGATTCAGATTCGTCCAATCCATCCAGCAGACCGATCAGATTCTTCTTGAATATCTCAATTTCAGAACGGGAGGGCTTAGCCTTGAGGTAGGCTTTATTGAGGGATTTTCGAGGAGTTAAAAGTGTTAATTGCATAATTATTTTTCGGAATCTATATCAAACTGTTGTGGCCGAATTTTGTTAGCAACCGTTAGTCATTACTACCTAAAAAGTAAATTGAATGCAGAGGAAGCATGTTTTTATCATCATCGGTAAGTTTAAAATAGAATTCTTGCCAAAGTGAAATAAAATTGTCAACGTCTAAAAGCTTGATGTGTCTATGGCTTTCTCTTGCTGAACGTTCAGACTCTGAAGTAAAATAGCCAGAAGTTACAAAAAGCCCAATATCTCCATCCTTATTTAGCAAGCCAGTTAAACTTCTTATATCATCAACAGGAACAGTTGCTTCGGGTCTGTGTTTTACTTGCACCTTTAAACGTGGAGATGTTGCACCAAGAGGATCATTATATGCAACAATGTCTAATCCACCGTCTTTACCTTTTGGCGAAATGAAAGGAGTATGATAGTTCATTGCCCTCAATAGAGCAGCAACCATATCCTGAAATTCGTATGCATTTTTACTTCTAATAAATTCCTTAATTCCGGCAATTGCTTCTTCTTCTAAGAGGTCAAGATTTGCTTTTTGTGTTTGAGTTTTATTTTCTTCCAGTTCTGTTACTTCTTCAGCTTCTTTACTTTTTTTCGTTTTTCCATCTTTGTTATCTGCAGCCCAGTGTCGATAAAGCTGAGATGCAGTTTCGAGGAGCTTAACAGGTCCTAAAGAGATTGCTTTTTCTCCTTCTTCTGTCAGATACCAAACACCTTTGTTTTTTCTAAGAAACCCTGCTTTGATACAGTCAATGGTGTAAAAATGTAAAATCGATTCCCAACGAACATAACCAGTCTTTTCATAAATCTCCTTTTCCCATTCAGTCAAATCAATTGTATTTCTGATTTTTTCAATTATTTGCTTACCTGGAAGTTGTCCTCCCGATTCCTTTAAAATTTTAAAAGTAGCAAACATTGTTTTTGCTGCAGAACGTTTTGAAGGTGCTAACTTGTCTAATTCTTTTTCCATAATTTTTCGTTATATTGTCATCTTTAAAATTTGCGAATGCTTCGCTTGCAACCGTAGCAACGATAAATCTTTACTTAGACAATTTATGTTTGCTTTGTTGTAGTTGCAAGCATGAGGTGTGGTAAAGAAATCGTTCAATATTTTAATCCTTCTTTAATCATTTCTAACTCTGCTTCATTACCTGAAAAATTATTAAATTTTCTTTTTTTGATATTTAAATGCCTTAACGATGGATGGGTCAGTAAAACAAGGTTTATATTGGAAATATTACCAAGGGGAACATCTTTAACAACTTGAAGGTTATTATCATCAATATTTTGGAAGTTTTTAAAATTCATCCATGGATTGAGCTGTTTATGCAATGGAGCAAGAAATATTGCGGTATATTTCCCCAGAACAATTATTAATTTTGGTTTTTGTATCTCAACTTGTTTAATAAAAATTTCTCTACAATAATTAAGGAATCTATTATCGAGAAATGCGGGAGATTTCCCAATACCATTATCACCTTTTCTAATTCCAAGGATTGCATTTGTAAAAAAACATTCTTCAGGAGGAATTTTAGATGCTTCTAAAATATTTAAAATCTTTCTCCATGTTGGATTTCTATTGATATCCTCATATCCAATTTCGATAGCTTTTTTATAATTTGCCTCACAATCAAAATCTTGTCCAAGTATCATTATTTTTCTATTGGATAAATCTTCGGAATTATCAATTGTTCCTTTACCACCCGGGAAAAAGGCAACTCTCTTAAGCTCACCACAAATTTTGAGCATAGAATTTGGATATGGGTTGTCTTCCTTAATCAGTTTAAAGAGGATATTAATATCTGAACTCATACTAATTGTCTGTCAATTATTATAACTCTAATTTGCATATTCTTTATCACATCCAGCGATTGGCAGCTACCCGAAGGTGGTGATTAGAATCACTTTACTGTCAAAATACCACATACTTTGAAAGAAGTACAAAGCTTGATTAAAGCTCTGAACCGCAACTTTTGGAAGGTGCTGTTATATGCAGGCCAAACTTTGTTACTCATTTGCATGCTTTAGTTCTATAATTTTAAAATAGTCTTCACCCAAGAAATCGAACTTCTGCTTAAATAAGAAGGCTGCATTCTCATTTGCAGTGGCAAAGAAAATTTGCCGATCTCCATTAACTGCAATCTCTCTTAAATAGTCGAAATATGACAAAATATTCAAATCATCAATATTTGCCACTGGATCATCAAACATTAAAATATTAGGACCATTCTTCAGTTCTCTGTTTAGTGCTGAGAATATAGAAAGAGCTAAAGCTGACCGCTGACCTGTACTAATTTCGGAAAGCTGCGCTAATTCATTATCCTGTTGTCTTGTTAAAGAAATTTGTCCTCCATCCTCAAACTGTCAAACTCTTTAGGGCTGTGAATCATTTTGAAAATTTCCGCGATCTCTTCTTTGTTTTTCTCAATAAACCCTCTTAAAAAGGACGCTTTACTATAATTTTGTTGAAGTTCTTCTATTGCTTTATATGCTGTTTGGGCCCTATCACGATATACTATATTTTCTTCAATTTGCTCCCCCAGTCTTCCGATTTTTTCCTTTGATGATATAATCCTGGTATCATATTCATCTTTTTGCTTTTTAATATTTTTATATTGTTCAAAGAGGCTTTGAAACTTGTCTACGTCCTTTTCGATAGCGGATATACGACTTTCTTTATTTACATCAATTATTTTTATTATTTCATCAAGGCTTTCTCTAGCATCTGTCAAGCTATTAAGTCTGTCTTTAAGTAGATCAATCCCTTCAATAGCTGTGGGTTTCAATAGATTGCCCCTCTTTTCCGTTAATTCATTTATTGAGTTATTGATATCTGAAATCTGCTTGTTCAAATCAGCCTCAGATTCTTTTATATTTACCATAGCATTGTTAAAAGATATTTTATCTTTCACATCAAAATTCAAGCCGGATAATTCATCAATTAATTCATTGTATAATAGCTCTGTCAATTCCTTTCGATCAAAATAATCCTTTGAATCAGTTAATCCGTTGAGGAAAGTTTGCTTGGTTGATATGGTTTTTGAAATATCTTTAATCTCCTTTAGCAGTTTCGATGTGTTTTCATTATTTTTTTCGTTTATTAAAGAGGCTATTTGTCTAAGCTTAACTGCTATTTCCCTTTTTTCTTGAAGTAGTTTTATGCTTTTCTCGCTTTCTGTAATCTGAATTATCAACTCCTCTAAAACCTTTGTTGATCGAAAATTTTCCCAGCTTTTTTGAATAAGAGTAACAAGCGTTTCATTGATATATTCAGCATGACAAAGCGGACATTTGGTAGCTTGTGGTTCTATTTTTAAGTATTGTTTTCCCTGCGTTTTAATTTCGCTGACAATTGTTTCCAATTGATTGAACCCTTTTTCCAGTTTTTTCTTTTTATCCTGTTCTTTTTTTAAAATGGATGTCTGAGATTCAATTTGTTCTTCTAATTCTGAATCTATTTGATTTAGGCCCTTTTCTGTGACGAAGAATGTCAAATCTTCGACAGTGATCTCGTCTGCGATCTGTTTAGCCTTCTTTAACCGGCTTATTTCGGCTTTTGTAGCGTTTATCTTATCTGTCAATCCAAATAAATCCTGAATCCGAGAGTCGTTATAGTAAAGTGAAAGCTTTTGAAGTATCGCAGCAAGGCTCCTAAGTTCATTTATTTTGTTTCTGAGTCGCCATAATTCGCTTTCGCGATCTTTTAATTGAACGATAACCTTTGAAACTTCCTGATCTACCTTTGACAATTCTTGGATGGTTTTTAATATCCAGTTATACGAAATAGACTTTTCCCAGTGTATTAAAGTTTGTATTGATTGAAGATAAAATTTAGCGGATGTAATTTCCTTCTCTATGGACGAAATAAACTTATCTGATTTTTCATTTATTGTTTTCCATTTAATTAGGGTTGCTTCTTCCAACAATTCTTTCAGAAATTTTTCAGGATTCTTGTCAAGTGCTTGGATATCTTTCATTAACTTGTTCTCTGCTTCAAGTTCTATAGTAAATTCATTTGTTATTTTACTATACTGAGTGAAGGCAGAATAAAACCGTTCATAAAATCCTTTTAGGCGATTTTCAATATGATTAACCTCTTCCCCAAGGGCTATGTCTTCAAATGCTTTTCTAACATTGGCTTTGTTTGAATCGGTGGAAAGCAGATGTGCTGCATCAGTATTATAAAAGTTATATTTATTAAAACTTACATGAAGTCGATTAGACCGTTGTCCGGCATTGTTATACCAAACCTTGTCTCTTTCCTTGAATAAGCGATTATTGTTTGGAGTATGTTCTAGAATTATATCGTCTGCCAATGTAACTTTGAGACGGACATTAGTTGCATTGTAATCAGGATTTCTATCTGTTTTTCCACACAATACTAGCTCAATAGCCTCAAGTAAAGATGTTTTTCCAGCCCCATTGATGCCTTTTATAAGATTTACCTTCCCAAAAATATATGTATTGGTGGGTTGTTTTCGATATTGAATAATGTTAAGTGATTTAATAAAAGATATTGTCTCTCTCTGTTTTGTAGTCTCATTTCCTTCCCCTTCTTCATCTTCTTGGGTCAATGTGGGATCATTTTCAAGATAATTGTCAACGCCCGCAGTATATGTTTCATCTAAAAACACAGCATCCAGCCGATTTTCCTTCAACTTGTTGATCCAAATTGAACTTAAGTCTTGTTCAATCACTGTTTCTGAAGGTTTGCTTAGGTTTTCAATTTTAGATAACCATTGATCCAATTCATTTTCAGATATTACAAGTTTTCTTGCATACAATTCATCCGATTCTATAGCCTTTTTCTTAGCAAGGTTATTCTGGATTCTGTCTTCCTCAGCAATAAATGCATAATAAAAGTTCCATTGCAAAGCGCCAGAATTTTTATAATAATCATGTAGTAATATTCCCTCCTGATAGCTTTCTAGTTTCTTGGCATCAAAATCCTCATTGGCCCATGAATTACTACAATCTATATATAGTACCTGGTAAGGCTTATCATGAAAATCTTTATGGCAACGATAAATTCCTACTTGCCCATCAATGATCTGTACTGATTGTTGACCAAGGTGCTGGTTTAATATCTGAAGAACGTTTTGTTGTGTCATTTGGCTTTAGTTGATCTTATTGAACGAGTTGAACCACTTGTGTTATCAGTAATTTTTGCCTTTTCCGAGTGACTTTCCATTTGAATTTGTCCACCGCCATCAAAATACCAAATAACTATCCGTTTACCGAAATGATTCTCGGGAAACAGTTCAGTCATTTTAGTAAGGATGTTTTGAGCATCCTCTTTTGTCTTTATTCCGATAAAAACACCACTCGCTGGGACACCTGGTTCATTAATCGGAAACAAATTCAGGCTATACTCATTTTGATAACCATTTTCTCTATACTTAATAACACAGTTATTTTTCAGGTCTTGTAGAACATCTGGAAAATTTCCTTCCTCTATAATAATTCTGTATTCTAGTGTTCCATAATGCTGCAAATGTTCTTTCTTAATCTGCCTGGCGGCAGCAACGGGGTTTTGTGTAAATGTTATTCTTTTATTTATCTCATCATCCTCAATTCTAAAGAAACCATTTGCTGTTGGGAGGTGCCAGCCTTTATATAAAGCATTTCCAACAGACAAATACACTAACCTCTCTGCATCAACAGGGTTGATGGTATTGATATTTTTTATAGTTGTATAATTCCCTGTCTCATGAAGCTCATTGCAAACGTCATTAAAGCCATCATCAGCTGATAATATAATATCCCATTTATTATTAGCTTCGTTCCAAGAATAAACGTGAATCATTTCCGGGCCAGATTTGCTCCTGGTAGCAGGAAGTGCAGCGGATTGAGAGGGTTTTGTGTTTCTTAAAAGAAATAAATGTTCATCATAATTAAAAAAATAAAGATGAGCTTTCCTTTCAGTCCATCGAGTGTAATAAAGCCCGCCCTTGTGATTTGAATTTATGCGTTGGTCACCCACATCGAATTTCTTCTCATCATCGCCAATTGACTGTATATATAGGGCCGAACCGCCATATTCATTCCATATTTGTTCATCGATGACGACATTCCTCCCCCAGTTTAAACAAATAAAGTCCTTATTGCCCCAGCCTCTTCGATAAGTTTCGCTTCTATATCTGCTGTAATCAATATGATTAGGTGCTTTGTTCAATTGAATGTGAACAATAAGATATGGCGAGTTAATGAATTGCGGGAGATTTGTAATATTGAAATTTGGTTTTGCATTTAATGAATCAGAGCAAATGAAGGTAACTAATCTTGTTGACTCTTCTCTATTCTCAATAATATAAATTGCTTCACCTGGAATGAAATTATCTCTTTCCCATTCCATTCCTGCACCACCAAAGTGATGAGTTTTGAACTGAATAATTACAACTGTTCTAATTTCATTTTGCTGTGAGCGCGTTTTAAATAAATAACAAACGGGATCGAAAAAGCTATTGTTTGTAAAATTAGCTGTCACTTTATCGGCTTCGTAAATCCAGGTAATATGGTTATGTCGGTTAACCAACTCATTTAATTCCTGTGCTTTTATTGACTCACACCCAACTATCCATATACTATCTTCCTCTAAGTTACCGCCATTTTGAAGCATTTCTTCTATTCCAGACCAAGGACAGGAATATTCTGGTGTGATGGCAATTTTGGCATGTTGATCTATAGCCATTTGAAAAAATGCTCTGAACTTTTCTTCAGCTGTAGCTCGATTAGAAATCCTAATGAAATCATTGTCGTACTCGATATTCTCAACAGGCTGAAATAACAGCGCATTATATAACGCGGCATCCTGCTCAAGAATATCAAGCATGGGATTCTGTAGACCTCTATTATTAAGATATGTATTTATTAATTCGAATCCCATACGTTTTTTTCAATGGCTTGCATATAACGGGCGAGGCTATATTCAGTAAGGGATTGCGGGCTACTTTCCTGTCCGCCGACACCAAAGTTTGAACGGGGTAGAACGCTTGAATTACCACTGAAACCCTTACTGCATATAGCCTTTGTCACCGCCTGGTGTTCTTTGTTTTCCGTCATTTTCTGTTTCAATTTGCTATAGTATTTCTGTCTGCCGTGCGTTTGGGTAGGCAAGCTCTTTGGCTGGTTTTGGTCGTGTGTAGGCATTTTGTGCGACCAGCCAATGTGCTTGAATACGAAGCGTGGGCTATGGTTTGATTCTATCATACATTAATATTTTTTTCATTTCCTTACCGTGTTCATCAATCTCTTTAATATTCCAATTATCATATTTCATCATTAGTCTTTGCTTAATGCTATCAATTGTTGAACTGCTTTGATAGTGGTCTTTCTTTGCTTGTGGCATATAATTGCTAAGTCTGGAATTTTTGCTACTACTAATTAAACAAAGATTTCCAAATTTGTCTAAATGAATTTTATCAATTTTTTGTATCGGTTCAATTGGATTTTGCGGATAATAATGTTCAACAGAACTTCTAAAAGTATATTCAAAGCTGCCAAATTCAGATTCATAAATTTTCCATAAAAGAAAATCAAGGTAATTAAAAACAAAGTTCTCAACAGCAGTTCCTTGGTCAAGCTTTGATTCCTCAATTACAGTGTTTCTTGAAACACCAGCGTTTGTATAAATAATCTCATAATAATCTTTTGGGGTATTTGCAATATACCTATCGTATAAAAATGCTTTAGCAATATTTTCAAGATAGTTGTTATAATCATCGGAATTAATAACTGCATTTTCGAAAACGTACTTCAATGACGCATTTAGCCAGTGTTTGTAGACCAAGGTTGGTGTGGAAACATGAAACATTGCAAGAAGCATTAAAACAACCCTGTTTTCTCCTTCATTTCCGTTCTCGTCACCGAAGCTATTAACATAGCTAACTTTATTGCCATTATACCATTTTAATCTTTTCAAACTCCAACGGTCAGTACCCTTTAGAAACTCTCTCTTTATAATGTATTTATCAAACAGAAATTTGCATTTCAAAAGATTAAAGCCAAATGTCTTAACAAACTCTGTTTTTTGAGTATTGTCAGGATTTTTAATGAACGGATCAAATAATTCTATAAGTCGTTTGTCGTCAAGTGCAATATCACTAGCAGTTTGAAGTCTTAATACATGCAATAAAAAATTCGAAAAATTAATTACTGTATTAAATCTGTCAGGCGTTTCTTCATCTTCTGCCTTGGGTTCTTTAACTAATGCTGATTTAATAAGTGTTTCCAATGATTGCTCTGTTGAATCACCGGAAATATTTTCGGTTGTATTTAGTTCTTTTAAAGCATTTGAAACCTCATCAATAGAATTAAACATTAGACTGTTCCAATCATTTTGACCAAATATTTTATTCCGTTGTGGCAACTTGAATCCATACTGAACATACCTTTCCATATTAGAACAAGCTTCCCATATAAGATTAAAAGCGTATTCCAATTCTTGGCTTTCCTGATGTAATATTTCAAGACATTTAGCTTTTAAAATCTCATGCTTTTCTAACTGTTCGCCTCTACTATTCATTATTTCAAAATAATGATTCAAGTCAGTATCTTTAGGCACCGGAACACGAAGGATAATGACTTTATCTAACAAATATTCAAAGAATAATTCTACTGTCTTTTTTTCATCGTAAACTTGATTTGAGTTATGACTATCTTTTAATATTCTTTTAAGTGCTTTTATTGAATCATCATAAGCTTGCTTTATCGCTGTATTATATTCTTTATAGTCCATTTCCTTTGAGTGAAATAGAGCATAAAGTGTATCGGTTGAAATTTCTCGGCTGTCAAATTCAAGATTCAATGTATACCAATTATCAACGTCAGCAATATTCGGATAATGCTTTTTAATAGCACTTAATAGAATTGTTAGGGTCGTAAGGCGTTGTTGACCATCAATTGTTTCGAAAACATAGGTGCTTTCGGTCTTACGCTCAAATACAACAAGGGTCCCAATGTAATAATTCTGAGAATTTCCTTTTTTTGAATAATCAACAATATCCTGAATTAGTTGTGTTACTTCAGGCTCGCCCCATGCATAATTTCTTTGATAAATAGGGATCACATATTTACCTGTGCTTAACAAGGTTTTTATATTTAGTTCTATAATATTATTTTCCATTGTAATAGCCTAATTCGTTAAATAATGTAATAATATCGGCAATTTCCCGCTTTGGTTTTTCTGTTAAATTTTCCATTTTCAAATTCAAAAAATCACTTGGATGAATGGCATCTCTCAAAAGTTTAAAAATTTCATTATTACCTAAAACAATATCTGTTTTCCTTCCTAATGCGTAATTATCAGTTGTAGCTATATGAACTGCTTCCATTTGCAATCTTAAAGCATACGACCAAACAAATATTTTTTCGATGGCTTTTGATATGTGCTTTGTGCCAAATTTATCAAGATAATAAATCACTCCGCAATCAAACAGTACCCTCACATATTTATCCCCTGTGCGATGTCTGCCTTGGTATGTAGAAATTGTTTTTAGAATTTTTTCTGAAATAATATTTTCTTCATTTTCTGGTTGAACATATTCATTTGTAATGCGGTGTAATTGATTTGTTCCAATATTGTCAATCATTTTTTTGTAGTAGGCAATCATTTCAAAGAATCGCTTCCCGTTAATGATAGTCTGGTCAATCTGAAATGGATATTCGAGTTGGTTTTTATCAATGTTCCGATGGTATTCTTTGTTGTAATTATCGGTGTAGTAATGCGCAATCCTGAATAGTTGTGCAAACGGATAGCTTTCCTGAACTTCAGGACTTACACCTTTAAAAACGTCAACATCATCTTTCGTAAAGTATCGAGCTGAGTAGCCTTTTGACCAGTTACGTATTCTATATAGGTACAAACTGAAAAGGTTTGCCAATTCTTCTGTTTCCATTGATTCCCATGAATAAACGCTTTTGAGTTTCTCTTCGGTGGACAGATGAGCCATTTCTCTTAAATGAAAAGCTTTTAATAAATCATGGGGTTCAAGGTCTTTACCTCTTGAGTTCTGTGAATCAAAAAACTGAAATGCTTCCGAAATATCTGATAGTATTACTTGAACAAGTTCACATCTGAAAAAGAAAAAATAAATAGTTTGCTCATCAAATTCTCGCATTCTCCTTTCTATTTCCTTATAGTTGTTTTGAATATTAAACTTGGAAATATCATTTGTAAATGAAAGATTGAGAAGTTTAGGTCGGTAGCTAGTTAGTTTTTCTTTCGGATTGATTTTTTGCAATAAATCTCCACGATGTTGAATAATGGCATACGCAATTAAAGTCAGTGTTAATGACCTTTGTTGACCGTCAACAATGTTGAATTCATCAATATCGTTTTTGGTTTCTTTATGAATTACTAAAGTCCCCAAGCGATAAGCGGATTTATTATTTTGGCACTGTAATAAAACATCATCAATAAGTTGATTAACATTTTTAGTTGTCCATTTATAAGGTCGTTGATAACTTGGTATCTTCAAGTTATCTTTTAATAGAAGGTCTTTAACCGATATAATATTTTTTTCTAATGGCATAATTCTTCAGTTTCGTGGGTCAGCAAGATTGCACTCTTTGACAAAGCTTTGGTTTCAGCGTTGGCTTGTGGGGCTTTGGCAATGTGTGCAATGTGGGTCGGATGTCTTGTCAATATTTCGTTTTTCTGTCCTTTCACAATGGTTTACTTTTCAATCTTAGTACTGTCGTATTTTTACACTTGGCGGTAACACCCTTACAGCCGCAGTGCGGGCATTAGCAGGTTTTATATTTGAATTTCGTTTTCATGTTCAGTAGCCCCGATTATTATCCGTACCACGATGCCCCGCATTGCTCGGCTGCAAGCTCGTTAGCGGTAGGCACTAGTGGCATTGGATTACAGAGGTATCGATCTCGACCCAATCTAAAAATTTATCATCTGGCCCATAAATAATTGCCTGCTGGTTATAATTAAGATCGACGATTGCTGCCAGGACCTTGTCAGGACACGGACCAGGCTGGCGGACGCTTGATATTCTCCATTCACCATTTGAAGAAATGATTTTTTGAGATTTTGCCCATGGATGTATATAATATTTATCAGTAAAGAGATAAACTATTATTTTAAATTGCCCAATTCGATTAGGAGCTATTCCGCTGACTCTTCCCCAAATATTAGTACCTATTGAGGCACCTTCAATAGAAATCTTGGGTTTTTCAATCCTTTTTAATCTGATTTCAAATGCCGTTAAATATTGTCGCCCTAATGCCAATATAACATTAGAAATACAAACGGATAAAACAAGCGTCATTATTTCAATAGCAGATGAAGGATATGGCATTCCCGAAGCTATGACCACCAGAATATTCGAACGATATTTTAGCTCACCGGAAGCAAATTCAGAAAATAAAGGAACAGGTATTGGACTTTCACTTACAAAAAGTTTGGTAGAATTGCATGGTGGAAGAATATGGTTTGAAACCCAGGAAGGGGTAGGAAGTACCTTTTATATACAATTTGGTCTGAATAGTTA
>Ga0118677_10006839_pt1 | contig 19136 bp, 16 predicted proteins | sample AliMusrvi5mmetaG_FD_86154 | JGI IMG/M metagenome (GOLD analysis project Ga0118677, IMG submission 86154) | reverse complement strand
CCAGGGCCTCCAGCCGGGGGCCGCAGGCTGGACAGGCCACCCTGAACCTCCAGAGGAACAACCGCACCGGGACCCCCAGGATGGGCAGATCCCTGACCTCCCGTTCCTCCGCATCGTGGTAACGGGGCCGGAGCTTCCCGCAGCCTGAACAGCGATACCGGGAGGCCTTCCGGTCCAGGGCGATCCACACCTCCCGCGGTCCATCCTCAGAGGCCTCACGGACTTCCACATTTCCAGGCTCGTAGGATCCCCATCCACCGAGCAGACGGATACACTTCTCCCAAGACACCGGCACCTCCCCATGCGTTCTCAGCAAACACAAGGGTCTCAGAGGACTGCCGGTGTCCCTTTACCTCACGCTATAACGCGATGAACCAAAATTTAACCGCAGAGGACGCAGAGAGCGCAGAGGAATCCGGTATTCATCCCAGCGATTTCTGAGCCCTCTGCGTTTGATTGCTTTTCTCCGCGTTCTCAGCGTTCTCCGCGGTGAGCAACTGGTTGGATTACTCTGAATGGATGCGCCTGTCCTCCCGTCTGCCTGCCAGCTTTGTGCCGAACCCGCTGTCGGCGGCGCTGGCCCGGCTGCGTTCGGAGGGCCACGAGGTGCTGGACCTCACGGTGTCGAATCCCACCCGCTGCGGCTTCCGCTATCCAGAGGCGGATATCTGCGCAGCCCTGGGCTCGCCTTTGGTGCTGAGCTACGATCCTGACGCCCAGGGCTCCCGCAGCGCCCGGAAGGCCATCGCCGCCCACCACGGCAACGGGCTTCGGGCCGAGGAACTGCAGCTCACGGCCTCCACCAGCGAGGGCTACGGGCTCCTCTTCAAGCTGCTGGGGGATCCTGGCGACGAAGTGCTGGTGCCCAGTCCCAGCTATCCCCTCTTTGACTGGCTGGCGCGACTGGAGGGCCTCAGCGCCCGGGCCCTGCCCTCCTACTTCCACGAGCGCTGGCATCTTGACATGGGCGCCCTGGAGGCGGCCCTGTCCCCCCGGACCCGCGCGGTGGTGGTGGTGAATCCCAACAATCCCACCGGGCACTTCCTGTCGCTGCGGGAGTGGGCCGACCTCACAAACTTCTGCGCCCGCGCGGGCCTGGCCTTGCTGGTGGACGAGGTCTTCGCGGACTACACCCTGGAACCGCCCACGGATCGCCTGGCCACGGCCCTCCTGGACCTGGAGCCCCCCTGCCCTGTATTCCTCTTGTCAGGGCTCAGCAAGGTGGCCGCCCTGCCCCAGCTGAAGCTGGGCTGGATCGCCGTCCGCGGTCCCGGCGCCGCAGAACACCTGGAGGCCCTGGCCTTCCTGGCGGATCAGTACCTCTCCGTGTCGGCACCGGCGCAGGCGGCGGCCCCCCGCCTGCTGGAGCTCGCGCCAGCCCTGCGGGAGCAGATACTCGCCCGGCTCCACGCCAACCTGATGGCGCTGGATTCGAGCCTTGAAGGCCACCCCCATCTGGCCCGCCTGCCCGTGGAGGGCGGCTGGTCCGTGCTGCTGCGGCGCCCGGCTGTGGACTCCGACGAAGCCTGTGCCCTGCGCCTGCTGGAAACACAGGGCGTCCTCATCCACCCCGGCTCCTTCTTCGACCTCCACGGTGACGGCCACCTGGTGCTGAGCCTGCTGGGCCCCGAGACCACCTTCCGCAGCGGCATCCGTGGGTTGGTGGCTGCGCTCTAGCCGTTTCTTGAATTCACGGGATTGGCTGGACCATGGTGCCCGTTGCACCACCGCCTGGCTAGCCTCGTTCAACAGGAGCCACCGGCAGACAAATCCTTTGGCCGGGGATGGACGGTGATGGACGGGGATGGACGGGGATGGACGGGGATGAAAAGCAGAACCTGTTCTATCCCCGTCCATCACCGTTCATCCCCGGCGAAAAAATGTCTCTGAGTAGTCTCCCCCTCCAGCCCTTTACCGCGTCTTCTGGGTCAGGCTTGATTCAGGGGCGCAACACAGCAGACCCCAAGGCTGGATTGGCCCAAGGCTCCCCAGCAAAGGGCGATGAGCCCAAAAAAGTCAGATCTTGGTGCCTTCTCGATATCGGCTGCGCTGATACGCGAGACAAACAGACTGTTGGTGGTTCATCTTTTCCCGCTTTCGAATTCCTGAATGCGCTCCTCCAGGCTCACCTCGCCCTTGGGGTTGATGCGCAGGATCCACAGCCGGTCGTAGGTGAACAAGGACCAGTGGGGCACGGGGCCCTTCCAGCCCAGCGCCTTGGCCAGGGGCTTCATGAGGTCGTGGTGCCAGCAGACCAGGACGGTCTGGCCACGATGCCCCCGGAGGATTTCCGCCGCCAGAGCGGCGCTGTCGGCCTTGGGGCGCAGCAGCGGCACCAGACCCAGCTTCGCGGCGGTGGGCGCCAGGGTCTGCTGGGTGCGCTGCTGATTCGATGCGTAGAGCCAGGTGGGATGGAATTCGCTCAGGAGCGGCACAAGGCCCTGGGACCGAGCCTGTCCGGTCTGCGACAAGGATGAGTCCTCATCCAGCATGGACAGGCGCTCCGCGTGGCGGAGCAGGATGACCGTCGTGTCCTGGGCCCACAGACTCAAGGTCATCCCCAGAAACAGTAGAATCGCCTTCAGCGAGCGCGGCATGGTCACTCCTTCCTTCCAGCGTAGCGGATGAAGAGGTCATGTGTGTGATGGCTGACACATGCGTCAAAGCCCGTCCCTGGGCCATCGGCGGACCCCAATCACGGTTTCCTCCCAGGAACGTCCTCACACCCCGCGCAACCCCAACTCAACCAATGTGCCAACAGTATTGATTGTTTACGTTATGAATTCTTTGGAATATTGATATTTTACTTGACGCACTGCAGGCCAGGGCGTGGCATGGGAACAACCACCCACCCTGCAGGTCGTATTCACCTCTCCCGAGGATCTGTCGATGTCCATGCCCGACGGCAGCCCTGCCAGCGCCCCCCAGCCGGAGCACCCCCCCCTCCCGCTGGAGGCCCGGCTGGACGAGCTGGCGGCCCTGGTCACGAGCCTGGAGGCCCGCATCGCCAGCCTCGAGGGTGGCCAGGTCGTGACGTCCGCCGTGGCGACAGCAAAGGCCGACATCAGTGAGGTCTTCCCCGCGGCCATCCCTGTGGAAAGTCTGCCCAGCCCCTCGGGGCTCATGACCCTCATCGGTCGCGTCTGCCTCATCCTCGGCGGTGCCACCCTCATCCGCGCCCTAGTGGACGCCGGCACCATCCGCAATGGGTGGGGTGTGGCCCTGGGGCTGGCCTATGCCATCACCTGGGCCCTCCTCGCCCGGCGCGCCCGGCACCCCCTGGACGCGGCCTTCCACGCCCTGGCCTCCATCCTCATCGCCTACCCGCTGCTCGTGGAATCCACCACCCGCTTCGGCATTCTGCCGCCGCCCCTGGCCGCCTTCCTGCTCCTGACCGTGACCCTGGTGCACGGCAGCGTGGCCTGGCAACGGGACCTGAAGCCCATCGCGTGGCTGGCCACCCTGGCCTCCCTGGGCGCGGGGCTCGCCATGATGGCGGCCCGCCAGACCATCGAGCCCTTCCTGGCTGTCTTCCTGGTGCTGGGCCTGGTCTCTCTCTGGGGCACCGCCGACCGGAAGTGGCAGGGCCTGCGCTGGCCCACGGCCCTGGCGGCGGATCTGGGCGTGCTGATCCTCAGCTCCCTGGCCGCCTGGCCCGGAGGCGTACCCGATGCCTACAAGACCATCACTCCCGGTGGCACCATCCTCCTGGCCCTGCTCCTGCCCCTGGCCTACATCGGCAGCTTCGCCGGGCGCATGCTCGCGCAGCGCCGCCGGGTGAACACCTTCGAGATCGCGCAGACAGCCCTGGCGCTGCTGCTGGGCTTCGGTGGCGCCCTGCGGGTGGCCCTGGCCACGGGCTCCGGCGCTGGGCTGCTGGGACTGGGCATCTCCCTGGCCGGTCTGGGTTGCTACGCCACGGCCATCCCCTTCGCCGGGGACCAGGACGAGACCCGCGCGAACTTCCACTTCTTCACCTTCCTGGCCCTGGTCTTCCTGCTGGTGGGCGGCCCCATCGTCCTGCCCCTGCCCCTCTTCGCCACGCTCTGCGGCCTGGTGGGCTGCGCGGCCCTGGTCCAGGCCCTGCGCGTGGAGCGCCTGGTGCTGGCCGTCCAGAGCGGCATCTACCTCGCAGTGTGCGCGGCGGCCTCGGGCCTGGTGCGCTGGAGTTTCAAGGCTTTCCTGGATCCTGCGGGCCCCGTGGCACCCGTGGAGGCCGCCAGCCTCGCCGCCCTGCTGTTCTGCGGCGCCACCCTGGTCCTGTTCCTCCTGCGCCGTCCCAGCGAGTTCGCCACGAAGCTCCGCACCCTCATGCTGGCGCTCGGCGCCCTGGTGGCCCTGGGTTGCGGCGCCCTGGTGATCCGAGGGATCTGCGCTGCCACGGGCGTGGGTGCTGCGGATGCGGGGGTCCTGGCCGCGGTCCGCACCGGCGTCCTGTCCTGCCTCATCCTTGCCCTGGCTGCACTCGGCAGGAAACTCCCGGTCCTGGATGTGCGCTGGCTGGTCTATCCGATGCTGGGCATCACGGCCCTCAAGTTCCTCTTCGAGGACATCCCCGTAGGTCGGCCGCTCACCCTGTTCATCGGCTTCATGTGCTTCGGCGCCACGCTGATGCTGGCCCCACGCCTGCTGAAAGCTTCGCCTGCCAAGGGCCCCGTGAGCCCCGAGGAGCCGCTGTGATCGATGTCATCACGCGGGCAAACGTGACCAATATCCCGCACAGCGTCCTGCCGGGCGGTCCTAGAAAGCGAATAATTGAACGCACCACTTCACATCCTGTTCGCACCCCCCGCCTGAATCCTGGGCCTCGGGTTGCCAGACACTGAAGCGGTTGAACAAATCCACACCTGGAGTCTCCGATGAACAGAAGCCTGATCCGATCTTCGCTCCGCGCCGCGCCCATCCTGGCTCTGCTGCTGGTCTTTGCGACGGGCAAGGCCAGCGCCGAGACCCCGGCCGCCAAGCCTGCCGCCAAGCAGGCTGCGCCGACGCCGGAAGGAATCCAGGTGCCCAAGCCCCCCTTCACCGAGGGCATCTTCCCCTGCACCGCCTGCCACGACGGCAAGGCCGTGAAGCTCAACACCAAGCAGCGCGAGCTCAAGGACATGCACACGGACATCGAGCTGACCCATGGACCCGAGTCCCGCTGGTGCCTGGACTGCCATGACGCCAACGACCGCGACCACCTCAAGCTGGCCAGCGGCGAGAAGGTGGAGTTCACGGCCTCCTACAAGCTCTGCGGCCAGTGCCACGGCGACAAGCTGCGCGATTGGCGCGTGGGCATCCACGGGAAGCGCACGGGCATGTGGAACGGCCCGAAGCAGTACCTGCTCTGCGTGCACTGCCACAACCCACACCAGCCGCACTTCAAGCCCATGAAGCCACTGCCTCCACCCACCCGGCCCGAGGCCATCCAGGTTACGAAAGGGGGTGCGCGATGACGGACCAGGAAACTCGAGTGCCCGCCCAGGGCTGTGAGGACACCAGTGCCGCCTGCGGGGCTGGAGGCCGCCGCGAGTTCCTTGGCGCGGCCGTGGCCGCCGTGGCCACCGCCCTCACGGGCTGCGGCAAGGTCAGCTCGGAGGAGTTCCTCCAGCACAACTTCCGCGAGCTCTCCAAGGACGAGGTGGCGCAGGTCATCGCCCGCCTGGAGAAGGAATACAAAGACAAGTTCAAGAAGGACGTCAAGGTCGCCACCACGGAGCCCATCCCTGGCGTGATCTTCGGCTATGCCCTGGACCTGAGCCGTTGCATCGGCTGCCGCAGCTGCGTCCACGCCTGCGTCAAGGAGAACAACCAGTCCCGGAAGCCCGAGATCCAGTGGATCCGCGTCCTGGAAATGGACAAGGAGGAGGGCGTCGACCTCCAGCACGCCGAGCAGTATTACAACCCCGACGAAGTGCCCCGCGAGGGCCACTTCTACATGCCCGTCCAGTGCCAGCAGTGCAAGAAGCCCCCCTGCACCAAGGTATGCCCCGTGGGTGCCACATGGAAGGAAAAGGACGGCATCGTGGTGGTGGACTACAACTGGTGCATCGGCTGCCGCTACTGCATGGCCGCCTGCCCCTACGGTGCCCGCCACTTCAACTGGGGCGAGCCCCACATCGATGCCGCCGACGTGAACCCGGTCACCCACTACCTAGGCAATCGCCCCCGCCCCAAGGGCGTGGTGGAGAAGTGCACCTTCTGCGTCCAGCGCACCCGCAAGGGCCTCTACCCGGCCTGCGTGGAAATCTGCCCCACGGGCTCCCGCAAGTTCGGCAACCTGCTGGATCCCAAGAGTGAGATCCGCCAGACGCTGGAGACCAAGCGTGTCTTCAAGCTGAAGGAAGACCTGAACACCCAACCCACCTTCTTCTACTTCTACGGGGTGTGAGGCCATGACCAATCTGCGGAACTTCAAGCAGTTCATCCTCGATACCGTGGGCCTCATGCTCCGGGGCAGCCGGATGTATTACATCTGGGTCGGCTTCCTCCTCCTGCTCATCACCTCCGGTGTCGTCGCCTACATGGGTCAGGTCAACAACGGCCTCCTGGTCACGAACATGCGCGACCAGGTCTCGTGGGGCTTCTACATCGGCAACTTCACCTTCCTGGTGGGCGTGGCCGCGGCCTCCATCATGCTGGTGATCCCCGCCTACATCTACGACTGGGGTCCGATCAAGGAGATCACCATCCTGGGTGAGATGCTGGCCGTTACAGCCCTCATCATGTGCCTGGGCTTCGTCATGGTGGATATCGGCCGCCCGGACCGCTTCTGGCACATCATGCCCCTGGTGGGCCGCCTCAACTGGCCCCAGTCCATGCTGGCCTGGGACGTCATCGTGCTGAACCTCTACCTCCTGCTGAACTGGTTCGTGGTCACCTACCTGCTCTTCAGCGCCTACCTGGAGAAGCACTACAATAAGAAGATCGTGCTGCCCCTGGTGCTGGCCTCCATCCCCATGGCCGTCAGCATCCACACGGTCACGGCCTACCTATACAACGGCTTGGCTGCCCGCCCCTTCTGGAACTCTGCCATCCTGGCCCCCCGCTTCCTGGCCTCGGCCTTCTGCTCGGGTCCTGCGGTGCTGCTGATCCTCCTCCAGGTGCTCCGAAAGACCACCCGCCTGAAGATCACCGATGAGGCCATCTTCAAGATCGCCGAGTTGATGGCCTACACCATGGGCTTCAACCTCTTCCTCACGGCCGCCGAGTCCTTCAAGGAGCTCTACTCCGGCACCGAGCACGTGGTGTACTTCAAGTACCTGCTCTTTGGCCTGGAGAAGAACGGCGTGCACTACAACACCCTGGTGCCTTTCGCCTGGGCTTCGATCATCACGGGTTTCATCGCCTTCATGCTCTTCCTGATCCCCAAAACCCGCATGAACTGGACCACCCTGAACATCGGCTGCGTGCTGATCTACGCCAGCGTATACATCGAGAAGGGCATGGGCCTCATCATCCCCGGCCTGACCCCGGACGCGCTGGGCGAGATCTACGTCTACCGCCCCTCCTTCACGGAGGTGGCCGTGGCCGCCGGCATCTTCTCCCTGGGTGCCCTGGTCTTCACCGTCATGCTCAAGGCCGCCGTGCCCATGATGTTGGGTGAGTTCACTGTCACCGGCGGCGTGAAGAAAGCAATAGAGCCCGAACACAGCTAGTCGTTTCATCCTCCTCGCAAAAAGGGGCACAGCCCCTTTTTGCGAGATTGCAATGCTGCTGAGTAGAGCCCGTCAGATCCCCGGATCCTCATCGTGGGCTTCATCGGGATTGGCATTCAGGATCGCCCGGAAACGGTCGAAGTTGCTCAGGAAGAGGTCCACGACCTGGGGGTCGAAGTGCTTGCCCCGTCCCTCCTGGATGAGGCTGGTGACCCGGTCCTCGGCCCAGGACTCCTTGTAGTGGCGGCGGTTGCTGACGGCGTCGTAGACATCCAGCAGGGCCGTGATCCGTGCTTCGAGGCTGATCTGCTCGCCCTTGAGCCCCTTGGGATAGCCACTGCCGTCCCACTTCTCGTGATGGCCGATGGCAATCTGGGCGCCCATCTTGATGAAGGGCACGGTGGAGCCCTTGAGGATGGCGGCCCCCATGGTGGTGTGCCGCTTCATGATCACCCACTCGTCTTCGGTGAGGGAGCCGGGCTTTTGGAGGATGGCATCGGGCACACCGATCTTGCCGATGTCGTGCATGGGCACGGCGGCCTGAATGGTATCGATGCGGTCCTGGTCCCAGCCCAGCAGGGTTGCCATCTCGGCGGCGTAGAGGCCCAGGCGGCGGACATGCATGCCGGTCTCGTTGTCCCGGTGCTCACTGGCGGCGATGAGGCGCAGGGCGATCTCCTGGCGGGACTCCCGGATCTCGTGGGTCTGTTCGCGCACTTTCTGGGCCAACTGCGCCTCGCGGTCGCGGAAGGCGATCTCCAGCATGCGGCGACGTAGGGCCCCGCTCACCTGCACCAGGATCTCCCGGGGTTGGAAGGGCTTCAGCACAAAGCCGAAAGCGCCCTGCTGCAGGCACTCGATAGCAATCTCCGCATCCTCCAGGGAGCTCACCATGACCACGGAAGTGTCGGGAATGCGCGGCTCGATGGCCTTGACCAGATCCAGGCCGGAGGCACCGGGCATCTGGATATCGCAGAGGATCAGATCAATGGTGTCTTCGGCCAGCACCGCCAAGGCACCAGCCACGTGCTCGGCCTCGCGGACCCGGTAGCCCGCCTTGGTGAGGATCCGCTGGAGGGAGAACCGCACGATGGGCAGGTCATCGACCACGAGAATGCTCGTGAGCTCTGGCACCACCTTGATGTCATCGTTCATGGCCCCCCCTAGGGTCAGGGTCTCAACGGCCCCTTTGGCCGTTTCCTGAAGTTTCCCATCATCGTACCGGCAGAAAGGGCCTTGGGGAGAGGAACGGTTCCCCCCTAGCGGGCCCACTCCAGCGAATCCCGCTTGGCCGAGTAGTGGGCCCCAAGGCCCAGCCCCATGGCCCGCTCACAGAGCTCCAGGGCCCCGTGGAAGTCCCCCAGCTCGCTCTGGGCCTGAATGCCCCGCTCAAAGCAGCAAAGGCCTTCCAGCAGCCTCCGGTACTCGTGCGGAAAGGCCGCCTCCAATTCCGGCAGATAGCCCAGCACCAGGCCCACGGAGCCTGCGCAGTCTTCCCAGGCACCCACCTGAGCCTGGGCATCGGCAGCCAGGTCATAGGCCAAGGCCTTCACGGCATTGGGCAGGCTGGCCTGGGACTCGAAGGTGCGGCGCAGGTATTTCAGGGCCGATTCGGGGCCGCTGAAGGCCGCCTCCCGGTGCCCCGCCTGCAGGTCCTCCAGGACATCCTTCACCGACTTGCGGACGGGCTCATTGCGCTTGGCCATTACTCGTACTCGATGGTGGCGGGCGGCTTCGAGGTGATGTCGTAGACCACGCGGTTGATGCCCTTCACCTCGTTCACGATGCGCTGAGCGATCTTCTCCAGCAGTTCGTGGGGGAGGCGCGCCCAGTCGGCAGTCATGAAGTCCTCGCTGGTCACGGCCCGCAGGGCGCACATCCACTCGAAGGTGCGTTCGTCCCCCATGATGCCGACGGTCTGCACCGGCAGCAGTACGGCGAAGGCCTGGCTGGTCTTGCGGTACCAGCCGCTCTCCTTCAGTTCCTGCATGAAGATGGCGTCAGCATTCTGCAGGATGGTGGCCCGCTCGCGGGTGATGGCCCCGGGCAGACGCACCGCCAGGCCGGGCCCGGGGAAGGGGTGGCGCTGGTTCATCTCCTCGGGCAGGCCCAAGGCCAGGCCCGTGGCCCGGACTTCGTCCTTGAACAGCTCCCGCAGGGGCTCCACCAGCTTCAGCTTCATGCGCTCCGGCAGGCCGCCCACGTTATGGTGGGACTTCACTAGGATGGCTCCGCCAATGCCGCTGCTCTCGATGACGTCGGGGTACGTGGTGCCCTGGCCCAGGAAGTCCGCATGGATCTTGGTGGCCTCCCGCTCAAAGACCTCGATGAAGCGGCCGCCGATGATCTTGCGCTTGGTCTCGGGATCCGTGACGCCTTCCAGGGCGCCCAGGAACTCATCTGAGGCATCCACCCAGATGACGTTGAGCTCGAAGGGGGCGAAGTAGGCCTGCACCTGCTTCATCTCGTCCTTGCGCATGAGGCCGTGGTCCACGAAGACGCAGGTGAGCTGCTTCCCGATGGCCTTGTGCAGCAGCAGGGCCGCCACGCTGGAGTCCACGCCGCCGCTGAGGCCCAGCACCACGGTGCCCGAGCCCACCTGGTCGCGGATGACCTTCACCTTCTCGTCGATGAAGTTGCCGGCGTTCCAGTCCAGGATCATGCCGCAGTGCTTCACGAAATTGAGCAGCAGGGGCGTGCCCTGGGAGCTGTGGGTCACTTCAGGGTGAAACTGGATGCCGTAGATGCGGCGAGCCGCGTCCTCCATGGCCGCCACGGGCACGCTGGGGGTGCGCGCCGTCACCGTGAAGCCCGCCGGTGCGGCCTCCACGTGATCACCGTGGCTCATCCAGACCTGCTGCATGTGGGGCAGACCCGCGAAGAGCACAGAGCCCTCGGGGGTGACCTGGATCTCGGCCTTGCCGTACTCGCGGCTGGTGGCCCGGTGCAGCTGCCCACCCAGGTTCCGGGCCATGATCTGCTGGCCGTAGCAGATGCCGAGTACCGGCACGCCCAGGTCGAGGATGGCCATGTCCAGTTCCGGCGCTCCGGGCTCCAGCACGGAGTTGGGCCCCCCGGAGAGGATTACGCCCTTCAGGTCCGGCCCGGCGATCTCGGCGGCGCTGGTCCCACTGTTGTAGACCAGGCCGAAGGCCCCCAGCTCGCGCAGGCGCCTCGTGATGAGGCGGGTGTACTGGCTGCCGTAGTCGATGATGGCGATGCGCTCGTGGTGCATGGGTGCTCCAGCCTCCATCTTCAGGCATCGGGGTGACCTTGACCAGTTCGGGAGGCCCTGATCCAGAGTTGGCGCTACTTTGCCGCGCCCCGCCCCTTCAGCGCCGCCAGCAGGCCCCGCAGGGCCTTGCGGTCATAGTCATTCCCGGCCTTGGCCAGGGCCGCCTCCACCCGGCGGATGGCCTCGGCGTCCCGGTCTTGGGCCAGCAGCCCCATGACCTCTCGGCCCAGCGGGGCCATGTAGTCGGGCAGGCTGAACTTCAGGGGCACCGTGGGTTTGACGGGAGGGGGCTGGCCAGGGGGCCCTGGCAGGATCAGGTCAGGCATCAGGTCCGGAGCCCGCTCCTGCTTCCGTTCCAGGAATGCCGCGAGTCGGCTCTCATAGGACGCCACCAGACGTCGTTCCGCCTCGCTGCTGGCCAGCCGCCGAAGCTGGGCGGCGATGGCCTGGGCCTCAGCCTCCAGGTCCAGGTTCATGCAGGCCACCCCCAGGTTGATGCGGTGGGCCAGCTGGTTGGGCTCCAGCTCCACGGCCCTGCGCCCCTCCTGGAGGGCCCGGGCGGGATCCCGTGGCTCGAAGCTGTACTGGCGGCAGAGGGCCATGTGGATCCCCGGGAAGTCCGGGCGCAGGTCCCGGGCAGCCTCCAGCCAGGCCAGGATCTGGGTCGCCTCGGCCGCCCCGCCGCGGGGTTGCTGCTGGGCCAAGAGAGCAAGGTGGTAGGGCACTCGGAAGTCCTGGCTGCCTAGGGCCAGGGCCGCCTGGAACGCCTGCCGGGCTGGCTCCGCCTCGCCGCGCAGGAGATGGCTCAGGGCCAGGGCCGCCTGCACCTCGGGGGCCTTGGGCGCCAGGCCCTGGGCCCGGGCCAGGAGGGGCTCTGCGGCGGCCACCAGGTGGGTGTGTTGGAGGAACTCCGCCTGGACCACCAGGGCCTGGGCCTCATCCAGGCGCCGAACATGGAAGTCGGCATCGCTGAGCTTCAAGGCCAGGGGCAGGCTCAGGTAGCGGAAGGCCGACCGGTTGGCATAGGCCCCCACGGTCGCTGTGAGCTTGCCCAGGTCGCCGAAGGCCGACCGGGCGGCCTGGAGCGGATCGGGCTCCACTTGGCTGGCCTTCAGGAAGGCCCCGAAGAGCCCCGCCTTTTGCGCCTGCTCATCCAGGAAGAGGTAGTGCACCAAGGCCCAGCTCTGGGCGTAGAAGATGCCGGTCTTCTCCCCCTCCTGATAGTGGGGCGAGTCGTGGGTCACCGTGAGCAGGGTCTCCATGGGCAGGCGGACACTGCTGCGCAGCTTCTGGAGGCGGCCCCGCGGCACGCGCCCGATGAAGACCTGGTCGGCCCGGATCTGGGTGGCGCCGTAGAAATCCGCGATGCCTTCGTCCAACCACGTGGGCAGGGCCGGGAAGTTCTGGTGGACGATGCTGTGGGTGTACTCGTGAAAGAGCACAAAGTAGGGCTGGTCCGCCTGGTGATCCACGTCCAGGCGCAGGATGGCGTAGTTGCGCTCCGCGCCGCCGATGAAGACCCCGGCGGGGCGGGAGGGATCCTGGCCCGTGAAGAACTTCGGGAACAGCCGCTTCATGGCCGACTCGTCCTCCACCACCACGATGAGCATGGGCTTGGGCGGATCCACACGGAGCCCGGGGATAACCTTGTCGAAGACGCTGCGAATGCCTTCGAAGCCCAGGAGCGCCGTGCGAGCCTCCGTCTCGCCGGCGTTGGAATAGACGGTGAAGTGCGGCGAACGCAGCTCCACCCATGCATCCGGGCGGGCGGCCCCAAGCCCCGTTCCCCAGGTCAGCAGCAGGCTGAACCCGAGGAAGCGGAGCCGTGCCAGGACTGCCATGGCCGCCCGGTTACTGCCAGAGGCTGAAGTCCGCCACCCGCAGGAAGGCCTGCCGGAACCGGAAGAGCAGGCTGAGTCGGGCCGCCCGCAGAGGCGCGTCCTCGCACTTCACCATCACGGAGTTGAAGAAGGCTTCCAGGGGCTGGGCCAGATCCGCCAGGGCAGCCAACAGCGCCCCCTGTTCAGTCTTCGCTTCAACCTCGACCAGCTTGTCAGCCAGCAGGATCTCTTCGGCTTGCGTCAGCAGGTCCCTCATGAGCTCGCCGGAGGCGAGTTCGTCCTTCAAGATATTCCCAATGCGCTTCGCACTCTGCGCCAGGGAGGTGAAGCGGGCATCTTCGGCGAAGGCGGACAGGGCTTCGCACCGGGCCCGCAGGTCCGCCAGGTCCAGCCAGCCCGCAGCCAGGGCCGAGCGACGCACCGAGGGGGCGTAACCCGCCTGCTCCAGCTGGTAGGCCACCCGGTCCTTGAAGAAGGCCAGGAGGGCCTCGGTGCTTTCGGCCGCGGGCTTCGTGGCTTTGGGGCCCACGATGCGCAGGGCCGCCTCGATGAGATCAGCAGGGGTGAAGGGCCAGCCCTGTTCCCAGAGGATGCGCACCACGCCCTGCCCTGCCCGGCGCAGGGCCAGGGGATCCTTGGAGCCGCTGGGGATGAGTCCCACGGCGAAGCAGCCCGCCACGGTATCCAGCTTGTCGCACAGCGAAAGCAGGCAGCCCAGGGACGTACCTGGGATCGCGTCCTCAGCCCCCACGGGGCGATAGTGCTCCTTCACGGCCTGCCAGACTTCCTCATGGGCGCCCTCATGGCGGAGGTACTCGCCACCCATGATGCCCTGCAGTTCCGGGAACTCGCCCACCATGAGGGTGCGCAGGTCGCACTTGGCCATGCGGGCCGCTTCCAGGGCGCGGTCGATGTGCTCGTCGTCCTTCGAAAGGCGCGAAGCGAGGGTCTTCGTCAAGGCGACCACGCGCCCCGTCTTGTCGTAGTAGCTGCCCAGTTCCCGCTGGAAGGTGAGCGCCTGAAGTTTTTCCAGCCGGGCCGACAGCGGCTGCTTCCGGTCCTCCGCGAAGAAGAAGCGGGCATCGTAGAGCCTGGCCTTCAGGACCCACTCGTTGCCCGCCTTCACGTAGCCCGCGGGATCGTCTGTGCGATTGGCGGCCGTGAGGAAGAAGGGCAGCAACTCCGTGCCATCCAGCTTCTCGATGCAGAAGCTCTTCTGGTGCTCGCGCAGGGAGGTGACCAGCACCTCCTTGGGCAGTTCCAGGAAGCTGGCCGGGAACTCGCCGAGCACGATCTTGGGGAATTCCACGATCTCCGCCAGGGTGTCCAGCAGCTCTGCGTCGGCCACCAGGTGACCACCCGCTTCTGCGGCCTGGTCCTGCAACTGGGTGGCGATGCGGCTGCGGCGCAGGTCCAGGCTCACCACCACACCGGCGGCTTCCAGCTTGGCCTCGTAGACCCCCGGCGTGGCGATCAGGATGGGCGCGGGGTGCTCGCGGTGATGGAGGCGGTGACCCCAGGTCGTGTTGGTGGCGGTGACGCCATCAACGGTGATGGGGATGACCGTCTCGCCCAGCAGGCACAGCAGGTTGCGGATGGGGCGCACGAACTCGAAGTCCGAGCGGCCCCAGCGCATGGCTTTGGGGACGTGCAGTCCGGCGATGAGGCCGGGCAAGGCCTCCATGAGCAGGTCCGTGGTGGGGCGGCCCACCTTGGTGACCGTCACCACGGCGCAGGGTTCCTTCTTGCCGGTGGGCTGCTCGAAGCACACGGCGCTGAAATCCAGACCCCACTTCTCGGCGAACTTTAGGCCCTGGATCGTGGGCTGGCCCGCCTCGTCCACGCACATGCGCTGGGGCGGCCCCACCTGAATGTCGGTCTGGTCCAACTGGGCCAGGGGCAGCCCAACCGCGCGCCAGGCCAGCTTGCGCGGCGAGTAGAAGGTCTCCAGCGCGACCGCGCCAAGTCCCTGAGCCGAGGCCCAGGCCGTGAAGGCGGTCTTGAAGTCCTCCGTGAGCGGCTTCAGGAACCGCGCCGGGATCTCCTCACAGTGCAGTTCCAGCAGGAAGGTCGAATTGGCGCTCACTGAGCACCCCCCTTCGCCGAAGCTGCGACATGTTCCGTTTCATGCTCCAGATAAGCCTTGGCGCACCCACAGGCCAGGTCCCGCACGCGCTTGATGATGCCCGGCCGCTCCGTGGTGCTCACGGCCCCGCGGGCATCCAGCACATTGAAGGTGTGGCTCATCTTGAGGGCCTGCTCGTAGGCGCTGAGGAAGTGGCCGTGGTCCTTCAGCAGGCGCCAGCCCTCCTTCTCGAAGCTCTCGAAGAGGCTGCGGTGCAGGTCCAGGTCCGCGTGCTCGAAGCTGTAGGCGCTCAGCTCGAACTCCTCGCGCTGGCGCATCTGGCCGTAGGTGACCGGGAAGACGCCTTCGTCCGTCTTCACCTCGCCGTGAATGAGGTCGAAGATGTTGTCATAGCCCCCCAGGAACATGCAGATGCGCTCGATGCCATAGGTCAGCTCGGCGCTCACGGGTCGGCAGTCCTGGCCGCCCACCTGCTGGAAGTAGGTGAACTGGCTGATCTCCATGCCATCCAGCACCACCTGCCACCCCACGCCCCAGGCGCCGAGCGAGGGGGACTCCCAGTTGTCCTCCTCAAAGCGGAGGTCGTGCTTGGAGAAGTCGATGCCAAGCGCCTCCAGGCTCTCGATGTAGAGATCCTGCACCGCAGCGGGGCTGGGCTTGAGGATGACCTGGAACTGGAGGTGCTTATAGACCCGGAAGGGGTTCTCACCGTAGCGGCCATCCGCCGGGCGGCGGGAGGGCTCGACGTAGGCCACATTCCAGGGTTTGTCGCCCAGGGCGCCAAAGAAGGTGAGCGGATTCATGGTGCCCGCGCCCTTCTCCAGGTCGTAGGGCTGGCCGATGAGGCAGCCCCGGTCGGCCCAGAACCGCTGCAGGCGGAGGATCAGTTCCTGGATGTGCATGGGGGCTCGCCAAAACCAGTATTGTAGCGGGTTATCGGCGATTTGGTAAGCGCCAGTAGGGCTCGCGGGCGACCCCGCCTGGATTCCCAGCGCATGCCTAGGAGGTCCTCAAGACGTGTGTGTCTGCGAGCAGATCGTACAGGCAGCTTGAGGCAGGAGCACCGGAAGGGCATCCATGAGCACGACCAGCAGGACCGGTTACCGGACCTGCACAACCGCCAGCGCCAGGCAGAGGACCAGGTCCACGGCCAAGGCCAGAAGCCAACCCGTGCGACTGGCGGCGATGAGATCATCGGCATCAGCTGCGGAAAAGGTGTCCGTCGGCTCGTCTTGTAATCGGAAATTTGCCCCCATTTGATGCCGACTTCGCAAGCATCTTGATTATTTTCCAATCCTTGGCAGGCCCTGGGCCGCTCCGCCCCCGGTTGTCCTCCAGCGTCCCTCATGTTCAGCTGGAGGTCTCCAGGAGCCCCCATGTACGCACTCGTGCTTGTTCGCTACCGCCGTCCCCTCGCCGAGGTGGAGGCCGTCACCGAGGCCCACCGCGCCTACCTCAAGAGCCTCCAGGAACAGGGCATCGTGGTGGCCTCCGGCCCCCTGGACCCACGCTTCGGCGGCATGTGGCTGGTGCGCGTGCAGGACGAGAATCCCCTGGCGGACCTGGACAAGCTCCGGGACGGCGACCCCTTCCACCAGCACGGCCTCGCCAACTACGAGCTGCTGCCCTGGAAGGTCATGCAGGGCAAGGATGGCTTCGACAAGATGTAGGACCTAAGGCGCCTGCGGCTTCGGCGCCTGCTTTCCCGTTTCCACGGACTTCCTGGCCTTTTCCCGCTCGGCCTCGCTGGGCGTGCCCCAGACTATGCGGTTGGGCTTCTGCTTGAGCAGCTCCAGCAACTCCTCCACGGAGGCCAGGGAGCGGCGCAGGCTCTTGAGGCTCTGTTCCAGCTCCGGTTGGTTTTCCGTGGCGAAGCGGCCCATGAAGGTCTCGGCCTGCTTGAGCGTGGCCGCCAGACTCACGAGGATCTGATCCAGCTCGGGCCCGCGCTTCTCCAGGAGGGCCCTGACACTGCTGAGGCTCTTGTCCAGGGAGGCCAGGGCCTTGTCCGCCTCGCCCATGCTGAGGTCCGCGTGGCCCACCAGACCACGGCTCTCCTGGGCCAGGGCCTGGAAGTCCCGCAGCGTGCGGTCCAGTGATGACAGAGCCTGGTGCACCGAAGGATGGTCCAGCAGGTCCCCCAGGCCCTTCTGCTCCACCCGGGCCCGCAGCCCATCCACGCCCGCAGTGAGGCTGGCCATGAGGTGGTCCGCCCGCTCCAGCACCCCGGCGATGGAGACGCCCGAATCACCCGGGAGCTCCTCCCCCGCCACCAGAAGCTGCCGCCGCTCCGCCAACTCCGGCAGACGCAGGTCCAGCATGACACTGCCCACGCCCTTGGGGGCCAGGCTGGCCCGGGTGCCGCGCCAGAGCTGGATGTCCTCGCGCACGGCGATGCGGGCCAGGAAGTGGTAGTCCTTGCCCTCCTGCCGCATGTCCACGCGTTCCACGGAGCCCACGTGGTATCCCTTCAGCTGGACGTCCGTGCCCGGGGCCAGGCCCTCCATCTGGTCCAGGTGCACCGTCAACGGATAGGTGCGCTCCGTGACGGCCTTGGCGTTCTTGAACACCACCAGACCCCCGAAGAGGGCCAAGGCCAGGAGCACGAAGAGACCGAGCCGGGCATCCTGCTTCTCGAAGTTCATGGGGTCTCCAACGACGGGATGGGCGCATTCAGGTGGAGGTGCTCCGGGATCATCTCCGCGAAGGGGCCGGGCTCTTCCTGGGCGAGCACCAGGGTGATCCCCGGGTCCGCCACCCAGGCCTGGATGAGCGCCAGGGTCAAGGCCCGATCCGCGCTATCCAGTCCCTCCAGGGGATCGTCCAGCAGGATCAGCTCCGGCTGCAGGGCCAGGATCCGGGCCAGGTTGCCGTGGCGGCGGGCCGCGCCGCTCAGCGCATGGGGCCGCAGCGCCGCCACGGACCCGAGGCCCACCTGCTCCAGAGCCGCCTCCACCCGCGTCTGGATCTGGGCCGGGGGCAGCCCCAGAAAGCGCAGAGGCAGGGCCAGATTTTCGCGGAGGCTGAGGTTCGAGAGCAGGCCTCCGGAGGCGAAGGCAAAGCCCACCCGCAGGCGGCCCAGGAGCGCCATGGCCCCCTCCCCGGGCCAGAGCCGCTGGCCGCCCACGGTCACAGTGCCCCGCCGGGGCTGCTCCACGCCGCCGAGTACCCGCAGCAGTCGACTCTTGCCGGCGCCGCTGGGCCCCGTCAGCAGCCACTTGCCGCCCTTGAGCACCGACCAGTCCAGGTCCCGGAGGAGCCAACGTCCTTCGGGATCGGTCAGGGAGAACTCGCGCAGCTCGATCATGGCGCTCGCCTCGCTCAGAAGTAGAAGAGAGCTGCGACCAGCCCGTCGATGAGGAAGACCGCGACCAGAGCCGACACCACGGTCTTGGTCACAGCCTGGGGGATCTCGGTCTGGCTGCGCCGGATCCGCAGGCCGAAGTGGCAGGCGTGGAAGGTGATGGCCCCCGCAAAGAGCACCACCTTCAGGAGGGTGGCCACGAAGTCCCGATTGGACAGAGTCTGTCGCACCGAGTCCATGTAGAACCCGAAGGTGACGCTGTACTTCAGCTTCGCCACCAGGAAGCCCCCGCCCAGGGCGGCCGCATCAAAAAAGACCACCAGGGCGAAGAGGGCGACCAGCACCCCCAGCCAGCGGGGCAGCAGCAGGTACTGGTAGGGATTCACGCCATGCAGGACCAGGGCATCCACCTCGCCGTTGAGTTGCATGGTGCCCAGCTCCGCCGCGATGGCCGTGGAACTGCGCCCGATGACCAGCACCGCCGTGAGCAGGGGCCCCAGCTCCCGCAGGATGATGAGCACCATGAGTACGCCGATGTAGTTCTCCGCCCCCAGCCCCGAAAGCTGGCTGAAGGCCTGGATGAGGGTCACAGCCCCCAGCAGCAGGGCCGTGCCCCCCACCAGCAGGAAGGCGTCCAGCCCCGTGAAGCGGATCTGCAGGCGGGTCTGACCCAGGACCGCCGCCACCTGGTCCAGGCGCAGAAGCAGGGCGTGGCGGAGTGTGCTCAGCACCAGATGCCCCTGGTCGCCCAGGAACTCCAGGAAGCCGCGCACCGGTGCGCCCAGTCGCGCAAGGAAAGTCATCTCTCACCCAAGGGATGGCCCAGGCTAGCACCAACGACCCTATTCCCGCGAAGAAGAACCGGGGCCTTGCGAAGAAAAGAACAAAGCATTAACCGCAGACCCTATGCCCCTGGGGCGGGGCACCACATGGGCTGAAAGCCCGGTGAGGTAAGGGAGCAGCGGTGGGAATAAGGATTGGAAAGGTGCGGGCCAGACGGCACAGGCTTACCCGTGAGGGATGTCCT